>LKMJ01004686.1_pt1 | contig 12907 bp, 13 predicted proteins | sample 643391 | NCBI WGS metagenome assembly LKMJ01 (sample SAMN04112250, study PRJNA286221) | soda lake metagenome | biome: soda lake; feature: Kulunda Steppe; material: water; isolation source: sample PL-Br10 brine of Picturesque Lake | place: Russia: Kulunda steppe | collected 2010-07
ATTCTTGGTGCGCTAACGACCAGAACGGGGAAAGGAAGCGTTCCACTCCCAGGAGGGTGTTCTATTGGCGAAGGACGTCCGTACGATTTGCACGTGTATTTGTTAGAACAGCTTGGTGCAGAAGTGAAGGAAACTGATACTCAACTTATTGCTGAAGCGCCGGATGGACTAGTCGGAAACGATATTCATCTTCGGATTCGGTCCACTGGAGCAACCGAGAACTCTATCCTGTGCGGGACACTCGCAGAAGGGAAAACAACCGTGTGGAACCCTCATATTCGCCCCGAGATCATGGATCTTATTTCGATGCTTCGGAAAATGGGCGCCAATATCGAGGTATTCGGCCAAGAACGGATCGAAATCGAAGGCGTCGAAAGCCTCGATGGATGCGAGCACACCGTCCTTCCTGATAACCTGGAAGCGTTGACCTGGCTCGTTGGATCGGCGATCACGGATGGAGACGTTCAGATCAACAACTTCCCATTCGATAGCCTCCAGGTTCCGCTCACCTTTCTCCGCGAAAGCGGCGCGAAAGTCTTTCGGAATCGTGATTCTGCAGTTGTCCGGAACAGCACCCCGTATCCACTCGAATTGAGTACGGGCCCCTATCCCGGCGTCAATTCAGACATGCAACCGATTCTGTCCGTCTACGGATCGATGGGCGATGGAACGTCGAAAATAGTCGATCTACGATTCCCGGGTCGGTACGAGTATGCAGAAGAACTCGGAAAAATGGGGCTCGACTACGAGGTCGAAGACAACGTCTTAGTGGTCGATGGTCACGAAACCGACTATTCCGGGACGACCGTCACTGCCACTGATCTGCGAGCTGGGGCAGCGTTGTCGCTTGCCGCGTGTGTCGCTGATGGGGCGACCACGATCACTAATGCGGAAGAGATTGAGCGGGGTTATGACAATTTCGTGGAGAAGTTCTCGTCCCTCGGTGGGAAAATCGGTGTTCAGGAAGATTGACATGGTTAGCTCCCTTAACGCATTAGATACGTTCGAACGAGAGGTGCCGTTAGCATCATACACAACGTGGAATATCGGGGGTCCTGCAGAGTACTTTTGCGAGCCAACAAAAAGCGAACTCCCGGACGTGTTACGATATTGTGAGCAAAACGATATTCCCGTTCACTTCCTTGGTCGTGGATCAAACGTATTGATCAGCAGCGATGGGTTAGATGGCTTAACAATTTGTACACGGTCTTCGCTTCAAGGTATTGAATTACGGGACGACGTCATCCATGCCGAAGCTGGCGTGTCGATGCCGGTACTTGCGAATTTCGCTGCATCACACGAGATTGCTGGGTTCGAACACCTCATCTGCATTCCCGGTTCGATCGGTGCTGGAATCGCTATCAACGCAGGGTTGGCGGCCCATGGCAGGCAGGAAATCGGCGATTCTCTAATTGACGTTACGGTAGTGGATCGATCTGGAACCGTCTTCGACCAACGTGTAGAGGAGCTAGAATTGGGATTCCGTATAAGTAATATTCCTGACCGGGACTTGTTTGTGCTGTCTGCTCGGTTCGATGGCAGTGCATGTGGCACGGAGGAAGAAATTGTTTCAGAAATGCGGACGCATCTTCGTGAACGGAAATCTAAACAACCGCTATCAGTTCCCACTGCTGGTAGTACTTTTAAGAATCCGTCTAGCGGGAAATCTGCTGGATGGCTCATCGACGAAGCCGGGCTAAAAGGCTACCAGGTCGGCGGTGCGAAGGTAAGCGAGGTTCACGCCAATTGGATCGAAAATACGGGGGAAGCTACGTCTAATGACGTTCTGAAGTTGATAGGTCACATTCAGGATGTTGTAGTCGAAAAATTTGGAATTAAATTGGAGTCAGAAATAAAACTAATCATAACCTGAATATATAAACTATGTTACGTAATAATGCATTTGAAAGGGTTGATCATCCTTGCAGTGTTGATATTATAACAGTTTGGTACAATCGAGAAGACTTCGTATATGACTCGATCATGAGCTTGATAGATCAAACTCACCAAAGTTATCGGATTATTGCTGTAGATGATGGATCAACTGACAAGACTGTTGACTTTTTAAAAAATATGCTGAGGATTGCTGATGATCACGACATACCTATGTGTTTGTGGGACAAAAAAAATGAGGGATTCACAGTATCTTTGAAGAAAGCAATTGAGAAAAAATGTGACGCAGATACCATTGCACTACATGGTGCTGGTGACCAATCTTCACCTGAACGCATTAGAGTACAGTATGAACTGCTATCATCGGGGGATGATATTGTAGCTACTGGCGTATCTTCCAAGACAATTAATATGGACGGAGAGGTATTGAATACTACTGTATTAGAGAGGGAACCCTCCTATGATCTTAGCAGAGGGAAAGTCCCACGCTTAGGAACACATGGGTGTGCCATGTATGATTTTGATGCATACAAAAAAGTGGGAGGGTATAGAACTGAGTTTCTGTATTCACAAGATATTGATCTTTGGCTACGATTGATTAACGTCGGTAAATTCCGAAGGTCGAAAGAAGTTCTATATAGCCGATTATATGGTGATATCAATGTTGCATCAAATGATTGTATGACTAGATTTCAGCAGATTCTTTGTTACGAGGCAGCTATCCAGTCAGAAATCTTTAAGATGCAGGGAAAGAGCGACCCAATTGAGGATCTTGAAAGTCAAAATATGGATAAGATATCAAATATAGCTACAACTAACGGTTTTCACGATGAGTCAATGAAGAAATTAGCTCGATTAGTGTTCCATTCTTCTCTAAAATTCGATGTTGGCTGTATTAGACGAGTAATGAGTCTCTTTTCACCAAGAGATTTTTTGATGTTTGTGAATATACTCTTGATTCTTGGATATAAGAAGGTCGTAAAAACATTGCACTAACTATATTTACCCAAATTCTGTGAATACAATTCGAGCCATTACCATATGGGACTACAAGGAGAATCGGTCCTTGTGTTCCACGTAGCCCATCGGATCGGTGCTGACGACTCGACTCCTGTCGATATCGGGCCCCAAGGCAGTATTTCTGCAAATATACTTTGAAGCTAATCGTAACGAGAATTTGTAGCTCGAATGTGATACTCCGATCCACGTTCTCCTATCACATCGACATCAAAACCAGAGTTAGTAAGATACGTTTCAACACTATCTGCAGATTGATCCCGGTCAGCAAGTCTATAAGGGTGGACCTCGCAGTAAATTACTCGGACGTTACCAATTTTCTCCCCGAATCCACGGAGAGCATCTAGCTCACCCCCCTCAATGTCGATCTTCAGAAGGGTTGGTGCCTGTACCTCTTCTTTCGAAATCAATGTCTCTGCTCTGCGCATCCTGACTGAGGTTCCGCCACCACCCTCAACGTGATGTTCTCCTGTCCCATCTGCAAGTTGTAAACTAACCTCCTCGTTTTCTTTCCCCAGTGCAGCGTCAATAATTGACCAGTTAGAGCCATTGTGACTTAGGTTTGCGTTCAATCGTTCGATGTTTTCCGTTTCAGGCTCAAATGCATAAACGGCTCCTCTCCTCGATATTTTGTCCATCGCAAAACAAGAATAAACCCCTATATTCGCACCAACGTCAAAGAAAATATCGTCCGGTTGGAGATCGTTAAGTAGTTTTGATATTATCTTCTGCTCTCCCATTAGGGTGGATACTCGCGTAAAATCATCTCCGTCACGGAGTTTAAACTCTAATGTTACATCGTTAACAGAGCTTTTGAGCGCATGGGAATGTATCGCCAATTTTAAATACCAATAAATTGGTTTGATTGTTGGAGCGATACCCATTTTGTGCGCAATATCCCACAGGTTCGATTGTGCTATTTTCCGATGCATAATATATTTCTTAGCAAGTTACTGCGACACTATAATTAATCACTTTTGTATTTGGATAGGCCGTCGTGGTGTGGTCGAGAGGCGAACCGATCATCGGTAACCTCTTGAATTGCCGTCCCATCCTTCGCTATTCTTCGGCAAATATATTTAGCTTGGGTAATGATTTCACGCTAACCAATAGCCATGCCAAAAATTCTATTTCTTGCACGGCATCTGAATCTTGTTACTGGTGGGGGATCTAGTTATAGTCTTGACATGGTAGCATCTGAACTTACTGATTCAGGATTTGATGTGGAAATACAAGTGACAGACACTCTTCAACTTAATAATAACCCATCGTATAATGTGACAGATCTCACAGATACCTTTTCAGATATTAACTATGCATCGTTTGGACGAAGATTGTACACACATTTACGATCAGAAGTAGAAAAATATGATCTGATTCATGTGTTTAGTCCCTCCTTCTTGTCGATAGCAGGATTTGTTCAATCAAAAACAGCCGTTCCGATAGTAGGTCGTTTGAACACATATACTCCCTTTTGTACGAACCTGGGGTTAATGAATGGCGATTGTCATAAAAATTGTAGTTTTGTACAAAAATCAGCGCACGATAATCGGACAATACCTAAAAAAATAATCAGAGGACCGAGATATGTTTTACAGGATACAATCGAACCGGCCTATGCAAGTAATCTGAGAAAATTTTTTGCGATAAGCCCAGCTGTAAAGAACATATATTCAGAATATGGGTATCCTAGCGAGAAAATCACAGTAGTTCCAAATATGGTGGAAGATGGGATACAATCAGTCGAATTCAACCCCTCGAAAAATACCTCTCCATTGTCTCTTTTATATGTTGGTCGACTTTCAGAAGTCAAGGGCTTACATTATTTATTTGAAGCATTAAATGGTATAAGCGAATATGATTTTGATATTGAAATTGTTGGAAAAGGACCAGAGCTTAATCAATTACAATCCTTAGAGTCAAAATTGCCTAGCAATATTAATACTACATTCCATGGTTATGTTAATCACGAAAACTTGTCGGAATACTATTTGAATGCAGATTGCTTTGTCCATCCCCATACATGGCCAGAGCCTTTTGGCCGAGTAATTCTTGAAGCTCTTCAGTATCGTTGTCCTGTTCTTTGTTCTGATATCGGTGCGCCCAGCTGGATCGCTGCCGAGGCGTGTGAAACATTTGAACCTAAGAATGTGTCAGATTTGCGTTCGAAGCTCAAAATGGTCGCGAAACAACCAGAACGGCTTGACAACATGGCCCAAAACAGTCATTCACAAATCTCTCGTTTCAAGAAGCAACCAATTGTCGACCAGATAATAAATGAATACAGGAAGCTATTATGAGCACATCCTGAATCTGAGTGTTGTTACGACGACGCGGCCGAAGAACATTCTGAGGGGTAATTGCCGTCAGTACCTCAAACACGTCGGTTATACTTGGCTCCTAAGTCATGCACCAAAATCACGAGAAAGAAGCAAAAGGCCGTATTTGTCAAATTCCGAAATGGTGATATCACCTCAAGAACGATCAAAAAATCGCTTTGCAGTCTCGTCCGCCAACACCCCCTGATCGATTTGAATAATATTTATCCCAGGGTTGCTGTTGGCTTCGACAACTCTTGGGCCATCGTCGGTAACGGCGATATCCCATCCGACATACGGTGCACGGAAATGATGGTCCGCCAATTCCCGCGCTACATCACAAACGTCCTCCCACATTGGGATCATTGCACCAGCAATCTGGGTGCCAGTGTCAAGATGTGTGTCGGTTCGCACGAGTCCGTCATCGTCTGATTTACGATTGGTCTGCCGATCGTCCCGGATGCTACGTAAACCTGAGAACAGATAGCGCCTGCCGACCAGTTATCAGTTGGGGCTGATTCGTTGGTTCCGAACCGATGCGCGGCGGCCACCACCTCCGGCGTGTGCGTGTGGAGGTCTATCAGCGTCATCACACGGATAGTGTTCAGTGACTCGGGGAAGATTGTCGCGGCGATGAACTACACACTCATAGCTGGTAGTCATCTTGAGGACTTCGGACCCGGCCCGGGGACGCCCGACCTCTACTACGACGTTGAGGGAGAGAAACGTCACACCAGCACTGAGAAGAAAATCAGCAAGGGTAGTAAGATAGTGGCGGAGTACATGCGTCTTGCCCTCCCAAACAGGGGTTCGAACGGAACAGAGACACTCCAAACTGCAAACATCCACCAGAGGATTTCTATCGGTTGATGCCTCACCTTGCCCTGAAGACTGCTACGCCAAGAACAGGACCAAGATTCTCCGCAGGCTATGGGATGATGATGTCTCTGTCCTATCCTCTTCCAGCCTGCCTGCCGCTGCTGAGAAGTTCAGTGTTGCAATACTCACCACTTTTCGCCCCATTCAAAATCCAATTCCTTTGGTCGGAATCGCCCCGTTCCACCACCCGGTGCTAAAGTTAATTCACCAAAAACTACCCCTTCACCACGCGTTTCATACAGATCAACTCGAATGAAATCAAAACCATCGGAAAGAGTTTCAGCAATATCGATCATTTCATCCAGAGAGTCGGGAGTTTGAATTGGTGGTCCTTGCGGATGATTATACTCTATATCAAGATATTGCCAATTCCGATCATAGACGCTTTTTGTATGATTTCCAAATCTATCGACGTTTGCTTGAATATATTCTACCCGACCATGGAAACAGAGGAATTTATAATCTATCGGGATATCATGTTCTTTGCCGTATAATCGACGTTCGCAAATTATTTTGGGATCTGTTTCACCATACCAATATTCCCCCTTCTCGCCACCATACGGAGATTCCAGTGCTGAACGGCACTTTGTTAGCAGTTGCTCTATATCTTCTTCCTCCTTGTCTTCGACGAGAATTACTCCCTTATTACCCGTTTTAATTACAAATAAATTTGGTAATGATTCGAAAGGGATGGTTTGTGGCTCATCTGTAACGTGATGGATTTCATTTAGAATTTCATCACCGAACTTCTCTGTAACCCAGTCTCTAACAAGTACTTTATCAGTTATTTTCGTAAAGCGTTGATCGTCCGTACAGAGTTTTCTATGTGCTATCTTTTCGTTAAATGATCGTGGCTCTCTGATTTGGGGCCAGTATCCGACTCGAGGGGCCATCACTAACTTTTCAACGAAAATATCGTCGAACAACGAGCTTAGAGCAGATCCAGCTACTGTGTTTCGGAGGGAATTCCTCCATACTGATTCGGCCAATGAGACTGGTCCCTCTTTTTTTAATTTGTGGCTTGCTGAACCTACAATTCCCATAGGACGATATAAGCAGTTGTCCCATCATATCAATACTGATCTGTGGTGAATGTATGTCTGGAGATCGTCGCAAAGAGATCATCCTCAGTTCAGCCGATCACGTCGAGAACCTCACGATCTCCTCCAGTGGGTGCTGAATCTGTGTCTGCGGTGGCTGGCTAGCCCTCAGCCAGACGGTGAGCGTGAGTTCTACTGCTAACCAGTCGCTGTCTGCTATCAAGCTGGAGATCGTGGCAAGAACGGAGATATCCTTCGAGGGTATGTGGTGAACGATCTGACTGATCACACCCAAACAGGTCGAACACCTCTACCGGAAACGCTCAGCGATTGATACCAGCTATCGTGTGTTCCGCCTAGCACGAGTGGTAACGACGACTCAGGATCCAATCATCCGTTCTGCGTTCGTCTTGGTCGGATTCTTAGTGGGGAACCTCTGGCTCGTGCTTCGATGGGCGGTCGTCGCCCGCCCACGCTGTGGCGGGCGCGACCTGCCCGAAGAGTCACGTTCAAAACCTTCTCTGACTGGATCAGACACGCATTAGAGGAGGAATTAGAGCGGAGTTGGGAGATAGAAATGAACGGCGTCGGTGTGCTAGAAGCGTACACACCGGCAGCGGGCTGAGCCAGCCTACGTCCTCGGGTAGGCGTTTTTTGAGCTACAGCACCCTTCTCTGAGGGCTATAAGAGTTCTCTCCGCTTGGTTCTCTTGATCTGCGAACTCTATTCCTCTCTCCACAGAGTAACCACGAAGCGTTTGATCCAATGGAACGTGACTCAGCACAGCTCACGAAGCAGCGTTCGGGAAGTACCGAAATTGAGGTTGATGTTGGAGTAAAATGTCTGTACACATCGGATAGACTTCCTTTTATTCGGATTTATTATTCAAAATAATATTAAGAGAAACTAATGAGAGGGCCATCATCAACCAAATAAACCTAGAATTGCTCAATGTTCCAAATACACTTACAAATAAGTATGCACTAGTAACAAGCCCAAATGAAAAATTAATCAAATAACTTGAATTTATGCCCAATAACCAGGTTTTAATCGTTCGGTGAACCACACTACCGAACAACAACAAAATACCAATACCCGCTAAAACACCACCTTCAATGTATGGATTTAACCATGCATTGTGTACTCTGGGATGTGATTGATCCATATATGAGACTTCTTCTATTGTCGTAGCGTGCTCTGCAGCTACAACAAAATTGTTATATCCTGTCCCGATGAGCCAATAATCTTTGAGTGACCTGAAACCAATCCTGTGCTGCATTATTCTGGAGAAAGTACTAGTATCATCTTGGTAATTTATAGTCTCTTCTATGCGCAACATAATACCTTGTGGAATATAGTTAAAATATTGTAGCGTAAAATACAATACACTGATCAGAGGCACAAATAGAGCACATCTTTTTAATATAGAACATTTATTGTTTAAAAGCCCAAAGCGAGTAATATAAATCACTAAAACAACTAATGATATCGCGATTAAAGACCTTCTGGACAAAGTTCTGATTATTAGAGCAATACCCACCATAGAAAAAGTAAAAGAAATAATCAAAAAACCTAATTTCCCTTCATTTAGATAATAATATGCGCCCAAAAAAAGTACAATAACAGTAACAAACAATAATACTGTTGAAAGGTGACCAGGTCCTGAATAAAAAAGCGTCCACCGATCTCTTGTTCTACTTACTCCGTATATTGTATAGTAATAAATGCCATACATTGAAATTGTGACAATAGATGTAGAAAGTAATATAGCTATTTTCAAAACATCTTTTTTGGAGTCCACTATAGTATATGTCAATGGGAACACTAGTCCCACCACAAATACAAATTGTAATGGAAATTTCAACGCTTCTATTGGATATACAGAATTAGTAATAGACAAAGAATATCCTGTTAAAATACACAAAAGTGCAAACATAATAATTCGGTCTGGGAATTTGAACTTATGCCCGCTTAATACAAGAGCAGTGCCAGACATGATTAAAAAAATGTCTATTAAACCAAAGTTAACACCAAAGTTAACACCATAAGGTGCGACAAGGACTGCTATATAATAAAAATATTTTGATGCATTGTATGATAAATTTTTGGACATATTAATTGGTATTTATTTCGACACTTAATTTCCTAATTTTTATAGATTATTGTTTGTGGGATTGTTTAAAGTGATTTTGAAGCTAGTAGCGCGTATAAAGATATATCTCTAACAGATAATCTCTGCGATGTTTAGCCAGTTAATATTTGGTTCCATTTTTGCATTATGCATCTGTTCTAATTTAATGACGATCAAAAGCAAACTTACCAGATATAACCTGTTTACGCAGCCAATCGCTGTGGATTTGGATTCGGCGACGCCCACAGCAACAACTCATCCAACTCCAGGTGAGACTCTGCTAAACTAGAACGGATGCTGCTAATTATGGTAGCGTGTCATAGAAGCGTTCTCAATGAACGCAGCAGGACGTGGAAACTATGTCTACCAGTGCCACAACCCTGCAAGACGCAGCTTCGGTAGACGAGTTCTTGAATATCGCGGCTACTTAGACAGTACCGCTGTTCGAGCATCTTGAGTTCTAGTTCCTGTTAGAGTACGACGTGTTCCCCCGCTTCGAGGAGGCAAAGACGAGTCCACCAGCCACCAGACCTCTTCGCGGCTTCCTGCACTGCTACTACAAGGACATCTACGGCACACGTCCGGTAGCACGAGAACTCCAGCACGGTCTTGTCTGGTACTACTGCGGACTCGACAAACCACCATATAGAGACACGATTGACCGGTTTATCACCGACCTCGAACATGTTGTCGAAGATATCTTTGAGAGACTCATCGAGCAGGCCGCCGATAGTACCTAAGAGAAGAACTGCAACCGAGAGCCCAGAAACTCATCGATCCACGATTTGGTGAAGCTGAGTCGAGAGGTAAGCTGCTCGAAGAGATCAGAGACGAGAGCGCGGAACTCGTTCCCGCTCTCGACGATTAATGGGGAAGCTTCCCACCTGAGACTCTTCCAGACCTCCTCAATTGGATTGAGATCGGGCGAGCCAACTGGAAGAAACACGAAATCGATGCCAAGTTTCTGAGCACGTCTGCGCGTGTATTCACACGTGTGCGCAAATTGATTGTCCAAGACGAGCAGGATCCCGCGAAGCGGATTATGCTCTCGGATCCGTTCTAAGCATTCACAGGTCCGTTCTTTCGTCTGATCTTCTGGAAAAATCACCACGCTCTGACCGTTGAGTGCATAGAATCCGACCGCTGGTTCGAAAATATGAACCAGCGGTCGTTCATGATGTGGGTCATCGATGTACTACATCCGACGTGAGTTGTCGTACGGCTGTGGATATGATGCATCAAAGAAGCTGACCACCGTCCCACCGTCCTTGGATTTCTTGATGCTACCCATCCACAACACTGGGACAATTCACAGCGACTCTATACTGTAGATGAACCACATATCACCCGACCGCTGGTGAAGTTAGACGAACCAGTGATCGGGTTCTATGCACTCTCTGGGGAAAGCGTGATTCAGTTTCCAGTGAGTCAAACAAAGGAACAGATCTGTGGCTGTCTTGCACACCAATTAGGTATCGATTTCGTGTTTCTTCCAGTCGGTTCGCCCGATATCAATCCAATTGAGCAGGTCTGGAAGAGTTTGAAATGGGAAGCATCTCCATTGATCGTGGAAAGCGCGGCAGAATACCACGATCTCCTCACTCAGCTCTTCGAACAACTTACAACTCGACTAAGCTTCGCAGCCTCTTGGATTTAGGATCATCTCAGTAGATACCTTCAAAAGTTACGCTATGGACTATTAGTGCGATCCGTGTCTCTCTCCCCATCGAGGCGTCTCCAAGGACAAATTGACGCCATACCTCAGAGCGTTTCAGCTTCGTCGTCGCGTCTATCGAAAACCAGGAGAAGAAGTGCTAAAAACCATCTTTGAAGCAGTACTATGACTCACCAACAATCTCCGCCGCAAGAGCGAAGGTTAAATTATGAGACAACTAATATTGAGAATATCATAGATGCACATCACCTTTATCTCTCCATATGTATACTGCTACTTTGATCCAAAGTATGGACCAACACCTGGCGGAGCACAAAGACAGCAGTACCTAATTACCAAGCAGTTAGTCGACCGTGGACATAAAGTCTCACTCGTCGTTGGTGACTTTGGGCAGCCTGAAACAAAAGAAGTCGACGGAATCACGCTACGGAAAGGTGCACCAACAAATGTTGATGGGCCGCTCTCGATTGGAACCGCAGCTGTCCAACTCTTTTCTGCAATGCAGTCTACCAACGCAGAAGTCTTTCTTGTTCGAGGATCACCCAAACTCACTGCCGCGACTTACTGCTGTACGAAGCTTCTACGTAAACCACTGGTATTCAGGCTCGCAAACGACTCCGACATCGATCCGAACCATCTGGAATCAAAATATGCTGCTCCTATACGTCGACTGTATCGACACTCGGTCCGCGGTGCTGCAGCAGTCATGACACAGACAATACAACAGCAAGAGTCCTTGAAACGCGAATTTGGAGTTAGTTCACGTGTCGTAACAAATGCGTATGACCTTCCTCCGGAAGACGAGCTCGTCGCTCATGAAGATCGGGAAAGCGTGCTGTGGGTCGGCAGTAGTGATGCTGATCAAAAAAAACCTGAACGATTTCTTGATCTAGCGTTATCTCTCCCAAATGAATCGTTCGAAATGATTTCAAAAAAGATGCCGGACGACAATGGATACCACAGACAACTTCAACAAGACGCTAAATGTATTCAAAACCTGGATTTCGTAGGTGAAGTTTCCCCAAACACTGTTCATCAATATTACCGAGAAGCAAAGATTGTAGTTAATACATCAGATTACGAAGGCTTCCCTAACACGTTTTTAGAGGCATGGCGATACGCAACACCTATTATTTCACTATATTTCGACCTTGACGGAATACTGAGTTCAAGTGAAGTAGGTGTGAGTTCTGGAAATACAAAACAGTTGAAAAAAGATGTGAAAAATCTCTGTTCAAAAGGAAACCTCCGTTCGTCGATGGGTTCTGCTGGTCGAAAACTGGTTGACGAACAGTATTCGATTTCGAGTGTCGTAAAAGAGTACGAGAGAACGCTTGAGCAAGTTCGTTATTAATGATATTTGAAACAAATCCGAGTTCATCATATATTGTCTATTTTTCATCAATACTAGGTAGTTTGATATCGGTCACCCCCGATCAAACAAATATAAATTTTTATCCAATATAATAACATAATTCTAGTTTAGCCACTTACAGGTTAGAAAAATATAACGAGGTCACGCCGAATTCATTATTTGAACATATGGAAAAGCCGAATATAGTCCTCGTATTAATGGATACAGCAAAGTTTCCTGCTGTGGCCACGGTTCGAGAACAACAGGAAACGTTTCTGGGGTGGCTCGCCGATCACGGAACAGAGTACACGAACACATTTGCGAATGCTCCGTGGTCACTACCATCTCACGCTTCTTTGTTTACCAGCACTGCAGCAAGTAAACACGGGGCACATGCAGGGCACAAACAACTAAACAACGGTCTACGATTGCTCCCAGAAACGTTTCATGAGGACGGCTATGAGACAGTTGCTGTCTCTAACAACACGTGGATCAGCGAAGAATTCGGCTTTGGACGAGGGTTCGAAACATTCGAAAAGACGTGGCAGTACTTCCAGTCAGATGTCGACCTTGGTCAAATTGCTCGAACTGAAGATGGAC
>LKMJ01004687.1_pt1 | contig 12907 bp, 11 predicted proteins | sample 643391 | NCBI WGS metagenome assembly LKMJ01 (sample SAMN04112250, study PRJNA286221) | soda lake metagenome | biome: soda lake; feature: Kulunda Steppe; material: water; isolation source: sample PL-Br10 brine of Picturesque Lake | place: Russia: Kulunda steppe | collected 2010-07
AGCAAACAAATAAAAAAGCTAACAAATAAAAAAACAGGCTATCCTCAAGCAGGATCAGCCTGTTTCCAGATATTTATATTATTATTTTATCTGCTGTTATTCCTGGTCTGCAAACTTCTGGTTGAACTTCCGATGCAGCCGGGATTTTTTTCTGGCAGCATTATTTTCATGGATAATGTTGTGGCGGGTAGCTTTATCTATCATTTTAAAGGCCTGGTCCAGAGCCTGCTGGGCTTCTTCCTGCTCCGGCTCTTCAGCCATAACTGTTTTAAACTCTTTGATGGCAGACTTCATATTATTTTTCCAGTGCCGATTTTCCTCGGTCTGCCTGGCAGTAACACGCACCCTTTTCTTGGCTGACTCAATAATAGGCATATCATGACACCTCCTGTTTTTTTTGTTTCTATTAAGATTAATCTTTATGGTTCTGCATGGTTCTGTTGCGAAAAGTTATTTTACTGGCAATTTGATTGACAGGATGACTGATACGATGGGGATTATAATTTCGAAATTTAATGATATCGACTTTATGCAGTACAATCATCTTGATTTATAAAATAAAAAAATGAAAAAACCTCATTCAAATTTTTCACATCTATCATTTTACCAGACCCTCAAGAAAAAAGCAAGCCCGAAGGTTCTTCTTTTTGCAACTGCTTCTTAGAATTATCCTCAGGTTAATTTAAACCTGGGATATTATAATCAGCCGGTTTCCTGTGTGTTGAAGTTTCTTCTATTAATGATATAATAAACTCTGATGTTAGTTTGCTGGGATTTCCTGTGATACTAGTAGTGAGGACCATGATTCCGGCAGTGAGGAGGAAATATTTTGTCAACAGGTAAAATCCGTAATTTCTGTATAATTGCTCATATTGATCACGGCAAATCCACCCTGGCCGACAGAATCCTGGAAATTACCCACACCATTGAGGACCGGAAAATGCAGGAACAGGTGCTGGATAATATGGATCTGGAAAGGGAGCGGGGGATTACCATTAAGGCTCAGGCCGTTTCCATCGATTATAAGGGTTACCGCCTGAACTTAATTGATACTCCCGGTCATGTGGACTTTTCCTATGAGGTATCTCGCAGCCTGGCAGCCTGCGAGGGAGCCCTGCTGGTAATCGATGCCGCCCAGGGAATAGAAGCCCAGACGGTGGCCAATATTTACCTGGCCCTGGAACATGATCTGGAGATAATCCCGGTGATCAATAAAATAGATTTACCGGCTGCCGATATCCCCAGGGTTAAGGAGCAGCTGCTGGAGAGGGGCATCGACCCCGATGAAGCTCTGCTGGCCAGTGCCAAGGAGGGCACCGGGGTAGAGGAGGTGCTGGATGCTGTCATTGACAGAATTCCGGCCCCAAAGGCTCAAAGAGATGGACCTCTGAAGGCTCTGGTCTTTGATTCCCTTTATAATTCCTATCAGGGAGTTATAGCCCATATTAGAGTAATGACCGGCAGCCTGAGCCGGGGAGAGGAGATCCTGCTCATGGCCAGCGGAAAAAAGTATGAAGTTGATGAGGTGGGGATTTTCACCCCGGATATGCAGCCGGTATCCTGCCTGGAAGCAGGCGAGGTCGGCTATTTAATGGCCGGCATTAAAAATGTTCGTAATTGTAAGGTCGGTGATACCATCACTAAAATTAGCAGTAGAGCAGCCGAGCCTCTGCCGGGTTATCAGGATGTTAAACCAATGGTCTTCAGCGGTCTTTATCCCACCGACAACAGCGATTATGAAATCCTGCAGGAAGCTCTGGAGAAGCTCCAGCTCAATGATGCTGCCTTTACCTTTGAGAATGAGACTTCGGCTGCCCTGGGCTTTGGATTTCGCTGCGGTTTTTTGGGTCTGCTGCATATGGAAATTGTTCAGGAAAGACTGGAGAGGGAGTTCGACCTGGAGCTGATAATCACCGCCCCCAGTGTTGTTTACCGGGTGACCACAACCGAGGGGGATACCCGGGAAATTGATAATCCAGCAGCTTTTCCTGAAGTTAATGAAATTGAGACCATCACCGAGCCTTATGTCGAGGCTACCTTAGATCTCCCCGAGGATTACATCGGTTCGGTGATGGAGCTCTGTGAGAAGAGCCGGGGCAACTTTCAGGATATGACCTATCTTGACCAGGATCGGGTCCGGCTTAAATATGAAATGCCGATGAGTGAGATTATTACCGATTTTTTCAACCAGCTCAAATCCAAAAGCCGGGGCTATGCCACCCTGGATTATGAACCCCTGGGCTACCGGAAATCTGATCTGGTTAAGCTGGATATCCTGGTCAATAAAGAAAGAGTAGATGCTCTTTCGGTAATCGTTCACCGTGACAGGGCCGAAGAGATCGGCCGGGATTTAATTAATCGGCTCAAGGATATCATTCCCCGGAAAATGTTTACAGTTCCGCTGCAGGCTGCCATCGGCAGCAATGTTGTGGCCCGGGAGAACATCAAGGCCCGGAAGAAGGATGTTCTCCAGAAATGCTACGGTGGTGATGTCAGCCGGAAGAGAAAGCTGCTGGAGAAGCAGAAGGAAGGCAAGAAACGCTTGAAGCAGGTCGGCGATGTCGAAATTCCCCAGGAAGCTTTTATGGCCGTGCTGGAGCGCGGTGGCAGTGATTGATCGCAATCAGCTGGCCCTTTATCTCCATGTTCCCTTCTGTTGGCAGAAATGCTCCTACTGCGACTTTTATTCCCGGCCTGCTGAACCAAAAATTGTCAGGCTTTATCTTAACCGCCTGGCTGAGGAACTAAAATTTCGAGGCCCGGACTGGCAGAAGCCGGTTACCAGCATATATTTTGGGGGAGGGACTCCTTCGCTGCTCTCGCCAGCAGCACTGGATAAAATCCTCCAGGTTATCAGAGATAATTATCGGCTGGCTCCGAATCCTGAGATTACCCTGGAGGTCAATCCTGGAGATCTGCAGTCTCAGACTGTGCTGGATAACTGGCAGGAGCTCGGTATCAACCGGATCTCTCTGGGTGTCCAGTCCCTGCAGCAGGTTGAACTGAAACTGCTGGGCCGCAGTCACAGTGTCAGTCAAGCCCGCCGCTCGCTGGCTTTTCTGGCTAAATCTGAATATAATTATAATGTAGATTTAATTTCCGCTCTGCCAGGACAGCAGGCAGAGGATCACCTGCAAAACCTGGTTGAAATTTTACAGTACCGGCCCCGGCATATTTCCTGTTATAATCTTCAGCTGGAACCTGGCACTCCGCTGGCAGAGAGGATGAAACAGGGTCTGCTACCGGAGATCAGTGAGGAAGAGGATGCCCGGGGTTATCAGCAGACCCGGCAGCAGCTTAAGAAGCAGAACTATCAACATTATGAGATTTCCAATTTTGCTCTACCGGGCTTTAAGTGCCGGCACAATCTGGCCTACTGGGAATTTCGGCCCTATGTCGGTTTTGGCCCGGCAGCCTGCAGTTTTAACCTCCGGGAGCGCCGGAAAAACCAGGCCAGCCTCAGGGACTATCTGGCTGACAGCCCCCGCAATCCCGAAGTTCCCCATGAAATATCCCGGCTGGATCAGCAGGATCTTAAAGCCGAATATCTTTTTATGGGATTCCGTCTGCTTCAAGGGATTGACAGGCGGGATTTTCGTTCATTTTTTCAGCAGAGCCTGGCTGACTGCTATTCCCGGGAAATTGCCGGATTGAAAGAAGAGGGCCTTCTGGCTGAGTCAGGGGATAAAATTTATCTTACCGGGCGGGGACTTCTGCTTGCCAATCACGTTTTTCAGGCCTTCCTGTAAAAACCGGGAAAGTTTCCCCATCCATCTTGACAAAAAAAAACTGATATGGTATTTTAATTATAGCTGTTAGCACTCTACCTCTTTGAGTGCTAAAAAAGGGGTGGTTAGCTTGGTTGAAGAAATTTCCACCAGAAAAGAGAAAGTTCTCAAGGCTATAATTCAGGAGCACATTCTGACCGCGGAGCCGGTAGGTTCCCGAACTTTGGCCCGCAAGTATGACTTTGACTTCAGTCCGGCCACTATCAGAAACGAAATGGCAGACCTGGAAGAAATGGGATTTTTGGAACAACCACATACCTCAGCCGGCCGTATCCCGTCTGACCTGGGATACCGTTTCTATGTTGACAGGTTAGTGGAAGAGGAGCTGGAAAAACCGGTTTCCCTGAAGCATTATCTCAAGGAACTTTCCCGGCAGAAATCCGGGGTTGAGGATATAATGTCAGGTATGGCCCGGATGCTCTCCCGGATGGTGCAGTATACCGCCATAGTGAGTGAACCCGGTTTTTCTGAAAGTAAAATCTCCCGGCTGGAACTTTTACCTGTTTCCTCCAGAAAGCTGCTTCTGATTGTGATAACCAGCAGTGGCCTGGTTAACGATAAAATTATTCAGCTGGAAAAGAAACTGACTGAAGAAGAGCTGGAGAATCTCAACCGGATTCTTTCCCGGCGGCTTGCCGGTAGAAAGGTCAGCACTATTACCGGTGCCTTTCTCCAGGATCTGGAGGAAGAATTAAAGCGTCGGCTAAATTATGCTGCCGAGATCATTAAAAGGCTGGAGCAGGAAATTACCGACATTCTCGATAAACAGGAGATGAAAATTTATCTCGATGGTACTTCCTATATCCTGGAACAGCCGGAATTTAATGATATTCAGAGTTTAAAAAAGATTCTTAAGGTCCTGGACCGGCAGGAAGAACTTAGAAGGCTGGTTGCCGGCCTGGAAGATGAGCTTGAAGTTAAGATTGGTGCTGAAAATAAATTACAGGAAATGCAGAACTGCAGCCTGGTGGTAGCTACCTATCGTTTGGAAGGGGGAGGAACCGGGAGGGTAGGAGTAATAGGCCCTACCAGGATGGAATACCCCCGGGTTATATCCTCTGTTGATTTAACAGCAGAACTTATCAGTAAATTTATATCCAGTTCAGGCAGGTGATGATTAATGAGTAAGGAAAGGGAAGAGAGAGTTGAGAGGGATAATCCTCGAAATTCTCAGGAAAAACAGCAGGAAGAAAAGGATTCGACGGTAAAACTGGAAGAAGAGAAAAATGACAGGAACGAGCAGGACAGGCAGCAGGCAGCAGAGACAGCTGCCGAAGATGAGACTGAAGCAGAGAAACAACAGGACCGGGAAGAGATTGAAATTGAGGAAGAGGATCCTGAGAAACTTCAGCAGCGTATTGCCGAGCTGGAGTCCGAAATTGAAGCTCTCAAACAGGAGAATGAACAGTATCTCAATAAGCTTCAGAGGTCAAAAGCTGATTTTGCCAATTACCGTCAGCGAGTAAATAAGGAAAAATTTGGCCTCTGCCGCAAATATAAAAAAGAAGTGATACAGGAGATACTTCCGGTGCTTGATAACCTGGAAAGGGCTCTGGAAAGCTGTGACAGGGAGGATGATTTTTTCCAGGGAGTTAAGATGATCCACAAGCAGATTTGCAGCGTTTTGCAGCAGGAAGGTGTGGAAGAAATCAGGACTGAAGATCAGGAGTTTGACCCGGAATTTCATGAAGCGGTAGAACAGGTAGATACCGATGAATATGATTCTGGCATGATTATTGAAGAAATGCAGAAGGGTTACACCTATCAGGATGAAGTACTGCGGCCGTCTCTGGTAGTTGTGGCCAGATAATAAAACAAAATAAGGAGGTTGTTAATATGGGTAAAATACTTGGTATTGATTTAGGCACGACCAATTCCTGTATGGCAATTATTGAAGGAGGCGAGCCCACCGTTATTACCAATAAGGAGGGTAACCGCACAACTCCTTCAGTTGTGGCATATAACAAAAAAGGCGAAAGAATTGTAGGTGAGCATGCTAAAAGACAGGCTATTACCAATCCTGACCAGACTGTTACTTCCATTAAACGGGAAATGGGTACCGACCATAAAGTTACTTTGAAAGACAAGGAATATACTCCTCAGGAAATTTCGGCTATGATCCTGCAGAAAATGAAGCAGGATGCCGAAGATTATCTGGGTCAGGAGATAGAAGAAGCAGTTATCACAGTTCCGGCCTACTTCAGTGACAGTCAGCGCCAGGCCACCAAGGATGCCGGTAAGATTGCCGGTCTGGAGGTCAAGCGGATCATCAACGAACCAACCGCTGCTTCTCTGGCCTACGGTCTCGATGATGAAAAGGATCAGACAATTCTGGTCTATGATCTGGGAGGGGGAACCTTCGACGTCTCCATTCTAGAAATTGGTGACGGCGTCTTTGAGGTCATTGCCACCAGTGGAAACAACAAACTGGGTGGTGATGATTTTGATGAAAGAATAATTGACTATCTGGCAAAGAATTTCAAAAATGAATATGGTATAGATCTGAGAAAGGATAGAATGGCGTTACAGCGTCTTAAGGATGCAGCCGAAAAAGCCAAGATTGAACTTTCCAGTGTTAAAGAGACTAATGTAAATCTGCCCTTTATCACTCAGACTGAAGATGGACCGAAGCATCTGGATATTGATATTACCAGAGCCAAGTTTAACGAACTGACCGAGGATCTGGTAGAAAAAACCATGGGCCCTGCCCGGCAGGCTATGGAAGATGCCGATATCAGCACCGGTGAGATTGATGAGGTTATTCTGGTCGGCGGTTCAACCAGAATCCCGGCAGTTCAGGAAGCGGTAGAAAACCTGGCCGGCAAATCTCCCAATAAGGGTATTAATCCCGATGAAGTTGTGGCCATTGGTGCCGCAATTCAGGCTGGAGTGCTGGCCGGCGATGTAGATGATCTGGTACTGCTCGATGTTACCCCGCTCTCTCTGGGAATTGAAACTCTTGGTGGAGTATTTACCAAACTTATTGAAAGAAACACCACCATTCCCACTTCTAAAAGCAAAATATTTTCTACCGCCGAGGATAATCAGACCACGGTAGATATTCATGTTCTGCAGGGTGAGCGTAAAATGGCCAAGCACAATAAGACCCTGGGCCGTTTCCAGCTTACTGATATTCCTCCAGCACCCCGGGGAGTGCCGCAGATTGAAGTAACCTTTGATATTGATGAAAATGGTATTGTTCATGTCTCGGCCAAGGATAAAGGAACCGGCAATGAGCAGGATATCACCATAAAATCGGACAGCGGACTAACTGAAGAGGAAATTGAAGAAATGGTAAAAGAAGCTGAAAGACATGCCGAAGAAGATGAGAAAAAGGTCGAAAGAATAAATACTAAAAACGAAGCAGAGGCCCTGGTCCATTCGGTAGAAAAAACTTTGAAGGATGCCGGGGATAAGGTTGATGCTTCGGTTAAGGAGCAGGTTGAATCCGCCAAAGAAGATCTCAAGCAGGAACTTGATAAAGAAGAGATAGATGTCGAGGCTATTAAAGATAAGATGGAGGCGCTCAATGATGTTCTCACCGAGCTCAGCCAGCAGCTTTATCAACAGCAGCAGCAGGCTCAGCAGCAGGCAGGCGGACAGGCTGGAGCAGGAGCCGGGCCGCAGGGCGCTGCTGGAGGACCGGGAGGAGCCTCTGCTTCGGCAGATGATGATACCATTGATGTGGATTTTGAAGAAGTAGATGACGAAGACGAAGAAAAATAACCGGAAAAGTCAGCAGCAAATAAGAAGGGAGCCTGGCTCCCTTCTTTTCTCTGTTTCATTTACAGGATGGTGATTTTATGTCGGCCAAAAAAGATTATTATGAGGTTTTGGGGATAAGTCGGGATGCGGATCAGGATGAGATTAAAAAGGCCTACCGGAAACTGGCTAAAAAATATCATCCTGACCGCAGTGATGATCCCAATGCCGCAGAAAAATTTAAGGAAATTTCGGAAGCCTATGATATTCTGAGTGATCCGGATAAGCGCAAGCGCTATGACCAGTACGGTCACTCTGGAATTGATCAGGAAGATTTCAGCTTTGATTTTGATGAATTTGCCCGGGGCGGTTTTGGCGGCCTGGATGACATCTTTGAGATGTTTTTTGGCGGCGGCATGGGCCGCAGCAGCAGCCGCACCCGCGCCCAAAGAAGGCCCCGCAGCGGCCAGGATCTTAAATATAAACTGGAAATAACTTTTGAGGATGCCGCCTTCGGCACCAAAAAGGAAATAACTATACCCCGACAGGAAGATTGTCCCACCTGCGGTGGCAGTGGAGCTAAACCGGGAACCAGCAGAAAAACCTGTCCTAAATGTCAGGGAACCGGCCAGGTTCGGGTCAGCCAGCGTACCCCCTTTGGCCAGTTTACCCAGGCCAGAGTATGTGACCGCTGTCAGGGTGAGGGAGAAATAGTGGAAGAACCCTGTCCGGAATGCAGTGGTGAAGGCCGGATTGTCCGCCGCCGTAAGATAACGGTTAATGTACCCGCCGGGGTTGCCGATGGCAACCAGCTGCGCCTGACCGGCGAAGGCGGTGCCGGAGAATATGGAGCCCGGGCCGGTGATCTTTATATAGTTATCAAGGTTAAACCCCATGAAATCTTTGAGAGGAAAGGAAATGACATTCATTGTGAGGTTCCCATCAATTTTGTCCAGGCTGCTCTTGGTGATGAAATTAAGGTCCCTACCCTGGATGGCAGAGTCAAGATGAAGATACCCCAGGGAAGTCAGCCTGGAGATGTTCTCCGACTGAAAAACAAGGGAATCAAGGATGTTAACGGAACAGGCCGGGGGAATCAGTATGTTAAACTAAAGGTTGTTATTCCCCGTTCTCTGAATTCCGAGCAGAAAGAGCTTCTCCGAAAATTTGCTGAAATCAGCGGAGAGGAGATCAATCCCGAAAGTAAGAGCTTTTTCAACCGGGTAAAGGAAGCCTTCGGGGGCAATTAAATTTTACTTCCAGCCTGCCGGTTTTTCGGCCGGGAAAGAGCCGGATTAACCGGGCTGAAAAAAGCCTGCCGGTCTGGATTTTGAGGTTGATTATGATGGAAATTACAAGTTATCATTTGAAACTGTCGTCGACAGCAGTTGATCTGGGGGAACTGATAATGGAAAAAATCTTTCCCGCCGGTTTTGAGGTTCGGGAGCTGTCAGACGGCAGTTTTTTATTTATCGGTTATTCTGCTGCCCCTCTTAGTGAGGATAAGCGGGGTAAAGAATCCTTTCGGAAAGCTTCTCCGGCTGAAAAAACAGAAAAAACATGGCGCCGTCTGCTGGATATGCTCAAACATTACAGCAGTGATCTGTTAAATTCCGGAGGCTATCTGCTCAGAAAAGAGCAGGATCTTGAGGTGGACTGGGTTAAGAATTTCCAGGAAAACTACCGGGAGTTCTATCCCGCCCCGGGCTGGGTGGTGCTGCCCCCCTGGAGGCTGGAAAAGTTCAACCGGACCCGGGAATCTTCATCCAGTCTGAAAAAAATCATAATTGAACCCGGTATTGCCTTTGGTACCGGTACCCATGCCAGCACTGCTCTGGCTCTCAAGGCCCTGACAGATGTCATAGGCGTAAGTGGAGCAGATTTTTCTGCTGAGATTACTTCTCTGCTGGATGTGGGCTGCGGCAGTGGCATACTCTCCCTGGCAGCAGCCCGGCTGGGGATAAAGCAGATTACCGCCCTGGACCGGGACCCGGAAGCCACGGCCAATACCAGACATAATCTCAGTTTAAATCAAGCACTTCGGAAGAATTCCAGCTTTACTATTATAACAGCAGATATCAGAGATTATGCTTCAGAATATTCCGGCCCCGGCTATTCGCTGATTGTGGCCAACTGTCTGGCCGGGATTTTGCGGGAAATTCTGCCGCAGCTGGCAGAGCTGCTTGCGCAGGACGGCAGGTTGGTTATCAGCGGTTTCCAGTCTTTTCAGGAAGCCGACATCCGCAGCTGCCTCAGGAGAGAAAAGCTGAAAGTTATAAGCCGCAGCCAGCAGGAGGGCTGGCTGGCCTTTATACTTAAAAACAGTTAATGACGGATAATACCGGTAATACCGGACTAGTACTGTAAGACTGAGACAGCAGGAGTGAAATAAAATGCGGAGATTTTTTCTCAGCGGGGATGATCCCCGCCCTGAAAAACCTAACCAGGTTATCACCCTTTCCGGACCGGTTTACAATCATGCTATAAACAGTCTTCGTCATCGGGAGGGAGACCGGATAGAACTGCTGGACGGCAGCGGCAGGGCTTTTATCTGTGAAATTGTGAAAATTGATTCTAATACTATGGATTGCCAGGTGCTGGCAGCTGAGCCGGCTGGCGGTGAACCTGAGGTGGAAGTTTATCTGGCCCAGGCCCTGGCCAAGAAGGATAACTTTGAACTGGTTCTCCAGAAGGCCACCGAAATAGGAGCCCGGGCTTTCTATCCCCTGACAACCAGTAATACCGTGGTAGAGCTCAGCGGCAGCCGGGCCGAACGCCGCCGCCAGCGCTGGGAGAAAATAATCCGGGAGGCAGCCCGCCAGTCGGAAAGAGGGATCATTCCAGAACTGCTGGAGTTTACCTCGCTTGAGGAGCTGTCTGAGGATTTTTCCGGCTTTGATCTGGTGCTGCTGGCGGCTGCCCGCTCTCAGGAAAGCCCCCTGCGCCAGATCCTCCAGCAGTTTCGGGAGACTCTCCCTGCTGGGGCAAAAAAAGAAGCCCCCCGGATACTGGTGCTGATAGGTCCCGAAGGAGGCTTTACCCTTTCTGAAATAGATGATATACTGGCGGCAGGAGAAAATGTTCAGCCTGTCAGTCTGGGTCCCAGAATTTTAAGGACTGAGACTGCCGGCCCTCTGCTGACAGGTTTAATATTATATGAACTGGGTGAAATGGAATGACTGCAGAAAAAGTAGCAATCTATAATCTGGGCTGCCGGGTGAATCAGTATGAAGCCGAGGCTCTGGAAAACAAATTTTATCAGGCCGGTTATGAAATTGTGGATTTTCAGGAAAAGGCCGATCTTTATATTATCAACAGCTGTGTGGTGACCACCTCGGCAGCCAGCAAATCCCGCAAGGTAGCCCGCCAGGCTAAAAGAAGGGCCGGCCGGCAGTCTTTGGTGGTGATGGCCGGCTGCTACAGTCAGGTTTCCCCGGAAGAAGTGGCTGAAATTGCTGAGGTTGATTTTTATGTGGCTACCGCTGATAAGGACCGGCTGGTGGAGCTGGTTGAAGAAAAGAAAAAGGCCTGGCAGCCAGATGACCGAAATGACTGGCAAAAAGCTCGGGAGCTGGGCAGCAGCTCCTCCTATTCCGGGCTGGACAAATTTCCCGATTTTTCCCTGACTCGGGTTAATCAGACCACCCGGGCTAATCTTAAAATCCAGGATGGCTGCGATCAGTTCTGTAGCTACTGCATCATTCCCCTGGCCCGGGGCCGGCTGCGCAGCAAGAAACCGGCAGCGGTCAGACAGGAATTTCAGGCTCTCCTGGACTCCGGAATCAGGGAGTTCATTCTTACCGGAATCCATCTGGGAGCCTACGGTCAGAATCTGGCAGCTGAGGTAGATCTCTCATCCCTGACTGCTGAACTTCTCAGGGAACCGGGTAACTTTCGAATTCGTTTAAGCTCACTGGAGGCCGGGGAGGTTGACTCCCGGCTGCTGGAGCTCATGGCTGAAACTCCCCGGCTGTGCAATCATCTTCATCTACCCCTGCAGAGCGGCAGCAATAAAATTCTTCAGGCCATGAACCGCCCCTATACCAGGGAGAAGTTTTTAGAAACTATCGAAAAGATAAAATCCAGAGTGCCGAATATTGCTCTGACAACTGATGTGATTGCTGGTTTTCCCGGGGAAACAGAGCAAGATTTCCAAAAGTCTCTGGAGCTGATTGCCGGCGCCGGTTTTAGCCGGCTTCATGTTTTTCCCTTTTCACCCCGCCCGGGGACAGCAGCAGCTGAAATGGGTGACAGGGTTAACAGTAAAATAATTAACCGGCGGGTTGCAGAAATGCAGCAGCTGGGAGAGAAGCTGAAAAAACAATACCGCCGCCGCTTTCTAAATCGTCCTCTGATTGCCCTGCTGGAAGAACCTGATGAAGAAGGCAATATATCCGGCTACACCTCCAATTATATCAGAATCAAAGCTGCAGAAATAAAAAGCCAGGGTATACCAGAGAATTCAAGTGCAGGCCAGCCATCAATATTAGAAGAATCTCAATTTCTTCAGGAACTGGCCAATTCCTTTGTCAGGGTAGCAATTGAGTCAGTCTCGGAAAGAGATGAACAGCCTGCCCGGATAGTCTCCCGGAAGGTAGATCTATTAGATGATTGATTATTTGCTATACCTTAAAAAATAACGGATAAATTTTTCATCTATTGTTGCGTCCCAAAGGACCGTGGCGGTTTGCTTTGAAAGCAGGTAGTTTTATTTTTATCTACTGCTGTGCCTATAAGGAGCATGGCAGTTTATCTGCTGATTATTTATTATATTTAAGTTCTCATCGTCTTCGGTTTAAAGTTTGCAGTTTAAAACAGTTTGAAATGACTGCTTAAATCAATTTAAGAATATAAGAATAACTGCTGACAGGAGGTGAAAAATAGTGGCTCAGAAAGATTGTATTTTCTGCAAAATAGCCGGAGGAGAGATTGATTCTGAAATAGTCTATCAGGATGACAGGGTGGTGGCCTTTCAGGATGCCAATCCCCAGGCTCCGGTCCATATTCTGATTATTCCCCGGAAACATATCCCTTCTCTTAAAGATTTTTCTGAAGAAGATTTTGATCTGCTGGCAGATATTCACCGGGTTGCGGTCAAACTTGCAGATAAGGAAGGTCTGACAGAAGAAGGCTTCCGTCTGGTAAATAACTGCGGCTCCCAAGGAGGGCAGACCGTTGACCATGTTCATTACCATCTGCTTGGCGGCCGCCAGCTGACCTGGCCCCCCGGTTAAACTTAAATTATACTCAACCTGGTTTTCTTTAATTGGAAATTAAAAAATACCCGGGGAATAAAAAAACAATGAATATCCAGATGTTAATAATCCTGTATACCGGATAAACTTCTAAAATTAGCCCGCTTTGCAGTTTCAGCAGTTCCTTCTTTTCTCAAAAGGATGGAGCTGTTGCTGTAGTTA
>LKMJ01004688.1_pt1 | contig 12899 bp, 11 predicted proteins | sample 643391 | NCBI WGS metagenome assembly LKMJ01 (sample SAMN04112250, study PRJNA286221) | soda lake metagenome | biome: soda lake; feature: Kulunda Steppe; material: water; isolation source: sample PL-Br10 brine of Picturesque Lake | place: Russia: Kulunda steppe | collected 2010-07
ATATACTGATAGACAGTTGCTTCGGACTTGCTTGCCAGTTCGAACTGTGCGTTTTCCCGGACGCCCATCAGCATCTGAATTTCGTAGGCCGTCCCGTATCTGTCGTGTAGTTCGTGAGCGTGGTCGATAAGTTCGGGGTCGTGACTGCCAACAGCAACTCCTCCATCAAACTCCTGAAACATATATTCGAGTTGGTCTTTGTAGACCTCGGTCACTTTTTTTCGGTTGGTAAATGCAACCTCGGCAGGCTCCTTGTATGCTCCTTTGACGAGTCTTACTTTGCCCGGCAGGGAGGCAAGACGTACAAGGTCTTTACCCGTCCGAACCAGATTCGACTGCACACAGACGCCGACGTTGCCATCAGTGGCGAGTGTCTGTTCTTCGAAGACATCGAGTGTGGTCTCGGTCGTCGTGTGATCTTCCATATCCAGCCAGACGAAACAGTCCACGTTGTCGACGAGACGCCCGAAATTTCGCTCGAAGAGTTCGTCACTGATATCGACCCCGAGTTGGCTCGGTTTCACCGAAAGACAGGCATCGAGGTCAGATTCGGCAATCATCCCGGCGAGTTCGATGTATTGTTCGGCATCTGCTGTGGCGTCTTCGTACGCCGAGTAGTGTTCGCCAAGCAAGTTCAAAATCCCACCAACATCCCGGTCGTTGAGTCTTCTGACGTGTTCGAGTGCTCTCTCCGGGGTCTTCCCGGCGACGAAGTTATTCGCAATTGGTGGTATCATAGACGAAAATTCGTCCTCCAGCGTGGTATAAATACCCCCTGTACAGCCAGCGCCAGTCCAGAAATATATGTACCAGCCAGCCGTCTGCGGATCTGTGACCGACTACGACCTCGAACGGTATCTGACAGTTCGCAGTGCCTACGGTAGCTCACTCGGTCCCGGCGGCGAGCTTTCCTTTCTGCTCGATACGACTGGTGTCGCGCAGATCTGGACACTCGAAGCGCCCGAAGGCTGGCCGCGACAGCGGACCTTTTACGACGAACCCATCTCTTTCGTGACGTACTCACCGGAACGCCCGGAGATGGTCTTTGGCATGGACGAGGGTGGCAACGAACGCATGCAGTTGTTCCGCCTCGAAGAAGACGACACGATCACCCCACTTACCGACATGCCCGAAGCAAAACACCGCTGGGGTGGATTCAGCCAGGACGGCGAGCAGTTCGCCTTCGCATCGAATCGCCGCGAAGAGTCCGTCTTCGATATCTACATCCAGGGACGCAACGAAACCGGCGACGATGCCGAGATGGTCTTCGAAGGTGAGGGCTGGCTAAGCGTTAACGGCTGGAGCCCCGACGACGACGCACTCATCCTTCGGAAAGCCCACTCGAATTTCGACCAGGACATCTACATTCTCGACCTCGAAACACGCGAGCGACGCCATCTTACGCCCCACGATGGTGATATCCGCTACAAGAGCGTCCAGTGGGGGCCAGATGGGGACTCGCTGTATCTCGTTACTGACGACGGAGCGGATACGCTGTATCTCGCGCGGATGGACCGCGAAAGCGGTGAGATCGAACCGCTTCGTGAGGGCGGCGACTGGAATATCGATGGCGTTGCACTGGATGAAGATACAGGAACACTCGTCTACTCTCGCAACGTCGATGGCTATACTGAAATTACGCTTGCGGAACTAACTGATGGCGGCGACCTCCAGCCCCTCCCGATGCCAGATCTGCCGGGGAATATCGCGGGCGGTGTCAGCTTCTCGTCGGCGGGAGACCGCTTTGCGCTTTCCTCGTCGGGCCGTTCGGAGAATACGAACGTGACGGTCATCTCGCTTGAGAAACTTCGAGAACTCGCCGAGGAATCAGACACGGAGTACGACCTTGCCGATACTGCGACCCGCTGGACGCGAGCCTCGACGGCTGGCATCCCGCCAGAGACGTTTATCGAACCAGAGTTAGTCCACTACCCGACCTTCGATGATCGGGAAATTCCTGCGTTTTTTTCACTGCCGGAGTCCGTTCCCGAGGGTGGTGCGCCCGTCATCGTCGATATCCATGGTGGCCCAGAGAGCCAGCGCCGCCCCTCGTTTTCCGGGTTGCGCCAGTATCTTCTCTCGCGGGGCTATGCGCTTTTCGAACCCAACGTCAGAGGATCGTCGGGCTATGGACGTACCTATATCCATCTCGACGATGTGGAAAAGCGGATGGATTCGGTCAGGGACATCAAACATGCCGTCGAATTTCTCGACTCACGCGAGGAAATCGACTCCGACCGGATCGTCGCCAAAGGTGGCTCCTATGGCGGGTTCATGGTGCTTGCTGCACTGACCGAGTACCCCGACCTGTGGGCAGCCGGTATCGACGTGGTTGGGATTGCAAACTTCGTTACGTTCCTCGAAAACACGGGGTCGTGGCGACGCGAGTTGCGCGAGGCCGAATACGGCTCGCTTGCCGACGACCGCGAGTTTCTCGAATCGATCAGCCCAATCAACAATATCGAAAACATCGAGGCACCACTGTTCGTTCTGCATGGCGCAAACGACCCGCGGGTCCCTGTCGGCGAAGCCGAACAGATCGCCGAGAAGGCTCGCGAACAGGGCGTTCCAGTCGAGAAGCTCATCTTCGAGGACGAAGGTCATGGCATCTCGAAGCAAGAAAACCAGATCGAAGCCTACACGCAGGTTGTCGAATTTCTCGACGAACACGTCAAGTGATACTGCCGGTTGTAACCAACGTCAAGTGATACTGCCGGCTGTCACTATTTGTATCGACAGTTACAGAGACGTTGGTAGAGAGACGCTCACTTCGGAAATGGTTCGTTTGCGTCTATACGCAATTACAGCCGATAGAGCGAGTATATCGAAAGTAACCATACTAGTTTGGTATTGTTTTTGCAGCAGGTACAAACAGAGTAGGTGTGTAAATGATGGGGTTGGGGACCGTCTCTAGAAGTATGACAAGCGAAATCGCAGACGAGTTCGAACGGAACATGGCCGAGTTCGAAGCCGAGATGGAGCAGTTCGAAGCCGAGATGGAGCAGTTCGAAAAGGACATTTCCGAAGCCGAGCGGTTCCTCGATGAGTACAAAACAGGCAAACCACAGACGCCAGAAGCGAGTCGTGCAAGCGGAACCCAGCCTGCTGGTGCCGACTAATATTCGTCGTGACACTCCCTCACTGATCGGTTTCTTTTACTCGACCAGTTTGATTTCGTCGTCTCCGGTCGGAACAGCACAGAGAAAGACACCCGGGGAGTCGTTTTCGTTTCGATACCAGTGTACAGTGCCAGCAGGAATGTGGATGGTGTCGCCAGCCGAGACAGTGTGCACCGTCTCCTCAATTCCGACGACGTACTCACCATCTAAAACGTACTGTTTGTGTTCAATTTCGTTCGTGTGTTTTGGGACTTCCGCGCCAGAGTCGAGCACGAACCGTCGAAGCGCGATATTCGGCGCACCGTGCTCGTCATTTATCAGGACGCCTTTCGAGAGGCCATCGGCGGCCGCCAGTGGTTCGTACTCGATGTCCTCGGCACGTCGGATCTGTCCCTCTCTATCTGTCATATCCAGATATTTACGAGCGGAAAGGTTAGTTGTTCGGTCGGCTAATCACTAGCTTCTGCGTCGTAGCGTTCGATGCGCGCGATGTGGCGCTGGCCGAGAAGTAAGAACGCTGCGAGACTCGCACCCACCACTGCGAAGACTGCAAGCACCACAAAAAATGCCGTGAGACCGAACCCACCGAGGACGAAACCGCCGATAGCGATACTCGCAGCACCGAACCCAAACTCGCCGAGATACGTATACCCATAGGAGAGTCCGCGTGTCTCTGGCGGTGTATACTGGGCAACAGCGACCTGATAGAACGGCTGGATGGCAAAGAGGAAAAAACCAAGCAGCCCACACAGCACGACCAGCGAAACGAGTCCGCGGTCTGCAACTGGAACGAACGCAAGCGCAAGCACGGCGAGGATGAGGAAAATGACTGCTAGCCCGCGTTCGACGGGAACCCGTTCGGTGAGTTTCCCGCCGGTGTACTGCCCGGCCATCCCGACGACCAGCAAGCCAACGAAAATGTAATCCCCCGGTTCGATCCCACGAAGACCGGACCCAAGGTCTATGTCGCCGATGGTATCCAGTCCCTGTAGAATATCCGGCAGGAACGTCAACATCCCGCGGTAGAACAGTCCTTCGAAGGTAACGAGTGCAAAGACAACGAGAAAAGCGCTGGCGAGTAACGTCTTGCTGTTCGAGAGAAACGCCGACAGCGAAAGCGGTGTTTGCTGTTCGATATCACCATCCACAGCAGCGGTCGTATCGAATTCGACGCGAAGGCCATAGAGCAAGGCGGCGATACCCGGCAGAGCCAAGAGGGCGGCGACAATCTGCCAGTCAAAAACAATCAGGAGCGTTGCGGCCGCGAAGGGGCCAAGGGTAATCCCGATATTACCGGCAATGCCGTGGTAGGCAAAGACGGTGCCCTGTCGATCCGCGCCGGTGCTAATTAGCGCCATGCCTGCCGGATGGTAAACACTCGCAACGACACCCCAGCAGATCAGAGCAACGGCGATGAGATAGATCGAATTGGCGATTGCGAGCAACAAAAAAGAGAGACTCATCCCTGCAAAGCAGACGAGAATGAGCGGCTTCGGCCCGAAGCGGTCGGCGAGAACTCCCGCCGGCAGCGCCCCCAGCCCAAATGGTGCATACCCCAGAGCAATAATAAGTCCCAAAAACGCAATCGAAACGTCGAATTCACCGCGCCAGACAACCAGAAAAATCGGAATGGAAAGCTCATACCAGTGGACAAGCCCGTGGCCGAGCATCGTAAACCGGGTTATCTCTCGGTCGTTCGCGTTCAGCCCCATCTGGCACATCTGTATGCTTGCCGGGCGATAAAACCCCGCTGTTTCTCTCGAAATTCTTTTTCTATAGTTTCATATTTTTGGAAAGAATCACAACAATTATGCTACGGGGATATGAGAACCACACACACATCCGTCACGTCTGGATATCGCACTTGTGGGTGTCCGAGCGGTGTGACAGAATAGAAAGGATTCATTGATATGACAAAGAATAAACGTTTATCGACGGGAATCGACGGGCTGGACCAGATTACAAATGGTGGGTTGTTTGCAAACCGAAGCTACATGGTCGATGGGCCGCCGGGAGCGGGAAAATCGCTTATTGGCCTTCACTACTTGACTGCCAGTAGCGAAGATACACCACTGTATATCAACTTAGAGGAGTCAACAGCAGAAATTGAGACGAACGCTGCAAATGTCGGCATAGATACCGAAGACATCACATTTCTGGATTTGAGTCCCGATTCGACCGTGTTTGCAGATGGTCAATCCTACGATATTTTCGAGCCAAGTGATGTCGAAAAAGACGAGTTCGTCGGCCGGATCACCGACACAGTCGAATCGGTCAACCCGGACCGGGTCTTTGTCGATCCAATCACACGCTTCCGACATATAAACCCGAACACACATCAGTTTAGACAACAGGTCGTCGGGTTCATGCGGTATCTCGGCGACCACGGCGCGACCGTGTTGTACACGACCCAGGAGACACGCGATTCAGGAACCGAGGATCTCGACTTTCTAGGCGATGGGACAATCAGAATCGAGAACGGAGAGATAGGGCGAATCATCTCCGTCCCAAAATTCCGCGGTAGCGCAACGGCGAGTGGCGAGCACGTCATGCAGATTACCGACGACGGGATCAACATCTACCCGGAAATACAGGCAAAAAAACACGAAAGCGTCTTCGAGGTAGAATCATACTCCTCGGGCGTTCCGGAGATCGATCAAATGCTCCACGGTGGTATCGAACGTGGAACCGTGACGATTTTCAGTGGGCCAACCGGTGCTGGAAAGACATCACTTGGATCTCAATTTATAAAAGAAAGCGCGGGACGGGGCAAACGCTCGGTGATCTATCTCTTCGAGGAATCGACACACACATTCATTAATCGCGCACGAAACATCAACATCCCAATCGATGAGATGCGTGAGAGTGACTCACTCGAAATCATCGAAATCGAACCGGTTTCGATGTCTCCACAGGAGTTTGCTGCTGATGTTCGAAAGCAGGTCGAAACGAGGGATACAGACCTTATTATGATCGACGGGATTGCTGGCTATCGATTATCCTTACTCGGCCAGGAAGAAAAGCTGCTGCGCCGGATGCACTCGCTTGGCCGCTATCTCAAGCGAATGGGTGTGACGACAATCCTGATCGACGAAATCGCAAATATCACCGGGGAGTTCCAGGCGACCGAGGGCAGTCTAAGCTACCTCGCAGACAACATCATCTTTCTCCGCCACGTCGAAATCGACGGGGAACTTCGCAAAACAATCGGCGTGTTGAAAAAGCGAATGACAGATTTCGAACGAACACTGAGACAGTTCCGGATCACCGAGCATGGAATCAGAGTTGGCGAACCAATGACCGGCATGCGTGGTTTACTCACTGGAACACCAACATTCACCGACGGCGAGTCTAAAAATGAGTAATACTGCTCTCATCCTCTCGCTTGGAAAAAACCAGCGAAACCAAGATCTATTGGCAGACTTGCTCAAAGATGCGGGCTACGATGTCCGAACAGAAACTGCCCCCGAGTCATTCGAAAAATCACTCGAACAGACGACCAATCCGGGCGTGGTCATTATCGACATCGATGGCTACTCCGAGTTGATCTGGGATATCTGTAAAGTGTGTAATCGACGGTCGATTCCGACGCTACTCGTTGCGTCTGCTGATGTCGGTCGGGTTCAGACAGCAGCCAGTGAGTACGGTGTCGAACACGTATTCTCGAAACCACTGGATACTGACCAGCTTACAGGAGTTCTCGATACGATACTATGACAGACGTGGGAGATGCAGATTCCGAGACTGAGACGGTGAGATTGCTCCTCTCTGACAGCCAGAACGAAAAACACCTTTCGGGATGGCTTCGCGGGCAGTACACAGTCGAACGTGAGACGTCACTTTCGGGGTTGTTCGATCTTGCAATCGCCGATATTGGTTCCGTTCGAAAACTGGGAACCGAACAGCTTCGCGAACGCAAAGAACGCGAAAAGCCGGTCGTGTTGCCAATATTGCTCATTGCTGATGGTCAGACAAAAAAGCGCCGAGCAATCTGGGAGTACGTCGATGACGTTGTGACACCGCCACTTGATCAGAATATTCTTGCTGGCCGTATCGAGGCACTGTTACGGACGCGTCGACTCTCGAAACAACTCGCACGACAGAACGAACGTCTCGACCAATTTGCCGGTATCATCTCACACGACCTGCGCAATCCGCTAAACGTTGCGAGCCTTCATCTGAGTAATCTAAAGCGGGTGGCCGAGGACAACGAGCAGATTGCCTTGGATGTCGAAAAAATCGACCGCTCGCTCGACCGGATGGAAGCAATTATTGACGATGTGCTCACACTCACACGCGCACAACAGGATATTTCAGGTCTGACGTCACTCTCGGTGGGATCGGTCGCACGGAAGGCATGGGAACATATCAAGTCTCCTGGCGGGACCCTCAACGTAGACACAGAGAAACAGATCCTCGCCGACGAGAGTCGTCTTGTGCAACTCTTTGAGAATCTCTTTCGTAATGCAACCGAACACGGCGACCCCCCCGTGAAGATCACCGTCGAACAACTGGCGGATGGGTTTGCTGTTAGCGACGACGGGCCGGGTATCGACCCGGATGTACGCGAGGACATTTTCGAACCCGGCTATACCACAAATCAGGATGGAACCGGACTTGGGCTCGATATCGTCGAAGGCATTGTCACTGCTCACGGCTGGGAAATACACGTTACTGACAGCGAAGATGGTGGCGCACGCTTCGAAATTACAGGAGTCACCTTCGACACTGACCCCGGATCCTCAAACTGGTTCGAGAACTAGTCACGGTTTGTGGACTGGTTGTCTCGTGTCTCACCCATACAGTCAGGCGTGAGTTATTCAATCCATGTCCTCGTACGTCTGGCTTCTCGTGGGCTGATAGTGATTGTTGCGAGTCTTTACCGCCGTAAGAGTACAAAAAAGAGTTTCACAACCGGAAGAACCGGGACATGTAGCCCGGCCACGAAAATAACCGCAACAACCACACTATGAAACAACCAATATACTGTCGTGGCACGTGACAGAGTCGCGTCTGGCTGTACAGTTGGGTTGGCTTACTTTTCGAACAGACTACTGCAGTGGTAATACTCTCCTAATAACATTACAACAGTAGCGCGAATCTCACTGTATGCAGGTACCAACAGCACTCGGCGCACTCGGGTCAGTAGCAGGTCAATCGACCGTTCTCCAGGCAACTGGCGATTTCCTCTGGCTGGCAGTTATATTCTTTATTCTCGCTGTGATCGCTGCGGTAGTCGGGGCCCAAGGTGTTGCAGGGTTTTCGATGACGATTGCAAAGTGGTTCGTCATCATCTTTCTCATTCTGGCGGTCATTTCGCTTTTCATCTAGCGAGACGCCCGCTTTTTGCGGTGGCGATATCCCCGATTTGTGAGTCAGGTGTGTAAACTAAGAGTACGTTGCAATACATACCACAATATACATTATGTAGTCGGGACGTATCCCGCGACAGCGTGTCCCCACGAGACCATCCACCGGCTCACGTTACTCGTAGAGAATTCGTTCAGTCGGTGGGTGTCGCAAGCATGACAGTCCTGGGTATCCAGCAGACTGGTCGGACGCGTGGGGAACCGGACAGACAGCACTGGCGGTTCGATACGGGAGCAAGGGTGTTTTCTTCACCGACGATTGTGGACAGCACTGTCTTTGTTGGGAGTCAATCCGGCTCAGTCTACGCACTGGAAGCACAATCTGGCGAAACATACTGGGAGTTCGAAACCGAGGGTGCGGTTAACTCCTCCCCACTCGTTGTGGGGCTTTCCGAGATATCCACAAACACGGTCTTCGTCGGTAGCCACGACCGCTATCTCTACGCGCTCGATGCACAATCCGGTGAGAAACGGTGGAAATTCGAAACTGAAGGGAAAATACAGGGATCCCCCGTTATCGAGGGTAATACGCTGTTTGTGATGAGCGACCACGATGGCGTGTACGCAATTGATGCAACAAGTGGCGAAGAAATCTGGCACCGGTCGGATCGGTCAGTGAGTCTTTCATCCCCCTCCGTTGTCGATAACACGCTTTTTTACAGGGGGAGAAGCCTCAACGCAATCGATGCAAAGACTGGCTGGCGACACTTTGCATTCGGGATTGGCAGTGGGACGTATTCGTCACCGACCATTGCCGCCGGAAACGCCTATATTGGTGATCGGGTGACCGGCAATCCTGATATCGACGGGCGTCTCTATGCAGTCGATGCGAGCACCGGCAACGAACAGTGGCGAGTCGAGACCGACGAGTTCATCGACTCTTCACCGACCGTTGCCGATTCGCCGGATGGAAAGACCGTATTCGTCGGCGGTTGGAACACTGGTGTTGGTAGAGCCGACGAGTATGGCTCTGTGTTCGCACTCGACGCAGCCGATGGAACGAAGCGTTGGCAGTCCGAAACTGACGGACGAATCCTCTCTTCTCCGACCGTTGCCGATGACGTCGTGTTTGTTGGTAGTGTCGATAACGGCGTCTACGCATTCGGTGCCGGCTCTGGCGACGAACAGTGGCGTTTCGAGACCGGTGGAAGTGTTCGTTCGTCACCGACTGTCGCCGATGGGATTGTCTTCGTCGGAAGCGACGACGGTCATCTGTACGCGCTCGATGCCGGAACTGACGGCTCAAGTTACGACTCACGTGTCCGTCTCGGTACGCTCGGTCACAACGAGCACCGAGGAAGTGAGACCTCTCGTGGTTCGAGCGGACGTCTCGATACGAGAACACGCCGCGCACTCGGTCTCGGGACACTTGGTGGGCTTCTGTCGGCAACAGGGCTTCTGTATCGTTCCCAGCATGACGAATCCTGATTGCCACGGTCACTATGTGTTGTTTCACAATTATTAACCAGTCAAAGAATTAAATCTATTTACCATAGTAAATCATCTCATTTGTTCGTGGGAATTTATAATCAAAACACTTTTCATTTGAAAATAACGAAATTACTATAGAGGAATACACGCGACTGTGGGCTACGACGTTTCAGATCCACCGACCCCAAACCACATCACGACCCCTTAACCATGTTCGAAGATACTTTCGATGCCCTCAAACAAGATCAGATTCAGCTTCTTGCTGACCCTCGTACCCAGCGGATCGTTTCCACCCTCAACGAAACGGATGGACTGCTCCCGCTCGAAGAACTCGCAAAACAACTACTGGCCGAGGATATCGACTTCATTTCGACCGAGGAGTACGAACGGAAACTCGACCGGACGGTGCTGTCGTTGCACCACGACCGCCTCCCACAACTGGATGAGGCTGATATCCTCGACTACGACCCCGAGGCGAATGTCGTCACAGATACCGAACTCTCGACAGCAGAGGTCGAATGGCTCGACGAACTAACGAAGGCTTTGAAGACTCAACTCGAGCCGAATGATGCTGATGAGCAGGCAATTGGCGTAATCGAAGGAAGTGAGACAATTGTCCAGTATGGCCGCCAACTGTGTGATAAAGCCACAGACGAACTGTTCTGTATGTACATTTCCGCGGACCTTCTCGTTGATGAGTGTATTCGTCGCGTCAAGAGTGCAAATCAGCGCGACGTAAGTGTCTATATGGGATCTGAGGATCCTGTTGTCCGTGATCTCACACGGAAACACCTCCCAGACTCGACGATCTGGGAACCGCAGCTCGACTGGATGAACACCCCGACGTACCCACGCGTTGCTCGGCTCATCCTCGCTGACCGGGAAAAGGTGATGCTTGCCATCATCGACGAAGCAGACGAAGATGGAATGTCGCCTGTCGAAACAGCCCTCGTCGGCAACGGTGAAAATAATCCACTAGTCGTTCTCGTCCGCGAACTGCTTGGCCAACGACTCGACCACCTCGACTTCCAGCATAAAAACGCTAGCATAAAACCGAGTTCAGAACTATGACAAGAGACGTAAAAAATAATCCTGATGGGCCTGTTGATGTATCGAGTTGTGAGGAGGATTTCACCTACGAAATCGGCGACGACGAACGCCCAAGTGAAGCCGTTGTCCGGGCTGTTGCGTCTTTTACCGAGACGGAAGTGACCGACATCGAACCGCTGTATTACGTCGGTGTCGATCCGGAAAACCTCGATGGCTTGTTCGAGGAGACGGAAACGACCGCACTCGGTAACCGGTCGTTGACACTGACGATCCATGGCTGTCACGTGACGATTGAGCCAGGAGAGGTTTACGTCGAGCAACGTGAGGACTCGGACTGATCGGGAGTTCGTACAACTCAAATACCGGGTCGACATATATACAGCCGTGTCTCAACAGCTCGCACGTGTCGGCACCCTCTTTTTACACCAGGATGGTGAAGAGTATCGTGTTGTCGTCCAGCGCGATGGAGAGCATCTCTTTGCGGGTGTGCTCGAACTCAAGGAAACGAGTGCCGGGCCACGCCCTGCCCGACTCCGCATTGTCGACGGCACGAGCGAAGAGCGCCGCAGTCCTGACGAGTTCATCGAGATTGCCCGGCGTGCAAACCGGATACGTATCTCCCAACAGACCTCACGCGACGGGCGCGAGGAACTCCGGGAGATGCTCGATGGCTACCAGCTCGAAGCCAAAGTTGTCCGGACGTGCAGGCTCTGTGCGAAAGTCGGCGAGTACTCCCCGATAACTTCCGAGACCGCAATCGCAACCGAAAACGAAGATGTCTGTCCGGACTGTGCCCGCGAACAACTCGACCGCGAACTCGCCTACCACGGGGGTATTACGGGGAATGCTCGCAAACGACTCGATGCCTTGCTCCTCGAAGTACAGGACCTAGAGCGAGTCATCAACCTTCTCAAAGGTAATCTCGACCCCGAACTCACGAAATTCGACGAGATCAGTCCAACTGTCGAAGATGTCGACCCCGTCCCCGTCGATTCGCTGTCGCTCCATCCGGGCATGCAGCAAAAACTCGAAGACCGTTTCGATACCCTGTTGCCCGTCCAGAGTCTCGCTGTCGAAAACGGTGCGACCGAGGGCGAAGATCAGTTAGTGGTAAGTGCAACTGCGACAGGAAAAACCCTCGTCGGTGAGATGGCCGGACTGGATCGTGTGCTCAATGGCGAGGGCAAGATGCTCTTTTTAGTGCCGCTCGTGGCGCTTGCAAACCAGAAATACCAGGAGTTTCAGGACCGGTACGGCGATATCGCGGATGTAACACTTCGTGTCGGTGCCAGTCGGATCAACGACAGTGGCCAGCAGTTCGATCCGAGTGCCGATATCATCGTCGGCACCTACGAGGGGGTCGACCACGCGCTTCGAACGAACCGAAATCTGGGCGACGTTGGAACGGTCGTCATCGACGAGGTTCATACGCTCGGCGAGGGTGAACGAGGCCACCGTCTCGATGGACTTATCGCCCGGCTCAAATACTACTGCCGGCAGGCAAGCGGTGATACACAGTGGATCTATCTCTCTGCAACTGTTGGCAACCCGGAACACCTCGCTCACGCCCTCGAAGCAACGCTCATCGAATTCGAGGAACGCCCAGTACCCATCGAACGTCACGTCACTTTTCTCGACGGCAGGGAGAAGCTCGACGTCGAGAACAAACTCGTAAAGCGTGCGTTCGACCAGAAATCGAGTCAGGGCTATCGCGGGCAGACGATCATTTTCACGAACTCCCGACGGCGCTGTCACGAAATTTCCCGACAGCTTCAGTACTCCTCGGCACCGTATCACGCAGGCCTCGATAACAAACGGCGAAACCGTGTCGAATCACAGTTTGCCGAGCAGGAACTGGCGGCGGTGGTGACGACGGCGGCACTCGCTGCCGGTGTCGATTTCCCTGCCTCACAGGTCATTTTCGATTCGC
>LKMJ01004690.1_pt1 | contig 12892 bp, 10 predicted proteins | sample 643391 | NCBI WGS metagenome assembly LKMJ01 (sample SAMN04112250, study PRJNA286221) | soda lake metagenome | biome: soda lake; feature: Kulunda Steppe; material: water; isolation source: sample PL-Br10 brine of Picturesque Lake | place: Russia: Kulunda steppe | collected 2010-07
CGCCACCGGCGCCTTCACCATCACGCGCGCGGAGGGCCCATGAGAGCACCGCCCGAACCGGTTCAGGCCGTCAAGAAGCGCCGCGACGCGGCCCTGCGCGCGCTCGTCGCCGGGGTGCCCTACATCGATTTTCTCGGCATCGATTTCGACCGGCGCGGCGACGAACTCACCGGCGTGATGACCTTTGACGACAAGCTCATCGGCGATCCGCGCCTGCCCGCGATCCATGGCGGGGCGACTTCAGCCTTTCTGGAGGTCACCGCGATCATCGAGCTGTCCTGGTCGATCCTGTGGGAGGAGATGGAGAGCGGCCGGCTCGACCCGGCGACGCTCGATCCGCAGAACCTGCCCCGGCTGCCGCGCACCATCGACTTCACCGTGGATTACCTGCGCTCCGGTCTGCCGCGCGACGCCTATGCCCGCGCGCGCATCACGCGCTCGGGGCGGCGCTATGCCAGCGTGCAGGCCGAGGCCTGGCAGGACAATCGCACCCGCCCCTTCGCGCAGGCCATCGGCCATTTCCTCATGCCGGGCCGCGATGGCTGAGACCGCGCCGGTGACGCATCGCCGCGTGCTCGCCATCGCGGTGCCGATCGTGCTGGCGAACGCGACGGTACCGATCCTCGGGCTCGTCGATACCGGCGTGGTCGGCCAGCTCGGCGAGGCCGCGCCGATCGGGGCGGTCGGGCTCGGCGCGGTGATCATCACCGCGATCTACGGCATCTTCGGTTTCCTGCGCATGGGCACGTCGGGCCTCGCCGCGCAGGCGCATGGCGCGCGCGACGGGCCGGAAAGCGGCGCCATCCTGATGCGCGCGCTCCTGCTCGGCGCGGCGGGCGGGGTGGCGCTGATCCTGCTGCAGGTACCTTTCATGGCGGCCGCCTTCACCCTTGCCCCGGCGAGCGCCGAGGTCGAGGAGCTCGCGCGCGGCTATCTCGGCATCCGGATCTGGGGTGCGCCGGCGACGATCGCGCTTTTTGCGGTGACGGGCTGGCTCATCGCGGTGGAGCGCACCCGCGCGGTGCTGGGGCTGCAGCTGTGGATGAACGGGCTCAATATCGGGCTCGATCTGTGGTTCGTTCTCGGGCTCGGCTGGGGGGTGAACGGGGTCGCCACGGCAACGATCATCGCGGAATGGACGGCGCTCGGGCTCGGTCTGTGGCTGTGCCGGGGGGCGTTTGCGGGCAATGCGTGGCGCGATCTTGACCGGATCGCGGATGCGGTGCGGCTGCGGCTGATGCTGCGCGTAAATGGCGACATCATGGTGCGCACCGTGGCGCTTCAGGTCAGCTTCGTGAGCTTCATGTTCCTGGGCTCCGGGCTCGGCGACGTGACGCTCGCGGCCAATCAGGTATTGATGCAGTTCCTGCACGTGGTTTCCTTCGCGCTGGACGGGTTCGCCTTCGCCGCCGAGGCGCTCGTCGGCCAGGCCGTGGGCGCGCGCTCGGTGCGGGCCGTGCGCCGGTCGAGCATCATGACGAGCCAGTGGGGACTCGCGGCGGCGCTCGTGCTCGCGGCCGGGTTCGCGCTGCTCGGGCCGCTGCTGATCGACGTGATGGCGCGCGATCCGCAGGTGCAGGAGGCCGCGCGGCAATTCCTGCCCTGGATCGTGGCGGGCACGCTCATCAGCCTGGCCTGCTACATGCTCGACGGTATCTTCATCGGCGCGACCGCGACGCGCGAGATGCGCAACGCGATGCTCGCTTCGGCAGCGCTCTACGGCGTGGCGCTCGCGGCGCTGCTGCCGCTGATGGGCAATCACGGGCTCTGGGCGGCGTTCATGCTCTTCAACGTGGCGCGCGGCGTGACGATGGGGCTCTATTATCCGCGCGTCGAGGCGCGTGCCGTCGCGTGAGGCATCACAACCAGTCGTCGCGTCCGCCGCCCACGGCATCCGCGACGCGCGCGAACCCGTCGCGCGCGAGGCAGTCCGCCAGCTCGCGGTTGATCCGCGCCACCAGCGACAGGCCCTGATAGCTCAGCGCGGTGTAGAGCTGCACCACCGAAGCCCCGGCGCGGATCTTGGCATAGGCGGCGGCGCCCGAATCGACCCCGCCCACCCCGATGAGCGGCATCGTCCCGCCCGTCAGCCGTGACAGCCGGGCCAGCACGCGATTGGACTTTTCAAGCAATGGCGCCCCAGAAAGCCCTCCGCTTTCGTCCGAACTTGAACTTTTCAAACCTTCGCGCGCGATCGTCGTGTTCGTCGCGATGATCGCGTCGACCCCGGCGGCGTTCGCGACCGCGGCGATCTCGGCGAGCGCGTCATTGTCGAGATCCGGCGCGATCTTAACGAAGATCCGCACCGCGCGCGGCAGCGCCGCGCGCGCCGCCATCACCCCGTCAAGCAGCGCCGATAGCGCCGCGCCCCCCTGCAGATCGCGCAGTCCCCCGGTATTGGGCGAGGACACATTGACCGTCGCGAAATCGAGATGCGGCCCGCAGATGCGCAGCACCTCGGCATAATCGCGGGCGCGATCCGCGCTGTCCTTGTTGGCGCCGAGATTGAGCCCGATCACCGCGCCCTGCGGCCGCCGCGCGAGCCGCCGCGCGATCGCCTCGGCGCCGTCATTATTGAAGCCGAAGCGGTTGATCACCGCGCGGTCCTCGGGCAGGCGAAAAAGCCGCGGGCGCGGATTGCCCGGCTGCGGCTGCGGGGTTGCCGCGCCCACCTCGATGAAGCCGAACCCGGCCCGCGCCAGCGGCCCGAGCGCCACCGCGTTCTTGTCGAACCCGGCCGCGAGCCCGACCGGGTTGTCGAGCGCCAGCCCGGCAAGCTCAGTCGCGAGCCGCGCGTCATGCACCGGCGCGGGCAGCGGCGCGACCCGCGCGCGCAGGGCCGCAAGCGCCAGCGCGTGCGCGCGCTCGGGGTCGATGCGGCGCAGGACGGCGAGCCCCGCACGCTCGATGGCGCTCACACCACCCCCTCAGGGAAGATATGCCCCGCCACGCCGAGCGGAAGCGACTTGTCCCAGACCACGTCCTCGCGCCGGAGCGCGCGGTAGAGATGCGGAAACAGATCCCCGCCGCGCGAGGGTTCCCAGCGCAGTGCCGGTCCCAGCGCCTCGGACTCGACGGCCACCAGCACGAGATCGCTCTCATCGACGAAGTGCTTCGCCGCCGTCTCCACGACCTGCGCGGCGGTCGACAGGTGGATGAACCCGTCCGCCAGGTCGATCGGCGCGCCGTCGCTCTGCCCCGTGGCGCACAGGCTGTCCCATTCCGGGCGCCGGAATATCTTGTAGATCAGCATGCGAAGCTCTTGCCCGCTCCCCGCGCGCGGGTCAATGGCCGGGCGCATTGTGCGCCGCCTGCGGCTGGGATACCGTCGCGCCCGGGCAGAACGAGCAGGCACCCCGCCATGACGGCGCTGAAACGATACGAGCGGCTGGAATGCCCCGGCCGGTGGCAGGCGGAACCGCAGGCGCGCTGGCGCGAGGTCGCGGTGTCTATGCGCGCAACCTCGCTGATCCTGTCGGACCCGCAGAGCGGCCAGGTGCTGGCGCACTGGTCGCTGCCGGCGGTCACGCGCCGGCGCGGCGGCACGCCCGCGCTCTATGCGCCCGATGACGGCGATGACGGCGAGACGCTCGCGCTCGACGACGCCACGATGATCGACGCGCTCGAACAGGTGCGCCGCGCCATCGCGGGCCGGGGGCCGGCGCTGGCGTGGCTGCGGCCCGTGGCGCTCGGGACGGTGCTCGCGGGGCTGGTCGCGGCGGCTGTATTGTGGCTGCCGGACGCGCTGGTGCGCCATGCCGCCACGGTGGTGCCGACGGCGGCGCGCGACGATATCGGGCGTGCGATGCTCGCCGAGATGGCCAGCGGGGCGCCTTGCAACGCCGAGCCGGGCGTGCAGGCGCTGCAGCGTCTCGAAAGCGTGCTCGACATCGACGGGGCGCGGCTCGCCGTGATCGAGCGCGGCTCCGGCACCGCGACCGCGCACGCCCTGCCCGGCGACACCATCGCGCTCGACGCCGGCCTCGTGCGCGAGGCCGACAGCCCCGCGCTCGCCGCCGGGCACGCGCTCGCCGCGCATCACAAGGCGGCGGGCGACGATCCCCTGGTGGCCGTCCTGCAGGCCGCCGGGATGGGCGCGACACTGCGGCTGATGACGAGCGGCGAGATTCCCCGCCCGGCGCTGCGCGGCGCCTCCGGCGCGCTCGCCGCGAGCCTGCCACCGCCGGAGGGGACGCGCGCGCTCGGCGAACGCTTCGCACGCAGCGGCGTGGCGCCGGGGCCCTACGGGCTGGCCGCCGACCCGTCCGGGGCGCTGGCGGGGCGGTTGACCGCGGCGATCGCAGATGTGCCGTCGCCGGACGCCCTGCTGACGCCGGGCGACTGGTCGGCGCTTCGCGACATCTGCGCGCAGTGAGGCTACTTGGTGCCGTACATCCGGTCGCCGGCATCGCCGAGGCCGGGCACGATGAAGCCGCGCTCGTTGAGCCGTTCGTCCTGCGCGGCGGTGATGATCGGCACGTCGGGATGGGCGATGCGCATGCGTTCGATCCCCTCGGGCGCGGCGAGCAGGCACAGAAAGCGGATGTTGCGCGCCCCCGCCCCCTTGAGCAGATTCACCGCCGCGGCGGAGGAATTGCCCGTCGCCAGCATCGGATCGACCACGATCACGACCCGCTCGGCCATCTCGGCGGGCACCTTGAAGTAATACTGCACCGGCTCGAGCGTGGCCTCGTCGCGGTAGAGCCCGACGAAACCGACCCGCGCAGACGGGATCAGCTCGAGGATACCGTCGAGCAGCCCGTTGCCCGCGCGCAGGATCGAGACCAGCGCGAGCTTTCGCCCCGCCAGCCGCGGCGCGACCATCGCGCCCATCGGCGTCTCGACCGGCTCGTCGATCAGCTCGAGGTCGCGCGTCGCCTCATAGGCCAGAAGCTGGGCGCATTCGCGCAGAAGCTGGCGGAACACGGCCGTGGAGGTGGCCTTGTCGCGCATCAGGGTGAGCTTGTGCTGCACCAGCGGGTGGCGGACGATCGTGAGCGGGTCGTGCATGGCGGCGGCCTTCCTGATCGGTGGGATGCGCCGACCCGCTTTGCCCGACGCACGCCGTGAGCGCAAGCAATGCGGCGGCGCGCCATTGATCCCGGTCGCCGCCCGGGGCTAGGCTGCGCGGGTCGTTCAACGTCGAACGAGCGAGCGGGGGAGAAGCATGGACGACGAGACGAGGCCCGATGGCGCGCGCCAGGCCGCGCTGGATTATCACGCGTATCCGCGACCCGGAAAGCTCGAGATCCGCGCGACCAAGCCGCTCGCCAATGGCCGCGATCTGGCGCGGGCCTACTCGCCGGGGGTCGCCGAGGCCTGCACCGAGATCGTCGCCGATGCGCTCAACGCCAGCCGCTACACCGCGCGCGGCAATCTCGTGGGGGTGGTCACCAATGGCTCGGCAGTGCTGGGGCTGGGCAATATCGGCCCGCTCGCCTCGAAGCCGGTGATGGAGGGCAAGGCGGTCCTGTTCAAGAAATTCGCGGGTATCGACTGCTTCGACATCGAGCTCGACGCGGCCGATCCCGAGCGGCTCGCCGATCTCGTCTGCGCGCTCGAGCCGACCTTCGGGGCGATCAACCTCGAGGACATCAAGGCGCCGGACTGCTTCATCGTCGAGCGCATCTGCCGCGAGCGCATGAACATCCCGGTCTTTCACGACGACCAGCACGGCACCGCGATCGTCGTGGGGGCGGCGGCGCGCAACGCGCTTGAGGTGGCGGGCAAGTCGTTCAAAGACATCAAGGTCGTCTCGACCGGCGGCGGCGCGGCGGGGATCGCCTGTCTGGATGCGCTGCTCAAGCTCGGGGTGCGGCGCGAGAATGTCTGGCTGTGCGATCTGCACGGGCTCGTGCATGAGGGCCGCGAGACCGACATGACGCCCGAGAAGGCCGCCTATGCCCAGCGCACCGACAAGCGGACCCTCGACGAGGTCATCGACGGGGCGGACCTGTTCCTCGGGCTGTCCGGGCCCGGGGTGCTCAAGCCCGACCACGTCACGCGCATGGCCGGCCCGCCGATCATCTTCGCGCTCGCCAACCCGGCCCCCGAGATCGACCCCGACGCCGCCCGCGCCGCCGCACCCGACGCCATCATCGCCACCGGCCGGTCGGATCACCCCAACCAGGTCAACAACGTGCTTTGCTTTCCCTTCATCTTTCGCGGCGCGCTGGATGTGGGGGCGAGCGACATCAACGACGCGATGAAGATCGCCTGCATCGAGGGTATCGCCGCGCTCGCGCGCGCGACGACAACCGCCGAGGCCGCCGCCGCCTACCAGGGCGAGCGGATGAGCTTCGGACCCGATTACCTGATCCCCAAGCCGTTCGACCCGCGGCTGATGGGGGTGGTGGCGACGGCGGTCGCGCGCGCGGCCATGGAATCGGGCGTGGCCGCGCGGCCGATAGACGATCTCGAGGCCTACAAGGAGGGGCTCGACGCGTCGGTGTTCCGCTCGGCGATGATCATGCGCCCGGTCTTCGAGGCGGCGCGCGGCGAGTCGCGGCGGATCGTCTTCGCCGAGGGCGAGGACGAGCGCGTGCTGCGCTGCGCGAACGCGCTGCTGGAGGACACCAACGAAAAGCCGATCCTGATCGGGCGGCCCGACGTGGTCGCCCAGCGCTGCGAGCGCGCCGGGCTGGCGATCCGCCCCGGCCGCGATGTCGAACTCGTCAATCCGCAGGACGATCCGCGCTACCGCGAGTACTGGCAGATCTACCACAGCCTGATGGCGCGCCACGGCGTCACCCCCGATATCGCGCGCGCGGTGATGCGCACCAACAGCACCGCGATCGGCAGCGTCATGGTCGCGCGCGGGGATGCCGACAGCCTGATCTGCGGCACCTTCGGGCAGTATCTGTGGCATCTCGACTATGTCACCCGGATCCTGAAGACGCCGCAGCTGCGCCCGGTCGGCGCGCTCAGCCTGATCATCCAGCCCGAGGGCAACCTGTTCCTCGCCGACACCCAGGTCCATCCCGAACCCACCCCCGAGGAGATCGCCGAGACCGCCGTCGCGGCGGTGCGGCATGTGCGCCGCTTCGGGGTGACGCCGCAGGTGGCGCTGTGTTCCGACTCGCAGTTCGGCAATCTCGACAGCGACAGCGGCCGGCGCATGCGCGCGGCGATGGCGATTCTCGACGCGATGGCGCCCGACTTCGCCCATGAGGGCGAGATGAAGCTCGACGCAGCGCTCGACCCGGAGCTGCGCGCGCGCATTTTTCCCGAGGCGCGAATTTCGGGGCCGGCCAATGTGCTGATCTTTTCGGGCACCGATGCCGCGAATGCGGCGCGCAACGCGCTCAAGTTCCGCGGCGGCGGGCTCGAGGTCGGCCCGATCCTCATGGGCATGGGCAACCGCGCGCATATCGTCACCCCCGCGACGACCCCGCGCGGGCTGCTCAACATCTCCGCGCTGGCGGGCACGCCGGTTACGCAATACGGCTGAGCGCGCAGGATTCTTGCGCGGCAGGCCCCGCGCCGCTAACACGGCGCAAGACCGGCAAGGGAGGACCAGCCGATGCGTTACGCCAACATCCATGCGCGCTCGCTCACGGACCCGGACGGCTTCTGGATGGAACAGGCCGACGCAATCGACTGGCACCGCCGCCCCTCGAAGGCGCTGTTTTCCGACAATGCCCCGCTCTTTGAGTGGTTCGCCGACGGCCAGCTCAACGCCTGCCACAACGCCGTGGACCGCCATGTCGAGGCCGGGCATGGCGACCGCGTCGCGATCATCCATGACAGCCCCGTCACCCACTCCAAGCGCGAGATCACCTACGCCGAGCTGCGCGACCGGGTGGCGAGCCTGGCGGGCGCGCTGCGCGCCAAGGGCGTGGCGGCGGGCGACCGTGTGGTGATCTACATGCCGATGATTCCCGAGGCCCTCGAGGCGATGCTGGCCTGCGCGCGGCTCGGCGCGATCCATTCGGTGGTGTTCGGCGGCTTCGCCTCGGCCGAACTCGCCAAGCGCATCGACGACGCCAAGCCCCGCGCCGTGATCGCCGCCTCCTGCGGCATCGAGCCGAACACCGTCGTCCACTACAAACCGCTTCTGGACGCCGCCATCGACCAGGCCGCCCACAAGCCCGATTTTTGCGTCATCTTCCAGCGCGAGCAGGAGGTCGCCGCGCTCACCGAGGGCCGCGACCATGACTGGCACGCCGTCCAGCACGGCGTCGAGCCGGCCGAATGCGTCCCCGTCGCGGGAAACCACCCCGCCTATATCCTCTACACCTCGGGCACCACCGGCCAGCCCAAGGGCGTGGTGCGCCACACCGCGGGGCATCTGGTGGCGCTGGCCTGGACGATGCCCAACATCTACGGCGTCAAGCCCGGCGAGGTGTTCTGGACGGCCTCCGATGTCGGCTGGGTCGTGGGGCACAGCTATATCTGCTACGGCCCGCTGATCCACGGCGCGACCACCGTGGTGTTCGAGGGCAAGCCGGTCGGCACGCCCGATGCGGGCACCTTCTGGCGCGTGATCGCCGAGCATGGGGTGGTCAGCTTCTTCACCGCGCCCACGGCCTTCCGCGCCATCAAGCGCGAGGACCCCGCCGGCGCGCTTCTTGCGGATCACGACATCTCCAGCCTGCGTTGTCTTTATCTCGCCGGCGAGCGCGCCGACCCCGACACCATCGAATGGGCGCGCGACAAGCTGCGTGTGCCGGTGATCGATCACTGGTGGCAGACCGAGACGGGCTGGCCCATTGCAGCCAACCCGATGGGGCTCGAGCCGCTGCCGGTCAAGGACGGCTCGCCCACGGTGCCGATGCCCGGATACGATGTGCGCGTGCTGGACCCCGAGGGCGCGGAACTGCCCCGCGGCGAGCTCGGCGCGATCGCGATCCGGCTGCCGCTGCCGCCGGGCACGCTTCCGACGCTGTGGAACGCCGAGGCGCGGTTTCGCAAATCCTATCTCGAGAGCTTTCCGGGCTACTACGAGACGGGCGATGCCGGCTATATCGACGCGGACGGCTATATCTACATCATGGCGCGCACCGATGATGTCATCAATGTCGCGGGGCACCGTCTGAGCACGGGCGGCATGGAGGAGGTGCTCGCCAGTCACCCGGATGTCGGCGAATGCGCGGTGATCGGGGTGCGCGACGAGCTCAAGGGGCAGGTGCCGCTGGGGTTGGTGTGCCTGAACAAGGGCGTCGAGCGGCCCGCGCCGGAGGTCGCGCGCGAATGTGTCGCGCTGGTGCGCGATCGCATCGGCCCGGTGGCGGCGTTCAAGCTCGCCGCGGTGGTGGAGCGGCTGCCCAAGACGCGCTCGGGCAAGGTGCTGCGCGCGACGATGGTCAAGCTCGCCGACGGCGAGCCGGTCACCGCGCCCGCCACCATCGATGACCCCGCGATCCTCGACGAGATCGCCGCAGCCCTGCGCGGCCTCGGCTACCCGCGCCGCTGAGCCGTCAACCTGTCCTTTTCGACAGGTTGGAGGCTGTGCGTATCTGGGGTATGCATCGCTCCTGATGCAGCTTCTGATTGCATGCGCCGGGCCCCGGCGCGAGAGATCGCGATGACGGCCACGACCCCGCATGACAGGACGGTGGCGCAAGGGCGTGCGCAGCACCCGGCGGGCGTGCTATTCTTTACCCGTAGGGTCGGGGCCGGCCTGCGGCGCAGCGATACGGTATGTGCGTGCGACGCGGTCCGGTAACCATGGGTGAGATGTGCATCTTGACGCTGGTGATGTGATCGCGATGCTTTGTTGAAAATGGAAGTGTTTGACCGTCATGAGTGATTGCGATTCCGTTCTGATCGTCGAAGATGCCGCCTCGCTGAGATTGATGTACGAGACCGTCCTGCGCCGAACCGGGCACACGACGCTCAGCGCGGGCACGGGCGCGGCCGCCATGGACGCGTTCCGCGCCAAGCGACCCGGCGTGGTGGTGCTCGATCTGATGCTGCCCGATCGCGACGGGATCGAGCTCATCGCCGAGCTTCTCGGCGCCGATCACGCGCCCAATGTCGTGGTCATCACGGCCAATGGCTCGATCACCCGCGCGGTCGCCGCGATGCGCGCGGGCGCGCACGACTTTCTCGTCAAGCCCTTCGACACCCAGCGCCTGATCGACGCCGTCGCCAACGCCCGCCGCGCGCGCCGCACCGCCCCCGTTCCCGCGCGCAGCCTGCCCGACAACACCGCCCCCGTGGGCGCCTTCATCGGCAGCGATGCGAGCATGCGCGCGGTCTATGGCCGCATCCGCTCCGTGGCGCGGTCGATGGCGACGGTGTTCATCACCGGCGAGAGCGGCACCGGCAAGGAGCTCTGTGCGCAGGCCGTGCACGACGAGTCGGACCGCGCCGACAAGCCCTTCATCGCGCTCAACTGCGGCGCGATCCCGGCCGACCTGCTCGAATCCGAGGTGTTCGGGCATCTGCGCGGCTCCTTCACCGGCGCGGTCAGCGACAAGCCCGGCGCCGCCGCCGAGGCCGATGGCGGCACGCTGTTTCTCGACGAGATCTGCGAGATGGACCTCGCGCTGCAGACCAAGCTGCTGCGCTTCCTGCAGACCTCGACGATCCACCCGGTCGGCGCGGCGCGCCCGCGCAATGTCAATGTGCGCATCATCTGCGCGACGAACCGCGACCCGCTCGCGGCGGTACGCCGCGGCGATCTGCGCGAGGATCTCTATTACCGGCTCCATGTCGTGCCGGTGCACCTGCCGCCCCTGCGCGCGCGCGGCGAGGACGTCGTCGAGATCGCGCGTCACGAACTCGCGCGGCTGTCGCGCGAGGAGGGGCGCAGCTTCACCAGGCTCGCGCCAGACGTCACCGACATGTTCCGCGCCCATCCGTGGCCGGGCAATGTGCGCCAGCTTGTCAACGTGCTGCGCAACGTGGTGGTGCTCAATGACGGCGCGCAGGTCACACCCGACATGCTCCCCGCCGAGTTCCGCGACAGCCCGAAGGGCGAAGCGGTAGCGCAAGCGTCTCCCGCGGCCAGCACCAGCGACGAGGCCGCCATCGGCAACCTCGTCGGCCGCTCCCTCGCCGAGATCGAGAAGCTCGTGATCGAGGGAACGATCGCGCATTACGGCGGCTCGATCCCCAAGGCCGCGCGCGTGCTCGACGTCTCGCCCTCGACCCTCTACCGCAAGCGCGAGGCATGGATGCGCGAGCGCACCGCCGCCGAGTAGCGCTCAGGCGAACTGCTCGCGGATCAGCCGCTCCTCGAGGCCATGGCCGGGATCGAAGAGCAGCCGATGCGCGATTGACGGCTCGCTGCACACCTCCACCCAGGCGACATTGCTCACCGCGCGGCTGTCGGCATCGGCCATGACCGGGCGCTTGGCCGGGTTGTGCACCTCGAAGCGCACCTGCGCAGTCTTGGGAAGCAGCGCCCCGCGCCAGCGCCGCGGCCGGAACGCCGCGACCGCCGTCAGCGCGAGCACATCCGAGCCGATCGGCAGGATCGGGCCATGCGCGGAATAGTTGTAGGCCGTCGACCCGGCCGGGGTGCTGACAAGCGCGCCATCACAGACGAGATCCTCCATGCGCAGCTTGCCATCGACGAGAATGCGCAGCCGCGCCGTCTGCGGACCGGCGCGCAGCAAAGAGACCTCGTTGATCGCCAGCGCGCGGTGCTGCGCGCCCTCGACGGTCTCGGCGAGCATCGACAGCGGGTTGATTACCTCCTCCTGCGCATTGGCGAGCCGCTCGCGCAGGCCCATCTCGCCGAATTCGTTCATCAGGAAGCCGACGGTGCCGCAATTCATTCCGTAAACCGCGGCGGGCAGCTCCTGGGTGGCGTGCAGGGTCTGCAGCATGAATCCGTCGCCGCCCAGCGCCACGATCACGTCCGCGGACTCGACCGGAACGCCGCCATATCGCGCCTCGAGGCTGGCGCGGGCACGCTGCGCCTCGGCCGTGTCGCTCGCCGCGAAGGCGATCCGCTGCTCCATGCCCTGCCCCCGGCGCTCCCCGTTCAGCCACTTGTCGCGCCCGCACGCCCCGAAGGCAAGGCCGCAGGCGCGCGGGCGCTCCGGGCAGGCGCCCGCGCGCTGCCCGAATTGCGGGCAATGCCGGCGTCGGGGGCGGCTGCGTCGTTTGCGGGGGTTCTTGTCCGGGCCGATTTGCGTTATGCAGCGTCTCATCCGTGAAACAAAACCAGCATCTCAAAGGGGATGATTGATGAATGCACCGCACCGTGACGACGGATTCTTCACCGAATCGCTGAACAGCCGCGATCCGGAGCTCGCAAGCTCCATCGACAAGGAACTCGGCCGTCAGCGCGACGAGATCGAGCTGATCGCCTCGGAGAACATTGTCAGCCGCGCCGTGATGGAGGCGCAGGGCTCGGTGATGACCAACAAGTATGCAGAGGGCTATCCCGGCCGGCGCTACTATGGCGGCTGCCAGTATGTGGACATCGCCGAGAACCTTGCCATAGAGCGCGCCTGCAAGCTCTTCGGTGTCAACTTCGCCAATGTGCAGCCGAACTCCGGCAGCCAGGCCAACCAGGGCGTGTTCACGGCTCTCCTCAAGCCCGGCGACACGATCCTCGGCATGAGCCTCGACGCCGGCGGGCACCTGACGCATGGCGCCAAGCCCAACCAGTCCGGCAAGTGGTTCAACGCCGTGCAGTACGGCGTGCGCGAAAGCGACCTGCTGCCCGATTACGACCAGATCGAGGCGCTCGCCGTGGAGCACAAGCCCGCGATGATCATCGCCGGCGGCTCGGCGATCCCGCGGGTACTCGACTTTGCGCGCTTTCGCGCCATCGCCGACAAGGTGGGCGCGTGGTTGCTGGTTGACATGGCGCATTTCGCCGGGCTCGTGGCGGCGGGCGTCTATCCCTCGCCCTTCCCGCACGCCCATGTCGCGACGACGACCACGCACAAGACCCTGCGCGGCCCGCGCGGCGGCATGATCCTCACCG
>LKMJ01004691.1_pt1 | contig 12891 bp, 8 predicted proteins | sample 643391 | NCBI WGS metagenome assembly LKMJ01 (sample SAMN04112250, study PRJNA286221) | soda lake metagenome | biome: soda lake; feature: Kulunda Steppe; material: water; isolation source: sample PL-Br10 brine of Picturesque Lake | place: Russia: Kulunda steppe | collected 2010-07
CTGACCTCCTTGAGCCCCGGCACCTCGCCGTCCCACTGGTGGGTGAGGATGAAGCTGGCCAGGTTCGGGATCCCCACCGCCAGGTGGTTGGTCTCGGCGGTGGAGTCGGGGATCGCGAAGAGATAGAGCGGCGCGCCCTGCTGCGTCTCCCAGGCGCCTTCCATGGCGGCGACCTTGGTGGGCTGATGCTCGAAGGAGTTCAACCCGTGCAGGTCGCCCATGAAGACTTGTGCCGGGGCCACCAGCAGGAGCAGCCACAGCGTCATGCTCAGCGCCTTGCGGTTCATCTCCACGGCGCGGTTGCGCAGCAGGAAGTAGGCGCTGACGCCGGCGACCACGAAGCCGCCGGTCAGCAGGGAGGCCAGGGCCACGTGCCCGAAGCGGTACCAAAGCGACGGGTTGAAGATGGCCTCGATCCAGGAGGTGACGTGGACAATGCCATCCCGGAACTCGAAGCCCTGCGGGGTGTGCATCCAGGAGTTCGCCGAGAGGATCCAGAACGAGGAGATGAATGTACCGATAGCCACCATGCAGGCCGCGAACAGGTGCGTCCCCCGCGGGACCCGATCCCGGCCGAAGAGCAGGATGCCGAGGAACACGGCCTCGAGGAAGAAGGCGGTCAGCACCTCGTAGGAGAGGATCGGCCCGAGGAAGTTGGCCGTGGCGAAGGAGAACTCGCTCCAGTTGGTGCCGAACTGAAAGGACATGACCACGCCGGAGACCACGCCCATGCCGAAGACCACGGCGAAGATCTTGATCCAGAACTCGGACAGCCGCCGGTAGACCGGGCTGTTGGAGCGATACCACAGCGCCTCGAGGACGGCGATGTAGGCCGCAAGACCGATGGTGAACACCGGGAACAGGGCGTGGAACGAGACCACGAAGGCGAATTGCATCCGCGACAAGAGCAGCGGGTCGAGGGCTTCCATCGTTGCGGCACCTCCTTCCTCAAAGCTGATTCCGGCACCGCCGGTCAAAGCCCGCAGCACCGATTGGGCGCATCAATCACGCAAACCTTAACTAAAACGAATCTAAATCACCAGCCGACTCTGGGGCGCCCCGCCGGCAGTCGGCTTAGAATTAGTGCGCCTGCTCCCAATCATGGTCAATCCCCAGCTCTACCTCCAAAGGAACAAACAGATTGCCGCGGTCAGCGGCTACCATCAGCCGGCGCACCTCATCGGCGACTTCGCTCGCCTGTGCCTCGGGGGCCTCCAGCACCAGCTCGTCGTGGACCTGCATGACCAGCCGGGCCTCGGGGAAGCGTTCGGCGAGCAGGGCATCGACATCGATCATGGCCCGCTTGATGACGTCCGCCGCGGTGCCCTGCATGGGGGCATTGATGGCGGTGCGCTCGGCGTACTCGCGGCGCTGGCGGTTGCGGCTGTGGATCTCGGGCACGTGCAGGCGGCGGCCGAAGACGGTCTCCACGAAGCCCTGCTCGCGCGCCTGCTCCCGGACCCGGTCCATGAAGGCGCGGACCCCCGGGTAGCGCTCGAAGTAGCGGTCGATGTAGGTCTGCGCCTCGTCCCGGGGGATGCCCAGCTGCCGCCCGAGCCCCCAGGCGGACATGCCGTAGATCAGGCCGAAGTTGATGGCCTTGGCAGCGCGGCGCTGCTCGTCGTCGACCTCGGTGGCGGCGAAGACCTCGGCGGCGGTGGCCCGGTGGATGTCCTCGCCCTGGGCGAAGGCGCCGAGTAGCCCTTCATCCGCCGACAGGTGGGCCATGATGCGCAGCTCGACCTGGGAGTAGTCGGCGGTGATCAGCCGATGCCCGGGGCTGGCCACGAACGCCTTGCGGATGCGCCGCCCCTCGGGCGTGCGCACGGGGATGTTCTGCAGGTTGGGGTCCGAGGAGGAGAGCCGCCCGGTGGCGGCCACGGCCTGGTGGTAGGAGGTGTGCACCCGACCGGTCCGCGGGTGGATCAGCTGCGGGAGCTTGTCGGTGTAGGTGGACTTGAGCTTGGACAGCCCGCGGTGTTCGAGGATCAGCCGCGGCAGCTCATGGCCCTGCAAGCTCAGCTCCTCGAGCACCGATTCCGCGGTGGACGGCTGCCCCTTGGGCGTGCGCTGGATCACCGGCAGCCCCATGCGCTCGAAGAAGATCTCCTGGATCTGCTTCGGCGAGCCGAGGTTGAAGGCCTCGCCGGCCTCCTCGTGGGCACGCTGCTCCACCTCGGCCATGCGCGCGGCCAGCTCCTCGCTCTGGCGCTCGAGCAGCTCCCGGTCGACCCGCACGCCGTGGCGTTCCATGCGCGAGAGCACCGGCAGCAGGGGCATCTCCAGCTCGCTGAACACGCTGAGCAGACCCGTTTCCGCCTGCAGGCGGGGATAGAGCAGCCGGTGCAGACGCAGGGCGATGTCGGCGTCCTCGGCGGCGTAGTGGCCGGCGCGCTCGACGTCGATCTCGGCAAACGGCACCTGCCGGGCCCCTTTGCCGCAGAGCTGTTCGTAGCTGGTGACCTCAACACCCAGGTACTTGCTGGCCAGCGAGTCCATGTCGTGGCGGGTGGCGGTGGAGTCGAGGACGTACGACTCGAGCATGCTGTCGTAGGCCACACCGCGCAGCTCGATGCTGTAGCGTGCCAGGACGCTCATGTCGTACTTAAGGTTCTGACCGATCTTCCGCGGCTCTTCGGCCTCGAGCAGGGGCCGCAGGGCCTCCAGGACCCGTTGGCGGTCGAGCTGCTCGGGGGCGCCGGGGCCACAGTGGGCGACGGGCAGGTAGGCGGCCTGACCCGGCTCGACGGCCACCGAGACACCGACGATCGCCGCGTCCATGTAGTTCAGGCTGTCCGTCTCCAGGTCGAGGGAGAAGGCCTCGGCCCCGCGCAGGCACTCGAGCCAGGCGTTGAGACCGTCCTCGTCGAGGATGATCTGGTAGTCCGTCTCCGGGGCGTCCGGGGGGAGGCTGGCGCCATTGCCATCGGCCGCGGCGGCGGCATCGCCGGCCTTCAGCTCGGCGAGGAAGCGGCGCATCCCGTAACGCTGGTAAAGCGCGGCCAGGGTCTCGCGATCCGGGGGGCGTCGCGTCAGGTCCTCGGGGGCGACGTCGAGGTTCAGGTCACAGCGGATGGTGGCCAGATCCACGGACAGGGGCAGCGTCTCCAGGTGGGCGCGCAGGCTTTCCCCGACCTTGCCGCGGATCTCGTCGGCGTTCTCGCGCAGCGCCTGCAAGTTGCCGTAGGCGTTGAGCCACTTGGCCGCTGTCTTCGGTCCGACCTTGGGGACGCCGGGGATGTTGTCGGAGGTATCGCCGACCAGGGCGAGGTAGTCGCGGATCGCCTCCGGCGGCACGCCGAACTTTTCGCGCACACCCTGCGGATCGAGCCGGGTACCGCTCATGGTGTTGAGCAGAGTGACGCGCTCATCCACCAGTTGCGCCATGTCCTTGTCGGTGGTGGAGATGATCACCGGCCCCGGGGCCCGAGCGGCCAGGGTGCCGATGACATCATCCGCCTCCACCCCGTCGACCTCGAGCACCGGCACGCCGAGCGCGGCAATGATCTGCTTGAGCGGCTCGCGCTGGGCGCGCAGCTCGTCGGGCATGGGCGGACGGTGCGCCTTGTACTGCTCGAAAAGCTCGTCGCGGAAGGTCCGCCCCGGGGCATCGAAGACCACGGCGAAGCGCGCCTCGGGCTCGTCGGCAAGCAGCTTGTGGAGCATGTTGACCACGCCGTAGAGCGCCCCGGTGGGCTCGCCGTCGGCGTTGGTCAGCGCCGGCAGGGCGTGGAAGGCGCGGTAGAGGTAGGAGGAACCGTCCACCAGGACCAGGCGGTCGTCCGGTTGTGTCATGCAATCGCTCTCTGTGACTGTTGGCAGACTACGCGGCTATGATAAACGTTGCAGTCCCGGAGACGATCAACAGCCCAGCCACGGAGCCTTATGGACCCCAAGAACTCCTTCGCGCACCAGGAGCGGATCCCGCTCAACGGCGCCACGCTGACCCGCGAGTCCTGGAAGATCTTCCAGATCATGGCCGAGTTCGTGGAGGGCTTCGAGCGGCTTTCGTCGATCAAGCCCTCGGTGAGCATCTTCGGCTCGGCCCGCGTCGCCCCGGACCACCCTTACTACCAGTTGGCCGAGCGCGTTGCCCGCGAGGTCTCCGACGCCGGCTTTTCGGTGGTCAGCGGCGGTGGCGGCGGCATCATGGAGGCGGCCAATAAGGGCGCCCAGGCCGGCAAGTCGCCGAGTGTGGGGCTCAACATCCAGCTGCCCAAGGAGCAAGAGGCCAACGCCTACCAGGACATCGCCCTGCACTTCCGGCACTTTTTCTCGCGCAAGGTGATGTTCGTCAAGTACGCCTCGGCCTACGTGGTGCTGCCGGGCGGGTTCGGGACGCTGGATGAGCTGGCCGAGATCCTCACGCTGGTGCAGACCGGGAAGACGCCACAGATCCCCATCATCCTGGTGCACACCCCCTTCTGGGAGAAACTGGTGGAGTGGTTCCAGGAGCGGCTGGTGGCCGAGTCGGCCATCGACCCTGAAGACATGAACCTATTCAAGATCGTGGATACCCCGGAGGAGGTGGTGGCCGCCATCTTCGACCATTACGAGGACCGCGGCTTTCAGCCCTCCCGCGAGGAGCGGGAGATCCTGCTCAACCTCTGAGGGAGCGCAGAGGTCCGGGCCAGGCGCTGGGCACACCGCTGCGCGGGCCGGTCAGCGGGTGGCCGGCTCCAGGCCGGCCCGATCGGCAATCAGCCACTTGGTGCCGGCCTCATCGAAGCGCACCTGCAGGCGGGCATTGGGACCACTACCCTCGCAGTGGAGCAGGACACCGTCACCGAAGCGCGGATGACGCACCCGGCTGCCCAGGCTCAGGCCGGCGGGCGGCTCGTCCGCCGGTAACGAGGCGCTGGCAGAGGCCGCCGGTGGCGGGCCCCGGCGCACCGACATGCGCGGGCGCACCTCCTCCAGACGCTCGCCGGGCAGTTCGGTGAGAAACCGCGACGGCCGAGCCAGCTGGTCGACCCCGTGCAGGCGACGCTTCTCGGCGTGGGTCAGGATCAGTCGCTGCCGCGCCCGGGTCATGCCCACGTAGCACAGGCGGCGCTCCTCCTCGAGGCGGCCGGGCTCCTCGACGGACATGCGGTGGGGAAAGAGCCCCTCCTCCAGGCCGACCAGGAAGACCACCGGGAACTCCAGCCCCTTGGCCGAGTGCAGGGTCATCAGCTGCACGGAGTGCTCCCAGTCATCGGCCTGCCCTTCGCCCGCCTCCAGCGCGGCGTGGGTCAGGAAGGCGGCAAGGGGGTCCAGACCCTCCTCGCCCTCGTCGCGCTGGGCAAAGGTCCGCGCGGCGCTGACCAGCTCATCGAGGTTCTCGAGGCGGGCCTCATCGCGTTCGTGATGGCGACGCAGCTCGGCACGGGCAATGGCCTGCTCCACCTGCTCATGGAGCGGCCGGTGGGCGAGCTCCTGATCCAGCGTATCGATGAATGCCAGGAACTCGGACAGGGCGTTGCGCGCGCGTGCGGCCAGGGCCCGACCGCCGATCAGCTCGCGGGCGGCGCGCCACATCGAGACATCGGCCTCGCGGGCGGCGTAGCGCACGGCATCCACCGTCTTGGCGCCGATCCCCCGCGGCGGGGTGTTGACCACGCGCTCGAAGCTGGCGTCATCGTGGCGGTTGGCCACCAGGCGCAGGTAGGCCAGGGCGTCCTTGACCTCGGCGCGCTCGAAAAAGCGCAGACCGCCGTAGACGCGGAAGGGCAGACGGGCGGCGTGGAGCTCGTGCTCCAGGGCGCGGGACTGGGCGTTGGAGCGATAGAGGACGGCGAAATCGGCATAGCCGTGGCCGCCCTCTTCGATCAGCTGGCGGATGCGCTCGACCACCCAGCGCGCCTCATCGACCTCGTTGAAGGCGGCGTAGAGGGTGATCGGATCGCCGCTGCCGCCGTCGGTCCACAGCTGTTTGCCCAGGCGCCCGGCGTTGTGCTCGATGAGCCGATTGGCGGCATCGAGGATGGTGCCGGTGGAGCGGTAGTTCTGCTCCAGGCGCACCACCTGGACATCGCCCATCTCGCGACGGAAGTGCTCGATGTTCTCCACCCGCGCACCGCGCCAGCCGTAGATGGACTGATCGTCGTCGCCAACGACGAACAGCTCGGCCTGCTCGCCAGCGAGGAGCTTGAGCCAGCGGTACTGCAGGGCGTTGGTGTCCTGGAACTCGTCGACGAGGATGTGGGCGAAGCGGCGCCGGTAGTGACCGAGCAGCTCGGCGTCGTCGCGGAGCAGCTCGTAGGCGCGCAGCAGGAGTTCGGAGAAATCCACCAGACCACCGCGACGGCACGCCTGCTCGTAGTCGTGGTAGATGGCGAGCAGCTCTTGCTGGTAGTCGCCGGCGGCCTCGGTGACATCGGCGGGCCGCTCGCCCTCCTCCTTGCGGGCGCTGATGAACCCGCGCACCTGCCGCGGCGGGAACCGGGATTCGTCGTCGCCGCGGGCGCGCAGGACGCGTTTGACCACGCGCAGCTGATCATCGGCGTCGAGGATCTGGAAGCCCTCGGGCAGCCCGGCGCGCTGGGCGTGCTGGCGCAGGAGGCGATGGGCGATGCCGTGGAAGGTGCCCACCCACATCCCGGCGGTGGCGATACCCAGCAGCTCGCCGATGCGTCCGCGCATCTCGCCGGCGGCCTTGTTGGTGAAGGTCACGGCGAGGATGGAAAACGGCGAAGCACCCTCGGCCTGCACCAGGTAGGCGGCGCGGCGGGTCAGCACGCGGGTCTTGCCGCTGCCGGCACCGGCGAGGACCAGGGCGCGGCCCGGCGGCAGGCAGACGGCCTGGCGCTGGGCGTCGTTGAGATCCGTGGTCAGGGCGTCGATGGGCATGATCAGGCGGCCGGCAGGGACTGGGTCGGATCCTGGAGGGCGGCGGCCATGCGCATGCGCTCGGCCAGCTCGCGGAAAGTCGGTTCGCGGGCGGTCCCTGCTCGCCAGTAGAGCGCCAGATCGCGGCTGGGCACCGGGTCGTTGAAGGAACGCAGGCGGATGGCACCGTAGTCCGGTCCATGCCGGGAGGCAAGCGCCGCCAGCGCGGGCAGCAGGGTCACACCGACCCCGGCGGCCACCATCTGGCGCAGGGTCTCGAGGCTGGTGGCGCGGAACGCCGCCGCTTCGCCGACGTCGTTGCGCCGGCACAGCTCCAGGGCCTGCTCGCGCAGGCAGTGCCCCTCTTCGAGGAGCATCAGCTCGGTCTGCTGCAGATCGCTGGCGTGGACCGGCTCGGCCCGGTCCAGCGCATGCCCGCGCGGGACCGCCAGGTAGAACGGCTCGTGGCACAGCGGCGCCGAAACCAGGTCGTCGCCGGCGATCGGCGCAGCGAGGATGGCGCCATCGAGGCCGCCGGCGCGCAGCTGGTCGAGGAGTCGTTGGGTCATGTCCTCGCGCAGGTGCAGGCGCAGGCGCGGGTAGGTCTGCGCCAGATCCGGGATGACGTGGGGCAGCAGGTACGGGCCCACCGTAGGGATGACGCCGAGGCGGACATCCCCGGTCATCGGCTCGGCCTGGGCGCGGGCGACCTCGACCATGTCGTCAACGGCGCTGAGGATGTCCCGGGCTCGCTCGGCCAGTCGTTCGCCCAGCGGTGTGAGCAGCACCCGGCGGCGGTTGCGCTCGACGAGCTGGACCTCGAGGTACTCCTCGAGCTTTTTCAGCTGCGTGGAGAGGGTCGGCTGGCTGACGTAGCAGGCGCGGGCCGCCCGTCCGAAATGGCGGTGCTCGGCCACGGCGACCAGATAACGGAGGTCGCGCAGGTTCATACAACGGATCCTGTCATTCGACGGTGACCGACTTGGCCAGGTTGCGCGGCTTGTCCACGTCGGTACCCCGCAGCACGGCCACATGGTAGGCGAGCAGCTGCAGCGGGACGGTGTGGAGGATCGGCGAGATCGCCTCTGCTCCGGCGGGCACCGGGAGGATATGGAAGCCGCCGGCCGGGCGCAGGGCCGCGGCATCGTCGGCAAAGACGTAGAGCCGGCCGCCGCGGGCGCGGACCTCCTGGAGGTTCGATTGCAGCTTGTCGAGCAGGTCGTCCTGGGGGGCCACGGCAACCACCGGCATGCCGTCGTCCACCAGGGCCAGGGGGCCGTGCTTGAGCTCGCCGGCGGGATACGCCTCGGCGTGGATGTAGGAGATCTCCTTGAGCTTGAGCGAGCCCTCCAGGGCCACTGGATAGTGGGCGCCACGCCCCAGGAACAGGGCGTGGGCCCGGTCGACGAACTGCTCGGCCAGTTCGGCCACCCGGGGCTCGAGGGCCAACACGCGCTCCAGAGCACCGGGCAGCTGCACCGCGGCCCGGACCAGCTCCTGCTCGGCCTGGGGGCGGCCGCGACGGCGGGCGAAGGCGGCGACCAGCAGCAGCAACGCGGTCAGCTGCGTGGTGAAGGCCTTGGTGGAGGCGACACCGATCTCCGGACCCGCCCGCGTCAGCAGGGTCAGGTCGGCCTCGCGGACCAGCGAGCTCTCCGGGACGTTGCAGATGGCCAGTACGCCGGCGTAACCCAGCCGGCGCGACTCGCGCAGGGCGGCGAGGACATCTGCAGTCTCACCCGATTGCGAGATGACCACCACCAGCGTCCCCGGGGCGACGGCGTGGGTGCGGTAGCGAAACTCGCTGGCGACCTCGACGTCGCAGGGCAGCCCCGCGTAGGCCTCGGCCCAGTACCGGGCGATCAGCCCGGCGTGGTAGGAGGTGCCACAGGCGACGATCTGCAGTCGCTGCGCCTGATCTAGGAGCTGTTCAGCGCCGGGACCGAAGGCGGCCTCAAGGACGCGGCCGTCGGCATGGCGGCCCTCCAGGGTCTCGGCGACCGCCGCCGGCTGCTCGTGGATCTCCTTGAGCATGAAGTGGCGGTAACCGCCGCGCTCGACCGACTCGGCGCTTAGCTCGGAGGTGCGCACCGGGCGATCCACCGGCCGGCCCTCGGCGTCGTAGATGGTCACCTGGTCGCGGGAGAGATCGGCGAGGTCGCCGTCTTCAAGGAAGATAAAGCGCCGGGTCACCGGTAGCAGCGCGGCCACGTCGGAGGCGACGAAGTGCTCGCCGATGCCGACGCCGATGACCAGGGGGCTGCCCCGCCGACAGGCGATCATACGTCCCGGTTCGCGGGCCGAGATCACCGCGAAGGCGTAGGCGCCCTCCAGTTCGGCCAGACCGCCGCGGACCGCCTCGAGGAGATCCGCGCCGCCACGGGTGTGGCGGTCGGCGAAGAGGGTGACGGCGACCTCGGTGTCGGTCTCCGACTCGAACCGGTGACCCTCGGCGCTCAGCCGCTCGCGCAGCCGCTCGTGGTTCTCGATGATACCGTTGTGGACCAGGGCCACCTCGCCGGCGGCGGTATGCGGGTGGGCATTGGTGTCGTTGGGCACCCCGTGGGTCGCCCAGCGGGTGTGGGCAATGCCCGTCCCCCCGGCCGGCAGGCTGGGCTCGAGTACGCTGGCCAGGTCATCGACCCGGCCGGCCACACGGGTGCGGGAGAGTTGGCCATCGGCGTCGATGACCGCCATCCCGGCAGAGTCGTAGCCCCGGTACTCCAGCCGCCGGAGCCCCTCGAGGAGGACCGGCGCGACATCGCGCTGGGCGCAGGCACCGACGATTCCGCACATATCAGCGGATCCAGATGCCCTGCTCGTTGGGAACGAGCAGCACCGAGCAGGGGCAGTTGCGGCAGACCTGCTGGGCGGTACTGCCCAGGGCGATCTCGCGGCCGGGGCCATCGCCCCGCTTGCCGACGACCACCATGCTGCTGCGCTCCTTCTCGGCGACATGGCGGATCACCCGCGAGGGGGTGCCGGTCTCGAGCCGGGTGGTGACCTCGATGCCGCGGCCCTCGGCCTGCTCGGCAAACTGCTTGAGGCGCTCCTGGCCCTCGGTGCGGCTGTCCTCGTCGGTGACATGGAGCACGGTCAGCGCACCGGTGCGCTCGCCGATATCCAGCGCCAGGGACTGGGCCGCGGCAGCCTTCTTGGAGAAGTCGGTGGCCAGCATGGGCCGCTGGAACGTCTCGCCGTGCCCGAAGGTGTTCGGGTCCGGGTCGATCCGTTCCATGAGCACGGGCAGCGCCGTCTGCCGGGCGAGTTCGAGGACCGTCGAGCCGTGATAGAACTCGCGCAGCAGCCCCTCGCCCCGGGAGCCGAGGAGGATTAGCTGCGCCCCGTAGCCCCGGCCGATCTTGGCCAGTTCGGGGGCGGGGAAGCCGATCGGCTGCTGGATGTCGACCTGATAGCCAGCCGCCTGCAAATCGGACTGCTTCTGCGCCAACCGTCGGCGCGCCTCGGCGCGGTGGCTCTCGCTGAGATCGTCCGGGTCGTCGATGCGCAGGACATCGACCAGCGTGAACTGCTTGGCGCCGAACTTGTGCAGCTCGCCGATGGCGTCGAGCAGCGGCTGATAGGGGGACTCGAAGTGCACCGCAACGACAGTATGGTCGAACATGCTCGCTCCTTACTCTTCCTTGGCACCACCGGAGGCCGACGTCTCATCGCCATCATCGAGAGGCGCGCGACGACCCGTCAAGCCGGGATGCTGCCAGCCGGGGATGGTCCGGGCCCGGCTGCGCCCGACGGTCAGGGCATCGGCCGGTGCGTCGCTGGTCAGGGTCGTGCCGGCGCCGACCGTCGCCCGTGCGCCCACCTGGACCGGGGCGACGAGCTGGGTGCCGGAACCGATGAAGGCGTCCTCGCCAATCTGCGTGCGATGTTTCTCCGCCCCGTCGTAATTGCAGGTGATGGTGCCCGCGCCGAGGTTGGCCCGGGCGCCCACCTCGGCGTCGCCGACGTAGGTCAGGTGATTGGCCTTGGCACCGGGGCCCAGACGGGCCGCCTTGGTCTCGACGAAATTGCCCACCCGCGCGCCCTCCTCGAGCACGGTCCCGGGCCGCAGGTGGGCAAAGGGCCCGACCTGGCACCCGGCCCCGATCCGGGCCTGCTCGACGACAGTATAGGGGCCGATGCGCGCGCCGTCTTCGATGACGCAGTCACGCAACACGGCCCCCTGGGCAATGTGCACCTCATCGCCGAGTTGGACGTCGCCTTCCAGCATGCAGTCGGGGTCCATGGCGCAGTCGGTGCCGAACGACAACCGGCCGCGTAGCGTGAAGCGCTCCGGCGCAACCAGGCGCAGGCCATCGCGAAGCAGTCGGCGGGCCTCGCGGTACTGGTACGCCCGCTCAACCTCGGCGAGCTGGAGCAGGTCGTTGATGCCGCTGGCCTCGCCCGGGTCGTCGGCAAGGCGCGCACGCACCGGCAGGCCCTCGGTGACCGCGGCCGCCACGGCGTCGGTGAGGTAGTACTCGCCCTGGGCGTTGTCCGCCGATAACTCGGCCATCCAGCGACGCAGCTCGGCAGCCGGGGCGGCTAGGAGGCCGGTGTTGATCTCATCGACCCGCTTCTGTTCCGGGTCGGCGTCCTTCTCCTCGACGATCCGCACCACAGCGCCCTGGGCGTCGCGGATCACGCGGCCGTAGCCGGTGGGATCGGGGAGACGTGCGGTCAGCAGATCGAGCCCGTCGCCCTCAAGGAGCCCTGCCAGGGTCTGCGGGCGGACCAGCGGGACATCACCGTAGAGGACCAGCACCCGGTGCCCGTCGGGGATCTGCTCCAGGGCGCAACCGACCGCATGGCCGGTGCCGAGCTGCTCGGGCTGCTCGACCCAGTGCACGGGGTACTCGGCGTGGGCGGCGGCAACCTGCTCCCCGCCGTGGCCGTGGACCACATGGACCTGATCCGGCCCCAGGGCCAGGGCCGCATCGAGGACGTGGGAGAGAAGGGGGCGCCCGGCCAGCGGCTGGAGAACCTTGGGCCGGGCCGAACGCATGCGGGTCCCCTTGCCCGCAGCCAGGATGACCACGGCAACAGGTGCCCGCATGGTCCGTTCCTCCGTCTGGGTCAGCGCTTCGCCCGCTTGCGCAGGCTCTCGAGCGTTCGCAGCTGCGCCATGGCCTCGGCCAGCTCCGCCTGGACGGAGCTGTAGTCCACTTCGTCCTTCTGCTCGCGGAGCTTCTCCTCGGCCCGCCGCTTCGCCTCCAGGGCGGCCGCCTCGTCGATGTCCCGCGCGCGCACGGCGGTGTCGGCGAGCACGGTCACCTTGTGGGGCTGCACCTCGAGCAGGCCGCCGGAGGCGTAGAAGAAGAACTCTTCCTCGTCGCCCTCCGGCGTGATGCGCAGCTCGCCGGGACGCAGCCGGGTCAGCAGCGGGGCGTGCCGTGGGGCGATGCCCACGTCGCCCTCGGCCGCCGGCGCGATGACCATGGTGGCCCGGCCGGCGTACAGCTGCTCTTCGGCACTTACGATGTCAACTTGGAGCGTGCTCATGGCACCCCCGGATTACAGGTTCTTGGCCTTCTCGGCGGCCTCTTCGACGGTACCGACCATGTAGAACGCCTGCTCGGGCAGGTGGTCGTACTCGCCGTCGATGATCGCCTTGAAGGACGCGACGGTGTCCTTCAGCGGGACGTACTTGCCGGGCATCCCGGTAAACACCTCCGCGACGAAGAACGGCTGGGACAGGAAACGCTGGATCTTACGCGCCCGGGAGACGGTGAGCTTGTCCTCCTCGGAGAGCTCGTCCATACCCAGGATCGCGATGATGTCCTTGAGCTCCTTGTAGCGCTGCAGGACACCCTGCACGCCGCGGGCGACGTCATAGTGCTCCTGACCGATGACCAGCGGGTCGAGCTGGCGCGAGGTGGAGTCCAGCGGATCGACGGCCGGATAGATGCCCAGCTCGGCGATCTGGCGCGATAGGACGATGGTCGCGTCCAGGTGGGCGAAGGTAGTCGCCGGCGCCGGGTCGGTCAGGTCGTCCGCAGGAACGTAGACCGCCTGCACGGAGGTGATCGAGCCGGTCTTGGTGGAGGTGATGCGCTCCTGGAGCTTGCCCATCTCCTCGGC
>LKMJ01004692.1_pt1 | contig 12889 bp, 11 predicted proteins | sample 643391 | NCBI WGS metagenome assembly LKMJ01 (sample SAMN04112250, study PRJNA286221) | soda lake metagenome | biome: soda lake; feature: Kulunda Steppe; material: water; isolation source: sample PL-Br10 brine of Picturesque Lake | place: Russia: Kulunda steppe | collected 2010-07
CACCCAGAAAACCTACCCCGATGTGAAGGGTGGAGCTCCCTACCACACACATGCGATGAGCAGGGATCAGGCTGCGATGGGCCATCATGTGACGTTGCTTACCGTCAGACAGGATCCTGAGCTGCCGCATATTGAGGACCGTGATGGGTATACTATCGTCCGGTACGATCCAGTTGCTGCGCCGCTGGGCAACGATATTAGTCCTGGACTCGCACAGTATCTTCGAACCGCCGAGGATTTCGATGTGATCCACGCGCATTCACATCTGTACTTTGCGACGAATCTGGCCTCACTGAAGCGACGGTTAGGGGATATTCCCTTGGCGATTACGAATCATGGACTGTTTTCGCAGAATGCGCCCGAGTGGGTGTTCGATCTGTATCTACGGACGGTTGGACGGTGGACGTTCAACCAGGCGGATACGGTGTTTTGTTATACGGAGGCCGACCGAGAGCGGGTTCGGGAGTACAAGGTGACGAGTCCGATAGAGGTCGTTTCGAACGGGATCGATACGGAGCGATTCACGCCCGAGGGGTCGACGAGCGAGCTGATCGATGCGGAGGGGCCAGTGGTGTTGTTTGTGGGTCGACTGGTCGAGGGGAAACGACCAGAGGTGGCAATCGAAGCGTTCGCCGAGGTTTGCACGTCGTTGCCCGACGCTGAGTTGTATCTGTGTGGTGAGGGGCCACTGCAGTCGGAGCTTGTTGAGTTGGCCGCCGAACTGGGTGTTCGGGAGGCGGTGACGTTCCTTGGACAGGTGCCGTATGAGGAGATGCCAACAGTGTACCGTGGAGCCGATGTGTTGGTGTTGCCGAGTCGCGCTGAGGGCGTCCCACGGACGATTATGGAAGCCCTTGCGTCGGGCGTGTCGGTTGTCAGTTCGGATCTACCGCAGGTTCACTCAGCGTTTGGTGAGTCCGTGCGGTATGTCGACGGTGAGGATCCGAAAGCGGTTGGGGAGGTAATTCGGGAGGGAGTCGATGATCCGGGGTCAACGTTGGCGTCGACGTTGCGCTGGGACCGGACGGTTCGAGAAACGACTGAGAACCTGGAAGCAATTGCTAGCAGGCGGCCATGAGTAGGAATTATTAGTTGAGTGACTGAATTACGTCGGCAATGTGCTCGGCATTCGGCGTAAGTCTCTCTTGCGTTTCGTTTTCGATAGTGATCGAACGGGGACTATCAGGGGCTGTTTCAAATAGAGATTTGATTATTGTGTACCCTTCCTGTGCTCGCTCAAAAACGTCGGTGTTCGGCGTGAATCGAGTGTCGCCATTGGTTCTACTGGTGAGTCGGTTGGCAATCGTTGAGTCGGAGGCTTCTACGAAAACAACGAGATCCGGAGTGAGACGTGTTGGGATGTCTACTGTTTTGATGGCCTCGGTGATTGGCTGTGACGACCGAAAGCCCACAGACCAGCGTCCTTGAAAGACGCCTTGATCGAGTAATGTGACACCAATTCGTGACTTGGAGGTAGTCGTAACGCCCGTCACGTAGTGGAGGTTGAAGAGAACGCGGATCAAATCAGAGAGTGATTGTTGGTCAGTCTGGAGCACACTTTGTGTTGTTGTAAGTGCGGTCTTCGGATTGGTTCGTAGACTTCGGCTGGCGAGCCGAGCTTTCGAGGCGACACGTCGGGATGTAGAGTATGTATCGCGTTTGTGGATTGGTTCGTGAACTTTCTCGCTGCGAGATGTGAGTTCGGCTGCAACAGCTCTAGAGAGTGTTGTTTTTCCAACACCTGGGAGGCCGACGAACTCAACGACAATCGACATTTTCTTTTAATTCTTATAGAAGAGTAGTAGTGATTCCGATATTGTGTTGCTACAACCAAATTTCATTACAGAGTGTATTTCGATATTAGAAATCGTAATAGTAATTTACCGTCATATATTAACAGTGGACAATGGATGTCCTTTCTTTCGTGAATGGTATAACTCAAACATCGTTTCAGACGGAGATCTCAGCAAAAATAGACGAAGTTACTGATGCAAATGTAGAAATTGCGTCCTTTTATGATGCCCCATTTAATGATTCTAATAGTCCTGATTTTAATGTACCAATTCACCCACTCAATGCAACATCGAGATTTGATATAAGAGCATACAGGAAACTTCGTGCTCTTCTTGATGATTTCGATATTTTGCATACTCACTACAACTCAGTCGGGTCATTAGGTCGTATAGCGTCAATTGGTAAAGACATTAAAATTGTGAATACCGAGCACGCTGATCACCAATATTACTCATTTCCACAGCGATTTGTGAATGTACCATCATTTAAATTTGTAGATGAGATGGTATTTAATAGTAAGAACACAAAAGATTCACTTCCTTGGTATGAGCAATTATTTATCAATAAAAACAATGCTCATGTAATATATAATGGAGTTGATATTGAGTGGATTGACAAGGCGAAATCACTATCCAAACCTAAACTTCCGGAGGGGAAAATAATTTTATCCGCATGTCGTATGGTTTCTGTAAAAAACTTAGAGACATTAATACGTTCTTTTCATTTTTTAAAAAATAAACATAATGATGTCTCACTTGTTCTTATTGGAGATGGACCTGAGCGTGAGAGACTCGAAAGATTGTGTGACGAACTAGAAATTGTAAATTCAGTCTACTTTTTGGGGTACTTGAATAGAGAACAGGTCTACTCAGCAATGCATCGTGCAGATGTATTTGCTGTTCCCTCATATCATGAAGGATTTTGTAATGCGGCTGTAGAGGCAATGACTTGCGGCCTCCCAATAGTTGCAAGCGATATTGCTGTCCTACGCGAGGTTATTGCTTCAGGTGGTGTATTTGCAGATCCCAAAAGCATTTCAAATTTCAAAAATACATTAATAAATGTTTTGTATCACCACAATTCTAAAGATATCGGAAAAAAAGGAAAATCGTATTCTAGAAAAAATTATTCTATTGAACAAACTGCCAGAAACTATTTTTCACTATATCAAAACACAATATAATTTTTAGGTAGTTCAGCTCCGTATGGCATCTATAATTAGGCTTACTCATACATTCAAAATACGTAAGTAAATAGAATGTAATTGACTCACTGAGTGTATATCATGTGGATATTAATAATATCTCTTTGGCTGATCTCAATGTTTCCTATTCTTTATGAATATTGGAGAAAATCATCAATAGATCCTTTTTCTCCAGTTATATGGGTCTCTTTTGGAATGTTTTTCACATTTGGTGCAGAAGCAGCAATGCGAACAGTACACAACGACTACACATTCAGTGCAGAGGTTGTTCCGCAAATAACACTTTTACACATGAGATGGACCTTATTGTGGGCATGTATATCTCTACTTTTATTTTTAATCGGATACTATTGGAGCAAATTAGACTCTGTAACTACAAAAATACCAAAGATATCTGATAATTGGTCTTCGGAACGTGCTTCGAAAGCTGCAGTAATTTTTTTAATCATAGGGATAATTGGTTATATATATTTGTTGCCACAAATCGGTACGGGAAACAGGTCACAGCTAACGCGTGGGAGCAATATGATTGGGTTTATGGCAGTTAATATGTTAAATGTTTCTTCTATTATTATCCTTGCAAATATTTTTATATCTTATATAACTATTGACAGTGATAGCAACATTAAATTCAAAAAAGGATATATTGTGAATATTGTAGTAGGTATTTTAATAATTGCATTTAACACAAATATTTTGCTTACATTGGGTGGAAGGCGGAATGGACTTCATATCCTAATTGCAGGAATATTTTTATTTCACTATATTCTGAAGAGAATTAATGTATACAGTGGGATCGGGCTGTATTTGTGTATTAATGTTTTCCGGGAGTGGTTGTCGTCAATCGTTATACCACTCATCCAACTGGATTTTGAAAATGTTACTACTGCAGTGTTGTCGCCAACGCTGTTTACTACGTCCCAACGAACCGGATTTAACAATCTCACGATTATTTTTGCTGGAGCATCCGAACACACTGAATATTGGTTTGGATCAACTTTTATAAGCCCTTTCTTTATTTTGTTACGTCCGTTCTCCTTACAGATTGGAACCGAATCTGATGTTGCTTTTAATTCAATATTTAATCCTTCTGCTGTTGGTAGTTTTGGATATCCTATGACTTTAATAGGTGAACTTTATCTAAACTTTTGGTATATTGGTATAATTGTTGGTTTTTTATTACTTGGGATGATTACAAGGATGATTTATAAAGAGACCATACTTGAGCAATCAACCGGTTCTGTCGTTCTGTTTTGTATGTTAACAAACAGTTTTCCTGTGTTTGCCAACTTTTCAAATTCGGTTCCAGCGATCGGTCTTAGATTATTACCTTTACTACTTGCTATTATTTATATCAGCGGTGGTATCAAAAAACATTAATATTGTACAAAAATGTGGGATATCGCTCTTTTTTGTTAAGCATATATTCACAAACTACAATTGCTACTGTACTATATCATTACTCCGTTGTATCTAGAACTTCCGTAACAACGTCTAACATCGATCTGCTAAAGAAAGACACAACTGTTACATCTATAAGTATTAAATTATATAATTTGGCCTAAATTGATAGTTGGAAGGAAATAAAATATTATTATTATTAACTACGCTTGCACACAATAAAATCACTCGTAGCTACTCCCCATTTTGCAACAATTTAATCATACTTAGAATAAACTGATCATTCTATTCATTTTTTTCTTAGTAAAGATTAATAATTTAAACGTTAATGTATTTAGAGCAGCAACAAAATGTATGTATGCAAGCCACCTCTTAGGGTTTGCCTTTATACTTTTTTTGAAATATTTTTTTGCACTTTGCATATCTCCCTGTTTGGCATATCCAAATGCACTGTAGTAATAAAGTCTAGATGCCCCTTTATTATTTAATACGTCACCATGCTTGGCAAGAATTCTTTCCGACCCTTTTAATTTATTCGAAAGACTATCGCTAATTCTATCACTACTATTTTTATGACATATAACTAGTTCATCGTTAATGCCAAATATATAGAAATTCTGCTTAGTAATCCTGACAAAATAGTCATAGTCCTGTTGCGATTGAAGGTCCTCATCTAACTGACCGACAGTATCAAACACAATCGATCTAAATGTTACGCAGGAAAAACCTCCCACAATATTATCTGAGAGGATCTCATCTGGCGTAACATAGCCATTTTTTGCTACAGAAACGCCTACTAATTTTCCACTTTCAAAGCTAGCAAATGAAGTAAACACACAGACACATTTATTATTGGTTTCATCAAATGCAGATACAACTTTTTGTATATATGTCGGTTTGAATTCGTCATCAGAGTCTAGAAAAGAGAGGTATTGACTGTTAGCCAACATAATTCCTTTATTTCTAGCAGCATTCGCTCCCTTATTTTCATCAAAACAGTGGTATTGTATGCGATTATCATCAAATTGTTTAACGACCGCAGCTGTATCGTCGGTCGATGCATCATCGACAATGATAAGCTCAAAATTGTCATACGTTTGTGCAAGAACACTTTGAATGGCTCGCGGGAGTACTTCGGCCCTGTCGTACGTTGGAATAATCACAGAGACCTTTGTCATTGTAACAGGATAATCACTAAAGGAATTGAATCCTTTGATTTGTACTTACAAGATTGGTTTTTAATTGTACGTCCGGACTGTTTCAACAGCCTTCTTCTCGGAGTGTGGAATCATCCCATCAGGATCAGGATACCCGATCGGCATGAGCATGACAACGCTTTCGTCAGGATCCAAATCCAGGAGTCTCTCCATCTCCTGTTCGTTTTCTTCGATCGCTGGCCAGTTGAACAGCATGATGCGAGTCCCTGAGTCTCTAGAGCGAACTGGAACCCATCGCTTACAAGCTCGCATCAATATAGATCACATGCTTGTCGCGGTCGTTGAAATATGCACGTTGTTTTCCAACAATTACTGCAAGACAGGTAATGTTGTCGCTGTATCCTGATGCACCGATCGCCAGCGACGAAATCTCGTCGATCAACTCTCGATCGTCGTACAGCCGATACTCGTACGACTGCCTGTTGCACGCACTCGGCGACTGCATGGCTATCTTGAGAGCCTCATCGATTTTCTCATGGGTCACCGCTTGATTTTGGAACCACCGGGTGCTTGTCCGCTGTACGGCCAGTTGCTTCATCGCGTTGAGTGAGACTGGTGACTCGTCGAGCTCGTGACGTGGAAATGCGACACGACCGCTTGGCGTGTACGATATCTCGGATAGAAAGTCGGCGAACTCGGATTCAGTATTAGAAATAGATAGAGTTCGATCCACGGTGTCGAAGTACTCTGCGAGGACGTCGACTGCCCAGCAAAGTTGGTCGTCTACTGACCCTGGATCCCAAGCCGTCCGTAAGTCGCCGACGACGTCTGCGAGCCAGAAACTGATGATTGTTACCATCCCATCGTCGCGTATGTTATTTGAGTTACTCAACTCAGGCCCCATCTCATAAACGAACTCAGAGGCAGCTTGTGGAATGAGAAAGGATATCAGAGTATTTTTATTTTGTATATTCATCTCACTGCACATGTCACGTATTGGGATCCTAACCTATCACAACAACGAAAACCGAGGTGCGATTCTCCAGTCGTATGCTCTCTGCCATGCTCTCGAGACTTCGCTCGACGTTACAGCAGAGGTAATCGAATACCGAACAGAATCGAAAGAGTGGGGACGGACAAGGCCGCTACTCATTACCCACCGCCCATGGCGGATCCCAGCGCGAATCCGGGATCGACGAACTGTTGAACGATTCTTTGAGAATGAACTCCCCAGGAGTCGCAACTCAATCTCTACAGACAGTCATAAAGAGGCTGTCGCATGGCTCAATGATCAAGACTACGATGCGATTGTCACCGGCAGCGATGAAGTATGGAAAATCACCGAGAAAGACCAAACCCGATTGCAGTCGTTACTCTATCCCTCGCGTCCGTTTCCTAATCTCTACTTCTTAGATCCAGACATCTCCGCACTGACGTTCTCGTATGCGGCCTCGGCAAACACAACCGATCTCGAAGCTCTGGACGACGACACTGTCGACACCTTCCGGCAGCATCTCAACGCCTACAACCACATCAGCGTCCGCGATAGACATACCAAACAGCTAGTTGAGGGACTGGGCGTCGAGAACGCCCACTTGGTGCCTGATCCAACGTTGATGACCGAGCTCCCAACACGCGAGGTCACGGAACTCCTCGAAAAGCGCGGCGTCGACCTCAATCAACCGATTGTCGGTTTCCACGGGTCAGACAACACAATATTCAAAAAAATCTGCGACCAGTATTGCGACCGCGGCTACCAAGTCGTCGCCACCACGGCCTCCCGCTTTGCGGATGTCAACCTCAAGGGCCTGCTTGATCCCTTGGAGTACTACTCGGCCTACCAGCACTTCGATATGGTCGTCACAAGCAGTCTCCATTCCACAATTTTCAGCCTGAAACACGGCGTACCCTTCGCAACAATCGACACCAGGAGTGTCTATGAGAATCTCGAAAGCAAAACCTATTCATTACTCACTGACTTCGATCTGTTAGACCGACATATCGATGCCGTCGACGGTGACGCCTCGAAATTCCACGAAAATAGAGATGCACTTGAACAACACCCCGACGCCGAGCACATCCAGTCTCGGATTGACGCGCTCCAAGAGAAGGGCTATGCGTTCCTCGAACAGGTGAACAAAGATCTATGAACATCTCAACTGAACAGCTCTCGGACCATACGTGGCTCAAAATCGGTGGCCCCGCAGAGATGGCCATCCCCGAGACGAAAGCAGAGTTCGTCGAAATCCTGACCGAGTGCCACGAAACCAACCGCGACTATCGTATTCTCGGTGGCGGATCAAACCTGCTGGTCAGTGACGCCGGCGTTGATGAGCTCGTTATCAAGAGTACCAACGCTTGCACTGAGTTCGAGGTCGATGGTACTCACGTCACTGCCGGCGCATCGATCATGCTCCCGCAGTTCATCAACCAGTATGTTGCACATGGTCTGGGTGGCTACGAGTATCTCTACTCGGTTCCTGGCACCATCGGTGGCGCGATCTATATGAATGCCGGACGAGGTCGGAGCCACGGGCTGACGATTTCGGACTACTTGAGTGCCTTGGAGGTGTTCGTTGACGGTGATGTTCGAACGATTTCGGTCGACGAACTGGAGTTTGAACACCGCTACTCCACGTTTCAGGAACACGACGACTGGGTAATTCTGTCTGCAGAGTTTGAGTTGCCAGAACAGTCGATCGAACAAGGCCGAAAGAATATCAAAAAACGGATGCAGAAAGTCGGCCAGCGAGAACGTGGACAGCCGAATGCTGGCTCGGTTTATAAATCAGGATCTAGACTGCCACTGCACAAGATACCACCAAACGGACTCTCCATTGGTGATGCGCGGTTCGTTTCAGGAAATCGAATTTCTCATACTGGGGCTGCATCTTACAGTGATGTTCGTCGACTTGTCTACCTTGGGAAGATGTTGAATCGATTTCGGCCACCATTCAAGTCGTCAGTTGTCGAGTGGGAAATCTGGGAATGAAACCGGATTATTCTGACAGCAAATGAGCGGAAAGACCGTTTCAGGAATTTTATCGATTATCACGGGGAAGTTTGGCGGTCTTCTGTTGGGGGTTCTTATCACTCCAATATTGGTTCGAGTTCTTGGCAGTGAACTGTATGGAGATTATGCATTATTACTCTCTATTTTTGCAGTCGTAACCACACTTACACACGCCGGGATCTCTGCTGGTATTCGCAAGTATATCGCTGAAAAACGCGCACAAGAACAATGGGAAAGTCAGGTGTTTACATTTTACACACGGTTTGGTATTTGTCTTGCGGCCTTGTTTGCGGTCGGGTTAGTTATATTCGGCCTTTATGGACCTGCAGAGACACTATTTGGGAGTGGTTTCTCGATATATCTACTATTACTAGCTGCAATGTTACTCACTGATCAGTTATTTTATGTGAGCAGATATACACTAATTGGCCTCAACGCCACACATCTTTCTGAGCCATTAAAAATATTCAAACAATTTTTGTATGGTATCTTCGGGATCTCATTGGCGTATATCGGATACGATATTGCTGGGGTACTGGCCGGGACTGCTATTGCATCCTTCGTCTGTGGTTTGATTGCTATCTGGCTTCTTAGAAAACGTGTTTCTCTTCGAGGAGTCTTTTCTGCTGTCCCTACGGCATTTCCCCGGAAAGACTTGTTGAGTTTTAACATATATAACACCATTTTTGTTTTACTCACAATTTCACTGTATAACATCGACATACTGTTGCTACAGCCAATTGCTGGCAGCCAACAGACCGGTCTCTACAAGGCTGCGTTGGTAATTGCTGAATTCCTATGGCTGGTGCCGACGGCAATTCAGATTATCTTCATTGGTTCGGCTTCGGAGCAGTGGTCGAAAAACAATCCAGAGGCAATCACGGAGATGGCAAGTCGAGCAACGAGATTCACGCTGGCTTTTACTGTCCTCTTGATTATTGGATTGGCAGCTCTGTCGACGGAGTTTATGACACTCTATTTTGGCTCAGAATTCGCTGATGCAGCAATACCGTTGCTCATCCTGTTGCCAGGGGTGCTTGGATTTGCCGTCGCCCGGCCAATCTTTGCTATCGGACAAGGGAAAGGTGCACTGAGAATATTAATCGTCGCAACTGGATCGGCGGCTCTGATCAATCTACTGTTGAATATTGTGCTGATCCCACGGTATGGGATGGTTGGGGCAGCAGTTGCAACCTCAATTGGGTATGGATCAATGCTCTTTTTCCACGTCATGGCGGCTCGAAAGATCGGATTCAATCCCCTCGTTGATCTCCGTCTTGCGCGAATCGGGGCGACAGGAATTATTACAGCTATTGTCGTCTTCGGAACTGCTTCGCTTATTGAATCGTCAATTTTCTCGCTTATTCTTGTTCCCCCTATTGGGTTCGTCACCTACCTGATATTCTCTCTGAAATGGGGGGTTGCGACACCACAAGAAGTAGAGTTACTTGCTGATCAACTCCCAAGCAGATTCGGCACGCTTGTTACCCGAACTGTAAATTGGTTAGAGTAACCACCATTAGCATCTCTGCAGCAACAACCCAACACATTGGATTGTGTTGTAGCCTATCTCGCCAAATATGGCTGTGAGGTCGGTATCAACACCAAATGAGTTATTCGTGAAGCGAGTGCCGCGCAATCGACCGAGTCGTCGACAGTGAGACCTCATTGAATGTATTATCCGTTTCAAGCGTCTCGATGACTGCTTCAATCGGTTCGGTGAAGGCAAAGACGAGATGGACACCAGCCTTGAACCCACCACTCGTCCGCTCGCTTTCAAGCACACCATACGTTCCTGCTTTGTTGATGTGGCTGTTGACGGTCTCCTGAGTGTAGACGTCGCGATCGGTTCGCTCACAAACCCTCGATACAACGTATAGACTGCGGGGCTCGGTGCAGTTCCATCATTCACATCTGCGACGACGGCCGCAGCATACAGCGAGAGCTTCTTTTGGAGCGACATGCCACCGACAATTTCTAAGACCCGATTTTTCACAACCGAATCGTTGGCCGCATGGACGTGCTGTTCGGTGACAACCTGTTTTGCGTTTCTGTTTGCAATCTCTCCGGCATCCCGAAGCAGATCAATTGCTCGTCGGGCATCCCCCTCGTTTTTTGCACCATCTTCATGCAAGGAGGGAATCCCGGCCTTCAGGCCGTCACCAGAACACTGCGTTCTAGTTGCCCGCCAGACTGCGTCTGGCGACCGGGAGGGAATCCGACAACTACTGAACAAACCTCGCTTGGCTGCTCGGCCTCCGTGCTGACCGCCACCTTTAACTTACGCTGATTCTTACGTTTTGATGGATGAGAGCTGATTTCAATATGCAGCGAGGCGGGCCACTTCACGAAGCTGTGAAGCAATACGCCCGCGACCACGGGATACGCCACTCACGAGCGTACCCCGAACTCCTCCGCAAAGGACTCGAATCCGAAGGCTACGATGTCAACGACTCAGACAACGAATAAAACACTGGAAGCCACGCTCGCACCGCCCACACGGTGCAAAGAGCAACGCCTCCAGCAAACACTGTCTGAATACCGTCAGGCACTCGACGACGCCTTCGAGCAAGACTGTACAACGATGAGTGCCACGAACGACGTGGTGACGCCGTACAACTTACCGTACCAAGCAAAAGACGCCCTCAAATCCTACGTTCCTAAGCTCCACAAAACGTACAACGCCAAGGAGTTGGACGACAAACACCCGCTTCGGTTCGTGAACCGAGCCGGAAAGTTTGACCGTGACACCTCGCGTGAGTACGAAATTTGCTGGAACATTCCACAACCCGGTCGCGGAACCAACTTTTGGATTCCACTTCGACTGAATCCCGAGCAAGAGGAACTGTGGGACGAACTGCTTGATGCCGAATCAAGTACGAAAGTAGGGGAACTTCGCTTGCAGAAGCACCGAAAGACGTGGACACTCCACGTCACCGTCGAATACGAGATCGAGGACGCCTCCGAATTACCCGAGAACCCGACTCGGGTGGGATTCGATATGGGCGAGTCGATGTTAGTCACGGGCTGTGCCCTCCAACACGACACTCCCACGGATCCACTGTTGATCAACGGGAGAGAAGCCAAGCGAATCCGAAAAGAGATGCATACGACGCTCAAGCGACTCCAAGAGCGAGATGCTTCCGAGTGGCGCATCGAGGAACGATTCTCGTACTACCAGAACCGACTCACAGACATTATCGAGAAGGCATCTCGTGAGTCTGTGGAGTACGCCCGTCAGTTCGAGAATCCCGTCATCGTGATGGAAGACTTAGCGTACATCCGCGAGTCACTGGACTACGGGAATTACATGAACCGTCGCCTACATTCGTGGGCCTTCGCTCGGTTACAGGATCGTATCGAGGACAAAGCAAAAGACGCTGGGATTCCAGTTCGATACGTCCACCCGCAGTACACCAGCAAGACGTGCCACTCATGCAAACACATCGGTTATCGGCCTCGGCAAGCCGAGTTCAAGTGTAAGAACCCGGAGTGCCACGTATCAGCGTTCCAAGCGGATATTAACGCGAGTGCGAACATCGCACGTCGCGTAGACCCGTGGGGAGAGAGCCTGCCTTGGAAACCGGCAGGCAATGACTCACCACAGGACGGGAGCCGTTGTGACACGGCCACGACTCAGTGTGAGCAGAGCGAGACACCCTCGCAGATGACACTCACAACGTTTCAAGAGTCGGAATCCACTGCCAGCGTTCACGAGATACACTCTCGTGAGCCAACCAGAACCTCTGGTTCTGGTGACGACGATTAACTGGCATTCCCGCCGTGTGGGAAGCCCCGTCGTAAACGACGGGGAGGATGTCACAATCGAAATGAAATGACGAAATGAGACTGAGTGGTGAATATGAGGACCTGAAACCGAATCTAATCCTGTAGTTGAATCTATTGAAAAAGACGCTTAGACACCTTCTAAGGCGAATTTTTTATCAGAACTCCCGTCTCTATTTCATTTCGAACACGGTGTGTGAGTGTCGATTATATATGCTGTAATTTGAGTAAATTTCATCTCGAATACAGTGTGGGTGACTCACTATCTATTGGATATCGAGACAGAATGTATAGTATAAAACGAGACCAGTCGGATCAATGACGGGCACGTGGGACGAGTTAGTTGCAATCTGTAAGATCAAAAACACACATTCAATTAACGGATAATGCGAGCACGTGGTAAGAGATACTGAATTTTGACGATGTGGTTGCTTATGGTACACAGCAACCAGGGTGTGATATTTTATTGTAATTTAGAAAGAAGCCGTGTTGAAAGCTTTATTCAGTGATAGATGTCAGCAGCTGTGATGAATA
>LKMJ01004693.1_pt1 | contig 12886 bp, 21 predicted proteins | sample 643391 | NCBI WGS metagenome assembly LKMJ01 (sample SAMN04112250, study PRJNA286221) | soda lake metagenome | biome: soda lake; feature: Kulunda Steppe; material: water; isolation source: sample PL-Br10 brine of Picturesque Lake | place: Russia: Kulunda steppe | collected 2010-07
TCTTTCTTTCTTTCTTTCTTTCTTTCTTTCTTTCTTTCTTTCTTTCTTTCTTTCTTTCTTTCTTTCTTTCTTTCTTTCTTTCTTTCTTTCTTTCTTTCTTTCTTTCTTTCTTTCTTTCAAGGACTATTTGGCCAATTTGGCTGTGCCTGCGTCTGGGCCTCTTGGGCAAGGCCAGCCCAGCAGCCGCACATGCACCCTTGCATTTCAGATCACTCCAAGCACCTGCATTCGCACGAGCCGCTGCAGACACAGCCATCAAGCACAGGCCTTCTGGGCCTTTTTAGCAAGGCCAGCCCAGCAGCCACATGGTGGCCCAACCTCCCCTTTTTCTCATGAATGTGAGAAGCCCATGCTTGTGTGTGATGGGTGATACTTGGGCCATCAGTCATAAACGTCTGGCAAGCGCTGTGCGTTGCCCCAGGATGCATGCACCTGCTCATCAGCAGTGATGACTCGTCACACCTGCAAACCCTCTCAAAGCCTCCCTTACCAAGCCCAGTGCAAACTGACAAGCATACTGGCAGGTGCACACCTTGCCTGGCGCTTCTTTTTCTGACGCGCGAACTCCCTTCCACCCGCAATTATACCTGAACAACGCGCAACTTGTGAGCAGGTGATGCGCCTTCTACCCCGGCTGCTGCACACACCTGGCCAGATGGCAGCCTACCCCCTGTGCGATGTCCTGGCAGCAGCCGCCTGGAGGCACCATGCGCTTGCCTGCAACCCTGCACCGGGCAGCATTGGCCTTGGCCTGCCTCAACAGACTGGGGGCAGGGCAGCCAAGGGTGGGGAGGAGAGGAAGGGAAAGGAGGAAGGAAGGGGGGCTGCGGCAATGGGTTGGTTGGCGGTGCGGCGTTGTGTGCTAGAAGCGGGTGCAGGATCCAGCTTGGGAGACATGGCGGTGGGGCTGCTTGGAAGACAAGCTGTGCACAATGCCCCCAGAGGCCGGGCAGGTTTGGGGGGCAGTCATGCGGTAAGTGTAGGCGAGCTGGCAAGGGGACAGGCAGGCGGGGAGGGGGTGGTCCCTGACTTGGAGGCCGATGTGTTTCAAGGCATTGACTTGTGATCCATGGTCAAGGCCTTCTGGTGGAGTGAGCGTGCAGATTATGACTGGCAGCCCACCCTGTAGGTTGGTTGGTGCCCACTAGATAATGGCCTCCTGGTGTTGGCAAGAAAAAAAAACAGTTCAATGCAAAGCATAGACTACCCAGCAGCTGCTCGGGTCCTCAATTAAGATTGAATTAGTTAAAATGTCTCGCTGTTCCAATTGTGTTGCCATGGATCTAGGAATCCATGTGTTCCATGCAATAGGCTTTTAGGATTCTGTCAGCTTCCCAATGGACTTAAGTCATGAATGCCCAAGTTGTGTATGAGTTGCAGGTTGTGCATGCATGCCAAGTATGCAAGCCACACTCTCACCTTCAACATTAGGCTCTCCAGCGCATGGGTCTCCTTCTCCTCTCAATTTTGCCCTCTGGTGTAGTCCTTTCTTTTTTCTTTTCTCCTTCTTGTGATTGATTTTGGTCGCTGGCCCTTAGCTGAGGTGCCCCTAGAAGAGAGGTACATCTATGGACCCTTGAGCTCGTAGCTGCCCTATTTTGCCAGGTGCTAGGAGTGCAACTCAAAGGAATGGCTTTGTTTGTGCATGATTGCTTGGCATGCTATGACTCATGGGTTACTTATTGGCTGGCAATGAGCTGCGAACCAAACTGCCAAACGATCAAGCTGGCATTAAACCCAAACATGTATATAAAGAAAGGGAAAAACAACGCAGGCAATAGCATTGCTACCTGCGTCAATTAAGGAAAAGGGCTCACTTGGGGCCTAGGCATCATAAGCCCCCTCCACCAGCGAAACAGAAACACAAGAAATTATTGAGGAGCAGGAGGATGACTAGCAGTCCCCCATTCATGACCTTCAACGTCATGCCAAGTTGGCAATGAGAGGCCAAACAGATTTTCTCAAGAGCTCAAACACACCTGTCATGAGCATGACATTAAGCTGCGGCTGGGAGGACTTGTCCTCAAAGGTCCCCAGTTCGAGTCGGGCTGGGGGTAACGGTAGGGTTTTTTCCGCGAGAGAAACGAATTCACGCCTCGGGTGTATCCTGAGTGCGTAGCTTTTCCTTTTCCTAGCTCAAACACACTGAACCGAATGGGCATAAAGCTTCATGGCAAGTTTTTTACCTAACTGAGCTAAATGATAGATAATAAATTTTAGAACTAAGGTATTGAAAAAACAATTAGCTGGTAGGCTTCAGCTAAGCTTCTCTTGTTTGGCAGGTACAGCCATATAACCTCATCCATTCATCCATTGGTGCCCCTTTCCGATGAGAAAATGTCTGCCTTTTCGGCAGATGATCAGCTAGTTGGGATGTGCCTATTTATGACATGCTAAAGACATGAAGAGCAGCTAATGCAAGAATAAAAAAAGGCATGTCATACGGATTGCCTCCCTGGGTGACCTGTGTCTCACAAAAAGTGTGAAAAGTAGGAAACTGTCCCACAACATGCCAAGCTTAAGCTTGTCCCTTGTATGATTGGTGCACATGTGTACACCCCATTCGAGTGAAGTCCTCAAGATCTGCTGAAAGACAACGAAGAAAATTGTCCTCCAGCCCAGAAGCCAGAGAATATTCTCCCTACACCAAGCAAGGAGAAGGAGCCACTTGGGGCCAGCACTGCAGGGCTCCATATGACTCTTCCACCGGTGGTCTGGTACCAGACACCTGACGCCGGCCTGGGGGAGGTCTTAAATGAAATTTAAGCACGAAAAATTCAAAATTTGAAATGAACTTCCACCTTGAAAAATGAACTTCCACGCCATAGGGGTTCCCTGCAAGTGGCATATAGCGACAACAAACCTCAAGCTCAGTGGTAAATGTTGCAATTTCATTCAGTTAGCTTTGACAGGGCCTTGAATCGCGATCGCAACAACAATCATCAAGGTTGTGCAAGCAAACTGGCCAACAATGGAGTTGCCAATAGCTGATCAAGAATAACTTGAAATAAATAGGCATTCAAGTTGGAACATTTTTATTGCTTGTGCTTGGGTTGGTGCAATGATCCAAAAAATAACCGCAGGTTAGGGTTGTACGAACCCGGAAATTCAACTACTCTACCCGATTAGGTTAAATGAAATTATGTACATGTGTCACTAGGGTGTAGAGTTCAGGGACCCAGTAGAAGCTGGTCAAACTCCATTTTCCTCCCCCATCATGGCCGATGCCAGCGCCTCCTTCCTGCCTCAGCCACCTGCAGCCTCTCCTCCACCTTCACACATAAACAGGCGACCTGCAGCTCGAGCTATCGCATCGCCATCAAAAAGCAGGATACCGTCCAGTCCCCAACGGCCCCAGCGCTCAGAAACAGCAGCAGCAGCAGTAGCAGCTCAGCCGAGCAGCAGCATATTGGCATCCGTGCATACAACTCCGAACAGCTGCATCAAGCGCCGAGGAATCCCTTCCGCTGCCTCCGAGGCAGGTCGTCCTCATCAGAACACACACCCTAACTCCCCCCCTTCTCCCGAGCCCGCAGCGGCGGGACCCGCCGACGGGCTTTCTCCTGCCACAGAGTGGCTAGGTGTACCAGCACCTCCGGCACCTGAGGCCTCGCCCTCGCCGCGTTGCATCTCTCAGCGGCACACCGGCAGGGGAGCAGCCTGTAACCGAGGGATGAGGAGCAGCACGACCGGGGGGCGTGTGGCCTTCGGCAGTAGCTCCATCAAGGCCAGCAGCATGTCCCCTCCTGCTGCTCAGGTCCAGGCAGGTGCCAAGCCAGAGCAGGAGCAGCCCCAGCAAACAGGTCAAACAGGTCAGGCTCGCCCGCCATCACGTGGCCGGGAAACGCGCGGGAGCATGCTGAGGCGCTCTGCTGTTGAGGAGAAGATGAAGGGCATCAACAACAAGCAGGGAGGGACGTTTGGGTCGCGCCCACTCAATGTCAGCTGCAGCTTAAACCGCTCAGTTTCCAACGCCCGTGAGCGCCCGGTGTCAGCATCCACTGTCACTCCACCCCCAGCTGGCACGGTAAGAATGTGTACCTGTTGCCCATATCTTCCCAGGTTTATCATGCAGGACGTTTAAGGTGCCTTTTATGCTGAGGAGAACCCCTTGAAAGCAGGCGCCCTGTCCCACGATTTCAGCCCCCTGGTCTTTCCGCGCTACAATGGAGCATGAGGCTGCACCTTGAAGAGTGCGATCCTTTATGTCCACATATGCATACCTAGGCTGTCTGAGTTCCTACATAAGGGCATGCTGGTGGCAGAGCTGCCTCAGTCAAAAGCTGGTCAACCACTCCTGTTGTGTGCACACCATCGCCTAGCATCCCGTCTTCCAGGGAGCATTTGGGGATGGGCTGTTCGTTTTATAGGCCTTGAAAGTCATCTTAAGCCATTTTTCTCCGCAGCCACCCCATCTGCCTCGGTGCATGTGTTCCTGAATTGCTGTGCTGGAAGAGAAGGTTGCAAGTGTTTCCCAGCGCACACTTCCTACACTGTCTTGTCACCGGGTCCTACCTGCAGCAGATTGAATCCCACAAGGCCACACAAGTACTCATAGGCCGATCATGAATTTGTGCACATTCATCTGCACACATCCATGGGCACATGCCTACCACCTAGCAACACGCTGGCCAAGACCACCATGTGCACACACGCACACGCACATGAATCCGCGCACACACAGACACACACACATACACTCATGCACAGGCAAACACACGCACACATACATACATCCCATGCAAATACGCAGGCTGGCGCCCGAGTGCGGCCCCTGAGCGCGCCCCGTGTCGTGCGCAGCCCTTCTGTCACCCGCCGCCCTGCAAGCGCGGCAGGCCAGGGTGCGACAGCCATACGCAGCAGCAGCAGCAGCATTGCAGCCAGCGTGCGCCAGAGCGGGGGCGCTCTGCGTCAGCTGTCCACCGAGAGCCCTGCGCGCAGGTATGTGCAAGCATGTGTGTAGTGTGTGTCTTTTCTTTGCATCTGGGCGAGGAGGAGGTTGGGAGCATGCATGCATGGAAAGCTTGGCGCGCAAGCTGCAAGGCGCCCGACCTCGAGTGCTTCTGCCCCTGCCCTCAGCCTTGCCTGCTTAACCTCACCCTCCGCCTGTGACAGCGCAGCAGAGCCCGTAAGGCACCCCAGAACTGTGCACGCCTGTGCTCGCCGCTACGCTCCTGCACGTGTGCCCCCGAACCGCTCATGTGCACCCCAACTCCCCTGCGCCTCCGATGTCCTGTGCTTCCCCCTGTGCTACCACGCCCCCCCGCACCCCTTGCCTGTGCCCACATGCCCTCAGCCTGAGCGGACCCAGCTGCCTTCGCTTGCACCCTCTTCCCCCTGGCGCCCCCTGTGCCCTGTCCTCCGAGATGAGCTTGCCACTGTTGCGACTGTTGTTTACCACGGCACTCCAATCTACTGTGTGATGCATGCTTCTAATGGCTGTGCGAGAAGCCGCGCTATTCACCTTTCCAAGTTCGCTATGAGCCGCCCATGCTTGTACCTCCTCACCTCCCTCCCCCCCGCAGAGCCAGCCCACTGTGTCTGCACCCACATGCCCCCAAATCGTGTACACTGTGCGCGCCCCTTTTTCCCCTTTCCCCCCATCCCCCTTGCGTCCTGTGCCTCCAGGTCAACAGCCAGTCCCGCGCGCCGCGGTGAGTCCGGCATCGGCATGGGTGCCAAGGCAGGCGCAGGCACAGGCGCAGGCGCTGCAGGGGCCACGGGCGCCGGGGGCGCAAGCATCCTCTCGTCCATCCCCGAGAAGCCGGCCTTGCACTACCCGGGGAAGAGTGCGCCCTGCGCGGCTCAGCAAAAGTGAGCGCGTGTGCACGTGCCCGGTGGCGGCTCGACGGGAGTCGTGTTGAGTGCCTCAGGCACCGCCGCCGCTGCAGCTGCTGCTGCTGCTGCTGCATGTGTGTGTTGCTGTGCCCACCCAGAGCACCTGCCCACCCTCGTGGCTGTCTACTGTGCACACGCGTTCATGCTGACCCTGTAGGCGTACCAGCTGGTGCACGCGCATCCCATGCACACTCTGACCCTCTGTGTTCTTGTGCTGCCGCAGGGCCAAGCCCAGCCTTGCCCTCGACTTGTCCTCTGTGAAGAAGGAGGGCTCGCCCTGCCCCCTGTCCGGCGGCAACTCCGGCACGCCAGGGTGGGTGGGTGTGGGTGGGTGGAGCGCAAGCCTAGGAGCCGCCTGCCAGCCAGGTGATTAGGCTAATCTGTTGGAGCAAATGAAGCACGAGGTTAGGGTTGAGCACCAACCAGGTCATTAGGCTTACTGTCTGGAGTGGGTGGAGCACAAGACTGGGGCTGATTGTTGGCCAGGTTAGGAGACAAAGGGGAGTGCAGTGGGTGGAGCACACACGACCGATGCACACGTACTGGCGCTTCACTTGGGTGGCCTGCAAGGGATGCAGGCGACCCACCAAAGCGCGGGCATGCGCTGCCCATGGGCAGCCTCTGCTCCATGAGGCCCGCTCCCAGGGGCGGGCTGCCACGCGCGGCCCCCAGCACGCCAGGGTTCGGTGCATATGGTTGAACACAAGGGTGCGTGCGTCTGCGCACTCATGCGCGCCCACATGCACACCTCTTGCACGCCAACACCCCGTGCATGTGTGTGCGTGTGCAGGAGCAACAAGCCCTCAGTGCCCAAGCTCAACCTCACGCCCCTGCTGAAGGAGCAGGAGGAGCAGGCGCAGGGCGTGAGGGAGGCGTACGCGGAGGCCAGCGCTGAGGCGGGCGCCCCATCAGGGCGGGAAGGTGGGAGGGGGGGGCACGTCTGAGTTGGGGCTAGGCGGGGGAATAGGGACGGCGGGAGAGTTGCCAACTCCGAGTTGGGGAGTGCGTGCCCAGAGATGCAGGCTTCATCGGGCAGATGCAATTGGGGCTGCGCGACCGCGCCTGTTTTCCTGCATCTGTAAGGGCGCGCGCGTGTGTGTGCAAGAGCTCAGGCGTTTGCTTTTGTTGACGAGCTGACTGGAAAGGGGGGAGAAGAGGGCAGAGGTCAAGGAGCTGGTCACACACAGGGATGTCCTTAATGAATCCAGTGTCTCCTTCGCCTAGGCAGAGCATGCCATGTTCAAGGAATCTGCCTCAACCGTGGCAGGCCAAGACATGTTTTGGTTCAGGTAGCACCTGGGCTGGTGCTTGGCTGCTTGCTACGCAGGCATGGGCGATGCACACACCCAGGCCTGAGGCATGTGCACGCAAGCCAGTCTGCGAGCACACACCCATGTTCGGCAGGCAGCAGCAGGCCATGGGACAAGCAGCACTTGTAGCAGTCGCGTTCGCAAGGCCCTCGTGCATGCCTTCCCCGTACATTAAGGGTGGCCTGCCCCAGGGACCGTCCGTGTGGTGGCACCGGGGCAGCCACTATGGCGTGTGTGCATGCATGCATGCATGCGCAGGCGGCGGCAAGAGCAAGCAGGGCTCTGCTGCCAGCCACAAGAAAGGGGGCGGCGGCGGCCACAGCGGCGGCGGCGCAGCGCAGAAGAAGGCGCCCCCGCCAGAGCCCCCGCAGGACCACTTCTACTTCTACCCCAAGATGGATCCCAACGTGCGCGCGGGGGCGGGGACAGCTAACAGCACAGAGGCGGGGCGGGGTCGGGGATAGGGGCAGCAGAGGGGCGGGGCAAGGCCAGCAGCCTAGCAGAGGGGCGGGGTCGAGGCAGAACAGGCTGTGGGGCCTGTGTCTAAGGGAGCCCATGCACGGGCTTTGTGTCGAGCCCAGGCATCCATTATTTCATGGCCCAATGGCTGAGTTGATGCAGACACTAGGCGCCCCCTCAGCGCAGGCAAAACGGTGCACTTTGCAGGGCAGGCATGCCGCCTGCCCCTGTACATGCTGAGGATGGGGGCGCTCCCATACGCCTGCGCCTGCCTGCGAAGCGCGACGCGCACGCTGGCCTCAGAGTGGCAACGCACGTGCGTGTACACTCACAATTTCACCTGCATGCACCCACGCATGCGCGCACACATGCGCACGACCGTGTGCAGGATGAGCGGCGCACGATCGAGGCCATCAGCCGCATGCCCCGCCAGGTGCAGCGCCACATGCGCAAGATCTATGATGAGATGGTGGAGGCCAAGCAGAACTGCGAGGCCATCGCGTTCAGGGGCCACCGCCTGCTGGACCAGGTGTGGGTGTGGGTGTGGGTGTGGGGGGGTGGGGGTGGGGGTGCGGGCGTGTGGGCGTGTGCATGCACACGCGTGTGTCACCCTCTGCTGACCTGCATAGCACGCCGGCTGCCTGGCGGCCTCCTGCGCTGGGACGCGTCCCTCTTGCAGCAAGGGGCATCTTTTGTGCACCCCAGACGGGCATGAGCAGCTTAGGCTAGGATAAGGTTTTAACCCTATTTAGGGCTCAGGCTGCACGGGGGGCCTGTGCCCAATGGGCTGTTTGACTTCTGTTTTGATAGTGCTGCAGCTGAACGAGTTTTAAAAGGTTGACCGCAGCTGCGCACTCATCACACTGTCATGCACGTCCTGATGTTGCGCCGCAGCTGCAAACCCACCACAAGGAGAAGATGGAGATACGGGAGCAGGAGATGGCGCGGGAGCTGGCGGCGTACCAGGCCCAAGCCGAGGAGGTGAGCGCACATGTGCGCGTGCGTGTGTTGTGCACTGTTTGTGCACACGTGCCTGAGACTCACAAATCAGCACATATGCACGAGCACACATACATGGCCGCCCTCTGCGACAGTGTGCACCGCGTGTGCGACTTCCAGCCTCCTGCATTTGCGTGTGCACATGCACTGCTGATGACGCGCCACAGGCGCAGCCGTGGCCGCAGCAGCTGCGGGGCATCCACGAATTGCGCGCATGCCTCTGGGGCTTATCCGCTCGTCTGCGCATGCACTTTGTCGGTGGTGCCCCGCAGACACAGCGAGAGCTGCAGCGCATCCGCGCAGTGCTGCTGGCGCGCAGCAGCGGGGACCTCCTGGGCGGCGACTTGGGCGCGTTCAAGGTGGGTGCAGAGGAGGGGGCCTGTGTGCACATGTGCGTGGGGCACGCGTCCCTGGGAAAGTGTGCGCTACGTGTGCGCACACGCGCGTGCACGTTGAGGTGCCTGTGGGCGTGGGGGAGTGAGTCGGGGCGTGGTCGGCATGGTGCCTGTGCTCAGTGTGGGTGCGGTGGCAAGGTGGGCTGCTTGGGCCTTGAGGTGCAGGCCTGGCCGGAGGCGTCAAGCACGGCCGTGTGTGGCTGAGTGACATATGAATCATATGATTTGATGTATGTGTGGCTGTCATGATGTATGTGTGGCTGAGTGTCATGATGTATGTGTGGCTGGGTGCCATACATTATGTGACTGGGTGCCATGTATTACAAGGCTGGGTGTCATATATTACGAGGCTGGGTGTCATATATTACGAGGCTGGGTGCCATGCGATGTCCACAGTTGGAGCGCTGCGCACGCTAGCAGCAGGGGTGCGCGACCACCTGAGCAGAGCCCTTGAGAGCAGCAAGAGCACGCGTGCAGAGGCACACAACCAGGCGGGCAAGTGGCTGCCCAGTGCCGCTCCGCAGCTTGTGCACTCATGGAAGCAAGTGGATGCATATGCATGCGCGCGTGCAGGGGCTGCACAACCAGGCGGGCAAGTGGCTGTTCAGTGAGTCACCCATGGCTGAGCCTGCGGAGGGCGCGGACCAGGCAGCGTACCTGCTGGCGCAGCGGCAAGCGGTGGACGCCATGCTGCAGCAGGTGCGCACGCGCGTGCATGTATGTGTGCGTGTGTGCGCCAGGCGCCGTATGTGGGTGCGCGTGCGTGTGTTGTCCATGTGCACACTTCGGTGGCTGCGTGCGCGCTGGTAGCGTGCGTGGGCTAGCAAGTCTGGGGGGAGCGGCAGCAGGTAGAGTTCCGGCCACTGCAGCGTGCGCGTCCCCCAGGGTGGTGCTGCCGCGCGCGTGCTGGTGGTGTGCATGGGCGCGGGCGTGCTGCAGGCGTGCGCCTACGCGTTGGAACCAGGGCCCCACAGTGCACAGTGGCAGCCTGCTGCATATGCTGGCTCCTTGCTCCAGATGGGTCCTGGGTGCGCGGAGTTGGCACCAGTCATGGGTCTGCTATTGTCGAGGCCATTGGCGCCTGCAGGTGCAGGCTCAAAATAGCCGTCCAAGCAAATGTGAAACCTGAGGGGTCCCCTGCTGCCGCCCCCTCCCCCCCCTCACGCGCTCCGGCCTTGGCACCAGTCAGTGGCGGCCTTGGCACCAGTCAGTGGCGTCAGTGGCACCAGTCAGCGGCCTTGGCACCAGTCAGCGGCCTTGGCACCAGTCAGTGGCGAGGGTGCAGAGGTGCAGGCAGCGCCCTGCTTCTCAGTGTGCTGCCATCCACCCCTTGGATGCACGCACCAGCGCGGTGGCCTCTGGCGCGTGGCTCAATTCTTGCTGGCCTCTGCAGGTGCTGGCCTGACCCTCTCGCTGGCCCACGAAGGTGGAAGGTCAGATGCACCGACAGTCCGCTTGTGTAGGTCTTGACCCCTCGTGCTGGCGAGCCGGCGCTCGTGCGAGCGTTAGTCCGGGCTGCTGAAACAACTTGCAAGAGTAGGAGCTGCCTGGTCACTGCAACACGTGACCAGCAGCCAGTGTCGCTGTCGCTAGGAGCACACAACGGCAACAGCTGGAGGACCATAGCGGCGAGTACCTCACGCCTCACAAGCGGCACGCGTGCGCGCGCAGGTCCAGGGCGAGATCACCAGCAGCCGCAACGAGATGAAGAAGCTGCACGGCAAGTCAAGCCACCTGCACCAGCTGCTGCACGGGGGGCCCGCAGAGGCGCCCCCCGCCACGCCCGCGGCCTGCGCCGCGGCCGTGCACCCCCCTGCAGGGGCAGGCGCCGGCCAAGGCGCGCAGCAGCAGCAGCCGGCAGCCACGGCCGCGGGGAGCGTGCCCAAGCTGAACTTGGGGGCGCTGGCGGGCTCGGGCGCGGCAGGCGGCGGCGCCAGCGGCGTGCCCAAGCTGGACCTGCGTGGCGTGCTGGGCAAGGCGCCGGCGCGACCGATGGAGCTAGAAGGTGAGCGCATGCACGGGCAGGGCAGGCATTCACACTCGCACAGGCCACGTGTACAGACAGGCATGCTTACACATCCGCACAGGCATGCATGCATGCATCCACATGCACACGGACACAAACGTACACACCTCACGACAACATGCAACGCACATGCCACACACACGCCTGCCCCTTTTTGGCCCCGTGTGCGTGCGTGCGCAGTGCCTAAGCTGAACCTTGGAGCCATGGCCTGCCTGGAGGCCCCCACACCCACTGCCTTCCCGGCCGGCCCGGCCCCCTCCGTCCCGGCCACGCACACACATGGCACGCCCAGCCCACAACCCGAAGGTGCACCCGCCTGCGCTGCAAGCGCTCAACAACCCCAGCCCTCCTCACTGGAGGCCGCGCCGCCTGCGACAGCTGCGCCTGTCGCGGCGTCGCGTGTCCCCAAGCTTGACCTCGGGGCCGCTGCTGCCGCAGCAGCTGCCGCGGCGGCGGCGGCGGCAGCTGCGCGGGCGGGCGCAGCAGAGCAGGGGGACCGAGATGTGGACGTGGCTTGTAGGGGGCTCAGCAACAGCGACCAGGACTGTGAGGAGGCTGTGGTCGGGAAGCCCACAAAGGGGGCAGGGGATGCGGCTGCAGCAGATGACTGCAGGGCGGGAGCTGATCAGCTGCAGCCAGCCACTGTTGCTTGAGCGCAATGGGCAAGAGAGGTGATCAGCAGGCCGGGTACGGGTTGTGAGCGCGCCTGCTGTGGGTGCTGTGTGTGCGCACGAGTGCATGATGTGTGGGGTGTGAGAGCGCGCGCGCGTGTGCATGCACTCATGCATGCGTGGGTGTGGCAGCGCACTTGCGTACATTATTTTTTTGCTGGAGTACAGGTAGACAGACAGAAGGCTTCTGTTGGGCAGAGGCGCCAGCGTGCACTGGTCATACACATATTGGGCACACAGTGTTTGTGCGCTAGGCATGCACTAGCCTGCACGGCAGGCAGGGGTTGTGCGTCGAGCAGCCAAGACTTGTACATAGGGCAGCTCGTCAATGCACACAAAGTTGCTCTGGCTTGTACGCAGTCATTGACACATTCAGCACAACCGCTCCTTCAATATGATAGCTAGTTGTTGTGCTGAATGTGTAGCCTGCCATCGCGGCTCATTCCCATGTTACAGCACACGTCAACTTTTCCTTGTTTAGGCGGTTGCTAGAGAGGCATGTGAGCAGCAGGAGCATCTCCAACTTGCAAATTAAATTGAACATAATCTCTCAAGACACTGGAGTCTGGAAGTATATTCAAACAAGCTATTACAAACATTAGTTAACTGAACATAACAAGTACTGATATCCTTACAAGAAGCCTCCCTTCAGATCCGCAGATCAGCGTCAAAGGTCTCGGGGGACTCATAGTTTTGGAGACTACTAGAATATGCAGCTTTACAAGGTGCTGAATGTATCAGCTGCCGTGCCTTCGGGCAGGACGGCCCTGCTACGCCCTTCACCCCACCATCTCACTCGGACAGTACTGCGCAGGAGTGGGGGTGTTGAGGACTTGCTTGAGCGTGATTTTGCAAAGAAACAAGCTAAGATAGACCCCGAGCTACAACAAAACGGGCTACAACCTCAAAACGAGGACGAAGCCAGCACATCCAGCAGCAGGCCGCTGAAAAGCAAGCGTAGGCGTCGTGAGCTTATGGCTGCTGTGCAAGCAGGGGAGAAAGGAGAGGCGCAAGAAGGGTGAGCGGTGGTGCAGATATTCCGGTCTGAGTTGGCACCAGCTTCTGACAACCAGCTGGCACATGATTCAAAATGTTCTTCGGCAATTTCAGGAATAGTGTGTGTGATTGGTGTGCTTGCAAATGCACAACACCACATGCTTGCACACGTGCTCTCAATCGCACCGCCCA
>LKMJ01004694.1_pt1 | contig 12885 bp, 10 predicted proteins | sample 643391 | NCBI WGS metagenome assembly LKMJ01 (sample SAMN04112250, study PRJNA286221) | soda lake metagenome | biome: soda lake; feature: Kulunda Steppe; material: water; isolation source: sample PL-Br10 brine of Picturesque Lake | place: Russia: Kulunda steppe | collected 2010-07
ACGCATCTGCTTTCTTCGCGTCGAACTGCGCGACACCGGCAATCTCGTCGATGATCGTCCGACGTGAGCCGGGCGTCATCGTGATGATCTCGGTCACGTCGCCCTGCATCACCACGTTGTACCCTTCCGGCGTTACACCCGCCTGTTCGAGCAAATCTCGAATATCTGAGAGGTTCACCGACCGCCCGTTGAGATAATAATACGAGTAGTAGGTCTCTTTGTCGGTCTGTTTTACCCGCCGCCGCACTGAAATTTCGTCGGTATCGCCGACGTTCTCCGTGCCGGCCGCCGAAATCACTTGTTGGCGACTGAGCGTTCCGTCGCTGTTGTCGAGAATGACTTCGACCGAGGCTTCTCGCTCACCGGAGAAATCGTTCGCCTCGTCCTCGTGACCGGGGTTATAAATGAGATCGGTCAACTTCTCCGCTCGGATGCCCGACGTACGGGCGAGCCCGAGCGCGAACAGCACCGAATCGATGATGTTTGATTTTCCGGAGCCGTTCGGGCCGCTTATCGTGGTGAAATCTTCGTATAAGGGGAGTCGCGTCTTGCGGCCGAAGCTTTTGAAATTATCGAGGACGAGTTCTTTGATGTGCATAGCGCGGGTCAGGCGACGATGATATCGTCGCCGATTTCGGAGTCCGCCGTCTCTTCGTCATCGGACTCCTCCGTCGTCTCCCCGTCCGTCCCGTCGGTGTCTGCCGTCGATTCCATCTGCTCTGATCGATCTCTCTTTGCCCGTCGTCCCTTAAGAACGTCCGGTTCGATGCCGGTTTCGTCTTCGACGGCTCCCAGCCGTTCTTTCGTTTCGACGAGTTCGTCTGTTAACCCCTCGATGGTCGCTTCAAGCTTTCGGACTTTCGCTTCGAGTTCCTCAACTCGGTTCCCGGACATATCTCCGTGTCCACTCCCCGAACGTATAAATGTGCGTCAGACGTTCCCACCCTGAATCGTACTCACGCGGGGGCGAGGCGAACGATCGGAGCCGAGTCGCTATCGACAGCAACGTACACCGCTCCGGTATCCGGTGCCGTTTCGACCGCCCTGATCCGCCAGCCCCGATCGCCGAGCAGCGGGTCGAGCTCTTCGACCTCCCGTCCATCGACCGCGAATCGACCGAGATACCGCCCCGCTAAGTTCCCGACGAACAGATCACCGCGCCACGCAGTGAACGCATCGCCATCGTAGAACATCGCCCCCGATGGCGGAAATCCGCCGCTGTTACATTCCCAATAATACGCCGGTTCGACTACATCGTCGCGATCCCGCGGGCTTTCGCCAATGGGGTCGCCGCCACCGTAGGTGCAGCCCTCGGTCGCGATCGGCCAGCCGTAGTTACCGCCGGCCTCGATGACGTTGATCTCGTCTCCGTCCTGTTCGCCGTGCTCGCTCTGCCAGATCTCGCCCGTTTCGGGGTGAACGGCCATCCCTTGGGCGTTTCGGTGGCCGTAGCTGAATATCGTGTCTCGAACGTCGGGATCGTCCACGAACGGGTTGTCCTCCGGAACCGACCCGTCCGGTGTGAGCCGAAGCGTCGTCCCGAGTTCGTTTGTCGTATCCTGCGAAACGTGTTCGGGACCGAAATCCTTGAACTGTCGATCACCGACGGTCAGATAGACCATCGCGTCGTCGCCGAAGACGACCCGCGAGCCGTAATGGCCGTTCGAATCGACGAACGGTTCGGCGGTGTGAACGACTTCGAACGTTTCGAACCGCTCCTCTTCGATGGGTAACCGCCCCCGCCCGAGACGCGTCGTCGATTCTCCGTTCTCGTTCGATGCCGAATAGCTCAAATACACCCACGGCTCGTCCGAAAACGCGGGATGGAGTGTCACGTCGAGCAGCCCTCCTTGTCCGGCCGAATGGACCTCCGGTGTTCCGCCAACGACTGTTGTTTCCCCGCTTTCGCGATCGAGAAGCAGCAACCGACCGGGATCGCGTTCGGTAACGAGCAGCCGGGGATCGTCCGGTAGGAACTCGATCCCCCATGGATTTTCAAGGCCTTCGGTAACCGTTTCGACGACAAACTCGTCGGAATCGCTCCCGTTCGTCTCTGTGTCGTTTCGTCCGCGTCCGACACAGCCGGGGAGGGAGCCAGCGCCGACGAGGGCGACCGCCGAGAGATACGTCCGTCGGTCCATACCGATCGTACGGACCGAAGTCCCTTCAGACTGTACCACTGGTGATCCGCCGTTACCGCCCGACTTCGACAGAACGGGCTGTCGTTAGGCTAAAGCGTCCGCGCGAAAAGAACATCGTAATGACTGCACAGACCGCCGAGCAACGAGAGCTCACGGCCGTTATCGGGCTTGAGGTTCACGTTCAGCTCGAAACGGCGACGAAGATCTTCTGCGGCTGTTCGACCGACGCCGGAGACGAGGAGGAGCCGAACACCCGAACGTGCCCCGTCTGTCTCGGCCTGCCGGGCGCGCTGCCGGTTCTCAACGAAGGCGCTGTCGAAGCCGCTGTCAAGATCGGCAAGGCACTCGGCTCGGCAATCCCCGAAGAAACCCGGTTCCACCGGAAGAATTATTATTACCCCGACCTGCCGAAGAACTTTCAGATCACTCAGTACGACGCCCCGATCTGCGATGGCGGCGAGCTTGAGTTCAGCGTCGACGGCGAACGACGCGCCGTCGGGATCCAACGGGCACACCTAGAGGAGGATCCCGGAAGTCTCACACACGCCGGCGGCTCGATCGACACCGCCGACTATACGCTCATCGATTACAACCGAGCCGGAACGCCGCTTATGGAGATCGTCACCGCGCCGGATTTCCGCAGCGCGTCCGAGGCCCGGGCGTTCCTCGCGAAACTCACGGAGGTGCTAGAGTATCTCGGCGTCTTTGACGTGACTCGAAACGGAAGTCTCCGGGTCGACGCGAACCTCTCGATCGTCGATGCGGCCGACGTCGACGAGGATGGCCACATCGACGAGGCGACGCTAGAATCGGCGAACCGGACCGAAGTGAAGAACATCTCGAGTCACAAGGGTGCCGAGAAAGCGCTCGCCTACGAGGAGACGAGACAGAAGAACGCGATTCAGCGGGGCCGAGAAGTCGAACAGGAAACCCGTCACTGGGACGAATCGCGCGGCATCACGGTCTCGATGCGATCGAAAGAGGCGGAGAAGGATTACCGGTATTTCACGGAGGCCGATCTCCCGCCGCTTCGAGTGTCCGGTTGGAAAGACGAAATCGAGATTCCCGAGTTGCCCGACGCGCGGCGCGAACGGTTCGGCGAAGAATACGGTCTCGATGCGGAATCCGCTGCGAAGCTCACCTCTACGAAACAGGTCGCCGACTTCTATGAGCGAATCGCCGGCTCGTTCGATCCCGAAACCGCGGCGACGTGGGTCGCCGATAATCTGCTCGGCGAACTCAACTACCGAGATATGGAGATCACCGATATCGAAGGCCGACTCGACGAGTTCGCCCGACTCGTCGAACTGGTTGATACCGATGAGATCACGGTGAAAAACGCCGAAGAGATCGTTCTTCGACGGATGCTCGATGACGATCTCGGTCCCGACGAGATCGTCGAAACGGAAGATCTCGGAAAGACCGATTCGGACGCGGTCGCGACCGCTGTCGAAGAGGCCATCGAGGAAAACCCCGGTGCGGTCGATGATTACCATGCCGGTGAAGGCGGCGCACTCAATTTCCTCGTCGGACAGGTGATGGCGAAAACGCAAGGGAGCGCCGATCCGGGGACTGTCAACGAACTGCTGCGCGAGCAGTTGGACGAATAGCGGTTCCATTTCACTCTTCTTTAGCGCTGACACGCGCGTAGGCGTGCTGTCTTGCGGTTTCAAAACGGCTTCCGACGAAAGGTTAACAAACGGAGTCAGCGTAGTTGTCCTCAACGTGGAACTCATCGTTACTGAAAAGGACAACGCTGCACGCCGGATCGCGGAGATACTCTCCGGCGACAGCATGTCTACACAGCGGCGCAACGGTGTCAACGTGTACCACTGGGGGGACAAACGCTGTGTCGGACTGTCGGGACACGTCGTCGGCGTCGATTTCCCGCCGGAGTACGCCGACTGGCGAGACGTCCAACCCGCAGAGCTCGTTGGCGCGAATATCGTCAAAAAGCCGACGCAAGAAAACATCGTTTGGACGCTTCAAGAACTCGCTCGGAAAGCCGATACGGCGACGATCGCAACCGACTACGATCGTGAAGGCGAGCTCATCGGGAAAGAGGCGTACGAGCTGATCCGAGAGGAGACGGATATCCCGATCGACCGGGTTCGGTTTTCGTCGATCACCGAAAACGAGGTCACGAAGGCGTTCGAAAACCCCGACGAGCTCGATTTCGATCTCGCAGCGGCGGGCGAAGCGAGACAGATCATCGATCTGCTCTGGGGTGCTGCACTCACTCGGTTTCTCTCGTTATCCGCGGGACAGCTCGGTGACGATTTCATCTCCGTCGGTCGAGTCCAATCGCCGACGCTCAAGTTGATCGTCGATCGCGAACGAGAAATCCAAGCGTTCGTTCCCGACGATTACTGGGAACTCTTTGCGAACCTACTGAAAGACGACACCGCCTTCGAAGCGCAGTATTTCGTTCGCGAAGACGGCACCGAACAGGAGCGGATCTGGGATGAAACCGATGCGAACGAGGCGTTCGAACAGCTGCAGGGCGCTCGCGAAGCGATCGTCGACTCCGTCCGACGGCGAACCCGAATCGACGAGCCGCCGGAGCCGTTCAACACGACGCAGTATATCAGCGCTGCGAGTTCGATCGGACTTTCGGCCCAGAACGCGATGAGCGTCGCCGAAGAGCTCTATACCGCTGGCTACATCACGTATCCGCGGACCGACAATACGGTTTATCCGGACGACCTCGACCCCGAAGCACTGCTTTCGGCGTTCACCGATCACTATCTCTTTGCGGACGACGCGGCGAGCCTGCTCGACGCTGATGAGATCGAACCGACGGCGGGCGATGAGGAGACCACTGACCATCCGCCGATCCATCCGACAGGCGAAATCCCGGACCGGGACGATCTCTCCGACGACGAATGGGAGATCTACGAACTCGTCGTTCGGCATTTCTTCGCCACCGTCGCTGAAGCGGCCGAGTGGGAGCATCTCAAAGTCGTGGCGGACGCCAACGGCTGTCTGTTGAAAGCGAACGGAAAACGGCTCGTCGAACCCGGATACCACGAGGTGTATCCGTACCGATCGACGTCGGAAAACCACGTCCCGAACGTCGAAAAGGGCGAACTTTTGGGGATCGAGGAGGCCCGAATCGAGGCCAAACAGACCCAACCGCCGCGACGCCGCGGACAGTCCCGGCTCATCGAAGAGATGTCCGACCTCGGCATCGGAACGAAATCGACCAGACACAACACGCTGCAGAAGCTCTATGACCGTGGGTATATCGAGAGCGATCCCCCGCGGCCGACGAAACTCGCGATGGCCGTCGTCGAGGCCGCCGAAAAGTTCGCCGAGCGAATCGTCGACGAGGGGATGACGGCCCAGTTGGAGGCGGATATGAAGGCGATCGTCGACGGTGAAAAAGACCTCGATGAGGTGACCGACGACTCGCGGGCGATGCTCGAACAGATCTTCGAGGAACTCCACGATTCGAGAACGGAGATCGGCGAACACCTCCGCGAGTCGATGAAGGCCGACCGGACGCTCGGCCCCTGCCCAGAGTGCGGCGAGAACTTGCTCGTCCGTCGGTCGCGCCAAGGATCGTACTTCGTCGGCTGCGACGGGTTCCCGGACTGTCGGTACACGCTTCCGTTACCGAATCAAGGCGAACCGACCGTTCTCGACGAGACCTGTCCTGACCATGATCTCAAGCACGTGAAAATGCTCGCCGGTCGGAGCACGTTCGTTCACGGCTGTCCGCAATGTAAAGCCGATGAAGCCGATGAAACCGAAGACGAACTCATCGGTGTCTGTCCCGAGTGCGGTGATGAGCACGGCGGCGAACTCGCGATTAAACAGCTCCGGAACGGCTCACGATTGGTCGGTTGTACTCGGTATCCCGACTGTGAGTATTCGCTTCCGCTGCCGAGACGCGGCGAAATCGAAGTAACTGACGAGCTCTGTACAGAGCACGGACTGCCGCACTTACTCGTCACCGACGGCGCGGACGACGACGATCCGTGGGAACTCGGCTGTCCGATCTGCAACTACGCCGAATACAGAGAACGCCAAGCCGCTTCCGGACTCGAAGATCTCGATGGGATCGGTTCCAAAACCGTGGAAAAACTCTCCGCGGCCGGTATCGAATCACTCGACGATCTCAGAAGCGCTGACGCCGATGCGATCGCGGCCGAGGTACAAGGCGTCTCCAGCGACCGGCTTCGCGAGTGGCAAGCCCAAGCCAACGCGAGCGCTGTCGCCGACTAATTCGCCCTTCTGGCTATCTAGCCAATCGAGGTATGTCGAAGCGGTTTTAGCGTCCCACCGTTACAGAGGGTATATGACCGCGCCCTGGGCAGAGTGGGACCACATCGTGAAAATCGACCCCGACAAGACGCTCGCAGCGGGCGAGACGTTCGAGGATGTCTGTGCCACTGGGACTGACGCACTTGAGATCGGCGGAACGACCGGAATGACCGAAGAGAAGATGGCTCGCGTCGTCGAAGCAACGACGAAATACGACATTCCGGTCTACATCGAGCCTTCGAACGTCGGCTCCGTCGTCCACCGTGAAGGACTCGACGGATATTTCGTTCCGGTGGTGCTCAACGCCGGAGATATGTTCTGGGTAACCGGTGCGCACAAAGAGTGGGCACGACTCGACAAGGATATCGACTGGGACTCGACGTACACGGAGGCGTACATCGTTCTCAACCCCGATTCATCTGTGGCGACATACACTGAAGCGGACTGTAACCTCACAATCGATGAGGTCGCAGCCTACGCGAAGGTCGCAGAGCGACTCTTCGGACAGCGGATTATTTATATCGAGTACTCCGGTATCTTCGGCGATACTGAAACCGTTCGCGCGGCGGGTAACGCGGTGGGCGAGGCGTCCGTCTTCTACGGTGGTGGCATTCGAGATTACGACGCTGCCTACGAAATGAGCCATCACGCGGACACCGTCGTCGTCGGTGATTTAGTCCACGATGAAGGCGTTGATGCCGTCAAAGAGACGGTCGAAGGCGCGAAAGACGCGAAATCGGAACTGATTGACGGCGTCTGATTCGAACGATCTATATATTCGGTCATCTCGCCAACGCTTAAGCCGACGCATCCGAATTTATCAATAATGTTTGATCCCGATGACCTCGAGACGATCCGCGAGGGTCAGGACCGATGGAAGGACGAGACGTACGACCCGACCGTCGATCGCTTCGGCGAACGGAAAGAGACGTTCACGACAGACACCAACGGACACGATGTTGATCCGTTGTACACTCCTGCCTCCGTCTCTGATCTGGATTACCAGGACGATATCGGCTATCCAGGTGAACCTCCATACACGCGCGGCGTCTACTCGACGATGTACCGCGGACGAATGTGGACGATGCGGCAATACGCGGGTATGGGAACCGCAACGGAGACCAACGAGCGGTTCAACTATCTGATGGACGAGGGACAAACCGGGCTCTCGATGGCGTTCGATCTGCCGACGCAGATGGGATATGACTCTGATTCGGCGATGGCCGAAGGGGAAGTCGGCAAAAGCGGCGTCGCGATCGACTCGTTGGACGATATGGAGACTGTCTTCGACGGAATTCCGCTCGATGAAGTCTCGACGTCGATGACGATTAACGCACCTGCGTCCGTCCTGTTGGCGATGTATATCGCCGTTGGCGACAAACAGGGCGTCGACCGCGAGGAGCTTCGCGGGACTATCCAAAACGACATCCTCAAAGAGTATATGGCCCGAAACACCTACATTTTCCCGCCGGAGCCATCGATGCGGATAATCACGGACATCTTCGAGTTCTGTGCGGAGGAAGTCCCGAACTTCAACACGATCTCGATCTCCGGATACCACATCCGCGAAGCGGGCTCGACCGCGGCCCAAGAGCTCGCGTTTACGCTCGGCGACGGTATCGAATACGTCCAGGCCGCGGTTGATGCGGGCCTCGATGTCGACGAGTTCGCACCGCAGCTCTCGTTCTTCTTTAACGCCCATAACAACATCCTAGAGGAGGTTGCGAAGTTCCGGGCCGCCCGCCGAATGTGGTATCGAATCATGGAGGAACGCTTCGATGCCGAGAAAGACGCCTCGAAACAGCTGAAGTTCCACACGCAGACCGCCGGTTCGATGCTCACCGCACAACAGGTCGAAAACAACGTTGTCCGAGTCGCCTACCAGGCCCTTGCGGCGGTGTTAGGTGGAACTCAGAGTCTTCACACCAACGGGAAGGACGAAGCGCTCTCGTTACCGACCGAGAAGTCCGTTCGGACCGCACTTCGAACGCAACAAATTCTCGCTCACGAATCCGGTGCCGCGGACACGATCGATCCCCTCGCCGGATCGTATTATATCGAGAAACTCACTGACGAACTCGAAGCCGAAGCATTCGACCTCCTCGAGGAGGTCGATGAACGTGGCGGAATGCGACAGGCGGTCGAAGACCAGTGGGTCCAACGACAGATCCAAGATGTCGCGTTCGAGCGCCAGCGCGAAATCGAAAGCGGCGACCGAATCATCGTCGGTGTAAACGAGTTCGAAGTCGACGAAGAGCCCGTCGAAGATATTGAGGAGGTCAGCGAAGAGGAGCAGCAACGACAGCGCGAACGAACTGCAGCGATCCGAGAAGAGAGAGACACTGAAGCCGTTGAGGATGCACTCGCTGCGCTCAAAGACGCCGCCGCCAGCGAGCAAAACGTGATGCCGTACATCATCGACGCGGTGAAAGCGTACGCGACGACCGGCGAGATCTCGAATGCGATGCGTGACGTGTTTGGCGAGTACCACGGCTGATCCGTCGAAATCAGCTATTTGAGCGGCTCATTCGATTCGAACGGCCGTTCCGTATGCGAGCACTTCTGCCCCGCCTTCGACGACGGTGGATGTCTCAAGACGAAGGTTGACGAGCGCGTCGGCACCCATCTCTTCAGCCTGCAGTTCGGCGCGCGAGATCGCCTCGTCACGCGCTTTCGAGAGTAGCTCTGAGTACGCCTTCATCTCGCCGCCGATGACGTTTCGGAGACTTTGGGTGATATCTCGACCAACGTTGCGTGCTTCGACCGTATTTCCCCGCGCAACGCCGATGATTTCGACGATTTCACCGTCTGGAACGGTTTCAGTGGTTGTCGTATACATCGTGAGCACGATGATGTTCCGACTGAATAAGCTTTCCCGCGTGTTTTTATTCACGGCTATCGAACCGCGGGTATGCGCTTCGATCACGCGGGTGTTGCGACCGATAACGCCGAGGGACTCGCCTTCCTCTATGAGGACCTACTCGGCTGCTCGATCGTTCATGAAGAGCGTTTTGAGGAGCTGAAAGTGATGTTTCTCGAACTCGAAAACGGCTATTTCGAGTTGCTTGAACCGCAAGACGAGGGGACGATTGCGAGATATCTCGAAAAACACGGGGGCGGTCTCCATCACATCGCGCTCGAGACTGACGATATCGAACGGGCACTCGAGACCGCCAAGGAAGCCGGTGTCGAATGTATCGATTCGGAACCGCGTCGAGGCGCGTGGGGTCATCAGGTGGCGTTTTTACATCCGAAATCGACGGGGGGCGTCCTGATCGAGTTCGTCGAACACTGAACACGCTCGCTTTTATCGGCTCACTCGGGGCGAACAGGCGGCACACTTCCGTTCCACGATCCGGATGCCACACTCCTGCCTCGGCGGATCGTGAGCTGTTTTTCAGCGGATCGTTGTACAACGTCTCGGTCATCGTACAGATCGGCGATGACCGGTAAATGACCGCGACAATCCGTCTCAGTACATACGACCGCTGGCCTCGTCATCGTTTATAAACACTCGGCTCTGTAGCGTCGATGAAGCCTCAGCCGAAGTTTTCAGCTTTCAGATCGTCCGTCTCGCCACCCGCCGCTTCGATCGCGGCCTTTGCTTCCGCGAGGAAGTCGGCAAATCCGTATATGAATATCTGTTCGTCGGACGTGTCTGTGTACACGTCCGAAACGGCGTCGGTAAGCTTCGAAGCTTCGGCGAGGATGAAGACATCCGCACCAGCCGCAGAGAGCGCCGCAAGCCGATCTTCGTGGAGCGGTTCGTCATCCTGATAGACGATCGCTGCCGTCCCGCCGTCGGCTATCGCGCGTTCGGCGATGGCCACAGCGGGCCCGATTCCGGGCCCGCCTGCCAGGATAACGACCCGGGCCTCGTTTTCGTAGTGGTTCTTCCCGAACGGTCCGGTAATCGTGATTCGGTCTCCGGTCCGAAGCGAAAGGAGATACTCGCTGAACTCTCCGCCTTCTTCGGGATCGTAACTAACCGTTAACTCGAATGTTTCCTCTGTATCCGGCGAGGAGATCGTATAAAAGCGGCCAACTGTTTCACCGTCGATCGTCGTCGAGAGTTTGACGAACTGTCCCGGAAGCGCGCTGAAATCGGTCGGTGTTGAGATATCGATCGCGACAGCGTTTGTCCCGATTTCACGAACGTCCGTGACGGTCGATTCGAGAGGGTCCATACATGTATGGGTCACTCCGACGGCAAGGCGTTTTCGAAGCCGTCGATCGGTACCCAATCTCTCTTCGAATGCGTCCTGTAGATGTTACCGGGCTTCAGTGTACACCGGCCCGAAAGAGCCATCTCGAAGCAGTATTCAGAAGGCTTAACGTTCGTCGTGCAGAATCACGAGGTAGCATGCCAGAGGACTTAAACTGGGCCGTCGGCGGTGAAGCCGGCGACGGGATCGACTCGACTGGGAAGATCTTCGCCCAGGCGCTCTCTCGTGCGGGACGCCACGTCTTTACCTCGAAGGATTTCGCATCGCGGATCCGGGGCGGATATACCGCCTATAAGGTTCGGACGTCGGTTGACCACGTCGAGAGCGTCGTTGATCGACTCGACATCTTGATCGCGCTTACAGAGCGAACCGTTGACGAAAATCTCGACGAGCTGCACGAGGATTCGATCATCATCTACGATGGCGAACGATCGATGATGTCGGACTTCGAGGCGCCTGGCGAGATGACCGGATTGGACGTACCGCTGAAACGACTCGCTGAGGACGCTGGCGGAGCGATTATGCGTAATATCGTCGCCTTGGGCGCTGCCTGTTCAGTCTCCGGTTTCGATATCGAATATCTGGACGAATCGCTCGAAAAGCGGTTCGGTGGAAAGGGCGAAGCGATCGTCGAGAACAATAAGAAAGCCGCCCGTCTCGGCGCTGAATACGTCGAAGAGGAGTACGACTTTTCGACGCCATACGATCTCGATACGACGGATAACAATTACGTTCTCCTCAACGGGGACGAGGCGATCGGAATGGGTGCGCTCGTCGCCGGTTGTCGGTTCTACGCTGGCTATCCGATCACGCCTGCGACGGACGTGATGGAATATCTCAAAGGTCGAATCGAAAACTACGGCGGAATCGTCGTGCAGGCCGAAGACGAGCTGTCTGCCGTGAACATGGCACTTGGGGCAGCGCGTGCGGGTGCGCGATCGATGACCGCGACGTCGGGTCCCGGTATCGATCTGATGACGGAGACGTTCGGCTTGGTCGCGACTTCTGAGACGCCGCTCGTCATCTGTAACGTCATGCGGTCCGGTCCCTCGACGGGAATGCCGACGAAACAGGAACAGGGTGACCTCAACCAGATGCTTTACGGCGGGCATGGAGAAATCGCACGATTTGTCCTCGCGCCGACCACCATCGCGGAGTGTTTCCACAAGACGATCGAAGCGTTCAACCTCGCCGAAAAGTACCAGATACCGGTGTATCTGACCGGTGATCTCGCGCTTGCAGTCACCGAACAGACGTTCGCCCCCGAAGAGTTCGACATGGACGCCGTCGAAATCGACCGCGGCAAAGTCGTCGATGAAGAGACGATCGGAGAGTGGCAAAACGAGAAGGGGCAGTTCCAGCCACACGCGCTCACCGACGACGGGATCAGTCCACGCGCCTTCCCCGGGACGGCCGGTGGCGCGCACATGTCGACCGGTCTCGAACACGACGAGTTGGGTCGCCGAACCGAGGATACCGACATGCGGATTCAGCAGGTCGACAAACGGGAACGTAAGGTCGAAACCGCACACAACGAGGAAGACTGGAGCTACCGAGAGTTCGGCGACGAGAACGCCGACACGCTCATCATCTCGTGGGGTTCGAACGAGGGTGCGATCCGCGAAGCGATCGCGCTGCTCGAAGCGGACGATCTCGATGTTCGCTTCCTCTCGATTCCGTATATTTTCCCGCGACCGGATCTCACGGACGATGTCGAAGCGGCCGACGAGACGATCGTCGTCGAGTGTAACGCGACCGGTCAGTTCGCCGACCTCATCGAACACGACGTACTCTCTCGCGTCAAACGCATCAATAAATACAACGGCGTCCGGTTCAAAGCGGACGAACTCGCCGAGGAGATCAAAGCCGCTCTCGGCGAACCGACAGAGGTGGAGGCCTAACTATGAGCTCCGATATTCGATTCACCGATTTCAAATCAGACAAACAGCCGACGTGGTGTCCCGGGTGCGGTGACTTCGGGACGATGAACGGCATGATGAAAGCGCTCGCAGAAACCGGTAACGACCCCGACAACACCTTCGTTGTCGCGGGTATCGGTTGTTCCGGAAAGATCGGGACCTACATGCACAGCTACGCGCTACACGGCGTCCACGGCCGCGCACTGCCGGTCGGAACCGGCGTCAAAATCGCCAATCCCGAACTCGAAGTGATGGTCGCCGGCGGTGACGGTGATGGCTATTCGATTGGTGCCGGTCACTTTGTGCACGCCGTTCGCCGCAATGTCGATA
>LKMJ01004695.1_pt1 | contig 12883 bp, 19 predicted proteins | sample 643391 | NCBI WGS metagenome assembly LKMJ01 (sample SAMN04112250, study PRJNA286221) | soda lake metagenome | biome: soda lake; feature: Kulunda Steppe; material: water; isolation source: sample PL-Br10 brine of Picturesque Lake | place: Russia: Kulunda steppe | collected 2010-07
CACTCTCCCACTCTCTCTCTCTCTCTCTCTCTCTCTCTCTCTCTCTCTCATTTTCTCTGTTGGCTTGCATGTAGGAATGTAATACACCGTTGGCTACATCCTGTCCTGGTGATGTGGATCCATGGCAAGGAGCAGGAGGGGAATAAAACCGGAGGTGAGGGCAAGGAGCGGGAGAGGGGCAAACTGGACTGAGGTTGAGGAGCAGGAGGAGGAAAAAAAGCAGGAGAAGGAAAAGTCAGAGGCGGGGGCACGGAGCAGGGGGAAGGAATAATTGGAGGTGAGGGCAAGGAGCAGGACGGGCAGGATTGAAGGTGAGGCCAGTTCCAAGGTCGTCCCCACCATCGAAGCTGATTGAGGGTGTGGGAGGGAAGCAGTGGGCCAAAATGTTTGTTTGCATGTGCCCCTCCTGAGCACATAGCTCAGCAGCAGAGCTTCCCGCGCTCAAATTCTCACAGGAGATAAGACCCAACTTTATGCATGTGCAGGCATCTCAAGGTTGGAGTTTGGGGCTGTATGCAGGAAATAGTGTGCGTTGCTCCATGTTTAGGCCCAGGTCACACTGGCCGACATCCCTGCCCAATAAATCAGTAACAAGGTATTTTTGTGTATGTTCTCTAGCCTGTGGGTTGCAGCAATTTTGCAGGAGCTCAGCATTCTTTTCTGTGGGCGCAACTCGTCCAATTCCCCTGCCCAGCTCCGAGGGAGCAATCCTAGAGCAAATTCCTATGATGCACACTGTCCGCGGAGGCCTCAAGGCCCTCCCATTGATATTTGGATGCCGCATGGTATAGCCACTGTCCTACAAGTCCTAAGCTAGCATGCAAAGACTATTGCCCTGTGCAGTGCTCAAGCATCTGAGCCCGCAAGGGTGGTTGAGATGGGGGCAGGGGGTCCGAATCCCTGCCCAGGGATGTGTGTTTATGTTTTTCTCAGTTGGATTTTGGAAGTGGTTGTGTTTGTGCATGAAAGTAAAAGTGATCACTATCTTCGCGGCAGGGATGTGGGACCGGTCATACCTGCCGCATCTCTCGCGAAATAAATGCAGGGATGTGGGCAGGGATGTCTTCAGTTGTGACTGCCCCCTTACATTCTGTTTTTTCCAAAGTTTCTTCCACCCACTGCACCAATTTATATTTTAATGGTACCATTGGAACCAGACGAAATCAAGCTACCCAATATTGTGCTCAGATCAAGAAACAGTGTGGTGGTTGCAAAGTTGCGCCTCGAGGACCCAGTGGTGGGTACGTCCTGTGATTCCCCATAACATTAGTCATGAGGGAGCAGACATGCATGCACTATGCACTTGGAAATATTTTGGTTCCATAACATGAATTACAGCTAAGGACAGTGAACATGGCTGCAAGTGATGTGTGCAAGGTATACCATGCACAATAAGATTCCTTAACTGCAGCTTTTTTGTCTTAATCCAAAGTGAGTACTGAAGGTTGCAGATAATTTGCGTTGAAATGTTTTTGCATCAGCCTGCCCATCTCCTGTGTGGACTTGATTTTCTGGCAAGTTCAACACCTTGCACATCTTTTACTTTTACAGGTGGCAGTGGCGCAAAGCGTTTGTGGTTCTTTAGGAAGATCCTGGCTGTACCACGGTTGAGAATTCCTGGTGCGCTTTGTCTTCTTTTGCTTGAAAGGGTATCAGTTTCCATTCTATGCTACGTACAGATGTTGGTTTTGTATGTTACGAAACACGGATTAAGCCTCCCAATTTGCCGTGATGCCTGCTGCTTTGAAAGTGTGCATATAATCAGGCAATTGTTCCTTGATCCTACACAACCCCATTGCTTGAAATTGACAAGCTTGAGCGGAAGTGAACGATGTAGTTGCTGGTACTTGCTTTGTTTTTATATTCCTGCAGTGACTGATACTTGGCGTTGGTCAAATGCCATTCCCTTATTTTAATTTTCTGCATTTTTAATTGCTGACTGTCGTATTTGTCTTGGGTCTAAAAACACCATGAATCCAAGGATCCACATCATTTGATTTGTGCCACTTAACTTCATTGAAGGAAGTGGTGATTCAATGTAAAAACGAAAGTCTGCCTTGCTTTTCTGTTGATTTTGCCCTGCTAGGTATGGAAGACTGCCCAGAGGATGAAAGTGATATGACCTTTGAGCAAGCTCTGTCAACTGGACAGCTCAAAGGCCTACCAACCTATAGATTGCCATTCCATCCAAGGTGTTGGTCATATTTGAGTCGTTTTAGCTGCTTTTGCTTAACATGGCAGCTGCCCTTGTTGCAGACTTAACAAGGCTTATGGCACTCTATGCAGGTATGCCGATGCTTTTAGCGGCCTCCTCCATTCAGCCATCTGGTCTAAGATGATGGGCCCTTACCGCTATACGCGATTGGTAAGAGAGTGCACAGCTTCTGTGAGGCAGCGAAATGAGAGTGCAACTTGAGCCCTGTCGTGCCTTAGTTAAGGTCTGCACGTCCATGCAATTCTTGTGCACAATACTTCATCAGGGGATTGTCACAAGTGTGAAATTTTGGGTGCACTTCTGGACAGCTTGGTCAAAAAGTGTAAATTCTAATTCATAGCAGCCTGGGTAACCTGCCCAAAAGTAGAGTTGAAATTTGGCAGTGAATCTAAGAAATATTGACATTGTGGATCTCTCAAAGCACTAAATTATGTCATTTTTTACTTCATGAATTTGCTATTCACACACTAAGAAAAGAAAAGGATATTTTGGGGAACGGGTTAAGGAGTCGTGCGCTTTGTGCATTCACATAAGTCAACATCAGCCTTACGGGGTAAAAAATCAAACCCTCCAAGACCCGGGTTGTTTTTTTCTCTCAAATCTACTTTGGGTTGCATAGGACCACAATGATGCATTTTGGGGCGCAAAATGGCCACCCATTGGAGCTCCTTGGGCTTAGCCTGCATGCAAGAAATACAGCTTTCGCCAGCTTCCAGCCCTCCTGCATCTGACCCAGGGCATTTTTTTTGCCTTATTCAAATTGAGCCGACCAAGCTGTGAGAAAACTGAAGAAGGGTGCAGCCTTAGAATTAGGGCCCCAGGAAAGCTTGAGAGAAGAAATTCCCATAAGGCAGCCTAATTACACCCCCCTGATGCTTTGTTGCCGAAGCTTTTTCTACAGCCTCAAAGCATGAATGCACATGCACATTTGGCAGGTGCCTGTACGTGAGGAAGACCCGCTAACAATGTACCGTGTCGAAGTCAAGACGTCAGACATATGGGGTGCAGGCACGGATGCTGAAGTGCTTTTGAACATCAACGGAATCAGAGATGGCAAGGTGCGCAGGTTGTCTGGAATTGGTGGTCGTGAAGGCTTCCAAGCAGGGTTGGGTCATGCGTATTTTATTGCATTTTTCGCATTGAAAAACAAGGCTAAAATTCGCGAATTGAAAAACCGGTGTCTAATGCGGGTTCAAATGCGGCCCCCCCCCCCGCCAGCCTTCCCTTCGTTCCTGCTCCTTTCCTCTCTTGGTGACTTAACTTAGCATAAGCAAATTAAGAGAAATAAGGAAGTTTAAAGCAGTCAATTTCTTATCTGCTCCTCATCACTGCTGCTGTCCTCATCGCTGCTACTGTCATCTGCATCACTGCCCTGGCACTCCTCATCGTTGCTTAAGACTTCCTATGCTTGTGCCTGAGGCCCCTGCTCCAGGGACTGGGTGCGCTCAGCCAAGCGCAGGTTGCTGTATGGCCACACCAGCTTGCATGCGCGCGATGTGGTCAAGTGGTTCCGGCTGGCGCTGTGTACGAAGGAAAAGTTACTCCAGTTCTGCTCGCATTTGCTGCTGTACTCCTGTCGAGCTGGCGCTGCGCTGCTGCTGCTCCTGCTGCTGCCTTGTTTTGAGCATTGATGGCCCTCATCTCATCCAGGACAGGCTGCAGGACTGCCTCGTCTACTGTGCACTTTGCTACCCCACAAGCTGGATTTATTTGCAGGAAGTGCTCCCTGATGCGGGAAGCACCACCTACAAAGACATTCTTGCAGTACTTGCACTCCATCTTGTGCTGGAGCGACTTGTCTTTCAGCTCAATGACCCTGACACAATTCCGCTCCTTCCCCTCTTCTCTAGGCATTTTGAATATATGTACATGTAAGAGCGTATAAAGGTGGTTGTAGGTAGCTGGGGGGGCAGTTGGGGACCCGCAGGCCCCCCTCTACCCCCCCTAACCACTACCCTGAAAAATGGCCCCTAAATGCGGAAGCATTGACGTTAAATATGCGAATTATTTGTACCATACGCGCATTGGTCTGGGCAAATGGACGCATGACCCAACCCTGCTTCCAAGTATATTTTGCTGCGGAAGCGTTTAGGCTCATTTTGTGCTTACACACACCCGATTCTTGAATCATGAGTCACGCTGACTCAACCATGTAATGTGACGCGCTTGGACAAGATGGAAACGGGAATATGCCCCTTATTGTATGTAGGAGGTGTCAACAGGCATGCACGATTTGTTCTCGATGAAGGACAGTTTTGAGAGAGGTAGCAAAGACATCTTTGTGCTAACCGTGAATGATGTGGGAACGATAACTTGCATAGAGGTGAGTGTGAAGAAGTGCACTTTCCCCTATATCATCCTTGTGTACCTTCAATTTAGTGAGACATTGTTCAATTGCTGCTAGCTCCTAGCCTCAGCAGATGGAGCCACATAGAAATTAAACCAATAAAGCTTGATTTTCAAGTGCCCTATCCTGGTGCAAATCCATCCAAAGGATTGATCATACTTTGGGCAAATCTGAGCAATGTAGAAAGCATGGTGGAACAGCTAACTTGAGAAAGCTTTCTGCAAGAAGAAATATGTTTGCCCGTCTAATTTCATCTAGTAAGCGCATGTGCTACTCTTATTAACTTTTCCTACTTGGATTTCCAAACAGTGCAAAGCCTCCTTGTCATGCAGGTCCGAAATTGCGCCAAAGGCTGGTTTGGATCCTGGCATTTGGAGTATGTGCAGGTCACAGATTATATAAAAGGTCAGTACTCTTGTCTTCATCATCTTTGGTAAAACCCTTATGTCGGCTTTCCGTTTACCATGCCAGGGTTGGGTCATGGGTTGGGTCATATGAATGTTCATGTTTTTGCATTTTACGACATTGCTAAAATGTCTAAATTCAAATGCATGATAAATCCCGAGTGCCCAATGTCCTCCCCCCCCCCGGGCGTTTCCTGTGCTCTTGCTCAGCCTTGCTCACTGCTCCCCTGCTCTTTTTGGCGGGGGCGACGTGTTGCTTGCAGTTGCTGCTGTATTTCTGTTAAGCTGGCGCTGTTGCTGCTGCCTTGCTCTGAGCATCGACAGGCCTTCATCTCATCCAGGGCAAGCTGCAGCACTGCTTCATCCGCTGTGCACTTTACTACCCCACAAGCTGGATTAATGAGCAGAGAGTTCTCCCTGATGCAGGAAGCACCTGGTGTAAAGGAATGCTTGCAAAACCTGCATTCCACCTTGTGCTGGTGCGACTTGTCTTTCACCTCAGTGATCTTGACATGATCCCATTCCTACCCCTTAAATCTTGACAATTTAATATATACGCTTCAAATGTGTTTGGTGGTAACAGGTAGCAGGCAGGCAGCGGGGGGCCCATAGACCTTAACTCCCCCAACCTACCCCCTTAAAAATGGCCCCTGAATGCAGACAATTTGACTTCAATACGTGCATTGTTTGTAGCATGCGCGCATTGGTTTGGGAAAATGGACGCGTGACGCAACCCTGCTCATAATCTTCATCCCAAAATTCTAATGCTTGATACATACACCTTTATCAGCAACTTGCGCCCCTTCAGGATTTGTGTTTGACGCTTCCCTGCACTTTATTAACATGCAGTCCACTTTTTCCATTGAAAGAAAATTAAATTGATTTCGGTGCAATGATGTAATCACTACCATCAGCTCTAGGGTGACTGCAAAAAATCACGTGATTATTGAGTGTCCATTCTCTATGTATATTCAGGGATGTAAACAGCGAAATTTTCCAATTTTTTGCCGTGGATAAAATGGCTTACATTCGCGCTGTGGACGTATTACCTTTTAAAGTACAATCAGATTCGAGAATAGGGGGGAGGGGGGGGGCTGGCAGACACAGCCCTGCACAGAACGCCCTCCTGTTCTGTCTCACTGCGTTTTTGCATCAATCACACCAATCACAAAGGAAGTTCATATCATTCAATGCAGTTCTCTACCCCTATCCTCGTTACTGAAGCCCCCCCACTGCTGGACCCCTTCTTGTCTGTGACGATACATATCCCCGATTGGCAAGTGAGATATCCAAGACTGAGCTCTGTCTTTTCACAATTTGGTATCGGATGGGGTGCTCAAGCATCCTTGAGCGCCAGACCACACCAGATCAGACGCGCCTGGGGCTTGGGATCGATCCTCGCCGACTGACCTGCTTTGCCAATCCCAACCAGACCAAGACGCATCCTTTGGGCAAGACATAAGACAGACACATCCCTTGGGAAAGGATGCGTAAGACTGACCCCCCCCTACGGCCAGGATGTCCGTACTTGGACAGGGGGGAACGTAACAATGGATATCCCTACCAATTGGCAAGTGCCGTATCCTAGACAGAGCTCTTTTTTTTACATCCTTTCCATTCTCCTCTTCTTCTGAGAGTGCCACCAAGGGCTGGGCCATGTCCTGCTCCTCTACAGACTGTGTGCGCTTGGCCAATCACATGTTGCTGTACAACCACACCAAGTCAGTGGCATGCTTGGTGGTCAGGCGGTTGCGTGCACCACACCTTGAACCCAGCCGTTTGTCCACTCTGTCACTAAGATGATAAACTGGTCCTTTTTAGAGCCCTCAGATGGAAACCACGTTAGGTTGTATGGCCATATTGGTCAGTTGGAGGGCAGTTGGGGGAGAGGTTGGGCTTCCTCAGACCTTCCTGGCCTAGCTTCTGTTCTTGCCAGACAGTTTTGAAATATATATATAAAATGAAAATTCATCGCAAGTTTAGACGCTGTGAATCTGGCGGTGTTTATATCCCTGGAAATATGACTAAAATTCTAAGCAAAGCCTTGCGAGGTATACAGGTTTTGTTTAGAGTCAAACTCAAGCCCGGTTATAAAAAGCCATTTGCTACAAAGAGGCAATGGATGCATTCGGATGTAGAAAGCATTGAGCGGAAGTGATCAGAGACTCATGGATTGCAATGGAGTTATGTATAGGCCAGTATTGCACACAAGGCAGAGGAGCATCAAAGCCATCAAGCAGCAGAGGTTGGCCTCTTCCCACCTCAAAATCTGTGGGCAGGCCCAGTTAGGTATGCTGCTGAGCTAAGCAATGGGGATAAAGGCAAAGAAAAGAAAAGCAACTACGCAGACAGCAAGACGCTCCCTGCATCAATTAAGGGAAAGGAGACACATTGGACAATGCTGGGAAAAGGGGCAGGGGAAATGGCGAAAGTTGGGGCAGGGACAAGGGGAGGGGGCAAGGAGAGCTGAGCTCGTGGAGGTCTCCTCAGAGGTCACGCCTGAGGACAGGCATGCAAGAGTAAAATGGCTCAATTCAAAGCAAAGAGCGCGTGGTTGAGTAATATCTTGTGTAGAATGTGATGTTCGGAGGTGGTTTGCAAACACCAAGCATTCGCTCATGAATGAAAGTGTGTTTAAGATATTTGTGTCGTTAAGTCGGAATTGCAATGTTATATGAGCAATACGCTTTCATTCCATTCGTTATTACAAAGAAGATTGGGTGGAACGACTCAGTGGTTGGTAAATCTTTAAAGTCATTTCAAGAATACATCTTTAAAGGAACTAGTTGCTCATTCCAGAATGCAAAGACGTCCAAACCAAACCGTATGATTTCTAACTTTGATATGCTCTTGGAATACGATTTGCTTTTGTATTATTTATTAATCGACGCAAGAATCAATGTTCAAGACCTCAGTGGATGGCGAAGGTTGGTAAACAAGCATCGCCGAGCAATCCACTTGACATTCACCAGCAACGGTTGTAAACTGATACACTCCTGATAACAGTTTCAGTACCAGCTCATTATTTCACATAAATAGGTAGAGGTGATCTTGTGGCTCTGCCTAGGGTTGCCCTTGGGGTTCTATAGGCACGCTTGCCCTGGAAAATTATGTTACCTGCTGATATCAAGGTCGAAAGCCGTACGCAAGGTTGCACTCTTGCAGGGAGCATGAGGCATACTTATTTGCTAGCCCCCACTGAAAATGCATAAGGATTTTCGTGCCAGATTCATCAACCAGCACGAACTCATTAAGTCAAGGTTTGCGTTACCTGAGACCGTTGTGGCAACCGACCATCATCCGCTGGTTCACCTGCCAACCCAAGCAAACTTGTCCCGCCGGCAAGCCCGTTAAGTCGAACTCCTGTCCTGCTTCCCATTCCAGATTGAGTTCACCCCGGGTAACTCCAACATTGCTGATATCATCAGCCGCAACCCGCATTTCTCCGAGAATGACAAAGTAGCCCTGTGTATCACCACCAATGGCATTGGTGTAGCCGTAATGACCCGCAAGCAAGCCCGCGCGTCTGATGCCCATGCCACTCCTCGTTCACACCATGAACAAGGTGGGGGGGAGAAGAGTGCCCAAAATGCCCAGAATCCCCAAAATGCCCAATCCGGAACCAATGCCGACACGATCCACCAAAGTCCCAAGTTAAGAAACCCTTAATTTTTCATAATTGCTAACCTTGTCCTGATTTCCTCTCTTTTCTCTCTGGCTGGAGCACTTGGGAAGTACAGTCATGATTACAGCTTTCATTCCTTTGATATGCCCCTGCTACCCCTGACTAGTTGCCTCAAACACCCTGGCTGCCTAGGTAAGGAAACAGGAAGCTCCCTTGCCCTCTTTCCCTTCTACTCTCTTCCAAATTGTCAACTTCTCTCTTGGCACACCTTGGCCACAGCCCAGAACCAATACTTTCTTCTTGAACTGTACTCTGCACTGGGCCATAAAGGTGCTTTTGTGGCATGATGAATAAATTGTGGCAAAACTTGGGTTAGAAAACACTGGGGGTGCTTTCATCAAATCAACACCCAAGTAAATGGACCAAAAATTGATTTGTGGCAGCTTGTACACTTGAACAAAGTTAATGAGATGTTACATTTTTACTGTGAGTGCAGGTGTGTCAAAGGTGTTCCCTTGCAACAAATGGCTTGATCCCAAGAAACCAGAAAGCCTTTTCCAACGTCTCATGCCTGATGACACAGTAGACCAAAAGGTGTGTGGTAGAGGCTGGATTGGTTGTCTATGGTTATGGAGGATATTGAAACTGGACCCATGACATCCATGCTTCTAATCTTGAATCCTGCCCTGTCAAATGATACAACGGAGAGCATAAGATGCATCTGCCTCCCTTAAAAGGTTAAATACACAGAAGAAATAGATGTTGGATGCATCAGGCATGGTCACGGGGTCGCAAAGCATACAAGAAACAACATTGTCTGCGCGCATCACTCATGATGGGATTTAAAAGGCAACACAAAATTGTTATGTCTCAAGGTTTGCATGAATTCAATTAGCAAACCTACTCTGTATTGTACATGCAGGTCTTAAGCGCCAAGGATGAGCCCCAAGGCAGCTTTGTAGCTGGCAGGGGCCTGTCTGTAAAAGGCTCCCATAGGATGCCTTCCCCTTGCAATGGGCATGGAAATGCCGTAGATTTGGGCACTGTCGCCATTGAAGTTGAAATACAGCATCAAAGGGAGCAAGAGGCAGTGCAAGCTGCGAGATTGGCCAAAGAAAGCGAGCAGGCCTACACTGAACAAAACATGGATGCAGATGATGAGGCACCCTTTCAGCCCATCAGGTGAAGCCTTGCCTTACCTAAAGAATCGAAGAACGGATCATGCTTGCCATAAATGGTCCTGCTGCAGTGCACAATGCCTGCTGATAATTCTTGCCTGACTGGCCCAAAGAGGAAATGTTTTTGCAAAATCTGACTTCTTAAACCCAAGCTTAGCGTGCAGCCTCAATGCTTGCTACCTATATTTTGTGTCCTTTCAAGCTTTGGAGGAGCATGAGAGCTACGTGCGGAGAACAAGCAGCTCATGTTGTGCTTGTGTCTGTAGGTCCCCAGAGGAGCACTCAATGATGTGTGCTACAATGCAGAGAAAACAGCGCATGGTGGGTGCAAGAAGATAAGCCACCTTCCCTGACTCAGTAGCAACAGCTGGTTTACAGAGCATAGTGAGTTAGGATGTCATGTTATCAGCTCTGAGACCTTTCCGCAGACCAGTATCATGCGATGTCCCGATAAATGCATCACAAAATATGTGGCACAATCTCACACAAGTGTGCACATGATGAGACACATGATCGAAGATTTTTTTCCAAATCCTGCCTCATACCTCCTCCTTTTCTACATTGCTCCATTATCCATGTACTAGCCATCAGGCAATCAATTCCTTGATGCATTTAACCTAATACGTGTACACGGTGTGTAACAGCGCGGCAGGCTTACAGGCTTGTGGAAGGTTGGAAGTTTGATCCCTTAGCCACTTGCACTCATGGCTCTTGAGTGGAGATGACCCGTTCAGGGCCGCTCTGTATTTCTTAGAATTCCTTAAAATATATCACATGCAATCGCATGCGGCATTTGCCATTGTTTCCAAAATTGCCTTTCACTCTATCAGGTCAAAGCCAGGCTGAGCTGGAAGATTTCGGAGCAACTGATCTTGCAAGCCAGTGACACGCCTTTGGATGACACAATTAAAGATTTTAACGAGTATGGCTATGGGCCAACCTTGGCCACTTTTGTGAAATCTATGCAAAAGCCATGAATCCAACATTCACCCTGTCACAGTTGCGGGCCTTTTGCACCAGCCAGGAGGACCTGTTTATGCGTAGTTGTTTTAGATTTTGCAGCATGAGAATATGGACCATCTTACTAGAATCCTTTTTTAGGGAAGGGTGTCGTGAGTGGCATGCTGCCAGTGTGATTGACACGCTCAACAAATCAATTGGAGCAGAGAACCGTGTGCATGTTTATGCGCAAAATTGAACCGTCTCAGTTCGTGCTGCTTAGCATGTTGGTATCAGAGACAGCGTGCACATATTTCAAGGATCGCAATCCTACATGTTTGTGGATCAACATTAGTTTTTACATGCCTGATGGATGTGTGTGCCTGAGTGACAAGGATGAATGATTCTGCCCTTGTGCTACCAGGCAGCCTAAATCAGGGGAGGGGGGTTGAGGATGTTTGTTCAGTTTGTTTCCTTGTATCATTTGTTTTTCGATTTCTCATCATGGCTACGCATTATTGGATGCATGAACGGCGCTATAAGGTGCCTTGCAACAAGTGGTGCGTTTTCATATCTGTTGTCTACTGTTCCGTCCCAGAGTTGTGTTGTATGTGCTTGCATGCTGGCTACATTTTAAATAGTTTGAAAGGAGGAAACAAAACATCCCTTGCAGGGAAAATGCACAGGACACTACGTACATCATTCACGTGATGTGTGGGCCCTGCAGATGTCTGGACGCATGTTGCGCTGCATTTGTGCCTTGTCAGGGTTCAGCATTGATGAGATAACCCTTGGTTGTAAACAATTCAGATCAGCAATTTAAACCAGCACACAGACCCCACTGCATGCTCCTCCTTGCGCCAAACACCATCTTTTGCATCATCGCTTGCTTTTGGCGCTCCTTCCTTGGTGCTTAGTTCTAGTTTCTCTGACACTTCCATTCCTTGTATACAATGATGTATGCCTCCACCCAAAGAGCTGAACTCCATTATTATTTGGTCTCCTTGCTTACAAAAAAGGATGCAACTCGAAGGTCCATCAATATGCAAGTGATCATTATTAAGACTCATCCATGCAAGCCTTACATGACCACATACTCAAAGCACAACAAGCAAGGGCTATTGTAACAAAGGACAAATCAGCATCCAGTGCAAGGTATGGCTCTTCATTTAAAGAGGTATGGAGCAAAAGGAAATGATATATGTTTTTGGGTCCCACTCTAGTCCTTTAGCTACAAAGTTCCAGGCTTCTCAGTATGCCACTCTGTCTACAATGATGGTGTCATACTTTGCATGGTGTGCCGTGCAATCCACTCATCTCTTTCCACTAAAACTGCCACTATTACCTTTATGCTCCTCCCAAATTGAAAGGGCCTTAATGCAAATGCTTGCATGCGAATCCTATAGGAACATCCAGAGCAATGTTCTATCTAAGGCACTATTCCCAAGGCATCAGTGACCTACGTAGTATACTGTCGACAAGAATGATAGATTAGAAACAATGCATGCATTCCAGCTCCTCAATGGGATCTTAAAACAATTGTTATATGGAAAAAAGAAGTGCAACACATGTTGTTGTAAGAACTCAAAGTAGTATGCAGTCATGACTTTTGCCGTACCTGAAGCAATTTTCCAGCCCTACCCACATCCACCCACTCACCACGCGGCTAGAAAGATATTTCAATTAAAAACCACAAGACTCAGCTCTCACAAAGAATCCTAATTCTTTCACTACAGCCCCTTGCCTCAATGATCACGAACAAATTTTCAATATTTGAACTGGCATTTCTGGGCCTTCACTGGTGTTACTTGCCTAACTTACATGTTATCATCAGAGTTGTGCAAATACGGCGTCAATCAGAAATGGCAACGTAAATAACGGTGCGTAATTGACGCTGACGTCACTTTACCGTCAATTACGGTGAATTCATACTGACGGTGGGAAATCGTAAGTAACGGTGCTGCGTCAGGAACTCTAGAGATCTGAGCCAGATCTGTGGCTCAGAGGCCAGCGAGCTCAAGCTCAAGGAGTGCGCTCATCGCCCCTTTTCCTCGCGAACAGAATTTTAAAGCAACATGTCCTCCAACAATCAAGCTAAGAGGGTCGTGTGGACCTGGGTCATCGAGCTTGGCCTGGCCTGGCCAGCTGCTGCAAGCACCACCTCCCACAGGCCTG
>LKMJ01004697.1_pt1 | contig 12882 bp, 9 predicted proteins | sample 643391 | NCBI WGS metagenome assembly LKMJ01 (sample SAMN04112250, study PRJNA286221) | soda lake metagenome | biome: soda lake; feature: Kulunda Steppe; material: water; isolation source: sample PL-Br10 brine of Picturesque Lake | place: Russia: Kulunda steppe | collected 2010-07
CGGCCATCAACGCCAACACAGCCAACGCCGACAGCAAGAACGCATACACACCGTACTCGGAGGGGCCGAGAATACGAGTGATCACTGGCGTTGCCAACAGGCCGGTGAGAAAGACGACGATATTCGAAGACAGAATCCGTGTGAATTTTCCTAACACTGAGGTTGTCATTGTGACTCCCGCCCCCAACAGCGTGATTGGTGGAGGGCGTCGGCTATCGTCATCCTAGCCGAGTCGGCCCGTCACTCGTTTGCCCGTAAAAGCCCTCTTCAAGCTCGCCTGAACCGTCCGCATACCACATCGTTCCGGCTCCAGCGTTGGACACGTTGCCATCCGTGTTGAAATGCGTGCCGGGCACTTCCGCATCGCCTGCGGGAGTGTACGCACCACCACCCTCTTCGATCCACTGTGTGGATTCCTGATCGAAAATTCGACCGCCGACCCGGGTCCGATACTTCGGGTCTCCGTCGACACGGTTCCCCCCTAGAATACAGATCAGTGAATTTTGTGTTGCGTTGTACGCTCGCCACGTCGTGACCCCGTCGATTTCTTCGGCCATGATACTGGCATGTCTCTTTGAGTGAATTCCCATTTCGACGTTTTCCTCACCGAGATCGATGAACGCTGCCTTTACTTTCGCTCCGTACGAGATCATCGCGTGCGTTGGTCCATCGGTAAACGCGATATCATAGAGGTTGACCTCACCGGTTCCGTACACCGAAATCCCGGACGTTTCGTTGTTGTATGGACAGTCTCGCGTAATTGTCACATACAGTAAGTGTGCAGCCGAGACGCCGATGAGGTTTGCAAACATGATGCTCCCGATGCGAACGTCTTCAGGAGCATCTGTGGTCCCACGAATATCGAGGTTGAAAACCGGTCCGGGTTCAGGCGCACCGCCCTCCTGTCCCGCCTGACCAGTTCCGATAATCGAGGGGACGAGCACGTCCTCGTCGTACTCGACTGGCGTCTCGGGAACGGTCGCCAGATCGATGGTGTACTGATGCCGAAGATAGATCGGGGCTCTGTCAACTGCCTCTTGAATCGTCTCAAGGGGCGCGTCTTCGGTGCCTTCCGCCGAGTCGTCACCGTTGTTTGGATCGACATAGACGGTCGTGTCTTCATTACTGATCAGCGGTCGACCGGTCGGAGACTCACCAACAACGGCCTGATCGGCACGGAGCAGCTCTGCTGTTGTATCGGCTGCATCATACTCATCGGAGAGGGCACCTTGGGCTTCACCGTTGGACAGACATCCAGCAGTCAGTCCGGCTATCGCAGCTGTACCCAGTAGCATTCGTCGCCGCGTCAGATCGTCCATGTGAACATATATTGAAACATCAACACTAAGTTAATTGTACACTACCCTCAGTTAGTAGCGATTCTGCCAGTAGCTGGCCGAACAAAAACGATTGTTAGTTAAAGATAGTCTGTCACTTCTGAATAGAAGTCACTGATTACTGTGGTCAGCGAGTGGATAACTTTGTCAGTTGAATGGCGAGTTTCGGGTAATTCGGTTCCATGCAACACACAACGACGACAACAGCAAACGGAACGCACGCTCACACACCGCTCACAGAGACGACCGTTACGGTCATCATTCCATTCTGTGAGACGTACACGCCACGAGAGATGCTCGACGAAGCTATCGAGAGCGTCGACCAACAGCTCACCGTCGACACGGAGGTGCTCGTTATCAACGACGACGATGAGCAGGGACCAGCGTGGGCGAGAAACACCGGTCTCGACCGCGCCGAAACGCGGTACGTCGCCTTTCTCGACGCCGATGACACGTGGTTCGAGACGAAGCTTCGTGACCAACTCCAGGAGATGCACAGAACTGGCTCGGGACTCTGTGTCGACGGCGACGTGAACTACTCGCCGCTCGAATTTATTGGCGCACTCATGACCGGAGACACATTCGGGCTAACATCGTCGATCCTCATCGATACCGAACAAACCAACGTCCGCTTCGACGAATCACTCGAACGGCGTGAGGATCACCTCTTTATGATCGAGGCGACCGCCGACGCTGGTGTCTGCTTTGTTCCACAAACATTCAACGATGGGACGCACGAGGATGGTCTGAGCAACCACGTCGATTCGTCGCCTGAACAGATTCAGACGTTCTTTCGGAACGTCGTCGACCGTGTTCCGGCAGCCGCACAGTTCAGACGACCATACTATCAAAGTGCATATGTGTACGTGGGACGCTCACGACACTTCGACAAGGAGTACACGCGTGCGATCAACTACTTCATACAGTCGTTGCGGTATGGTCCGAACGTAGACGCCGTCGGTGCGGCGGGGCTGAGTCTGTTGGCGATGGCCCGTGAGTATTCGACGATTTCGGCTCGACGAGTGCTGCCAAGCCGAATCAAGTCGAAAGTTGGACTGATTACCAATCGTGATCGATAATGAGTGAAAACCAACCGAATATTGTCGTCATCGTCCTCGATAGCGTCCGGTTCGACCGAACCTCTGTCGGCGACCAGAACCGTGAGACGACACCGAATATCGAGCGAATTGCAGGCCACCCAGAGGGGAGATCGTTCGAAACCGCAATCGCTCACGCTCGCTACACGTTGCCGTCGAGTGCCTCGATACTGACCGGATCGGCACCCGGAGACCACGGTGTTGGATTCGGCTCTACGTCGCTCGATACGACGGTGCCGACCGTCGCAGAAGCGTTCACTGCGGCGGGCTACGAGACCGCCCTGGTCTCGAACAATCACTTCGTCGGACCGGAGACGGGTCTCGACCGTGGGTTTCGTTCGACGACTGTGTTGCCGAAATCACCGCTGGGTATCCTCAAAACAGTCGGTGTCGGTCCCGTCATGCGATGGGTTGGAAACATTCGTCGACACTCCGCAGGCTTCGAGACCGACAAGTATCGCCATTCGAGTGCCTATCTGACGACAGAACTCATCGACCAGCAGCTCGATACGCTCGCTACCCAGTCCGAGCCGTTCTTTTTGTACGCCCACTACAACCAGACTCACCGACCGTACTATCCACCGCTGGCATGGTTTGATAAGTACGGCGACCGCTTCGAGCTGTCGAGACAGGAAGCCGGGGAGTTCTCGATGGACGTACACAGAAACCTCGTCGAGAAGGTCGCCAACGGCTGTCCGTTCACCGACGACGAGTGGGAGACGCTTTTGGCACTGTACGACGCACAGCTCGAATACACGGATACGTTCCTTGGAAAGCTGTTCGACCGGATTCAGGCACTGGACGGCGAGACAATCGTCGTCGTCACGTCCGACCATGGCGAACACTTCGGGGAACGAGGCGCGCTCGGCCACAAGTATGTCCTTGATGACGCGCTGCTTCGCGTCCCGCTTGTTACCGCTGGCCTTGAGATCGAACCCACCGACAGACCCGTCCAGCACGCGGATCTGATGCGAACACTGCTCGAAGTCGCGGACGGACCGGCAGAGTTCGTCGACGGGGTCGACCTGCGCCACGAGACACGACCGTTCGCTGTGAGCCAGGACGGATCTCGGTCGCTGGAGCCGCTCACCGATGTGACGCCCGAGTTCGAGGCCGCACAGTTCTTCCCCGGTGCCGAGGGGTCACTTCCAGCGCGAACGTCACTCCGAACCCGAACACACCGGTACGTTCGCGGCGCAGATGGAACCGCTGTACTGTATGAAATACCCAACGAGGTCGACGACCGGTCGGACGACGACCCCGAACTGATGGAGTCGCTCGGTGCAGAACTCGACGCCTGGGAGTCGACGCATGATCCGATTGAGTCGCGTTCTGGTGGATCGGACACGGACCTCTCGGCGGCAACGAAATCACGGCTGATGAATATGGGGTATCTCGAAGAAGAACTCTAACTGCTGGCAGCAGAGCATAAAATCAGTGAAAATTGACTCTCTTCTGCCCATCGTTGCTACCAATCACAGATATTGTACTGTTACACCAAGATTACTGTTTTGTAGTCGTGTTCGTGATTGTATAGTACGCGTATAACGACAGTACCCACAGTGGTACTGGCGAGCAATGGATTTGCAGACCCTTGCAACGACGTGTAATGATAAACTACGGTTTGCGCAACAGCTGCATGATACGTGCCCAACAGTGCTAATGTATCACTCAGTCGGTGTCGACGGTGGATATGACAACGTCTCGGTTGCGAACTTCCGGAACCAAATTGAATGGTTGGATGATCAGTACAACGTTGTGGAACTCTCTGACGTGCTTGACGTGTCGAATGAGGGTCCCAAGAACGTGGCAATTACCTTTGATGATGGGTTGGCCTCTTTTTATCAGAATGCCCAATCAGTATTACAAGAATATTCAGTACCTGCGACAGTATTTGTTTGTTCCGCAGCGGTCGAGGAGTCCATGTCTGACAGGCTCGAAACAATTGTTGACGAACGCATCCGGACACCAGAACAACTCATGTCGACCGAAGAGCTCAGAGAGATCGCCGCAGACCCGCTATTCACAATCGGTGCCCACACAAAGACTCACCCGAAACTCCCGGAGATCGACAGCAACTCAGAACTCATCGACGAGGTAGTCGGATCGAAAAAGGTGCTTGAATCGGCTCTCGATACAACTGTTGATCAGTTTGCCTACCCCTGCAACGAATGGGATACACGGAGTCAAGATATCGTGTGTGAGACGTACGAACACGCCGTTTTTGGCGGTGGTCTCACCTCACTCATTACGGCAGAAACCTGCAGACACCGTATCCCGAGAATCAGCGCGGGTGGGAGTGTCGAACAACTTCAGCTATCTGTCACGGATACGGGCAAACAGTTAGCAAAATTATACAAGAACCTGGCTCAGTAGTGTTTTGTACAGATATGCTTGCGATAGCTGAATAGCTACAACTGAAACCGTTGATTCGTGCTGAATCTCAGCTGTACAACGTGTATTCTTGCGCAGCTATTCAAGCGAGCGTTCGTCCGAACTCCACAGTGTGCCGGTCCCGCCGGCCGTGTAGACGTGGTTTCCAGTCTCGATGCGGTGTGACAGCCACTCATCTGTGATATGAGCATTGTTGCCGTAGAGCTCTCCGTCAGCCCGAGTCGTGAACGATATCTCGTGATTCGAAAACCCGGATCGATAGACGAAATGTCCCTCAGGTAAGAATACCTCTTGGTCCTCGACCGTTGCGTGTTGTAGATCGGTGTTCCCGTGCCGATTCATGACGAGACGGCTATCCCAAAAGACTGTTGTTGGATCGTCTTGTTCCGAAACAAACGACTCGGTTGCTTGGAGTTCGCTGTACTCCTGTTCGGAGAACGAGGTCTGCTCGGTTGGTCGCGGATCAAGCCCGTAGTAGTTGTCAGCAGCGACGAGCGGCCCGACTGCTGCGAGCAGAACTAACACGACCATCAGTAGTCGACTCATGCCGGAGAGTCCGATTCGCTGTCGAAGTTGTTGGATACCGATACCGATCACGAACGCGAAGGCGAACTGCCACGGGAAACCGATCCGAATCAGCGATTTGATCGAGATTGGGGTTTCGAAGATGAGAAGTGAACCGACGAGACCGGTCACGACAACAGCAGTATACACTGCTGGGTTGCCGGTCGTTCGCAGAAAGTGGACAACACCGAGCGAAAAAACCGCAAGCAGCAGTATGAGATACAGCGCGTACGGACTCACAAGCCAGTCGAGCGCCAACGAGACCGATGCTGACGGCGGTGTCATCCCCAAGCCGACCGTCACACTCTGTGTGTAGCCACCAAACATCCCGCCGTCAAACATGAGCACGAATGCCTCATACAACCGATCATAAAATCCGATTATCCAGAGGATCGCACCGTTCAACAGCAACGCCAAAAAAAGCAGGCCAAACTGCCGACTGCGCACAACGCTCAGAACGGACGCACGACCGAAAACAAGATAACTGAAAATAAAACAAGCGATAAGTGGAAGGAACACCACCTGTGTCAGATGGTGTGTGAACGCAAGTGCGACAGTCACAAGCGAAAACACCCCGGTCACCCGCCATTTGATGGCGTCTCTCGACGCCATACTCCCGAGCAGCATGAGCACGACGATCAGTACCGTCGCGATTGACTGCGGAAACGCATACGAGACGTAAAACGAGATGTCGTTGAGTACCGCAATCCCGAACGCGGTCGACAGTGCGAGAGTTGGCTCGCCGGTTATTCGGAGTGCGAGGAGATACACGGCCGGAATAACCACCGAGTACGCCACAAGCCCAATCAACATAACCCCGTCATACGCTTCGATTCCGGAGAGCGAACTCACAGTCGCGGCGGTAAGATGCAGGCCGGGAACGTCGTAATAGCTCTCGGTCGCAATCGCACTGAGCGATTCGCCGACTAACAGGCTGTCGACCAATCCGACGTGGAAGAGAATATCACCATGACCGATATACCGACCTGCTGTGAGATATTTTACCATCGGAGAAAGCAAAAAGAGGACTGTGAGTTGGGGAAGCATCCGTTCGGGCGTCGGCCGCCCAACGAACTGGTAGACAAAGAGGAGATAGCCAGCGATGAGGCCGAACACGACGACCATCGCCTCGCCGGTTAGTGCAACCACGCCCACCGTTACTGCACTCACGACGTAGACTCCGGTGCGATAGTATCGCTCGTCGACGCGGCGTCGACATGTTTCGACGAGTTCAGTCGTCCGATAGTAGACCACAGCACCACCAAGCAGTCCAAACAGCCCGTACAGCCCGAAGATGGCGAACTGGGTTGGCAAATACATACCCACGATACCCAACACAAGAACAACGCTGAGAATCGAAACAGGATAAAAATGTTTCCCGAGTTGCTCGGAGAACGGAGCCCATGATACGCGGAACATATGTCTCGGTAGCGGCAACAACATAAAGTTAAACACGACTAAACGAATTCAGCCGGTCGACGACACCACCGAGCTACTGACTCCGTTTGCAGTAGTGTCTCACTAACCGTGCTCTTTGGCACGCAATTGTGATAGGTTGTCTATAACGAAGCAAAAATACGGTCTCTCTCCGGTAGTACATGAGAGCAACCAGTCGACACGACGGAGAATCATCCGTCGACGGGCGACAAACAGCGCACACTGACACAGAAGCCGACAAAACTCAGCAGTCGCTGAACATTCTCCGCATTGCGTCCGATCTGTACCCCGATGTCACCGGCGGGGGTGCGATTCACGCCCACGCGATGTCGAAACAGCAGGCCAAAGACGGACACGCAGTAACCGTGTTGACCTCGGACCACGGTAACTCGAACAGACCAACCGTTGAGACTGTGGATGGCTACACGGTCGTCCGGCACCGAGAGCTCGCCTCGCCGTTCGGAAACAGCATCACGCCGGGTATTCTCTCATCGTTTCGGGACCGGTTGGCAGACGCTGATGTCGTTCATGCCCACTCGCATCTGTATTTCACCTCAAACGTTGCAGCTGCAATCAAACGGGTCTCGGACACACCGCTTGTTGTCACAAATCACGGGCTTATCTCTCAGACCGCCCCAGGGTGGATTCAGCGGCTGTTCATTCCGACGGTCGCACGGTTTACGTTCAACACCGCAGACCGAATCCTCTGTTACACCGAAACCGACCGCCAGCGGCTTCGAGATCGAAACATTCGCAGCCCGATAGCGGTGATCAACAACGGGATCGACTGCGAGCAGTTCACGCCGCCCTCGACGGACCACCGGCCACGACGGCTCCTGTTTGTCGGTCGACTCACCGATGCGAAGGGGCTTCCAGTGCTTCTCGCCGCGTTCGAACGGTTGGCTGACCGACATCCCGATCTCGAACTGCGAGTCGTCGGTGATGGTCCGCAGCGGTCGACGTACGAAAATCGCTGTCGAGAGCTCGGCATTCGGGACCGCGTTACGTTCGTCGGTGATGTTCCGTATCAGGAGATGGCCACCCAGTACCGCGAGAGTAGCATTTTCGTCCTTCCCAGTCAGAACGAAGGACTGCCACGGACCGTTCTCGAAGCGATGGCCTGTGAAACACCAGTGATCACAACAGCGTTGCCCCAGCTCGAACCGATGGTCGAGGGGGCTGGCGACACGATCTCCGAGGGATCTGTCGACGAACTCGTTGCGAGTAGTGAGCAACTACTCACTGATGACGCGCTGTGTACGGAGCTGGGACGGACGGGTCGACGGCGGGTCGAACGCGAAAATTCGTGGGCAGAGACGGTCAAACAGACCACAAAGGTCTACTACGACCTCCTGTAAGGCTCGAAGCCGGGTTTGGTTTCAGTAGTTTATAAAAGATACCCGGTTAGGACGACGCTAACACGAGCGGTTCGTACCACGACTCGTTTGCTTGATACCAGTCAATGAACGACGAGACACCATCTCGAATCTCCGTCGACGGCTCGTATCCGAACAGCCGCTGAGCTTTCGAGATATCGGCGTGCGTGTGTCTGGCGTCGACCTCCTTTTCAGCCTCGTACACTGGTTCTATCTCTGCACCTGTTTCGGCAATCACGTGATCAACTAACTCGTTGATACTGATATTATCGGTCGAACCGATGTTAATCGCCTCGCCGTCAGCCGCATCCGTCTCCAGGAGCTGGAGGTTTGCCGTCACGATATCGTCGATGTAGGTGAAGTCGCGGGTTTGTTCCCCATCGCCGTACACGACAGGCGGCATATCGTTGAGGCTTCGTGAAACGAAGTTCGAGATAGCCATGTTCGGACGCATTCGCGGCCCGTAGACCGTAAAGTATCTGAGGCTCACAGTCGGGAGATCGTACACGTCGTTCCAGATTTTGCAGTAGTGTTCGGTTGCGAGTTTCGTCGTCGCATACGGACTTTTCGGATACGTCGGATGCTGTTCGTCGTAGGGCAGATACTCTGGACGGCCGTAGACGGACGACGACGAGGCGTTTATAAACCTCGTCACGTCGTTGTCGGCTGCACATTCGAGCAACGTCAGCAGCCCACCGACGTTGATCTCCTCGTACAGTTGCGGCTGTTCGACACTTGACCGAACGCCCGCGCGTGAAGCTTCGTGATAAACGAAGTCGACATCGAACTGATCGAACAGTTCCTCGACGAGATCGTCGTCGGTGATCGAGCCGTTTATAAACGTAAACCGGTCGTCAGCCTGCTGTCGACAGCTTTCGATGTTGTGCTCTTTGATTCGCACGTCGTAGTAGTCGTCGAGCGAATCAAGCACAACGACCTCTCTGCCGTGGGTTAGCAACGCCTCCGAAAGGTGCGAACCAATAAAGCCCGCACCGCCCGTAACGAGGACTGTCTCATCGGCCTCCGTACTCATGTTCGGTGACGAGCCAGAAGCCGTCTCGTCAGTCATTGGACACCGTCGGTGTTTCGGCTTTCAGACGTTCTTCGGCTCTGTCGCGGTCTTCGGGATACCCAATGTCGATCCGCCAGCCGTCTATCGAAAGCGTATCGATTGTGCGCCCGCTGCGGATCAGCAGGTCGATGGCCTCGCTGATCTCGTACTCGCCGCGGTTCGAGGGCTGGACGAGCTTGCAGGCGTGGAAAATCGCCGGCGAAAAGGTGTAAAAGCCGGTCATCACGAGGTTCGATTCGGGTTCGTCGGGTTTTTCGACGACATCCGTGATCTCGCCGTAGGCGTTGGTTTCACACACCCCGTAGCGGCCCGCCTCCTCCCAGGGGACCTCCTCGACGAGGAACGCCGCATCTGCGCGATCCTCGCGCTGTCGACGGACCACGTCCTGGAGATTGGCGTTGAAGATGTTGTCGCCCAACATCAACATGAAGTCGTCGTCGATATGTTCTTCGACGGACAGCAGCGCGTGTGCGAGTCCTTTTTGTTCGCGCTGATGGGTGTAGGTGATCGGAATCCCCTCGAACTCGTCGCCGTAGTGGTCGATGATCGATTCTTTCATGTAACCGACAACGATCACGAACTCGTCGGTGCCAAGCTCGGCGAGCTGTTCGAGGCAGTGGGTGAGAATGGGCTTGTCGTCGACTTCGACCATCCCTTTCGGTTTGTCGTCGGTGAGCGGTCGGAGCCGTGTACCCTTGCCCGCGGCGAGAACAACGGACTTCATTGTTCTGCCCCTCGAATCGAATCAACTGGTGAGTTGGTTGTCTGGTACATCAGGTCGCATGTGTTCTCAAACAGCTATTGTTATAGACAATATATCATCAGAACTGTGAGTAGTAGGGTATAGCTACTAACTAAGTATCAAGTAACTAGTGTTTAACTAGAAACAATTGACAAACTAACGTGTGGTAGTCGGACTATAGCTATATAGCAGATTACATATCATATGGCTGTCCGCAGGAATTCGCGTCAAGAAGACCCTGAGCGGTGACGCGCGGGATCAATATCATGAAAAACGCTACCACCGACACCGACGTTTTGATCACAAAAACAGTCAGTGCGACCGAATCGGTCGTCACGTTCAGTTACCAGATTAGGGCACCTCAGAGCGTGAGTCGGCTCCGGCTCGTCGAACAGCTTCCAGCGGCCGTCGACCCCACCGCAGTCGACGGTAGCACGGCCGACCACGGCGAGTGGACGGTTGAGACGGCCCACACCGTCGCGTTTGTAAGCGAACAGCCCCCGACCGACCCCATCGAAACGTCGGTTCAGATACACTCAGAGACACTAGACCCCCACGAATGCGTCTCGGAACTCACAACACACACTGAATCACCGACAGATGACTCGCTGACCAACGAAACACTCACACCCAGTGTGAATATAACTGAGACGACACACACTGGATCGGGCACGCTCGATACAGATGGTGGGGAACACAGGGCGAACGGGAGAGAACGTAGCGCGATCAGGACCAACGGTAGCCAGACGGTTCGTGTAGGGCCTTCCGTAGCGGGCAGTACAGCAGAAAAACAGGAGTTGCCGGCCGTTGGGATACTGGCGACGAGAACGGATCACACGGTGGCTCGAACAATCGTCCGCGCAACACAACACGGGCTTTCGGTGTTCGTTGTCGACGACGACACTGCGAGTACGAACGCACAGATCGCACGCCGACTCGGTGCAACAGTCGTCGAGAAACCAGCGGGCGTCGACGACGGTAGCGAACAGGAGTCGGTGCTTCGGCAGGCCATTGGAGACGACTGTCCCGGGTTGGTCCTGTGTGAGACGGCTGGCGAACCAATCGACATTGAGGCGTCAGTCGCGGCGTTCGAAGCGAGCGAACAGCGGGTTGTCGAGATGGTTCCGGAATCAGCACAAACCAACGTGCTGGTTGGCATTCCCGCATACAACGAAGCGGCAACGATTGGAACCGTCGTCGAAGCCGCCAAAGAGTATGCTGACGAGGTGCTTGTCGTTGATGACGGCAGCACTGATCAGACGGCCGACTGTGCCCGGGCGGCCGGTGCAACCGTTGTCGAACATGATCGAAACCGGGGGTACGGCTGCGGCTTGAAAACCATCTTTCAGGAAGCCAACCGAAGGGACGTCGACGCGCTTGTCATTATTGACGGCGATGACCAACACGATGTCAAAGACATTCCGCGGCTGCTCGAAACACAGCGGGAATCGGGTGCCGAGATCGTTATCGGAAATCGGTTCGGTGAGTCGGCTGGAACCAAGATGCCGCTGTATCGGCGGTTCGGCTCAGGAGTGATTACGCTGCTTTTGAATCTGAGTATCGGTAACGTTCGACCGAGTGCGCGGATTCAGGACGCCCAAAGCGGGTTTCGTTCGTACAGTGCGACCGCCGTCCAGGCAATCGCCGAACACCCCAACATGATCGATGACGGGATGAGTGCAAGCACAGACATTCTCTACTATGCGAACACACAGGGATTCACAACCGAAGAGGTTCCGACGACGATCTCGTACGATGTCTCGAATGCCCACACGCGTCATCCGATCACCCACGGGCTGAATATCGTCAACCGTATTTTCACAACGCTCGAACAGAACAGGCCGGTGACCGTGCTTGGGATTCCAGGGTTCTGTGCCGCGCTAATCGGTATCGGTCTCGGCTACTGGAGCGTCTCGACCTACGTAGCAAGCGGGACGCTCGTTCCCAGCTCGGTCGCACTTTCAGTCCTATTCATCCTTCTCGGAACAATCTCGGTGGTCGTCTCGGCAGTGCAGTATTCGCTGAACGTGTCGCTCGACGGACTCGGACACCAACGACTGTAAGCTCCGATCCGTTTCGGAGGCTGGTGGGCGGGAACACGTATTGGTTTTCGGCGCACCCGCCGAAACAGCCGGAGGTCCGACAAATCGGGGGAGGAACTATGTGCTCAGAACCGAATACATCACCCAACTGAATGAGCGAGGAGACAATCACGGTCGCGGATGTGAGCGCGGGACCGGGTGGTACTGAAACGATTGACGCCGGAACGCCAGTCGAGTTGCCGGTCGTCGACATTCTCACCGGCCGCGGCTTCGTGACCGGCAAAAGCGGCAGCGGGAAATCCAACACGGTGTCGGTGATGCTCGAAAACCTCCTGGACAACAACTTTCCCGTCCTCATCGTCGACAGTGACGGCGAGTACTACGGGCTGAAAGAAGAGTACGAGGTCCTCCACGTCGGCGCGGACGACGAGTGCGACATCCAGGTGACCGCCGACCACGCCGAAAAGATCGCCTCGCTGGCGCTCGAAGAGAACATCCCGATCATTCTTGACGTGTCGGGATATCTCGACGAGGCCGATGCCGACGAGCTGGTCTTAGAGACGACCCGCCATCTGTTTGCCAAAGAAAAGAAGCTCAAAAAGCCCTTCCTGGTCGTCGTCGAGGAGTGCCACGAGTACATCCCTGAAAAAAGTGGGATGGGTGAAGCCGGCAAGATGCTAATCAAAATCGGCAAGCGGGGCCGAAAACACGGCCTTGGCATCGTCGGCATCAGCCAGCGACCGGCCGACGTTAAAAAGGACTTCATCACCCAGTGTGACTGGCTCGTCTGGCACCGCCTGACGTGGCGCAACGACACCAAA
>LKMJ01004698.1_pt1 | contig 12879 bp, 14 predicted proteins | sample 643391 | NCBI WGS metagenome assembly LKMJ01 (sample SAMN04112250, study PRJNA286221) | soda lake metagenome | biome: soda lake; feature: Kulunda Steppe; material: water; isolation source: sample PL-Br10 brine of Picturesque Lake | place: Russia: Kulunda steppe | collected 2010-07
CTCGCAAAGAACGCATTCGGGGATAACAACCCACCGGGAATGTGCGTTTCGGTATCGTCGCCGATCGCGAACGGAGTGAGCGATCGGACCCCACGGTGTCGCTGTCGGCGGTTCGAACCACTACCAGTCGACGCTCAGCGTCCCATCCCCGTGTGGATCGGGCGCAATCTCCTCGTCGGTGCGCCGATCGACGACGTGGATACAGCCGTCGCCCTTCTTGGCGGGGCAGACCTCCGCGGCGCGGACGTTGTGATCGAGGTCCTCCTCGCCGAAAAAGTAGGTATCTGGCTGGGCGATGCCGGAGGCGATCGACATCTCCCAGTTGTCGCTGACTTCGGCACACTTGCCTGCGCCGAAGCATTTGTTGGCTTCAAAGATGATCTTGTAGGGCTTTTCCTCGACTGGTGGGGCGTCGGCCCCACCGACATCGCTTGCACGCTGGATACCGTCGTCGTCGCTCATTACGTACTCGTTCGTGTGCGTCACCTTTCCGGTTACGATCGGCTGTCGATCGGCCAGGCCGATCGCCCGCGGAGAGAAGCGGCCGGTATTTAGTGATCCAGTGAGCATACCCGGTATGGCAGACGAGGGCGATCGGCACCGACAGAGTCGGCTGTTCACCGACGACGACGGCGGCTTCGACGCCGATCGAGCGCGAGACGAGTCGTTGCCGATCGAGGACGGCGAGGTGGTCGATACGGATGAGCTCGCAGACCACCAGCGGTATATCGAGGGGCGTGGCGTCTACGACGACCGCAACCGGGTCAACGATCTCACCGGCCGGGAGTGGAAGTACGCGACCAAGTCGGTAATCGCCGAGAGCTATCCACCGGCCGTCCAGCACGACCTCCGGAGCGAACACGGCGGCCAGAAACCGCCGCGGCTCTGTGCCGAGTTAATTGGCCGGTTCAGCAAGGCCGGCGACACCGTCCTCGATCCGTTCGCGGGCGTCGGTGGCACCTTACTGGGAGCGAGTTTCTGCGACCACGAAGGGACCGGACTGCGGGAGGCGATCGGCTTCGAGCGAAACGACCGCTGGGTCGACATCTACGAGGAGGTGGTCGATCGGGAGAACGCCGAGCGCCGGGATCGCGGCGAGCCACCACTCGCTCGCCAGGAGATGCGCCACGGGGACTGTGCGGAGCTGATCGGGGACGTTCCCGAGGACTCGATCGATCTGGTGTTGACCGACGTTCCCTACTGGGATATGGACGAACGCGAACAGACCCGGAACAAGCGGCGCACCCGCGAGAGCAGCCTCGGGTCGTTCGATAGCGATGGGGAAGCTGCGGAGTCTGACAGCGAGGGGGCGATCATGGAATCCGATAGGGATGGGGCGATCGCCCAGTCGGATGCCGACCCGATGGCCGATTCAACTCCACGGGCTGGGGACACCACACAGACGAAAGCCGAGTGGCTCGACAACATGGCCGACAAGTTCGATCGGTTTACTGACGCTCTCGCGCCCGACGGACACGTCGTGGTCTTCATCGGGGACATGTACCGCGAGCAGTCTTACGAGTTCCTCTCGGCAGAACTGGCTCAGACGATCGAGTCGACCGCACCGCTGTCGCTCGCGGCGACACTGATCTGGTACGATCCGAGCAAGGACTTGCACGTCTACGGCTACCCGTTCTCGTTCGTTCCGTCGATGGTCCACCAGAACGTGCTGGTGTTTCGTCCGGTGGGAGACGACTGATACTGAGTGGTGTCCGTCGGTACCGCCGCTATCCACCGTGACGATCGCCTGAACCCGTCGTGGGGGGCCGACTACCGCCGCATTGCCCCGTCGATCTCTTCCTCGGATAACTCGTCTCTGATCGGCTCTGGGAGGTACATCAAAATCCGGTGTTCATCGCCGTCGGGAGCAACGAGGAACCACTCCTCGACAGTCTCTGAGCCGATCGGTGTCGAGACATCTGCGTCCGCATGGACCTCGACGAAATCGTCCCGTTCGTCGACGACACGGGTATCCTCGATCGTGTAGTCCATGCTTTCGATCCCGCCGAACTCCTCGTAATCCTCCTCACTGAGTTCTTCGTCGAACTCCGAGTGATAGTAGCCGTTTGCTGTCTCGAGGTCTGCGTCGTCGACAGCGTCGTAAAACGCCTCGACAACGGCGATCGATGCCTCGCCAGGGTCGTCGGTTCCACCGTCGTCACCGGTCTCGTCTGTGTCACCGTTCTCGCTTTCGTCGTCGTCATCGCCGAGACATCCTGCCAGCGCGGCGATCCCGATCGCCGATGCGGTCATGATCTGTCTGCGTCGCATAGCTAACTGTTTTCGGTTAGTATAATAAATGTTGTGCTACTATCGTTAGTATACTGTCGAAGGTTGAATTTCTATTTCGTAACAGTACTAACCAACTTCTGGAACGATAGTCGGTATGCTGGCCAATCGAGGCCCCGTTCGGAGCCAGAGCACGGGGAGACGGGCACAGACGACAGGTACAAATCGCCCGACACACTGGTGTAGTACAATGGAGGTAACAGATCGGGTCCACATCGTCGCCCACGGGTGGGAAACAGCACGCATCGTCGACCCCATCTACGAGCTCAAAGCCGACAAGATCGTCTTCATCCTCCCACCAAATGAGGCATTCATCGCCGAGTTCGAACGCGAGATGCTCGAAGACCTCGACGCGACCGATCGCCTCGAGGTGGAGTTTCGCGAGGCGAATCCGTTCGATCTCGACAGCATGCTCCAGACGTTTACACAGGCCGTCAAAGACCACGAAGACGACGACGTGTTCATCAACGTCTCGACTGGCACCCAGATCGCCGCGATCGCCGGCATGATGGCGGCCCAGACCTCGGATGCGACGCCGTTTTACGTCCAGCCAGTCCTTGGCGATCTGGACGCCGAGACGATCGAGACGCCCGACGAACCACTCTTTTCGGACGCGGGCAACATCTCGGAGCTGCCGGTGTTCGAACTGCGTGGACCGTCGCCGGAACAGCTACAGATTCTCGGCTATCTCCACGGGAAAGACGGTGTGACGAAGAAAGAACTGATCCGGTACGCAGAGGACGAGGAACTGCCCTTTATTGCGGACACGGAGGCCAAATCCGACGAGGGGCGCTATCGATTGCTCGAGTCACACATCATCACGCCACTGACGAAAAACGAGTACGTCTCCGTTACGAAGGCCGGCCGGAAAAAAGAGGTCCACCTCGAAGACCGTGGTATCGACGCGCTGGCGGCGTTTCCGCTCGAATCGGACACCCTGGACGCCGTCACCGAGGGGATGGATGTTCCGGACGAAGAGAAAGACCCGATCACCGGCGCAGCCGGCGACCACCCCCGGTGGACGCCGAAACAAAGCGAGACGATCAACGATCTCAAATACCTTCGACGTCGACGAGGGTCGACTGACTCGGAGTAGGCAGCGATCGTCGTACCGGTTCGACTGATAGGATTCTTGCGACGGTTTCGATCACGAGAGCCGTCGATCGGTCTCGATCGCAGGTTCCAGCGCACTGACAGCGCGTCCCGACGGTGATTCCGATCGCTTTCGATGATAGATACAATGCTAACGATGATTCGTTAATACCGTAATTTTATATAGGGTGCCATATCATTGTGAACTGGACCCATGGAATTATCGCGACGCGACGCGCTCGGTGCACTTGGGGTGGCCGGGATCACGTCGACGGCGGGGTGTACTGACCTGTTTGCCAGTGACGAGACAGACGAACCCGAGGACTCGGAGCCGATCGAGACGCTCGTTGGACTCGCCGAGGTGCTGTATCCGTCGGATATTGAGCCCACAGCGGAGTTCATCGAGACCTATTTATTCGGACGCATCACCGACGAGGCTGCCTACGAGGAGGAACTGGCTCATGGCGTCGAGGCGATCGACGCGTTGGCCGACGAGCAGTTCGAGACGACGTTTCTCGACCTCGACACGGACGAACGAGTCGAACTGTTCGAGGAGACCGAGCTTCGATCCGGTGACTCGGTTGCAGCTGGCTCGTCTATCGAACGAATCAACTATCACCTCGTCGACGAACTGCTCTTTGCGTTCTACTCGTCACCGACAGGTGGCGAACTGGTCGGCAACGCCAATCCGCGTGGCTATCCAGGTGGCTACGGTCACAGTTCGCCGGTGGAACAATGACCCGGCGACAGTCAGCCGACAAGACGCCGGTGGCGGATGCCGACGTCTGCGTTATTGGCGCGGGACCGGCAGGCGCACTCCTGTCACACTCACTGGCCGAGCGTGGCCACGAGGTGGTGATCCTCGAAGCTGGCCCCCGGTTCGATATGGACGAACGCGTCGATCGGATGAAAACCAACATCCGGCCGGAACCGGATCACAGCGAAATCTGGGATATGGGTGGCGACCGTGACGCCTACACTACCTCTGGGGCCCACTCCTGGCAGCTGAACCAGCGCCGCGTGAAAGGCGTCGGCGGCACCATCCTCCACTGGGGCGGCGTGGTTCCGCGATTCCATCCGAAAGACTTCGAGATGGAGAGTCGGTACGGCCTCGCGAAAGACTGGCCGATCAGCTACGAGGAGCTCCAGCCCTACTACCTGCGGGCCGAACGGGAGATCGGGGTCGCCGGCCCCGACGACGCGGAGTCGCTCCCACCCCGTGAGGAGGGGTATCCGATGGACGCACTCGGGCCAAGCCATCCCGACCGCCGGTTCATGCAGGCTGGCGAGGCACTCGATATCGACGTCCATCCGATGCCGATGGCGATCAACACCGGCGCGTACGACCGTAACGAGTGTCAGGGGTACGGTACCTGCCAGTTCGTCTGTCCCTCCGGCGCGAAATACACCGCGGATATTCACGTCCGCAAAGCCGAACAGGAGGGTGCTACCCTGCTGACCGAGGTACCAGTTCAACGGTTGAACCACGGGCCGGACGGTGAGGAGATCACCGACGCGGAGTACGTGACACCGGATGGTGAGACGCACCGACAGGAGGCGGACGTCTTCGTCGCCGCCGCGGGGGCCTTCGAGACACCGCGATTGCTCTTTCTCTCGGAGTCGGCGGAACATCCCGACGGGCTCGCAAATTCCAGTGGCACCCTCGGGCGGTACTTCATGGGCCATCCACCCGCAGGCGTCATCGGTATCATCCCCGGCGAGAACACTCACCAGGGAGAGTTCGGCCCGCAGGTCTCCGCGGGGATCCACCAGTTCTACGACGACAATCCACCAGAGAACGGCTCTGTGAATATGTTCACCATCAACGTCGCCGGCCCCTCGCCCGCGACGATCGCGCTGGGCAGCACCGAGATCGGTGACGACCTCCTGGAGACGGTCGACTCCCAGTTCGGGAGTACGATCGGTGTGAACATGAGCTGTGAAATGCTTCCACGGGAGGACAACACGATCACGATCGACGAGTCGACGACTGACGATCACGGCAACCCGGTCCCAGACGTCTCGATCGACCCCGGCGAGTTCGCCCGGCAGGGTCAGGAGACCGGGATCGAAGCCGGAACCGCCCTCATCGAGGAGATGGGCGGGACCGTCTCCTACGCCACCGGAACCATGCTCGAAGAACACGACGAGATGAGTGACCTCGCGAAGGGGGGCTACCACCCGATGGGCGGAACCCGGATGGGCGAGGACCCGACGGAGAGCGTCGTCGATCCGAATCTCCAGACCCACGACGTAGAGAACCTCTACATCGCGAGTGGCGGCGTCTTCGTCACTGGCGGTGCATCGAATCCCACGCTGACGATCATGGCCCTCTCGCTGATGGCCGCAGACCACATCCACGATCGGCTCTGATCCGAATCGCGACCCAGAACGTGCTGGTGTCCGTCCGAGGCGACACCCACCACGACCGCTCACGAACGCACTCCAGACGAGTGATTCTCGAATCAATTATTCTGCCGCCATCTGGGCTACAAACATATTACAACGCAGGTTAGATACCGATAACCGGGAACCAGGTACAGGTTTTTTTATACTTCCGTTCAGTCGGCTCAGTAGTGTGCGCTGACAGACATATCCGGACGAACGCACAGGGACGAAGTAGACTCACCGAACCACGGCCAGAACGGCTCGGTCGACGGGCTAGACCCGGACAGACCTCGTGTGAGGCACGTGGCAGTGTCGACTGCTCATGACCGGGACACAGAACCGCAAACCGGAGGCCGAGCTCGGACTCCTCGATGCCACGATGATTGGGATGGGGGCGATGATCGGCGCCGGGGTGTTCGTTCTGACGGGGCTTGCCGCCGAAATTACCGGCCCAGCAGTCGTTCTCGTGTTCTTTCTCAACGGTATCGTCACCGGATTCACCGGCCTGGCCTACGCGGAACTGTCGAGTGCGATCCCGAAAAGCGGCGGCGGGTACGCCTTCGTCGAAGAAATCTTTTCGAACCCGATCGCCTTCCAGATGGGCTGGATGCTGTGGTTTGGCTACATGATCGCCGGCGCGCTCTATGCGCTTGGATTCGCCGCAAATCTCATCGAGTGGATCCACATTTACTGGTCGGGCTTTCCCGCAGGCGCAGTCCTCGGTGGCCTCACTACGTGGACGGTTGCGTACGCGTTCGGTATCGTCGCGCTGTTGATTCTGTTGAACGTCTTTTCGACGGCCGCGAGCGGAGCCGCCGAGACAGTCGGCACGATCATCAAAGTCAGTATTCTCGTCGTCTTTTCGGCCTTCGGTGCGTTTGCGATCGATACCGGGGAGTACACGCCAGTGTTCCCCGAAGGCGCCGCTGCAATCTTGCCCGCGATGGGCCTGACGTTCATCGCGTTCCAGGGGTACGATCTCATCTCGACGGTGACCGAAGAGGTCGAGAACCCCCGTGAAAACATCCCCAAAGCGATCTTTTTCGCCCTCGCTGGAACCATCGTCGTCTATCTGGCTGTCGTTGTCGTCTCTGTCGGAACCCTGAGTGCGGAACAGTTAGGCGAGCAGGGTGAAACCGCAATCGCCAGCGCAGCAGGAGCGTTCATGCCCGAGATACCGATTTTCGGCCCGGGATCGACGCTGATCTGGTTCGGTGCCGTGTTTTCGACGCTGACGGCACTCAACGCCGTCATCATCGCCTCCAGTCGCGTGGCGTTTGCGATGGGGCGAGACCGACTGTTTCCCTCCCGGATCGGTCAGATCCACCACAAGTTCGGAACGCCCGCCATCGCAGTCGTTGCCAGTGCCGGCGTGATGTTGCTTTCTGTGATATTTCTTCCGATCCAGATGGTCGGGAACCTGTCCAGTTTCTTCTTCCTGCTGGCGTTCGTCGCGGTGAACGCAGCCGTGATCAAACTCCGGCGTGAGCGCCCGAACATGAACCGCCCCTACGAGATGCCGTTCTATCCGCTCCCGCCGATACTCGGGATCGTATTCAACATCGGCATCGGCGGTTTCCTGCTCGTCCGAGATCCCGTAACCGGGCTCCTCGCGATCGCCTGGTTCGCCCTCGGTATGGTCGCATATATTCTCCTGAAGCGAACTGGACACGGTGGCGGTCGGATCCCATCGCCGGAGACTGCTGTGAAGACACGTTCAGACGATTGATACACCATGAATACACGAGACCTGCGCATCCTGATCGTCGGCGGGGGCCGCGTTGGCTTCCGGACAGCACAGACACTCGAAAACCGCGGACACGAACTCACCGTCATCGAACGCGACCCGGAACAGAGCGACCGGATCGCAGACGCGTATGTAGCTACAGTGATCGAAGGTGACGCGACGCGGCCGTCGATCCTGCGGCAGGCAAACCTCGACGACACCGACGTCCTCGCCGCGTTGACGGCCGACCTGGGAACGAACCTCGCGGTCTGTCTGACCGCAAAACGGTACGGGTCGCCGATCCGAACGATCATGCGACGACTGGAAGACGACGACGGCGAGTACGCCGACCTCGTCGATTCGACAGTGTTCCCCGAACGGGCCGGCGCGCGGGTCGCAGCGAACGCGATCGATCCGGGTGTCCGAGCCCTCGAAGATATGGTCGGACAGTTGGAAATTTTGGAGATCGAAGTGACCGAATCAGCCCCCGTCGCCGGGCGGACGCTCTCCGAGATCGCGCTCCCGGAGGGAAGCATCGTCGTCTCTGGAACGGACGGCGATTCGATAGCCGGTGCAGACACGACACTCGAACCGGGCCGAACGTACGTCGTCGCGACGGAACCGGACGTCGAAACCGAGGTCGTCCGACTGTTCCGTGGCTGATACTGATACGGAGATTGTGACGGACTGCTCCAGTCGACCACTGCGTGTTACCTGGGGTATGACCAGAAGTATAGAACGGGACGAGGCGTGTCATGATCGGTGAGTCGCTCCCGAACCGGTACACGGCGCCACGCGATCACTGGTGACCGACAGCGCGGCCCGACCAGTCTTCGATCTCGAGTGTCCACACGTTGGGATTCTCCTGGAGTTCGTACTCCGAAAGCAGGTTCGACTGGTATGCGTTGTCGACCATCGCGTCACGTGCCGCGTCCCACTCGTCTACCGTGATCCGATCGATCGGTCCGGAGACGATCACACTTCGCCACGATCCGTCGGGGTCGATGTCGAACGTCGTGAAACTCGCCTCGTCGGACTGCTCAGCGTACGTTTCTTTCCGCAACTCGGCGGTTGCGCCGAGAAAGACGAAATACAGGCTGTCGGCCCCGTCGTACCCAAACGACAGCGGCACGCCATACGGGACACCGTCGGCACTCAGTGAGAGAACGCCAACACCTGCGTCCCGCAATAGGTCGTCAATAGCGGGTTCGTCCAACTCCATCCCGAGTAAGGGTTGAAAATCTGAGTTCATGTATCGAATACGATCACGATCAGACATAAACTCTGGCCATAGTTCCACCCACCTGGAATACGGGTCTCGGTCACCGAATCCTGGTCAGGGAACTCCAGTCTGTTCGATTGAACGTCCCCGACTGCGACTGGGCGGTGACTTCGTGAGTCTCGAACCGTCCCACCCGATCGTCAGTGCTGGACCGAAACCCTGGCGTCGATCGTCCGAACAGTACGTCGTGATCGAAACCGGCGATCGACGACGAGAGTCGAACCCACGAAATAGAGGGTATCTGCTCATTCATCTACCCCTCATCTGTCCAAATACAAGAGGAAAACCCATCATGTCTACGAACACTCGAAACAGACTCGAAAGCCGGTACGCAGGCGTAACGCTCGAAGGACACCCACATGCACTGTCGGCGTGGTTCGTCGTCGCCCTGCGATTCGTCATGGGCGGAATGATGCTGTTTGCCGGCCTCGGCAAATACGCGTTCGTTAGCGGCGAGGGGTTCGACGCCGGTGGCTACCTGGTACACGGTGTCGACCCAGCGAGTCCGGTTAGCGGGCTGTACGCGGCGATGGCAGGCAACGCTGTGTTGCTCGACGTGATCAACGTCGTCATCCCGGCGACGCAGGTGCTGATTGGCATCGCGCTGATCTTCGGCGGACTGCTCCGGCTCGCTGCCCTCGGCGGTGCACTCCAGATGTTCGCCTTCTACCTCGGCGGGTGGGAAGGCCAGTGGCTCGCGCTGTTCGACTCGACGCTGATCTACACCGTCCTCTTCCTGGCGCTTGCGGCCTTCGGGGCTGGACGGATCCTCGGCGCCGATCGGTACATCGAACAACTGGAGGTCGGCGGCCAGCAACTGATCGAGCGGTTCCCGAAACTCCGGTACGTCCTCGGGTAACACGAACCGCTTTTCGGGCTACTGACCGGTAGTCTCACGTCCAGCCAACCGTCACGCGCAGTAACGCTCGATCGGTGCCCACAGAATCGGCCCGAATCCACTGACTCTCTGTTGCACTACGAATACTGCTTTATCATTTCGTACGGCCATCTACACTTCGTGATGAGTTCACAAGCCACATCCACGGAGAAGTACGACGTGACGCTCGGATCACTCGGGGCACGACTCGACATCGCTCGAACGGAAAACGAGGCGAACGTTGCCATCGTCGAACACACGCTCCCACCACACACGCTGGCCGCACCGCTGCACCGCCACAGCCGTGAGGACGAACTCTCCTACGTGCTGGAGGGTGAGATGACCGTCCTGGCCGACGACGAACTGACGACCGTTCCGGCCGAGGCGTCGATCGTGAAAGGACGTGACGTCTGGCACACGTTCTGGAACGCGGGCGACGAACCGCTTCGTTTCCTCGAAGTCATCGCCCCAGGCGAGTTCTCGGAGTTCTTCGACGACATCGCACAGCTCTACCCATTCGATCCCACGGACGAGGCGGCACTCGCCCGCTTCGAGGAACTCTGCGATCGCTATGACTTCGAAGCCGATCTCGACAGCATTCCCGAACTCTGCATGGAACACGGCCTCCAGCTGTAGGTCTCCCACTCCCACGGTTTCCATGTCGATCCGCCGAGTCGATCACACCGGTATCAGCCGCGACCAGTGACGAGCCAGAACTGATCGACGACGTCGGTAGTCTGTTTTGACCGTGGAATCGCGCCAGAGGATCTCTCCGTCCAGTATTCGGGAAAATACACGAAATCGCCGCAATTGTTCATTATCTTGAATGGCGTCTCTAGCCCTGCACTCATGCGATCGAGAGTCATCAACAGCCAACCTGTACCGCTTCTGACCACCTCATTCGAGGGTCGCCGATGAGCATGTCTTCGAGCGCCGTCCGTGCCGGCACCCAGATTCGACGCGGCGCGGGCTACGGGGTGTCCCGTATCCGAACGCCCGCGTTTTACCTTCTGACGGTCGCGTTCGTGGCGTTTCTCCTGTTGGCCTTGCGCGAGACGATGACGATGGTCGTCACCGCGTGGACTGGCGGCTACGCCTTTCCCGATCACCGCGTCCATCATATCATGATCGGCGGTACCCTGACAATCTTCGCGGCGACAGTCGTCGTGCAGTTGTACCGGCCAGCGAAGCGTGTGGGGGCGCTGCAGGCGGCACTCGCGTTCGTCGTCGCGGGGTTCGTGCTCACTGCGATCGCATCGGGACTGACAGCCGCCGGCGAGTTACTGGCGTTTCTCGTTCCGGTCGTGCTGATCGCCCTGCTGCACCCTGCCCGCGGCGAACTCCGGCCCCGACTCGACGGCGTGGACAGTCGCGTCCTCGCCGTGGCGGGCATCGGTGCGATCGGATTCGCAGCACTCGCCGTCACCGAGTTCGTGAATCATACCACGCTGGCCGACGAGCACGTCGCCTTTGGCCACTACGAGTTCATGCTCTTCGGCCTGGTCTCGATCGGACTGTTCGGCCTGCTTGGCGCACTGAAGCCATCCGGATGGCGGATCCCGATCTACGCCGCTGGCACGCTGGCACTCCTCTTTGGCACCAGTTCGCTCGCCTTCCCCGGCGCCGAACAGGGGTCGAGTCTCGGCACCCTCGCGGCGATCGCAGTCCTCCTCTGGGCGATCGCGCTGATCGGCGTCTCCGAGTACGTCGATCGCGGCGACTCGGGTGAACCGCCGGTTGAGGATGGACCGTCCGCCTGAACACAGGACGGGACGCATCGCAGCACCTCCGGTTTTCGGATCTAGCTCCCACACTGCCGTGTCGGAGAGAACACTCCAAAATCAGTATTTACACCGAATAGCGCTAAACGGACTACATAGATGGAACACTAGTGATTTATTAACTACGTTTGAATAATTATCTGGGAAAAATATATACACACGCGAGTAAAAACTCCTCACGCAATGAGTCCAGCAACGTACGAATTGACGGAGTCGATCGGCGGCTTCAGCGATGGCGACGTTCTCGAGGTCACCACCCGGTTCGGTGAGTGGCACCCCAACGACGTCAAACTCAAACCCCAGGAGCCGGCCAGTATGGGGTCGATCGAACTGACGAAAGAACAACTCGATGCGGTTGCGATGCCCACCGAGGAGTTCGCACCGATGTATCAGTTCGCGTAACCCGGTTTTGGATCCGGGAGCCCGTATTTTTTTGCGGTCAGCAACGTGTCAGCGTGTCTCGAGCGACCAGCTTGTCACTTACTGATTAGCGTCATCAATTACCGCCGATCGGCTATGACGGGTTCGCCGATCGGCGGTAACTACGGACACTAATCAGTAACTCTCCGAGTCGATCGAATCGCGACCGTCGGCTTCGGCGGGCACCAGGCAGTGTTCGAAGATCGGTGAGGACCGACAGGCGAAACCGACACGACAGTCACGAACCAGAACGGGTCGAGGCGGTCGTTTCGTCTCAGAACAGTAGGTTTATCAAGCGCACAGCGGTAGCTACCGCTACGATTACTCACCCTGTTATGGTAGGAAATGGACAACCGGAGGTGAACATCGGGCTCGTCGGTCACGTCGACCACGGCAAGACGACGCTGGTGCAAGCACTGAGCGGCTCGTGGACGGACCAGCACAGCGAGGAGATGAAACGCGGCATCTCCATCAGACTCGGCTATGCCGACGCCACGTTTCGCTACTGTGATGGCGTGGACGAACCCGGCTGTTACACCGTCGAAGCAGAGTGTCCGGACGGCTCCCCAAGTGAGCCACTCCGGACCGTCTCGTTCGTCGACGCCCCAGGTCACGAGACGCTGATGGCGACGATGCTCTCTGGGGCATCGCTGATGGACGGGGCCGTACTGGTCGTCAGCGCGAACGAACCCGTTCCCCAGCCTCAGACCGAAGAACACCTGATGGCACTCGATATCATCGGGATCGAGAACATCGTCATCGCCCAGAACAAAGTCGACCTCGTCAGCACCGACCAGGCGCGACAGAACTACCAGGAGATCCAGTCGTTCGTCGAGGGCACGGTCGCCGAAGACGCCCCCGTCGTCCCGGTCTCTGCGGGCCAGGAAGTCAACATGGACCTGCTCATCCAGGCGATCGAGGACGAGATTCCGACGCCCGATCGCGACCCGGATGCCGACCCACGGATGCACGTCGCCCGGAGTTTCGACATCAACAAACCAGGAACGACAGCGGAGAACCTGGC
>LKMJ01004699.1_pt1 | contig 12879 bp, 15 predicted proteins | sample 643391 | NCBI WGS metagenome assembly LKMJ01 (sample SAMN04112250, study PRJNA286221) | soda lake metagenome | biome: soda lake; feature: Kulunda Steppe; material: water; isolation source: sample PL-Br10 brine of Picturesque Lake | place: Russia: Kulunda steppe | collected 2010-07
ACATACATACATACATACATACATACATACATACATACATACATACATACATACATACATACATACATACATACATACATACATACATACATACATACATACATACATACATACATACACATACATACACATACATACATACATACATACATACATACATACATACATACATACATACATTCATACATACATACATACATACATACATACATACATACGTACATACATACATACAACCACAATGCTTAAGACTCGGTGGTAACGTGGGGCCACTGAGGTGCAAAACAGAGCAAAATAGGTGCATCAAAGGGTCCATTTCGGGGGGACTTCAAATCCACAAATTAATGTTTTACAGTACGGCAGATGATCCAGTAAAATTTGAACTCGCGAACAATTTGAAGCGTGAGTGACCCATCTTTGGTTGGGACACGTCTCCGCCGCCTTCGATCCAAATTTCTTGCAACTTGTGGCTGGCCTGGGCCTCTTTGTAATGGCGCACGACATAGGAGGTCTCCATGGTGTATGTGCACCAAGCATGAGCCAAATCCATGCAACCTGTGGGCCTGACATGAGCAGAAATCAAGCAACTTGTGGTGCCTGCCACGAGCGGAGGCCATGCAACTTGCGGGGCCTGGCGTTGGTGCTCCATGCAACGCATTGATTGTTTTGCTGGTTCCCTTGCCCAGGCATTCCAGCGCCCGCCTCCTGGTGCCGGACTCTAGAGGGCCTTCATTGGCAGCACGCTTGTCTGTTTCCACACATCCACCCCGACTCACACACCTGGTCGCCAGCAGCAATGCCCTCACACCAGCTTTCCACAAGCTCCGCCAAGTCTGGGTCCTGGTATGTGCTGTTGCCCTCCGACAGCTTCACCGCCTCCTGCAGAAGTCACGGTCACCATCAATCCTGAGTGCATCCGTGTAAGCCGTCATCCCCGTTAAGCATATTTCCCTGTCCATCTACCCAGATGGTGCTCAAGTCCTCTCTTTCAGCAGGCATCCTCAAAAGAGCATGCTTCTAACATTTTGCAGGAGGCATAAGCATGGGCATCTTGTACGCACAAACATATGTGTGCATACAAGCATGTATCATAGGAGCAGGGGAGAGAAGGGGGCAAAGAGAGGGGGAGAGAGAGAGAGAGAGAGAGAGAGAGAGAGAGAGGGAGGGAGGGAGAGAGAGAGTGTGTGTGAGAGAGAGATCACAGCTGCTGTTACCTCAAGACCAATTAGTGCCACACAGCTGCAGCGCTGTCCTCTCATGGTCTAGCTAGCTCGCTAAGATTTGGCAAGGAGCAATGCCTTGTCTTTACAAGGCAAAATACACTTACCTCTAACTTCTCTAGCTCCTTCTCGCTTAGCTGCTTGCGCAGCAGCTTTTCTACTAGACCCTCCTGACGCTTGCGGCCCTGCATGTCAGCGTGCATACACACATTAGCAACTTTTCAGGCCTTTGCAGGAATCTCCAATTCTCCAATCTCCATTTTGAACATGAAGTTGTTGCAAATAACTGCGCTTGCATCTGCAATTCTAGAACAATTAGTGCTTACAAAATCCAGGAGCAAGCACTTTGAGTTATCAAAGAACTCAAGATAAAACTTGTGTAGCAGCCACAGGCCCTGGGGCAATATGCCCAGAAGCCAAAAATAACAGAGTCAGACGCAAGCAGCCTAGGCATGCCCAGCTGACATTCGTGAAGGTCGGCTGGGTAAAATGTAAGTTGGACTGTGTGGTTTCTGTGTCTAATTGATCCTGCATGGGCTGATTAACATGCACGCACACATACAGTGTGCCCCAGGCATGCTGCTGAATGGGTAGGCCTTGGCCATGTCATAGCCTCGCTCCAGAGTTTTCAACCAAACACATTCAGCCCACCAAACACAACATTCTTTAATGGAAGAAAACTTGCCTGATTGCTGCGAGGTATTCTTGCCGCTATGGCAATTGCATCAATCATACTGTCCTCTAGAAGGTGAGAGACGCCTTGCAACTGCTTTGGGGACATCTCTGTGAGACCTCTGACGGTTCGTATAAGACCCCGGGCTGCAGTTTATTGTTGCAAAGTGTAAGCAGTGTATTGATGCTCACAAGGATCATGGTACTCGATACTTGTGTCCAGGACATCTACACAGGCGAAGCTTGCAAGCCTCACCATCCCGCTTCTCCTGCTTCCTGTTCCTCCGCCCAGGTTCTTTGACTTCAACTTCTGCAAAGTTGTACAAGCTGTGGCACACAGGGAGCCGCCTAGGTTTAAGGTGTAGACCACAACAAGGGTTCGGATGCAATGTATAGCCGCCACTAGCGCTCAATTGTAACATTTTATAAACTCAAATATTTGCTTATCCCATCCGCAATCGTAATGATCGTGCTCTGAAAGATGTAAGCAAGAATGCCTTCAGATGAAGCCACTTTTGGTGGATCCCATTCCATGCGTGAAAACTATGAGAAAGTGGGTAAAGATGCATGTAAATATGTCTATAAACACTTTTGCGTCACACACACACACACGCACACACACACACGCGCACATGCACACACACTCGCACGCGCACGCGCACACCCGCGCAGACGTGCGCGCGCACACTCACACACACAAGTGCACACACATCCCTACGTGACTTACAGGGTGTCGTAACGTACTATAAACAGCATGGGCCCACTTACAGGTGTGCTTGGCAGCACTAATTTAAGTCTTCGCCTTTTTTAGGACATCTGGGCAAGGAGAATTCCAAAAGTGTTAACGTCTGTCTCCACGCCCTTACCTTACCTTACCTGTCTCCACGCCCACTTTTTACACGTGTGCACCACCAGGAACCCGCACTTTCCAGGCATTTGTGCTGCAATAGCAAATATATTGGATGTCTGGTGGACTACGTACTTTGCATGCAAAGCAGGTGGGGCATCCTTTCTTCTTAGTGGCTGTTTCCAACTTCAGCGAGAGTTTAGCGTTCCTAAGTGATGCGGTTACGCGGCAAGGCTCCTAGTCATTCCTCATTCCCCTGTCAGGCGAGAACCGCACCCATTTTGATCATCTTGAAGTTAGACAGCACAAAGATGTGGCTAAGGGGCAGGCCACAGAGAACGGTGGTCGGGAAGAATACCAGGCGCCACTCCATGAGCCAGGATCAGCCATGATGTCTCATGCACCTTGTTGCAGAAGCTATGGCGCTGGACACTGTGTGCGGTGCGTGAGCTGTGTTCATGATCTTCTGATCTCTAATGAGATATCTTCTGAGCAGTGTTGCGCACACGCTGGAGATCTCTGCAAGGCTCGGCGTGCTACAGAAGAAAAGCTTTTCTCAAATTGGCTGAGACGTTGCTGGAGAGAGTAGCCTCATGAGCCAATCCCATAGATCGTCCAAAGTTTGGACTTAATAGGTACTTTCCTGATCTGACTGCCTGACCCTTGTGAGAGTGGCGGAAGCGGTTTGAGGCATGTAGGAACTGTGTCATGTTCTTCCCTTAATTGGGTTGGCACAGCCGCCAGGCAAGCTCATATCTTGTCATTGGATTGGCCAATTCGCCCATCAGCCTTGAATGAACTCAGCAGCGTGTGTGCACAACACCGCTGTGCCTTGGTGCGCAGAGTCCTGGATCTAGCTTGTGGTAGCGGCGAGGCCACGCAAGCCTTTGAGACCTGGTGGAGATCTCGGTGCCATTCTGGGACATATGACCCCATGCACCTGCCGCCGAACCACCCATGCGATGTGCAAGCCCACGGTACAGCCGCAGTATCTGCATCCTTGGCAGGCCCTGGGGCTGCAGTAGCCTTGCAGGGAGCGCCAGCGAGTGCATACGCCCAAAACGCCAGGGGATCCGACTTGCAGCAGCAGCAGCAGCAGCAGCAGCAGCAGCAGCAGCAGCAGCAGCAACAGCCACACTCAGGCTTGATGGGCCTCTTACAAGGCAGAGGGGCTCTGCGGCTGTGCATCGATGCCGCAGACCCTTTCACCCAGGAGGCCTACTTGGCGTGGACTGGCCGGCAAGCGCAAGTGTACAGCTTTGAGGTGAGGAGGAAGCAGGGACACGTGTGCGTGAACCTGCACCAACTCCTATGCCAGTGTCAGGTCCAAGCGGTGCGCACTAGAGATGCAATGTCTTGTGCGCCGGCCTGCAAGCGCACACGGGAGATGCAATGGCTTGTGTGCCGGCTTGCAAGTGTGCACGGGAGATACAATGGCTTGTGTGCCGGCCTGCAAGTGCACACGGGAGATGCAATGGCTTGTGCGCCAGCTTGCGAGTGTGCACGGGAGATACGATGGCTTGTGTGCCGGCTTGCAAGTGCACACGGGAGATGCAATGGCTTGTGTGCCGGCTTGCAAGTGCACACAGGAGATGCAATGTCTTGTGCGCCGGCCTGCAAGTGCACACGGGAGATGCAATGCCTTGTGCGCCGGCTTGCAAGTGTGCACGGGAGATGCAATGGCTTGTGTGCCGGCTTGCAAGTGCACACGGGAGATGCAATGTCTCGTGTGCCGGCTTGCAAGTGCACACGGGAGATGCAATGTCTTGTGCGCCGGCCTGCAAGTGCACATGGGAGATGCAATGTCTTGTGCGCCGGCTTGCAAGTGTGCACGGGAGATGCAATGTCTTGTGTGCCGGCTTGCAAGTGCACACGGGAGATGCAATGGCTTGAGTGCCGGCTTGCAAGTGCACACGGAAGATGCAATGTCTTGTGCGCCGGCCTGCAAGTGCACACGGGAGATGCAATGTCTTGTGCGCCGGCTTGCAAGTGTGCACGGGAGATGCAATGGCTTGTGCGCCGGCTTGCAAGTGCACACGGGAGAGTCTGTAGCAGGCCCCATACTTGTGACAAAGTGCTGGGTGCATGCAGGGGAGGCGGGCTTGATAACCCCATGCCTCGCCTGCATTGCTGAGCCAGCTGCTTGAGCTGCTGTGCATGATGAGGTGTCTAATTCTGTCAGAGGGCTTATGATGCGCAGGATGTCGGCGGCGGCCTCCTTCTGGACGAAGGTCGCAGTTACCATGTGTGTGTATGCTCGTACGCCATGCACTGCTGCAGCGACAGTTTTCTGTGAGTAATTTCAGCGGTGCACGGGCGCTGCAAGCCTACCTAACCTTGCATTGTGTGCCTCCCCCCTTCTCTAAGGGCGGTCGCACTGCATCGACTGCCTATCAGATCAAGCAGCTCTTGCCTGCAGAAGTCCATAAAAGATGGCATTTGTGTCTAACGATGACATGGCCCCGATATGCCAAAAACTGAACCCCTGCAATGCGAAGCACCACCTCCTACTTGACTGGGCCACATTGATTGGGCCGTCTTGAAGGACACTACCTGCGCGGCTGGGCCCCTGCTTGAAGGTACAACACCTTACTCCAGCTGTCTCTGGTGTGCGAGGCGCTCATCATCATCAGCCCTCACAAGCTGCCCAGGTGGGTACGCATGCAAGCGCTCAACATTCACCCAAATGCATTGCTCGGTGCCTCGGCCAAGCCTCACTTATGCCTGACACATTGATTGCGGTGTACGTTGTACCCAAGGCAACAGCTGCAAGGGTCACCTCTGGTGGGGTTTGGCACTAGCATTGCCGTAATTAATCAACTTTGCTTTGCTGATGCATCCCTTGGGTTTCACGTGGCCTTCCATAAAACTTGGCACATTGTGCAGTCAACCGATTTCTGGCATGTGACTCAGTCAGATCACACACCGACACTCACCATCCTCTCCAACTTCGCAACATGGGATGCCTATTCTGTCTCAGGGTTGAGGAGCGCACCGGATGGATTCTGTCTAAACACCTCGTGGTTGAGCGAGTGCATGCACGTCTGTTCATAAGCCAAAATGTGCAGTGTGAACATGAGCTGAGCATTCAACATCAGACGTAGTGATGTGATCCACAAGAGCTCTTCGTGTTATGGTGAAATTAGTACCATGTGCTGGTACATACCACATGGGATATTACATGGTACTCAGGATATTACATGGTACACATGTGTAGCATAGCTTTTGATTACGCCTCGCTGTCCAGGTGCTTTCCTCGCAAAATTTTCATAAAGATCTGTTTCTTTTTCATGTCATATACTATGTCAGTCATTGTGCACTCTCCTTTATGAGCGGTGAGAAGGGCGTAAATTAGTTTTAGGGTTTCAAGAATTCAAATCCATTTTTACGATCTTAAGACGATCTATAACAATGTCCAAGGTTATCTTTGATCCCCCAAAAGACGCCACAGTCGTGAGCCTCGAGGACAATGCTCCTGTGAACGTGGTGGAGAAGATGAAGGGAGCGCCTGTGTCCCTTGTGGTCCTAAGCAGGCACATTGGTGGGTAACGCAGCACTCTGAACTCGCAAGGAACAAGAAAACGTTGGTTGGTGCTCATAACTTTTGCATCTGAATGCCAATTGTCCCTCCACTTCACTGTTGCAACTATCTGCAGGATGATACTGGTGAGTCCAAGTCTTCAGGCTGGGCCTTCTCCTGAAGTAGGGCTTCCTCAGAATTGGCCTGCAGACTGTGTGCGAGCTGACTTGCGCGCACACGCAACAGATCACGATACTTTGTTGCAAGTGGCCTGGACGTGATAGTTCAAGGGATTGTGCACACGTGTGATGCTTTCAGAAGGGAACTTGAACTGCACAGTGGTTTATCACAGAGATCTGTACCACTCGGTATGGCTCCCCTGGTTACATGCTGGAAGTGAATTCTTACTGCACAAGGCTGCATTTTTATCAAGAGAGTATTACACAAGCAAGTGTTCCGGTCCATCCATTTCTGCAAAAAATTCTCTCTGCAACTGACTCAACCTCGCATACATAGCCCCCAAATGTCATGACATTGCCAAGAAGCTGCAGTTTTATGTGCACACCTGAGTTGCTTGCTCAGCTCCTCAGAAGAGTTTGCATGTGTCACGTATGATATGCAAGGCGCTCCCCACTGGCGCCCTATGTCTGACGCCCTGTGCTACACTTCCCAAGAGCCCAGTGATTCTTCTCGTCAGCACAGCCCTCTGCAGCGAATGTGCCTGTTCTTGAACCCTGACTCCCACCCCACCCAAACCCTCTGTCATGCACTTGCAAGGTTGTGTGCATGCATCAGCCCAGCACCTGGCCCCACCAACTTGTTTTGCTCTCCCTTCTCAAAAAACATGGGCGTCTTGGCACCTTGGATTGCAAGGATTGCAAGGATAAGGCCTCCAGTCTGGAAGTGTGATTAGTAGCTAAGGTCTAGGTTTTGACACCTTGACCCATTTGTTCCCTGCGCGCACAGCACCTACGAGCTGGCGCACCTGCTCAAGGAGCAGGTCCAGCCCGCGCTCAGCTCGATGGACCCCAGTCCACAACTCATCTTCGTGAGTGCGCAGCGGCCTCTGACTTGTGGCTAGCAAGCTGGACAGCTGAGCTGTCCAGTCTAGGTTTGGCTGTTTCGTGGTTTGGGAGGAAGGACGCCAGGCCTGCGCACAAAGAGCCTCAGAAGCACGCGGGGGCATTTGTCTATGAACTGTGCTTGCCCCAGTGCAATGTCGCGCCCCCTTGCTACGCTGGCCAAGGTGCAGCGGCGCTTGTACAGGCCTTCCTGGAAGTCTTGCTTGTTTGTAAGTGTGCAAGAGGCCATTTCCAATGTGAGTGTGGGGAGTGCGGCTGGTGCTGCAAGTGCAGTGGATCCTGCTAGCGTGGCATTGCATGTTTGTGGCATTGTGGCATTGCATGTTTGTGGCATTGCATGTTTGTGGCATTGTGGCATTGCATGTTTGTGGCATTGTGGCATTGCATGTTTGTGGCATTGCATGTTTGTGGCATTGCATGTTTGTGCAGGGTCATTTTTGTTGGCAGCTGTTTGGGGCGCAGGCGCTCTTCGCAGTGTGGCTTAATGTTGGTTTTATCGGCAGGCATTCAATGATTGATGCAGAATAATTGATTGCGTTCATCTGAAATGCCATCAAGGTTGGATTTACCATCGGCTCTATAACAGATATTGGATTTGGCAAGAGGGGTGTGAGATGACCACGCCCAAAGCCTCAGGCATCTGCAGGCAGAGTTGTCTGCGCCCAAGCACGCATTGCTGAGTTCCCGCCGCCTTCCTACACTTGATCAGCGCAGAGGTCGTGGTCGCTCACGGTTATGATCCTACATTCGTGTTTTATGATCCTTCTTATATTCATCTTTTTGCCAGGAGTGTGTGTGATAGACAGGAGGAATGGGAGGATGGGTACCATGTCACATAACACATGACACGTATGTGCCTTGCCCACAGTGGTTTGCGTACATCTCTGAGCCACCCTCTGTATGGTTGCCATGCTATCTCGGCAGCGTGTGTTTGTGGGTGTTGCCCACCGCACACATTGGGGTTGCAGGCAGGTTGGGATGCCCCACTAGCACTGGGGTGATTTCCTGCCGTTCATGCGTGCTCTACCAATGTGGCAACGCCATGGTGCACCTCTAATTTTGACAATGCCACTGCGCACCTCTTTCTCCCCTTTGTTTCGTGCAGGTGCCAGTCCGTCCTGCCAGGCTGCTTTGCAGGCGTTGAGTGCTGCATGTATTGAGGCTCAGCTGCAATCAGTCTGCCCTCAGCGCAGTGCTGCCTTGCAGGTCACTTTCGGCATCAAGAGCACTGCTTGCATGTGCAAAGCTGCTTTGACCTCCCCTTGCGCTGCCTTGCAGATCACATGCGGAAATGCAAGTGCATTGGACGCATGGCAGAGCAACACGCAATTCCCCCTCGACAAGGCCTTCCTAGATCAAGAAGGTGAGTGCAACCAGACACTCGCGCTTACACACACAGGCAGTATGGGTCCCGCACACCCAAGTAAAGCAAACCCCACACTTGCAATCAAATCCATGTGCACACAAACACACGCACGCACACTGACACGCACGCATACGCACGCACGTGCGCGTGCGCTCTCACACATACACTGATACACTGACAACCAGCTAGACGAGCTGAGGCCACGCCGTTATGGGTGAAATGATGGCTGCTTACACTCAGCCACCCCTCCATGCAGAGCACCCTCCCTTGTGTAGCAGTCCATGCAGATCTTGGTTCCCCAGCCTTGCCTGGCAAAGGCCACCCGCTGCCCTGCAGCTGAGATTTTGTGCATGGTGGTGTGGGATGCAGGCGTGTTCTACTCTGGCCTCAGGACCCACACAGGCATTTTCAGGACCCTGTTCTCTCCCCGGATGTGGTGAGTGCTGCGATGCTTTGGGGTAATGTGAGGCATACCCAACCAAACCAGCCAAACGAAGGCGGCCTGACCGGCTTGGGCCACAGGGCAGGAGGGTCAGGCCCTGCAGTCGCGAAGAGAGTTGGAGTACAGGAGTACACATGTACGCCTTTGAGGAGGAGAGCGTGCACCCCAGCAGTGACCGCCACATGTGTGGCCCCAGTCTTTGCACTCTCGCCTGTGGGAGTGGCTCAAGGGCAGAAGCATCCCCAACGTGGGGGCGCCTGCTGGGCGGTGCTGGTTGATCAGGCGGGCTAGGCACTGGGACAGGCCAGGCTTGAGTAGGCTTGAGTGTTGATGAAGAATGCTGGGGGCTGGGGAGGAAAGGGACATGCTGCACAAGCCACGAGCGCGCGTCCTGCGCAGGCCTTATGTCCTGCGCAGGCCTCATGCAAGGAGCCTTTCAATGGACAAACCCAGGCAGCGCTTACCCTTAGCTACGACATGCATCAAGGCATGGGATGAGGGTGCTCTGATATGCAGGCGCCAGCCGCACCAGGGTCATCACCAGCGGAGCTGCCTGAGAACGCAGGGCGCTTTGGCCCTAACTGAGCGTGAACTCCATAATGCGCGCCTGGTGCCTCCTGGCTGCCTTCTGCATCCGGCTGCACTGGGGCAGCTGTGACGACCGCCCGTGCTGACACCTATCCACTTAGCAGCAGCCAGGGCAAAATAAGGCCGGGGGCCCTGACTCACGCACGCATGCCTGTTGTGCCGCGACAGGATCTGGGGAATGGCCAAGCGGTTCTGGTACGGCCAGATTGGCACGCTGCTCCGGTCTTTCTCTGGCTACAAGCTGACTGTACCAGAGAAGAAGGAGCAGAGCTGGCAGCAGGTGTGTGTGTTGGGGGGGAAGGGGGGGGGGAGATAGAGGAGAAGCGCTGGAAGCAGGTGTCCACGCGCGCATGTGCATTGGAGCAGAGCTGGCAGCACGTTATGCATGTGTGTGTCAGAGCGGAGGTTACAGCTTGGAGGGTGAGCTTATAAAGTAGGTTCATGAACAGTAAGCACATGCGCCTCATGAGCACAGTGGGACTTGATTGTCCCAACGGTAAAAAGCCCCAGCAAGGAGCTGAGGTGAACGGCAATCCATGTGCGCACAGGCATAGCGCTCTATGCAGTGAGTGCGCACAAAACCTCCCCATCGTGCGTTCGCTGCTTCTCTGCACATGAATCGATGCGACGCTCATGTGACATGAGCGCCTTGTGTGCCCATGCGCTCACCCTGTGCAGCGCCTGCCTGACACGCATGTGGGACCTGGGCCCCAAGTGCAGCCCCTGTTTTTTTATACTGTTCGCAAGTTGGTGCGATGTGCCTGCTGCCTGGCTTGTCTGCAGGGAGGCACCTTCATCTTCAAGGGCCTGGATCTCAAGTGGAGCCACTACGAGCAATCCCCAGGTGTGCACGGTGTGGCAGTGCAGGAGAAGGGGAGCACTCCCTAGCTGTGCACGGTGTGCCAGTGCAGGAGCAATCCCCGGGCATACACATGCACACACCCTCAAACACACACACACACGGTGTGCCTGTGCGGGAGAAAAGGGGAGACCACAGAGTGCTGTGCTGGGCGAGCACACTGCTCCAGAGCTGGATTTAGCTAGAGATCTAGCTAGAGCATAAGTATTTTTGACCAGCTACGGGCTCAAAAGCATCCGTCCACGACCTTCCCCATTCCTTCCTTGCCTTGCCTCCCTGCCCTCCGTCCATGACCTTATCCCCTCCCTTTTCTCCATGAATTCCGCCCATGACCTGCACACCGGCTACGCACAGCGCATAGCCTCGCACTTGGTCCATGTCGATGCCATGGCGGGGCGTCGTAAACATACATCGCAGGCACATGCCACAAGAATTTGCCCGGTTGTCTTAAGCACGGGCATATGCAGCAGGTCCTGCAAGGTTGTCTTAAAGTTGAAGCACAGGCATGTACCACAACACCTTGTCATATACCTGGCTTGCACCAATTAGTAACACCCCATCATCGTCTGACCATTTGGGTCTCAACGGTTCTGGGGTTGCGGTGCAGGTGACTATCCCAGCATGCAACAAGTCATTGTTGAGACTTTGAGGGTGGTCAGTAGCCTCAAACAGTAGCCCAGGCTCTGTGAGACACTGCGACAGCATGCGATGCTGGAGATGTGTTGGAGCCGCCTAGGCTTGTGAGGTGCTCTGCACACGGTGGCAAATAAGGTGCAGCAGGATGAAGGGAAGTGCCGTATGATGACGCCCATGTCTGCAACTCCATGCCAACATTGCTGGAGAAGGCAAGGGCTGAACGCCTTGGTGCCCCCTCTTGCGTAAGCCTTTTTGCCGCATTGTGAAGAGGCACCTGCATTTGACACGCAGGAATTGTATCCTGCAATTGACAAGGCAGAAACTGCGTGAGGAAGTATACTGTGCCTAGTACCTGAAGCCAGTGAGCACTCTATCAAGTCACTGGCAGTTGTACTTGAACAACGCATCTTTGAGAGATACATTTCAGGAGTGGTAGGCCACTGCCAATGCCTTATCACTTTGTCTTGTCAGCTGTCAACATGCACAACAGATGTTGCACAGGGAGCTATGTCTTAGATAAAGTGTTTTATATTGAGAATACGTTGACTAAGTAGAGCAAATAATACACATTATTGGCTCCGCGTGTATGGGTGATGGACTTGTCCCCTTCAACTTGGTGGAAGGTTTGGAGGCCTTGGGTTCTGGTTGCAGGCCTTTTAGGTTTCAGCTAAGCTGCCCTCGTTCTGCAGATACAGTCATGTAACCTAACCTTACCTGTGTTTCTTCCATACAAGGATTATAAGGCCTTCAGTCAAGACGTGTGACTACTAGGTTAGGTTACATAGCTGTATCCGCCGAACGAGGGCAGCTTAGCTGAAGCCTAAAAGGCCTGCAACCCCAAACCAAAACTAAAAGCATTCAAATCAGAAGGAAGATAGTGTCTGGAAGCCGGATGTTTTAGTGAATAGCAAAACTGGAAACTGGAAGACGTTTGAAGGCAGTTCATGAGCACGCAAAGGCAAGATCACAGCAAAGGACATGTGACTACCAGCCTGCCTGTGCTAAAAAACAAGAGAATAAAAGAAAAAAACAGAAAAACTATGTAGGCGGCTCATATAATGCAAGTAATTCATAAAGGTAAGTTTACAAGTTTAAGTTTGACCTTCAGCCAGGTGGTTTGACTGATCAGGTTGCTGGTGAACACCAGCCATCAGATAAACATCCATAAGCTTTGAAATAAAATGATAGGAATCATTAGTTTGTTTCTGGAAAAATTGAAGACATCTTCAGAACAAGCTTGAGAGAAATAAAAAGCTCCAGTCTGATTGACAGTAATTTTGTGAGCCATAGGGAGATCGTAATACAAGTCTGCATATTGAAGCCTCAGCGAACACATTTGCATGCAACGGCACAAGAAAAGTGTGTGTTTTTCATCTTGAATAGCCTGCAAGCCACACTTATCACAGACACCATCATGATGTTCCCAGCTTCTTGTCTCAACTCTCAGCGCATGGGAATGTAACCTGAAACGTGCCACACTGCGTTGTGTCTGCCTGCCTAAATCCAGATGCAGATACCTAGGTACAGAAGAAGGCGGTCCATCAACAGTCACCGTCCTTAGTGGCAAAGCAACCCAATTATGATATTTTGCAGTCTTGTCCATCTGATCTTCATCACCTAGCTGGTTTGCCTGGTACCAGATACTCC
>LKMJ01004700.1_pt1 | contig 12878 bp, 14 predicted proteins | sample 643391 | NCBI WGS metagenome assembly LKMJ01 (sample SAMN04112250, study PRJNA286221) | soda lake metagenome | biome: soda lake; feature: Kulunda Steppe; material: water; isolation source: sample PL-Br10 brine of Picturesque Lake | place: Russia: Kulunda steppe | collected 2010-07
CCGCCGAAGACGTTTTTTGCACCCGGATAGGCTCCCCGCTCAATCATCAGGACGTCGAGGTCCTCGTTTGCCATGGTGATGGCAGCAGCAGAGCCAGCGAGTCCAGCGCCGACAACAATCGCATCGAACGCGTTGTCGTAGTTCGGCTGGGCTGGTGGTGGCGTTCGCTCTGGTTGGTCGTCCGCCGATTCCGTCGCGTTGTCAGTTGTGTCTGTCATGCGAGTACCTCCTGTGGGTCATCGGCATCTTCAAATGCGGCGACTAGTTCGTCGCACACCTCGAAGAGGTCGCCAACGATACCGTAATCGGCGTGGTCGAAAATCGGTGCGTTCGGGTCGTTGTTGATTGCCACGACGACGTCGCTGTCGTTCATCCCCTCAAGATGCTGGACAGCACCGGAGATACCGACGGCGACGTAGAGTTCGGGTCGAACCGTCTTTCCGGTCTGACCGACCTGCCGGGCGTGTGGCATCCAGCCCTCGTCGACGGCTTTGCGGCTTGCAGCGACTTCGGCATCGAGCGCTTCTGCCAGTCGCTCAACTGGACCAGGGTCGCCCTCGATACCGCCGCCGGCCGCGACAATTCGGTCTGAATCCGTGATGTCTGCGGTATCACCGACCTCGCGTTCAAGCACCTCGGTGACGGTTTCTTCTTCCGTAACGACAACATCGACATACTCTATCTCACCGTCGCGGGTTTCGTCTCGGTCAAGCGGCTCGAAGACACCCGGGCGGATGGTCGCCATCTGTGGGCGGTGGTTCTCACATTTGATGGTTGCAACAACGTTCCCACCGAAAGCCGGGCGGCCGGCTTCGAGGTGGCCCTCGTCGTCGATACCGAGTTGCGTACAGTCGGCAGTCAGGCCAGCATGCGTTGGGACCGCAACGCGTCCGGCGAAATCACGACCGGTTGTCGTTCCGCCGATGAGGGCAACGTCGGGTTTCCGTTCGGCGACCAGTTCGCGGAACTGCTTGCCGTAGGGGTCGGCGCGGTATGGCTCGAAGATGGGGTCATCCGCGACCAGTACGCGGTCTGCGCCGCGGGCGATGGCTTCCTCGGCCACGTCATCCACATCGGAGCCGATAACGAGCGCTACGAGTTCCTCGTCATCCGGCTTTTCGTCCATCAGTTCCTTCGCTTCGGCGAGTAGCTCCCACGAAACGGGCGCAACCTCGCCTGCATGTTCCTCGATGAACACCCAGATATCCTTGTACTCGTCAACATCTACTTCCGGCATCTAGACCACCCCTTCCTCTGCGATGGCTGCTGCAAGGTCCTCGACACTGTCGACGACCTCCTGTTCTCGTTCGACTGGGTCAGCCGTATCCATGCCACCGACCTGTGTCGGGGAAGCATCGAGGCCAACTTCGTCCGGGTCGATTCCCAGCGCTTCGGCGTCGAGTTCCATCGGCTCGAACTCCGTTTCGGCGTAGAGTTTCCGGTGGAGCCCCGCTGGTCGTGGGTTGTTGTCACCGTAGCCGACTGCCACGATAACGGGGAGGTCGGCAGCAACGACTTCGTGGCCACCTTCGACATCTCGGGTTGCGAGAAGCTGGTCATCTTCGGGTCGTGGGTCGAGGTCTTCAACGTAGGTCAACTGCGCCCAGTCGAGATGTGCGGCAATCCCTGGTGGCACCTGTCCGGTTGAGGAGTCTGTCGTCTCCTCGCCGAAGATTCCGACATCGGCGTCAAAGTACTCTGTCGCGTACGCGAGCGTCAAACTCGTTGGCCAGGTATCGGAGCCTGCAAAAGCCATATCCGAAATCAACGCTGCATCGTCACAGCCCAGGGCAACGGCGAGTTCGAGAACCGGTGTTGCCGTCGGCGGCCCCATCGTGAAGGCGATTACTCTCGCCCCAACTTCGTCTTTTAATTGCAGCGCCGCTTCGAGCGCGTTTCTATCCGGCGGATTTAAAATTGCGGCCGCCTCCGCCCGGTTCAGGGTTCCTGTGTCCGGGTCAATCGTTACGTCGTCTTCATCGGGAACTTGCTTGATTCCCACAACGACGGTCCAGTTGTCTGTCATTGATATGTCACCAGGAACGCAGAGGGGTTCCTACCGATGACTAGAAGCCCTTCATCTATCAGGTCCGTACCTCGAAGTAAAGGGTCTTTTTTATATGGGGGATAGTATCACAGGGAATGTCGAGAGACGGTTAACTGTGGTACTATCTGTCATAGTGGGTCAATTGGTGCCACAGCAAACGCAATATAGAGCTGGATGAAACCAGCGATGATGAGCGCGATGCCTGCGAGGCGGGTCAGGGTCCCGGCATGTCCGGAAAACCGTTCGAGGAACGCTTCCTGACCGATTGCAACCGCGACGGTTGCCGCCAACATCAGGAGGGCGAATCCGCCGGCATAGGAACCGAGGACAAACGCCGTTCCGGCGAGCGAGAGTTCGAACGAGAGCAGGCTAACGGACAGAAACAGCGGCAGGACACACGCTGTTGCCGCGAGTGCATAGACTGCCCCAAAGAGTCCAAATCCGGCGACGCTGGTGCGCCGTTTCGGCAAGACCACGGTAAACGAGAGCATCCCTTTCCAGAGCACGAGCACGCCGAGGAGAATCAACCCAACGCCAATCAGCGGTTCGACGCTCTCAACGACCCGTTCGAACGTTTCGCTGGCAAGGACAGCAAACACCGACAGCACTGCAAACGTCCCGAGGGCCCCGAAGCTGGCTGCCACTCCACGTGAGAGCGCGCCCGAGAGCGGAGCGGATTCGCTGTCGACGGCGGCGACGTAATAACTCACATAGCCCGGCAATAGCGCGTAGACACAGGGCGAAAAGAAGGTGGCAATCCCGGCACCGAACGCGAAGGTTGCCTGGGCCGTCGTTGACATTGCTTAGCGGGCCTCGTCGATAGCCGAAAGAATTTCGTCGGTTGTTTTGTAGCCAGAATCCGACCAGACGAGGCGGTTTTCCGCATCGATGACGGCAGAGTACGGCACACCACGGGCATCAACCTGCATCGACATATCGAGGTCCTCGTCGTGTGTCACCGGCCAGTTACCGTCGTGTTCTTCCCACCATTCGATGACATCCGCCTCCGTCGTCGATTGGCCGAGCGCCTCACTCGTCATCGAGACGAACTGGACATCGTCACCGACCTGGGCTGCTGCCTCGCCGAGCGGTTCCATCTTGCTCGCACAGGTCCCACACCAGGTGGCAAAGAGCGCAAGGTAGGTCACCCGCCCTTCCTCCGGGACGGTTTCGGTCCCTGCGGTACTTCCCGGTGCCTCGAACCGAGTCACTTCGATTGGTTCGATACGGTCTTCCTCCTCATCGCGGAGCACCGAATCGAGCGCGCCAGTCTGATAGGCTGCTCCGGCCCCGACGATGCCAAGTGCACCAAGTCCGGCGATGAGCTCTCGGCGTTTCATCTTACCACCCCTCGACGACCTCCTCGACGTCCTGGACGAGTCCGGCGGCGTTAGGCAGCCGTGACCCGTTGTAGTTTCGCTCGATGTAGCCGTCCTTGTTTGCGAGGATGATGTGCGATGCGTGTGTGTAGAGTTTCTCGTCGTGGTCGTGGTCCTCGACGTCCTCCTCATCAGGGAGTTCGTGGTCGTGGTCCTCTTCGTCAATCTCTTCCTCGTACTCGTAGGAGACGCCAAAGGTGTCAGTGACGACCTCGCGTGCGTGGTCCTCGTCTGCAGGTCTGAGGAAATGCCAGCCGTTGCCGCTGACGTCTGCTCCCCGTTCCTCGCTGTATTGGGTGAGGACGTCGGTCGTATCGTATTCCGGGTCGAACGTCATCGGCAGGAACGCGAGTTCGTCGGCGTACCCCTCCTGAATCGCCTGATTCTGTACCTGAATGAGGTTGGACGTCATCGTTTCACAGACGGTTGGACAGCGCGTGAAAATAAACGTCATCAGCACGTGTCGGTCGTCGATAAATTCCGTCGTCGTCACCTCGCTATCGCTTAGCGCATCGGGCACGGTCGCCTCCGGTAACTCCTCTTCGTGGATTGGAAACGGAATATGGCCGGCCTCCCGGGATTCTTTGACTTCGTCGTATAGCTCAGGCTCGCCAAGGACGGTGTTGCTGCTCCCGGTTACCCGTGAGACGGCGTCCAGACAACCCGCCAGTGAGAGGCCTGTTCCCGCCGCGACGCCACCTGCGAGGAACGTCCGTCGGTTCATTATCGAGCCTAGGCAATTCGTAGCCTTAAGCGCTTCACTCCGCGTGTGCAGCGCGCATACACAACCGAAGCGCTGTTTTATTTCGGGTGGTCAAAGTCGTCTAGTCGCGCCTGTCTCGTCTCCGGATACTCGCCGACGAGTGCGTACGGCAACAGAATTGCAACCGCGTTAATCGTCGCCACGAGCAAAATGGGTGCGAGAAAGAGCCCGTAAAATCCGAAGACCGTCGGGCCAACAATGTACGCCAGCATCAGCAGGCCTGTGTGCGTATTCTCACCGCTTATCTGTGCCCGGATAAAGAAATCCGGGATGAAATCCACAATCACGGCGCTCACGACGAACAACACCACAACTGAGAGGATGGCCTCCGGGACGCCAGCGACCCACGCATTTGCGGCTAACCCAATCGTCAGGGGAATATAGACGAGTTTGATTCCCACAACAGGAATCAGGCTACCGATGCCTGCAAGCGCACCAAACAGCGCAGGGAAGGGAATCTGGACTACCTCGGGTGCAAAGAAATTGAATGCATAAAAGGTAAAAATACCCACGACGGCAGTAATGAAGACGTTGACAATATTTCCAAAGAGCGTCAATGAGAGTTCCGGGTCGACTGCCTGTGCGTATGCACGAAGGACGCCGGATTCGTCGTAGGTGTCGAACAGCCACGCCATGAGGCGGGGCCCGTCAACAAGCATATAATAGACAGTGACGACGATCACGAGCAACTGGACGAGCACGCTGCCGACAGTGCTGGCCGCTGCAACTGCCATCTCCAGAATGACCTCCGGCGGTGGTAACTCGCCTGTTGCCGTTGCCAGGTCTTCGAGTTCGCCCGCATCGAGGCCGCCAATTGCAAATTCGGATTCCAGATAGGCCAGCAACTCTTCAAAGAGGCCCCGTTCCTCGAGAAAGAGCCGGACTTCAAGTGCCACGACGGTCACTGCATACGCGACCAACACGAGAAACGGTAATCCAAACAGGATAACAGAGAGGGCAGCACTCACGCGCCGGGGAAGGCGGGTTCGGTTGACCAGCCGGAAGATTGGCCGAACCGCATAGTAGAGAAAAATGGCTAGAACGATGACTGCAATGAACGAAAGCAGTACATAGGCCGCCAGTGCGAACAGCGTCAACAAGACGAGTCCGACCAGCAACTGCCTGCCGAACTGGTTGGCGAGATTCACAGTTATGGTTGTTCGGTTGAACTAATAGAGGTGCGGGCTTGCGTTTCGGAACGCTTCGTTCGCGCGCTGATTCCTACCTCAGACATTGTTCAGTGCGCTATTCAGTTCGAACAGCTCTTGGACAACGTCGCTTTCTGCCAGTTGGTAGCGCTGTGGCGAGGTGTTTGGTACTGCTTTGATAACGTTCAGCTCTAGGAGCAAATCCGTATATGTGCTGACGGTCTGCCGGGTAACGCCAGCGTGCTCCGCGAGCTCAGTCTTGTTGAACTCTCGTCCCGGCGGGAGGTCCAGCAGGGCGTCGATAATGATCGGCACGCTTCGGTGCCGTGTCAGGTAGAGAAATCCGCTCGGGTGCTCCAGCCGAGCCTCTTTTGTATCGATTTCTGCTGAGTTCTCCGACGGCGTTGATTGGCTCATGTGTCTATTGTAACCGCCTCTGTTAATAAACATAACCGATATCGTAAATCTAAATTAACGCCTATTTATATCATATAGCGCAGAACGAGTCGGTATGCGGAAGCCGACAGTGAAATGTGCGTTGCTCGCTGCGATGATTGCAAAACATAGATGGGGAACACCAATCGACCAGCATCATCTTCTTGCTATCGCTGCTGTGGAGAAAAACGAGTATCACACCGCCCGTGAGGTGTTTCACGAACTCCGCGGAGAATCGTATATCACCAACCGTGGCAAGCGTGGTATCCAACTGGACAACAGCGAGTTTGGCGCGCTTGCGGACGTCCTTTATGATGAGTGTGGCTGGGAACCGTTTCATATCAGAAGTCGTTTAAAGCACTACGAAGGCTGGGACCAACACGAGTGGACGTGACTGCTGCACGCTGGATGAGTCGTTCACTCTCTGAGCGATGCATCTCGGCTAGCCCGGTCGGTTCATCGCCAGCAACTCGACTGGATGGGGCACTTCACGGTCATAGAGCCAGCCGAGTTGTTCCTGACATGAGGTGCCGCTGGCGACGACAAGTTCACCATCGGTCTCGCCGAGGTCATCCGCCAGCTGTTCCCCAACGGCTTTGCTGACGCCTGCATACTCCTGTTTGTAGCCGAAACTGCCGGCCATTCCACAGCACTCGACGCTTGATGTACGGACAGTGTAGCCTGCCTCCGAGAGCACTTCTGTTGTGTAGGGTTCGAGTCCGAGGGTCCGTTGCTGACAGTGGCTGTGATAGGCAACCGTCTCCGTTCGCAACCCCAGTTGCGATTCGACCGGGCTGAGCGGGCCAGTAGCGGTTGAGAGTGAATCAATCGACTTCCCGTTTTCACACAGCCCATAGACGTACTCCAGTATCTCGTAGCTGTTCTCGCTGAGCCGCGAAAAAGAGGGTTCCGGGAGGAGCCGTTCATACTCACCGCGGAACATAGCAAGGTCGCTCGGTTCGATAACGACCACGTCGCGGCCACGGTCGAGTTGTGAAACGAGTGCGCTGTGGACTGCCTGAGCCTGTTCTCGCGCTGTCTCGACCATTCCCTGCGAGAGCGGTGCCCGACCACTCTCGGGGACGGGTGGAATATGCACCCGACAGTTGAGCGCTTCGAGGACGGCAACGGCTGCCTTCCCGCGCTCAGGGTCGAAATACTCCGTGTAGAGGTCGGGATAGAGCACGACATCCTGCTCGGGGTCAGCGACTTGCGGGCCGCGAGCGCCGTACCACTCTCTGAGCGTTTCGTCGGCGAGCGTCGGCAGAGTCCGGTCCGAATCGATGCCGAACAACTGCGAGAGGAGCCACCGACCGGGCTGTGAGGAGATGGCAGCGTTGGACAGCCGCGGTGCGTAACTCCCCAGCTTTGCCACGGTCTCGATGTTGCCAAAGAAGCGCTTCTGTGGGTCGAGCCCCGCTGGCTCCTCATCCGGTGTCAACCCATCCACGAGCAGGTCGAAGGTCTCCGGGTCACGGCCACGATTGAGTCGGTCACGGACGACGGTGTTTATCCAGGGGATATCAATCTTCACCGGACAGCGCGGGACACATCGGGAACAGCCGGTACAGAGGTCGCCCATGGCTGCTGCGCTGTCGGTACCATTCACGCCCGCTTCCCAGCCGGTGCCGATACCGCCAGTGTAGGTTTCACCGCCGAAAGCGTGGCCACCAAGCTCCTGAAAGTTCGCACAGGAGTTGCTGCAGGCGCCACAGCGGATACAATAGAGGGTTTCGCGCAACTGTTCGTCCTCGCGCATCGCCATCCGGCCGTTGTCGACGAGGACGAGATGGAACTCCCGGTCGTCCGCTGGTCGAAGCGTATCGCTCTCGAAATCCGGAATCGGCGTTTCGACTGGTGGCGTCAGCAACGAGATGTAAGAGGTCAGGTCCTGTCCCGTGCCGGCACGTGCAATTAACTCGGTAAACGGCTGCAAGTCAGCAATTGAGGGAACGAGCTTTTCGATACCTGCAACTGCAATATGTGTCGAGGGAGTGACCGCAGTCTTTCGGGCGTTCCCCTCGTTGGTGACGAGCATGAGCGTGCCCGACTCTGCAACGACGAAATTCGCGCCGGTCATTCCGACGTCAGCCTGCCGAATCCGTTCGCCAACCTTCTCACGGGCAAACGCGGTCAACTCCTGTGGGCTGTCGCTGAGTGCATCATCCCCCGTTAGTCCATATCTTTCGTTGAACAGGTCCGCAATCTCGGCTGGCGATTTGTGCATCGCCGGACCGATGAGATGTGACGGCTTTTCGTCTGCAAGCTGAATCACGAACTCCCCGAGGTCGGTCTCGAAGACGTCGTAGCCTGCTGTTTCTAGGGCTTCGTTAACCTCCAACTCTTCCGCCGTCATCGACTTGCTTTTGACGAGTGTTTCTGCTTCTTCCTGGGCCATAATTCCCCGAATGAGGCGGTTTGCATCCTCGGCTGATGAAGCGAGATGAACTTCTCCGCCGTTCGCTTCGACTGATTGCTGTACCTGGTCGAGGAGAGCGGGGAGATTTTCGATGGCGTCCGCTTTGATTTCGCGTGCCTCGCTTCGCAACTGTTCGGTGGCGTCAAACTGGTCGTAGGCGTAGGCTGAGAGCTGGTTGGCGGTTCTGGTCATTCGGCCAATCGATTCCCCATCACTCTCCATAATCGACTGCAAGCGGGCGGCCATCGTTTTGCGTCGCTCCGATGCTGGTTCCTGTCCTTTCTTTGTACGGCTATTCTCGGTGCTCATCGGTCTTCCACCAGAATAATGTGAACCTCGTGTGGGCCGTGAACACCCTGTACCAGCGTTCCCATATCGGCCGTTGCGCTCGGCCCGGTCGCAAAGATCTGTGTTCGTGGTTGCTCATCGTCTGTCTCGCTGCCCTCTGCGAACCCGGCCCCAAACCGCTCATAGGCTGTCTCCATATCGGGCACAAGCTGACTGGCAGCGAGCACGGCAACGTGTTGTGATGTGTAGAGACTCACCAGTTCACTCCCTTCGGCATCAGTTGGAACGGTGAGTGTACCGTACTCAGCAATTGCGTAGGTCGCTGGTGTAACGCCCGTCTCTGCCTGTTCAAGCACACTTGGCGAGTACTCCGTCTCGACAGGAGTCCCCTCGAAGGAAACGCCCGCAAGTGACAGCGGCGTTCCGATAGCTGGTTCGGTGACGACAGCCGTTACTGTCTCTGTGAACTCCGCCGCAGAACAGGTGTGAATAGTTGCTGTTGCCCCCACTGCCGTCGTAAACCTATCGAGCAATTCGACACTCATGGCTCGAACTGAGAGCCGCTGGCTACGTTATTATTTCCCCAACAACTCCGAAATCACGGGTGGAGAGATTCGAAATTATGCGACAGCGACGCCGTGGCGGGCAAGAAAGTCGCTGACGTTTTTGATTTCGATAGGACTCCCGATAATCCGGACTCGGCACTCCTCATACCGGACTGTTACCATAAACTGGTCTTCGAGGTCCGCTCGAAGCCCAGCGAGGGCACTGTCTGGAAGGAGTATCTGCGTGCTGTCGCGCAACCGAGCCACTTCTGACATTACCGGAGTTCATCGCTCTCGTCGTATTAGTCTATCGAAAGCATCTGAGTGATATTTTTCACACATGTGTGCTCTATTACCTTTCCTACAACGGAAAATAATCGCGACATGAGCCTGCAAATATTGACTCCTGTGATGGCATACACTTGGACCGACTGGCGGGTTTGTCGCCCCTCCTGATTTTTATATTGGATTATTGTCAGATGGTTGCGGAAGGGGAGCTGTCGCTTCTCACCAACTAATTCCTTACCATCGCTGTCCAAAACTCTCTCCTGTTCCTTACTGAAACACACAAGCACACCACAGCTCCAAAACATTCATACAATACTATTTACTTCAGCTTAATTACCTTCACATCAGGAACTTCTTCATATCTGCTTGCACATAAATCAATTCTCGTTGCCAACTAAGTGTGTTCACCTGTTTGCAACATGATTGGCATCTATTGGTATATAATGGTCTATTACGACACTGGAGGATCACTGTGGATGGTGACTTCGCTCGTCCTCTGTGATGCTGGTTGCTGTGATGCATGAATGGTCATATTTGTGACTATGTCAAATACTGTATCTCTTGTCCAAGATAGCGGAGATATTGACTGGTTTTAGATAGCGCCCAGTTCCCGAAACCGCTCTCGTTCCGTTGCGTTATATCCACACTCTGAGAGAATTTCGTCAGTATGCTCGCCACGCTCCGGGATGTGTTCGGATTCATTTGCTGGTTGTGCACTCACTGTCCCTGGATGGCGCACTCGACGGTGGCCCGCATCGGTTTCGCTCAGCAGGTCCCGCGCTGTTACCTGTGGGTCCGTCAGCGCCTCCGTTGGCGTGTTGACCGGTTCGACCGTCCCATCCGGAACCGTTGCAAACCGTTCACACCACTCTTCCTGGGTTGCTGATGCGAACAACTCCTGTAACTCCTCGCGCAGGTGTCCCAGTTCGTCGGGGTCCGTCGTGAGATGAAGAGGCTGGAGGTCCTCACGGTCGACCGCCTCGCAAAACACCTGCCAGAATCGTGGCTCCAGCGCAGCAAGCGTCATATAGCTCCCGTCTGCTGTTTCGTAGACGCTATACCACGGGACGGAACCTGCTATCGGCGTTCCGCCTGGTCGAGGCTCATCGCCATCGTCGGCCATTGCAATTTCCACCTGTCCGTACGATAATACCGCATCAGCCATCGCGATATCCAGATACTCACCGGCTGTGTTCCCGAGTTCGCGTGAGAGCAGTGCGGTCACGATACTCTTTGCCGCGAGGAGACCGCCGGTCATATCCGCGATTGGATAGCCCGGCTGCGTTGGCAGTTCGTCTTCACTTCCCCGGCTCATATCGAGCAATCCGGCGAGGCCGATATAGTTCAGGTCGTGACCCGCACGGTCCGTATAGGGTCCTTCCTGTCCGTAGCCGGTCAGCGAGCAGTAGACCAGTTCGTCGTTGTACTCGGTGAGGGTTTCGTAATCGACACCGAGCCGTTCGGTCACGCCCGGCCGAAACTGCTCGAAGACGACATCTGCATCCTCGACAAGCCGATAAAACACCTCTCGCCCTTCCTCCGTCTTCAGGTTGAGCGTCACGCTCTTTTTGCCGGCATTAACAGGTGAAAAGATGTGGCCAGCCCAGCCTTCCCGTGAGCCAAAGAGCCGGCCGGGGTCACCCTGTGGCGGCTCGATTTTGATAACCTCCGCCCCTGCATCAGCAAGCAGTTGGCTGCCGTATGGCCCCGGTAACAACTGCGTCAAATCCAGGATACGAATTCCATCGAGGTCCATACCCCCGGATACTGTGCCAGAGGTGAAAACGTTGTGTACTGACAGAAAATGTTAGGGCTCGTGACCGATTGTAATATCGCCAAGACTGGTGTGACACTCCGCACAGCGGTAGGCTCGTACTAATCCATCGGGACGTTCTTCAACCCGTGTCGCTCCGCACTGGCAACTGTTCAACTGCGACGGCGTCGGCACGCGATTCCATTCCATTATAGCTTGTCGTTGGCCGTCTGCGTAAAAAGGGTGTTGTCTGCTGAAACTGAACGTTCAATCAGCGAATAATTTCTCCTTATTGCCCGTGAACGTGATACTGCACAGAAACTACTAAGGTCGATTGCCCGTCAGTTACAGAGAATGGATTTCAGTAGCGACCCATCACATCGGCTTATCGAATCTACTGCCGCAGAGATTGCGGCCGAGTACGGTCCCGCCTACTGGCGCGAAAAGGAAGAACAGGAGGAGTTCGCACAGGAGTACTGGGACGCGCTGGCCGATGCTGATTTTCACGGCTTGTTGATTCCCGAGGAGTACGGCGGCGCGGAGATGGGAATGCAGGAGATGGGACTCGCCATGGAGACGCTCTGTGCAGAGGGCTGTGGGATGGCCGGCACCTGGTATCTCGTGTTGACTGCCGGCATGGCCGCTGTCGGCATCACCAAACACGGCACGTCAGAGCAAAAAGAGCGATTCCTCCCGGATATCGCCGCTGGCGACCGTAACTTTTCGATTGGCATCACGGAAGCGCAGGCCGGGACGAACACCCTCAATGTGGGGACGCGTGCGGAGCAAGACGGCGACGAGTACGTCATCAACGGCGAGAAAGCGTGGATTACCTTCTCCGACCGCGCGGACAACATGATTCTCGTCACCCGCACGACACCCAAAGATGATGTCGAAAAAGGAACGCAGGGAATCAGCCTGTTCATCGTGGATATGGACGACCCGAACATCGAGGTGTCGCCCATTCCGAAACACGCGATGAACTACTCGAAATCTTGTGAGGTATTCTTCGAGGATGTTCGCGTGCCCGCGGAGAACTTGCTCGGCGAGCGTGATGAGGGCTGGTGGGCACTGGTCGATACGCTCAACCCTGAACGAATCGGTTTCGCTGCCGCTGGAACTGGTATCGGCAAACTGGCTGCAAACACGGCAATCGAGTACGCAAACGAACGAGAGGTGTTTGGCACGCCAATCGGTACCCACCAGGCAGTATCCTTCCCGCTGACGAAAGCCTACGCACGGATGGAAACCGCTGCATTGATGCGAGAAAAGGCCGCGTGGCTGTACGACCAGGGTGAACCCTGTGGCTACGAAACCAATGTTGCCAAGGCAACAGCTGTAGAGGCAGGTATCGAAGCGGTCAAACAATCGATGCAGGCGTTTGGTGGCTGGGGTTATGCGACGGAGTACGATATCGAGCGCTGGTGGCGGGAAATCAACCTCACACGACTTGCACCGGTGACCCAGCAGATGGCATACAACCACATCGGCCAGCAGATTGGCTTCCCGAAATCCTACTGAACACCAGGTCGCGAAAACGACGTTCACTGATACAAATGAAAGTACGCGTTCAGGACGATACCGACGAACAGGTTGCACAGGCTATTGCGAAGGCACTTGCCCGGAACTTCGAGGAAGCAATCGAGGTCTACCGACAGGGCAGCGATGAACTCGTCGCCGAGAGCGAGTACGAGGCTGCCGCAGACACTGAAAGAGCGACTGTCGAAGATGACCTCGGCCCGACCGAACGCGAGGAAAAGCTCTGGGAGGAAATCGCCGATATCGAACTGGGCGGGCCGGAAAAATACCGTGA
>LKMJ01004701.1_pt1 | contig 12874 bp, 12 predicted proteins | sample 643391 | NCBI WGS metagenome assembly LKMJ01 (sample SAMN04112250, study PRJNA286221) | soda lake metagenome | biome: soda lake; feature: Kulunda Steppe; material: water; isolation source: sample PL-Br10 brine of Picturesque Lake | place: Russia: Kulunda steppe | collected 2010-07
ATCGGGTCGACAACGCCGGCAGTTTTAAATGGGCACTCCGGTAACTCCCGACTGTTCAGATGCCGAAAGTCGAGATCAACATCCCCGAACACACAGAAATGCAGATCACACAGCTGGTCGAGCAGGGGGAGTTCCTTAACCGAGAAGAAGCGATTGAGAACCTCCTGTCGACCGGCCTGAAAGCCTACAAAACCAGCGGTCCGATGGATAACGACGATCCAACGGGCGGCTCGGGCTTCGAAGACGACGGCATGATGGGCCACGAAGACGAGTACGTCTTCTAACCCGTCGGAATTTCGAACAGTTCCAACAACCCTTAAATTACAACCGGTCATACGGACAGCCATGCACAAAGACGAACTGCTGGAGCTCCACGAACAGATGGTCACCATCATGGAGAGCTTCCGCGCCCAGGAATCCGTTGATTCCTCGCTGTTCGACCCCTACGAAGAGCTCAGTGTCGATCCCTCACACGTTCATAAATCGAAAAGCGAACACAAACACGCGGTCTTCGTGTTGGGCAACGCGCTGGCGACCGCGATGAGCGAAGACGAGTTCTCGAACGCCGGCCGGGTCGGCAAACGCATGAAAGAGCTGGCCGACGACGCCGAGAGCAAACTGTAGCTGTGCGTCGAGACCTGCTGGTTTCCGTATAGATGCTGTCGGCTACCGGATCGCTGCTGGTTTCTGAAGCTATCGAGTCGACGCTGGCCGGCCTCCCGCTTCACCGCCTGGCGTTAGCCGTGGCCATCCTCGTCGCGCTCGGGACACTGGTCCATCTCAGCCGGCTCGGCCGGCTCCTCGAACCGTTCAGACGCCGCTTTGTCGCCGGCATCCCGTGGGGGACGCTGATCGTCTCCTGGCTGCTGATCGTCGTCTACTACGGCGTTCAGGGCGGTCTCCAGACGCCCAACGACCCGGTCGTCCTGCCGTTTCGGGCCTGGAGCTACTTCGATCCGTTCGGAATGCTGTTTGCCGGCTTTTCGCATGCCAGCATTTCCCACCTGACAGGTAACCTCCTCGGCACCCTCGTCTTCGGCACGCTGGCCGAATACTGGTGGGGCCACTACACGGAGGGTGGTCGGTCGACCGATTCGCTGGTCGACCGACTGTTGGCCACGCCAGCCGTCCGTGCGACGATCGTCTTTCCAGCAATCACGCTGCTTGTCGGCCTTGTCGGAACACTGCTCGCGTTGGGACCTGTCATCGGCTTTTCGACAGTCGTTTTCGCCTTTGCCGGCTTCGCGCTCGTCCGGTATCCGCTAGTTGTCGTCATCGCCAGCGTCGGCCAGGGCGTGGTGAGCCGCCTGTTGGACGCTGCGCTTGTCCCCACGCAGGTCGCAGTCGCTGAAAGCTCGTTCAGCACTCCCTGGTTCGCCTCGATAGCCGTCCAGGGGCATGCGATCGGCCTTCTTGTGGGGGTGCTGGCCGGGGTCGCACTCTTGAGCTACCGCGGTGAGAGTCGCCCTCCGGCGAGCCATCTCTGGGCCGGGGTGTTGCTGTTCGCCGTCTCGCGGTCGCTGTGGGCGATCTACTGGTTCCGCGGCAACGATGTCTACGTCCTCTATCGCGCGCTCGGACTCGCGCTCGTGTTCCTCTTGGTCGCCATCGTCAGCTACGCCGTCCTCGCCCGCGACGAGCCGATGGTCCCCGACCAGGCGACGGCCAACCCCACGACGATGTTCGAACGTTTCGATTCGATAACTTACCGCCAGTTCGGCCTGATCGTGTTGCTCTGTGGGGCTCTCCTGGTCGCCGCACCGGCCGTCCCAGTGAATCTCACGACCGCTGGCGACGCAGAGCTGCCGGGCGAACCAATCGAAGTCGAAGGCTACGAGATCACGTACGGCGAGGACCTCCCCGATGGTCAGCTCAGCGCGGTCCCGCTGGAGGCGTTCGGCGAGTCGACCCAGCTCAACACCTCTGGGGTGATCGTCAGAAACACCGACCGGCACATCTGGTCGACAGAGACCTCGGCAAACCGGCTGGCCGACAGTGGTGAGACAACCGTCCGGCTCGGCGGCCCTGGCTGGAACGAGACTGTCACAGCCCACCGAGAGGGCTGGCAGACCGTCGGCGGCGCGTCGACCTATCGCGTCTCGCTCAGTCACGACAACGAGAGCCGGACACCGTTCGCCTCGGCACCGGCGACCGCCGAGCCAGTCATTGCAGGCCACCGCGTCTCAATCAACGCCACAACCGAGACGTTTCTGGTGACTGCCGAGCCGGTCGAACCCGAGGAAGCCGACGAAGCGGACCGACCAGACGAACCGGACGATACAGACGAACTTGATGGACAGGATGAACAGACGAATGAGACGGCACCCCCGGCCCAGAATGAGACAAACGGCGGGACGAACGATTCGGCGATTGTGATTACCGAACCGCCAGAAACTGCGGATGCCGAGCCTGTGGAGCTACCGGCCGAAAACGAGTCGGTGACCCTGGGACCGCTCCAGCTGGTCAACCAAAACGAGCGGCTGATCGCTGTTGAAGGTTCGACCGTCGTGGTCGTCGCCCAAAAGGAGTAGCCCGCAGCCGTCCGCAGTCGCTGATTGATGCTGGTGGCGTCCTTACGCGATTTCGATACCGACCTCGGTGCGGCCGGTGAGCGAACCAACGATGGAGTTGTCGTACCGAAAAACAAACGGCGAGCCGATTGCCACCCAGTCGTTGGCCTCGATGGCCGCAAGCAGTTGGTCTCTGGCGGCTTCCAGTCGCCCGTCGGATGGATACAGTGAGACTGACTGCACGGCAACCGTCCGTGGCGTCTCGACGGTCAGCTGGACGGTGTGGTCGGTCGGCTCCGGAGCACTCTGTGGGCTGTACTGCGGCGGTAGATACGTACAGACCCGAACTGGATCGGTTGCCGCGCCGCTCTTTTGCGGCGTCGTCAGCTCCAGTGGTCTGTGTTTGGCTCGGATCGGTGTCGTCGCCGGAATCTGCTCGGCGAGCGTGTTGGCCCCGCCGAGATACTGTTCGAGCCGTCGCCTGGCCGCCGCTTCGGTTTCGGCGACGGTTTCGGCGATCACGACTGATGGATACTGTCTGATCTCGCAACCGTCGACGGTGTGCCGCTCGTAGTCGACCGTTTCGGTTGCACTCGAGCGATAGTACCGCAGACCCGCCACTGTCGCGAGCCCTGCAAGCGCGCCAGTGACGAACGTTGTTGCCCGGTCCATATCTCCCTCATAACGGCGGCGTATAAAATACACTCGCCGCTGTCTGACAGTCGACTGCTTTGAGTTGTTAGTCAGTGCCTACCGGTTGGTATCCTCGGATTTCTCGTAGGCACCCTCCTTGCGAAGCCGTCCGGCCGCTCGGAGCACGCTGGGTGTCCGGCAGACGCCTGGCGCGCCCGCCGCCTGTGGGACGGTGCAGTTGTTGCAGTTCTCACAAACGACTGCTGTCTCGGGCGACCCATCGAGCAGCCGCGCGGGCAGCCGCGGTTCAGCATAAAACGGCCGACCAAGGCCAACCATCTCGCAGTCCGACCCGAGCAACCCGTTGATCTGGCTGCGCGTGCGAATCCCACCCTCCGCGAGCACTGGAATGTCGACGCGCTCGCGGACCGCACGGCACAGTCCGCTGTTCCAGGACGGCTCGAACTCGTAGTAGTGAGATTCGAGCCAGTTGCCGAGCGCGACCAGCCGTCGACGCAGTGGCCCGCCGAACGCCTCGCTGTAGCCGGCCGCAAATCGCTCGTCGCCCCACGCCCGTCCTGGATGCTCGCCTTTGATAATACTCATATCCCAGACCACCGAGCCACTGACCGGCACCAGCGCGTCGAAACCCGTCGCTTCGAGCCGCTCGCAGATCTCGACGGCGTCGGCTTCGGTAAGATGCGGGCCAACGCCTGGCGGGGTGGCTGTTTCTGCCGGGACTTTCGTCAGCAGCGGTACGTCGCCACACCGCTCGCGGATTTCCGCCGCAACGACTTCGAGAAACCGGACGCCGTCGGCGAACTCGTCGCTTCGGCGGTTATAAAACGGCGAGCAGAACTGCTGGATGATCCCCATGTTCGCACCCGCCAGATGGATTATATCGTAGCCCGCCTCGGTGGCCCACTCAGCTGACCGGCCGAAATCCGCCGCCAGCTCGTAGACCTCGTCAGTCGAGAGGACGTGCGGGTTGTACGAAAGAAAGCCGAGTGTGTCGAGCAGCCGGAGCGGTCGTGGGGGACGCGAGACGGCAAGCTGCTGGAGTCCCCGATTCGCCCGCTGGTAGCCGTGGTGCCAGGTCTCCATACTCCGCAGCCCACCGTGTTCGAGTTGGATGGCGATGGCCGCGCCGTGGCTGTGGACTGTCTCGGTGAGCCGTGAGAGGTCGGCGACGAACTCGGGATCGTCAACGTAGGTCATATTCGGCGCGGCACAGCCGCCCGGCCCTCGAACGATGGTCGCACCCTGGCAGACGAGGCCGGCTCCCGACGCGGCGGCGGGTTCGAGGTCGGCGATGAGCCGCTCGACGGCCTCCGGGCCGTTTCCCGCACACTCTAAGAGGGGCGCGCGGTAAAGCCGGTTTTTCAGCGTACAGCCGCCGATATCGAGCGGGGATTCCAGCGATGGGGACATGGGCCTCATCCGCAGTTCGGCAGCAAGGGCCTTAGCTATCGCGTCCGTTGCGATAGGCTCAACAGTCCCGAGCAGTACTGACTAAGTAAGACAATCACACGCCGCTATGGATATGACTGATCTGTGTGAGACTGCCGCGCTGTATCGCCTACCCGAGAGAGCCACGCCGCCGAGGGAACGATGAACCGCCGACTCGCCCTGGCCGTCCTCGCGGTGGCACTGCTCGCCCTGACTGCGGGTTGTCTCGCGTGGGCGACCGGTGGCGGCGAGGTCGACGACGAGGTCCTGGACCGCGAGCCGGCCGAACCCTACGAGTGGGAGACCGACCGCGATGCCCACCTAAGCCTTCATACCGCTGACGAGGTCCAGGCCGTCTACCGCGTCGAGGAGGGCCAGACGCTCCGGCTGTATCAGTCGACTGGCCTCGGCACCGAGGGGCCGCTTGATATCTCTGCGGTCCGGTTCCAGGACGAAGACGGTACCCAGATCAACGGCACCGAACTCCGCGATAGCGAGGATGGCGACGTCGATCAGACGCCAGACGAAGTCTATGTGACTGCGCCGGCCGACGGTCAGTTGGCCTTCTCGGCAGGGGCAACCCCGCGCCGACTCGCACTCCCCGTTTTTGTCGAGGGCTCCTATGAGGTCGTCCTCCCCGAGGACTACCGGATGGATTTCTTCCTGTTTAGCAACACCGCTCCACGCGGTGGCCAAACCGAGATCATCGACAACCGCGTCCACATCACCTGGGAGGAGGTCACTGGCGGCACCATCGTCGCCCAGTACTACCTGGAGCGAGACCTGTACATCTTCGGCGGCGCGGTCGTCATCCTTTCGGCAGTCGCCGTCGGCGGGCTCTACTACTACCGCCGGCAGATCGACCGCCTCCACGACGTGCGGGTCTCGATGGGATTAGACACCGAACGGGACGACGAGGAGGAGCGATGAACGTCGCCATCGTCACCGTCGGCGACGAGCTGCTGGTCGGCCAGACGGTTGATACCAACGCCACCTGGCTCGCCGAGCGACTCACAGATCGGGGCTGTACCGTCGAACGAATCACGACGCTCCCCGATCGGACGGAGACGATTGCCGACGTAGTCGGCGACTACCAGGCAACGTACGATGGAGTTGTCGTCACTGGCGGGCTGGGACCGACGCTCGACGACGTGACGATGACGGGCGTCGCCGCGGCGGTCGGCCGCGAGCTAACCCACCATGAGGCGGCCCACGAGTGGCTCACCAACCATGGTGGCTATGCGGCCGCCGAGCTCGACGAGGGCACCACGGATCTGCCGGCCGGTGCGCGAATGCTGCCCAACGAGGTCGGCGTCGCGCCGGGTGCGGTCATTGAGGATATTTACGTGCTGCCGGGTGTGCCAGGCGAGATGAAAGCGATGTTCGAGTCGGTCGCCGCCGAGTTTGCCGGCCAGCAGGTCCATACCAGGACGGTCGTCGTCGACGAACCTGAAAGCGCGCTGCTCGACCGGCTGGCGGCGGTCGACGAGCAGTTCGACGTTAGCGTCGGTAGCTATCCCGGCGAGTACGTTCGCGTAAAATTCAGCGGCACGGACACAGAGACAGTGGCGGCCGCCGCCGAATGGTTCGAAGCGCGCACGGAGCTCCCGGCTGATCGGGACGCGAATCGAAACGAGTAGGAAGTCGTTACTCTCGGTAGGCCGTCACTACCGGAACAGCGAGAACACCCAGAGAACCGCCAGCACGATACTGGCGACGAGCACCGCCGCCGCGGTCGCTTCGATTGGAATAGGCGCGGATTCGAGTGGAATCATAGCCAATCTTCGAGAACCAGCCCTTTTAATGGTTCGTGTTTTCCTGAACCCGCAGAGGCGGCCGACGCCCGACGAAAGCGACACGTTCCGCAACAGCTATTGGCTGCCGAGATAACATCGGGATACATTCATGAGTGAACCCGAGACCGACGCCGACAGCACAGAGACCGTCGCCTCGCCCGCACCGGGCTCGAACCTGTCTGCTGGACGCACCTCGTCGGGGTCGCTCATCGACGAACCGATCATCAAATCTCACAACGTCAACGTCTATTATAACGACGACCGGGCACTCCAGGACATCTCGATGGAGATTCCCGAAACACAGGTCACCGCACTTATCGGGCCGTCGGGCTGTGGAAAATCTACCTTTTTGCGCTGTATTAACCGGATGAACGATCTCATTCCCGCGGCACGCGTCGAGGGTGAGCTCCTGTTTTCGAACAAAAACGTCTACGACGAGGATGTCGATCCCGTCGCGCTTCGCCGCAAAATCGGGATGGTGTTCCAACAGCCCAACCCGTTCCCGAAATCGATCTACGACAACGTCGCCTACGGGCTGAAAATCCAGGGCTACGACGGCGATATCGACCAGCGCGTCGAGGAGGCACTGAAGGGGGCTGCGCTGTGGGACGAAGTAAAGGATCAGCTCGACGAATCCGGCCTCGAACTCTCAGGCGGCCAACAGCAGCGGCTCTGTATTGCGCGGGCAATCGCACCCGACCCCGAGGTCGTGCTGATGGACGAACCCGCAAGCGCGCTGGACCCCGTGGCAACCTCGCAGATCGAGGATCTGATCGCCGACATCTCCGAGCAGTACACCGTCGTTATCGTCACTCACAACATGCAGCAGGCCGCCCGGATCTCGGATAAAACGGCCGTCTTTCTGACCGGTGGCGAACTCGTCGAGTTCGACGATACCCAGAAGATCTTCGAGAACCCCGACAACCAGCGGGTCGAAGACTACATCACCGGCAAGTTCGGATAGCTCGGACACCGGTCGACCCACAGACGGCGAGTAGCTGGTTAACGTTCATTACATACTGTTGGTGGGTAATTCTTTTTAATTGGCTCGCCTCATAGAGGGGTATGCCCCGAAACGAGTATCAATCACAGCTTGCAGAGCTACGGGCCGACGTGCTCGGTATGAGCGAGACCGTCGCCGAACGGCTCGGCATGGCACTCGAAGCCCTCGAAACCAACGACCACGCCCTCGCCCAGCAGGTGATCGATGGCGACAGCGACATCAACCAGCAGTATCTCGATCTCGAAAAACAGTGTACGGATCTTATCGCGCTCCAGCAGCCGGTTGCCGGCGATCTGCGGTTTATTGCAGCCTCCTTTAAGATCATCACCGATCTCGAACGGATCGCTGACCTGGCGACGAATCTCGGCGGCTACGTTATCGACGGCGAAACGAACATCTTCCCCGAGATCGATATCCAGGAGCTCGGTGCGGTCACTCTCGAAATGCTCGACGAGGCGATGGCAGCCTACAACGACGACGACAGCGAGCTGTGTTATGCGGTCGACGACCGGGATGACGATCTGGACTATCTCTGCGAGCAGGCCAGCGACACCGTCGTCCGAGAGCTGATCGAGAGCGAACAGATGCAGTCCGACGAGGATATCGAGCTGTTCATGGCGGATGTCTCTCGCTTCCTGTTGACGATTCGTGATATCGAACGCATCGGCGACCACTCGGTCAACATTGCGGCCCGCGCGCTGTATATGATCGAGAACAACGACGAACTGATCTACTAATCTAAAAACGGTGTCGACGGCCTACTGGAAGCCGATCCGGCCGTCGCGTCGTTCGCCCAACTGATCGCGGCCGCCGCCGCGGAACTGATCTTCGATCTCCTCGTAGTAGGTGAGGATGTCTTCGGTCACCGTTGGCCGGACCGACTCCATAGCCCGTCGGAAGTGCTGCATCTCGACTTCCGTGGCGTCGTCGTCATCTCGCAGTGCTTCGATGGCCGACTCGCGGGCGATGGATTCGAGATCCGAGCCGACGTAGCCATCCGTGATCTCGGCGATCTCCCGGAGGCTCACGTCGGGTGCGAGTGGTGTCTCGCCGGTGTGAATCTTGAGGATTTGTTCGCGGCCCTCCTCGTCGGGCTGGCCGATCATCACTAGCCGGTCAAACCGACCCGACCGAATCAGGGCGGGATCGATCATATCCGGCCGGTTTGTCGCGCCGATCACCATCACGTTGCCCATCTCTTCGAGACCATCAAGCTCCGTGAGAAGCTGGTTGACAACACGTTCGGAGACGTTGTTTCCCATATCTTGGCCGCGGGCGGGCGCGAGGCTATCGAGCTCGTCGAAGAAGATGATCGTCGGGCTCACCTGACGGGCTTTGCGGAACGTCTGGCGGATCGCCTTTTCGGACTCGCCGACCCATTTCGACAGCAGCTGTGGGCCACGCACCGAAATGAAGTTGGCATTTGTTTCGCTGGCGACCGCCTTAGCCATCAGCGTCTTGCCAGTGCCGGGTGGCCCGTACAGCAGGACGCCTTTCGGTGCCTCAACGCCCATCCGCTCGAACTTCTCGGGCGACGTGAGGGGCCACTCGACGCTCTCTTTGACCTGCTGTTTGGGTGATTCGAGCCCACCGACATCGTCCCAGGTGATCTTCGGCAACTCGACCAGCACCTCGCGCATCGCGCTGGGTTCGACCTCGTTGAGCGCACCGCTGAAGTCGTTGCGTTTGACGATCATCCGGTCGATCAAGCTCGGCGGAATGTCCTCCTCGTCGAGATCGATCTCGGGGAGGTAGCGTCGCAGTGCCTTCATCGCGGCCTCTTTGGTGAGGCTCTCGATATCCGCGCCCACGAAGCCGTGGGTTTCGTCGGCCAGGTGATCTAACGAGACATCGTCCGAAAGCGGCATGCCGCGCGTGTGGATCTGGAGAATCTCTTTGCGGCCAACCTCGTCGGGCACACCGATTTCGATCTCGCGGTCGAACCGTCCAGGACGGCGGAGTGCGGGATCGACGCTGTCGACGCGGTTGGTCGCAGCGATGACGATAACCTGCCCACGAGCTTCGAGGCCGTCCATCATCGTCAACAGCTGGGCGACGACACGGCGTTCAACCTCGCCAGTGACGTCCTCGCGTTTGGGCGCGATGGAGTCGAGCTCGTCGATGAAGATGATCGCTGGGGATTCCTCTTTGGCGTCCTCGAAGATCTCCCGCAGCTGTTGTTCGCTCTCCCCGTAGTATTTCGAGATGATCTCGGGGCCCGCAATCGAGAAGAAACTCGCAGAGGTTTCGTTGGCGACGGCCTTCGCAAGGAGGGTCTTTCCGGTGCCGGGTGGACCGTGCAACAGGACACCTTGCGGTGGCTCGATCCCCAGCTTCTTGAAGATCTGGGGGTGTTTCATTGGCAGCTCGACCATCTCGCGGACGCGCTGGATTTCGCTCTGCAAGCCGCCAATATCCTCGTACGTAATTCCCCCGCCCGTCTTTTCGAAACCGCTGATTGGCTCCTCGCGGAGTTCGACCTCGGTGTCTTCGGTAATCAGACAGACGCCATCCGGCTCGGTCTCGACGGCGATCAGGGGGATCGCTTGCCCCGGCGAGCGCATGAACGGATGGTTCGTGCTGCTCATCACGGGGACGATATCGCGCTCGACAACCGGTCGTTTGAGGATCTGTCGTTTGACCATGCCAGCCGCATCGGAGCCGAACTGGACGCTGGCCTCCTCCGGCGGGGCCAACACGAGTTTGTCGGCCTTTTCGGCCTCGGCTTTGCGGATGGTGACGCGTTCGCCGATACCGACGTCCGCGTTCTGACGGGTAAAGCCGTCAATACGGACGGTGTCGGTGTTCCAGTCCTGCCGGTCAGCCCGCCAGACTTTCGCGGCCGTTGTTTCGCCACCCTCGATCTCGATGATGTCTCCTGGAGAGAGCTTGAGATGCAGCAGTGTATCAGGGTCGAGGCGAGCGATACCACGTCCCGAATCGTTGGGGTACGCCTTCGCCACTTCGAGTTGGACTTCGTTCATTGTTGGCTCGCCACTATTGGGCGTAGGTCGGGTCGGTCCGGGGAAAAGTGTGTTGCTCCCGGCGGTTTCTCGCCGTCTCGGGGAGGGCTACACACCGGGATTCGACTGTCGTGGAGCAGTTGTGTCATCATATACCATACTAACCGGCGGCAGCTACAAATCTTTGCCGGGCGCGACGGCTGGTCTGTCCAACTGTCGACGGAAACAGGTGACTCAGTGATGGCTCGGTGCGCAGTTGACTAGGGGCCAGTGGGGGCATCAGTGGGGGGACCACAGCGAGCCTCGGTACTGAGTCTATTCGCCAGTTGTGGTACTGCCTAATAAACATCTAGCATTCAACAGTCTGACAGCTGCCCGGGCCCCTCGCAGATCGAGCGCCTGCCGGATTTTAATTGTCGGACGCCCGGCCACCGAACTTTTTGGTGATAACCGGATACCCAACTAACATGAAGCCGAGCGGTGTCTGGAGCTTTCGCACGCGGACAGGAGTTGCCCGTGTTGTCAACGGTCGACTGCGCGTTCGCCACACGCCGTGGGGACTCCTTTCCCGCGTGCGGGGTGCGGGCTGGCAGTCGTGGTTCCGGCCGTTGGCTTTCGGCGGCGGCCTGGTCGGCGTCATCGGCCCGCTTCGGCAGCTTGTCCAGGCGGCGGTCGCCGACCAGTCGCTCGTTGCCGCGGTGAGTGCTGCCGGCATTGGGTCGCTGTTCGTCGTTTTTTCGATGCTCGGCGTTATCGGCACAAGCCTCTGGTCGACGCTCAGGCAGTCGGCGACTATCGCGGTGTACGATATCAACCGTGTCTCCGTCGATGAGACCGAACTCACCGTCTGCTACGAGGCCGACGACGGCGAACACGAAACCACGGTTGTGGCCCACGACGAGGAGGCACTGGAGGAGGCCGTCACCGTGCTCCAACTAAAAGGCGCGCCGGTCGAAACTGACTGACTACTGTACGCGCGTGCCGGGCTCCGCGTTGCCGTGTGTCGTCAGAATGTCGGCCTCCTCGCCGGCCGCAAGCAGCATCCCGTTGGACTCGACGCCGAACAGCTCTGCTTTCTCCATGTTGGCGACGATGATTGCCCGTGTGCCTGGCAGCTCGTCGAGATCGTGGAGCTGTTTGATACCCGCAACTAGCTGGCGGACCTCGTGGCCGATGTCGACCTCAAGTTTGGCGAGTTTGTCTGCATCCTCAACTGATTCAGCCGAGACGATCTTGCCGACTCTGAGATCGAGGTCCTGGAACTCCCCGAAGCTGATTCGGTCCGAAAGAAGTGGTTCGAGATCGGTGCTATCGTCGCTGTCGTCAGTATCGTCAGTCATAGATTCGTCTGTATCGGTTTCGCCAGCTGCGTCTTCGTCGTCTGCGGTCGCCTCAGCAACACGGGATTCGAGCTTTTCGTTGAGCTCCTCGACGCGTTCGTCTTCGATCTTTTCGAACAGCTCGTCGGGCTCGCCGAACGTTCCCTGCGGAGCTTCGCGGGCGGCGTCGATGGTCGTCTCGCTGAGGCTCCCCTCTTCGCCGAGCTGCGCCCAGAGCCGCCCGCAGGTCTCGGGGGCGATTGGCTGGAAGATCACCGCGAGTGCCTTGGCGAGTTGCACGCAGTCGTAAATAACCTGAGCGGCCCGTTCGGGCTCGTCGTCGGTCAGTTTCCAGGGCTCGTTGCGCTGAATGTACTCGTTGCCGAACTGTGCGAGCCGAATCGCCGCGTTGCCCGCCTTTCGGATCGAGTAGTTGTTGATCGCTGCTTCGAACTCCTCGACGGCCTCGGCGATTCGGTCGTCGACCTCCTCGGAGATCTCTGCGTCAGGCGCACCCTCGTAGTTGCGCGCAGCAAACAGCAGCGAGCGGTAGACGAAGTTGCCCAGCGTCCCCACGAGTTCCGTATTCACGCGGTCGCGGAACTTCTCCCACGAAAAGTCGACGTCCTGCTGGAAGCCGCCATTCGTGGCCAGATAGTAGCGCAGCAGGTCGGGATGAAAGCCCTCGTCGAGATACTCGTCGGCCCACACCGCCCGGTCGCGGCTCGTCGAGAATCCTTTACCGCCAAGTGTGACGAAGCCGGAGGCCATGATCGCCCGCGGCTCGGTGTAGCCCGCGCCGTGGAGCATGGCTGGCCAGAAAATCGAGTGGTGCTGGATGATGTCGCGGCCGATGACATGGACGATTTCGCCTCCCTCCTTCCAGGTGTCTTCCCAGTCGTAAACGTCGGGACCCACGCGCTCGGTGTACTGTTTGGTCGAGGCGATGTACTCGATGGGGGCGTCGACCCAGACGTAGAGTACGAGGTCTTCGGTTCCGGCTTCGTTATCTGGATAGTCAATTCCCCAGTCCATATCGCGGGTGATACACCAGTCCTGGAGGCCGGATTCGATCCACTCCCGTGGCTGGTTTTGGGCGTTGGAGGTGCCTTCGAGTCGGTCCAGGAACTCCGAGAGGTACTCTGTGAACTCCGAGACCTCGAAGAACTTGTGGGTTCGCTCGCGGTACTCGGCGGGATTG
>LKMJ01004702.1_pt1 | contig 12872 bp, 14 predicted proteins | sample 643391 | NCBI WGS metagenome assembly LKMJ01 (sample SAMN04112250, study PRJNA286221) | soda lake metagenome | biome: soda lake; feature: Kulunda Steppe; material: water; isolation source: sample PL-Br10 brine of Picturesque Lake | place: Russia: Kulunda steppe | collected 2010-07
AGTCTCACGGTCTAACGTCCTCGTATGAGCACGCGAGGGGACGAGAAGAACCGGCTATACGGCCGGATGCCGGTGTTTGGATCGTTGCTCGCGCTCGTCTTTCTCGTCAACCTCGGTCGCGTCATCTACGCTCCGCTGCTCGAACCGTTTCGAGCGACGTTCGGTGCGACGGCGGCCGAGGTCGGGCTTCTCGCTACCCTGGCGTGGATCGGGAGTGCCTCGTTTCGGTTCCCGACGGGTTACCTGCTCACGAAGTACCCTCGCCACCACGTAGTGTTGAGTACGGGTCTCGTCCTGACAGTGTCGTCAGCGTTCGCGGCAACCGCACAGACGCTCGAGGTCCTGTACGTCGGCGCTTTTTTGATGGGGATCGCCAGCGGGATGTACTTCGTCTCCGCGAGCCCGCTCGTCAGCGAACTGTTCCCGATGCGGATGGGACGGGCAATTGGTATCCACGGCATGTCGAACCAGGTCGCGGCCGTCATCGCTCCACTGATGGTGGGTGCGTATTTCGTACTGACCTGGCCCTTTGACGCCTGGCGCGCGGTCTTCCTGACGATTTCGCTCGCGGCATTGGTTTCGACGGTGGCCCTGTACGTCACCGCGCGCCGAGCGACCTTGCCCGCTGCAGCCGAAGGGGACCTCCGACTGCTCGCCGCGCTGAAACAGCAGTGGCGGATCATCGCCACGGGAGTGTTCATCGTCGGATTCATCGGCCTGATCTGGAACGGCGTGTTCAACTTCTACGTCACCTATCTCGTCGAGGCGAAGGGGTTCTCCGAGGGCCAATCCCGGACCTACCTGACGATCCTCTTCGCGACCGGCGTCCCGGCGTTCGTGTTGACCGGGATGGTCGTCGATCGAGTGAGGTTCCTCCCGGTCATCTTCGCGGTAATTGCTGCGTTCGTCGTCTCGCTACTGGCCCTGACGTACGTCCAGGGGTGGTTCGCGATTCTGGTCGTCACGGCCGTCCTGGGCTACGTGATCCACAGCCTCTTTCCCGCCATCGACACCTACCTGCTCGCCTCGTTCCCCGACGAGAGCAGGGGAAGTGCATACGCGGTTTACAGCGGCACGATGATGCCTATTCAGGCGACCGGGAGTGTCGTCCTCGGAACGCTCGTCGACAGCGGGGTTAACTTCGACGTCGTCTTTCGTGGATTCGCCCTGTGCGTGACAGCGATTCTTCTCACGCTCGTGGTGTTGAACGCTCTCGGACGTGTTCCGAGAGGATCCGACTGAACCACGTCGACGAGCGGTACACTACGACGGTGGCATTCCACCGCCTCGAGTTCTGTGGGAAGCGATTCCCTGGCCCCGGGAACGTCGAGACGACTTTAGGTGGGATCGCTCGAACGATTCGACATGTGTCCACGGAACGGAGGTCTCTCGCCGTGAATACCCGGAGAACGCGGCGTCGCTTTCTCGCCCTCGCGGGAGTGGCGACGACCGGGACTCTCGGTGGCTGTCTCGACGGATTTCGCCGCGACAGGGGCGAGGCGGCGTTTTCTGCACGACTCGAGGAGCGCGTTCCGGAACTGCTCGACCGCTACGAAATTCCCGGCGCGAGCCTCGCTCTGATCGAAGACGGTGCGGTTGTCTGGACCGGCGCGGACGGCGAATCGCGTCCCGAAGAAGGACGGCCGATGACGACGGACACCCTCTGTCGGCCGCAGTCCATCACGAAGTCCGTCACGGCGTGGGGCGTGATGACCCTGGTCGAGGCTGGTGCGATCGACCTCGACGATCCGATCGACAGTCACGTCACGAGCTGGGACCTCCCCGAGTCAGCGTACTCCTGGGATGGGGTGACCGTGCGTCGACTCCTCTCCCACAGTACCGGATTGCCGGCGGGTGGGTACGATAACATAACACCCGGGAACGAACTACCGTCTATCTATGCGGCCCTCGACGGTGAGGCTGGTGGACCGGTCGCTCGACCCGTGGACGAACCCGGTACATTCCGGTACTCGAATCCCGGGTACGTGCTGCTCGAACTCTTGATCGAGGACGTCACCGGAGTGGACTACGCGGAGTACATGCAAGATGCAGTACTCGACCCTCTCGGGATGGAGGATTCGACGTTCGAGTGGAGCGACCGGGTCGAGTCGAATCTCATCACCGAACACTTCGTGGACGGCGAACCGGTTCCGCAGTACCGGGAACCCGTCAGGGCCCACGGCATGCTGTACGCGACCGCAGCGGACGTCGCGCGGTTCGTTGCGGCTTCTATGCCCGGAGCCGACGGCGAGGAACCTGGACCCGACGGCGAGGAACCCGGACGAGGGATCCTCGATCCGGCTAGCGTCGAGGAGCTGCACACGCCCGTCGTCGAAACGACCGGATTCTACGCCCTCGGCTCCGACGGTGCCGGGCTTGGGCACTTCGTCGAGACGCTCGGCGACGGTGAGCGTGCGGTGACTCACGGTGGGCAGGGAACCGGTTCCTGGAGCTGGTTCCACGCCGTGCCCGAGACGGGCGATGGGATCGTGATCCTCACCAACAGCGAGCGGAGCTTGCAGTTTATCGGCGACGTCGTGGGTGAGTGGGCGGATTCCCGTGGACTCTCGTCTGTGGGTGTCAGCCGCGCTGTGCGTTGGAGTCGGGTTCCGATCTGGACGCTCTGGGTCGTCGTCGCGTGGCTCGGCTATCGGCTCTTTCTTGGTCTCCGTGGGGGAACACGAAAATTCGCACCCACCTCGTCGCGGTCACGTCTATCGCGAGCGGTGTTGGGCGGTGTGGGATTGCTGCTACTCGGCGCTTGGTGGGGTGTCGTGCGCCAAACACTGGGGCATTTCGTACCGGTGTACACCGAATGGCTGGGTGTCGTGCTCTCGGTCGTTGCAGTGTTGCTACTCGTGACGGCGATGGTTCCACGGACCGCAGACGATGGGGTCGGCGAATCAACGGGTGGGGACGAGTCGTCGACCGACGAGTGAAGCGGCACGGATCGACTCGACAGCGCGTTCGAGCGAGGAACCTGTGTCTTGCAGTCACAGTCACGGCTGACTTCCGTTAAAGTCAAACAGCCAGCTAGGAAAGTAGGTAGTATATGAGCGAACAGGAACAGCGGTCGATCCGGTGTCTCGTCGCGAAGGTCGGACTCGACGGCCACGACCGGGGCGCCCACGTCATCGCTCGGGCGTTCCGGGACGCGGGCTTCGAGGTCATCTACTCCGGACTTCACAAAGCGCCGGGGGACATCGTCCAGGCGGCCGTCCAGGAGGACGTCGACGTCGTGGGTATTTCCATCCTCTCGGGGGCGCACAACACGCTCGTGCCCAAGGTCCTCGAAGGACTCGAGGAATACGGTGCGCTCGAGGACACCCTGGTTCTGGTCGGGGGCGTCATTCCGGACGAGGACAAGGAGACGCTCCGGAATCTGGGCGTGTCGGCGATCTTCGGACCCGGCACGTCGATCGAGGAGACGATCGAGTTCGTCCGCGAGAACGCACCCGAACGATGAGTACGGGCGAGTTGACAGACGAGAACGCGCAGTTGCTCGACGACCTCGTCGCAGGAAACCATCGTGCCCTCGCCCGGACCATCTCGAAGATCGAGAACCGGGCTCCGGGCTACCGTGCGCTCGTCTCCGAACTGTACGCTCACGGCGGAAACGCGGAAGTGATCGGCATCACGGGCTCGCCAGGGGCCGGGAAGTCGACCCTGGTGGACAAACTGGCAGAGAAGTACCGCGAACGCGGCGAGACGGTGGGAATCATCGCCATCGATCCCTCCTCACCGTTTACGGGCGGGGCCGTCCTGGGAGATCGCATTCGGATGGCGTCGACCGTCGGCGACATGGACGTCTTCGTCCGGTCGATGAGCGCCAGGGGAACCCTGGGCGGCCTCTCGACGGCCACAGCTGACGCAGTCAAGGCGATGGACGCTTTCGGCAAGGACAAGATCATCATCGAGACCGTCGGCGCTGGTCAGAACGAGATCGACATCGTTCGCACCGCAGACACCGTCGCCGTTCTCGTCCCACCGGGGTCGGGCGACGCCATCCAGACGCTGAAAGCCGGCATTCTCGAAATCGCCGACGTGTTCGTCGTCAACAAAGCGGATCGGCCGGGCGCGGATCGGACGGTCCAGGAACTGATGGAGATGGTCGAACTCGGTGCCGGGAACGGGTTCGCGACCGTAAACACCGGCCATCACGGCCCGGATGCGATCAGTTCACATCCCGTGGCAGGCGAATCGGCCGACGTGGTGGGTGACGGTGAATCGGTCGGATCTGCTGGTGGAGACGACCCTCACGGGTCTCATAACGAAGGGAGGGGCTGGGTGCCGCCGATCGTCGAAACGGTAGCTACCAAGTCCACCGGAATCGAAGATTTCGTCGAGAACCTCGATTCCCACCGGACGTATCTCGAATCGACTGGAGAGCTCGAATCCCGGACGCGACGGCGGTACGCAGAAGAGATCCGAACCCTGCTCCGCGAGGACGTCCACGTCTTGCTCGAGGTCGAACTCGAACGCTATGGCGGTATCGATGACCTCGCTGAAGCCGTTCGAACCGGGGATGCGGATCCGTATACGATTGCGGCAACTGCCCTGGGGCCCGTCGAATCCTGTCTGGAGGAGCTCGATCTGGGGGAGTGAACGCTCCCGGTTTCGGTCGTCGAGAGGCCCCCGCAGGTTGAAGGTCTCACCTCTCGTATACCAGTCCATGAAACTTCGACATTTCGCCGGAACAGCTCTCGGCCTCGCAGGCGCGGTCGTCGTCGGAAATCGATTACTTCGTTCCCGTGCTGGTGATCTCGACAACCCGCTGCCGGGAATCGAGCGAACGTATCGCTGGAGGGGTATCGACGTGAAATACACCGTCGCGGGGGATCCTGACGGTCCGGACGCGCTCTTGCTACACGGCGTAAACGCAGCCGCAAGTAGCTACGAGTTCGAACCCATTTTCGAACGGCTTTCGGAGCGATATCGCGTGTTTGCGGTCGACCTCCCTGGCTTCGGTCGCTCCGACCGACCACCGCTGGTCTACTCCTCGGAGATCTACGTCGAGTTCGTCCGCGACTTCATCGCCGACGTGACCGAGAATCCGGTGGTCTTCGCCTCTTCGTTGACAGCCTCGTTCGCCGCGGAAGCGGTTCAGGAAGCGGACGGGGACGTCGATCGACTCGTCCTCATCTGTCCGACTGACGAGACTGGACGAGAACGACCCTGGCTCCGAACCCTCGTCCGGACGCCAGTGATCGGAACTGCGTTGTTTAACGCATTCACGAGCAAACCCTCACTGCGCTACTTCATGGCCCGTGAAGGGTACTACGACGACGAGAATATCGACGAGGTGGAACTCGAGTACGCCTGGAGAAGCGCCCACCAGGGGGGAGCGCGGTACGCACCCGCATCGTTCGCCACGGGGACGCTCGATCCGGAACTGGACCTCGAATCAGCACTCGCGGATCTCGAGGTACCAGTGACGCTCGTGTGGGGCCGGGACGCCCAACTGGTCCCGCTCAGGGACGGCCGGGCCCTCGCGGACGAGGCGGACCTCGATCTCGTGGTCATCGACTACGCGACGTTGCTCCCACACGCCGAGCATCCGGAGAAATTCCTGGAGTACATCGAGGCGGAATTGCCACCCGTCGAGTGACCGACAGCCAGTCACCGAACCAGGGGCTTCTCTCGGAGCGCGTCGTCGGAAGGATCGGTTCACTTCACCAGTAGAAAGGATCGGTTCACTTCACCAATAGAAAGGATCGGTTCACTTCACCAGTAGTAATCGGGTGGGTTATTGTTCACTCTCTACCTGCTGGACTCGATCGATCCAGTAGACCCACTGACGAGCGTCGTCGAGACACGAACGCCGGTTCACCACGTCACCGTCTTCGAGTGTGGACAGGGCGTATCGAACCGTTCGGGAGCAGAGTCGCGATTCAGTGGCAATCTCTCCCTGTGTCAGTGGTCCTTCGTGTTCGAGCACTTTGTAAACGAGTTTCGCACTTGGCGGGAGTTCTGTTAGCGTTTTCCTCAGGGTTGACTGTTCTGTCGTTGGTTGGTTGGGGGACATGGTCGTGGCTTATGTTGCTGTTCGATATCTGGAATGATCGTCGGCCAGGTTCGAACGGCATTCAACTATGTTTTTCAAACAAGCTTCGATTTGTATACTTTCAACTTTCAACCTGAAAATCCACCTGAGACTTCCAGGGTTCGATCACCGGAAGTCTTTCGGGATAAATTCCGAGGTCTTCATCTCGCGGTAGGTCGAGCACTCGGGACAGGCGTGAACTACGTCTCGATTGTCGCCAAAAACGCGGGCGAACTGTCGGGTTACCTGTGTATTACAGGCCTGACAGCGCGGTGCGGCCGTCGCCCGTGCGGATTCGATCGGTGCCCACCTCGGGTCGGAGTGGTCAGTCGACATCGAGTGTCAATTGCGATAGAACCATATTTATTATAGTGTACATAATCGAAAACTGGATCCGGTTGAATCGTTATCACCTCGCGGGAGTCGTGCTCGACCGACCACGAGTGAGTCGGACGGAACCCCTTCACGACAGCCGGAAATTCAGCATTTAATGACTGTAACAGAGTGTTTCTCGCTCGGTTTCCCTTCGTCAAAGAACGATCCCGGGACCGGCGCACCAGTGCTACGGTGAATACGAGGTACTGTCGATGGCGCCAGTTCCCGCTCGTCAGGTCTGCTAGTCGAGATCTGCGCCGATAGCCGCTTCGACCGTCGAGAAGCCGTCACGGCGGAGTAACTGGACGAGACCCTCGTTGATTTCGCGAGCGACGGCGGGGCCCCGATAGACGAATCCCGTGTAGAGTTGAACGAGACACGCACCAGCTCGGATTTTCTCGTACGCGCTCGTTGCCGAGTCGATCCCACCAACGCCGACGATCGGCAACTCGGTGTACGACGCGAGCGTCCGAATCACGTCCGTCGATCGGGCTTCGAGGGGTTTGCCGCTGAGCCCGCCCCACTCGGTGCGCGTCGAAGAACAGATGCCCGTTCGGCTCGTCGTCGTGTTCGTCGCGACGATGCCGTCGAGATCGTACGCTTCGACGATGTCGACCAGTTCGTACAGCGATTCCTCCGGCGAGTCGGGCCCAACCTTTACGAGAATCGGAACGTCGTGGTCGTTTTCTTTCTCGAGCGTCTCGAATATCTCCGCGAGATGGTCGGGCGAGTCCTCCTCGAACTCGTCGGGTGTGTTCGGACAGGAGACGTTGACCACGACGTAATCGGCAAAGGGGGATAGTCGGTCGAACACTCGACGATAGTCCTCGATCGCCTCATCCTCGTCAGAGGTGTTCATTTTCCCGACGTTGATTCCGAGTGGGATATGCGGGATGCCACCGGATTCGAGCCGTTCTTTCACGCGTTCCATCCCGTGTCCGTTGAACCCCATCCGGTTGATCATCGCATCGTCTCGCGGCAGACGAAAGAGACGCGGCCTGTCGTTCCCTGCCTGAGGATACGGGGTAACGGTTCCAATCTCGACGAAGCCAAACCCGAGTGCGGCCAGCCCGTGAGTTACCTCCGCGTTTTTGTCGAACCCTGCTGCGACGCCAACGGGATTGCGAAACGACGTCCCGAACCGTTCGATCCGAAGTGCGGGGTGATCGTACCGGTACCGGTATCGAAGGGCGGCACGAGACGCCCTCGTTCCGGCCGCAACACGGAGTGAGCGTTTTCCCCATTCGTGGGCGGTTTCGGGCGGAAGACGAAAGGCGAGGGGCCGAACAATCGAGTACAGCGTCATACTGGAGAATGGTCGGTTCAGCTACCTAAAGGACTCGGGACGCTGTGAGACGGAGAACGCGTCCGGAAACTATTGGAGCGAAGCCCTGGGGAGTGTATTGGTACGGTTCACTGGGGGACGTGCCGACTTACTGTCCGGAAGTAGTCGATCCGCTGGTTCGAGCAGTTTTTGAATTCTTCACGAGGTGTGCGTTCTGAGTAAAAAATCGTTTGAAAACGCGTGGCAGTATTCGCCGGAGTGGGGGTTGGGCCGTCGGATAACGAAATAGTTTTCCTACGTGTAACGCTTGACTCGACTAACACGCTAGAGCCATGAGTGTCAAACGACGGTTGGACGGAGGGAGTTCCCGTGACAACTGACCGCGTACTCGTCCCGGTGTCGGAGTCCGTCACCATACGCCAGACCGTGAGTTACGCCGTATCGTCTGGTCTCGAGCGATCTGACCACACACTCGAGTGTCACCTGGTGGCGGCGATTCCGTACGACGATCGAACGCCCGAGGGTGAACGACGCATCGACGATTCGAATCGATTTCTCGATCGCGTGGCTAGCTGGGTCCGCGAGGACGCCGAGGGCGCGCCAGTCGAAATCGAAACTGCCGTGATCGGAACGGACGAGTATCTGTTCGGTCCGAGTGACTACGCGCGTGCTTTTGGCGAATACGCGGACGAGCACGAAATCGACCGGGTCGTCCTCGATCCGGAGTATCGATCCGGCCCGACCGGCCCACTGTTAGAACCGTTCGAGCGCGATTTGCGGACGATCGGTCTCGAGTTCGAAGAAGCACCGATCTCTCGCCCGGCCCGTCACCAGCGGCTGATTGGGTCTGGAACCGAAAGCTTCGACAAGGCATTCGCGATGTTCTTCATCTCGTATGGCTTCTACCTCGTGCTCGGCGATCCGACCTACTGGTTCGATCTGGTCACCGGTGCGGCCGTCGCGGGAATCGTCTCGATTTCGCTCGCGCAAGTCACCTGGTCGTTCCCGCTCGACCGCACCAAGTCACCAATTCGAACGCTCAGGTTCGCTATCTACATTCCCTATCTCGTCTTCGAAATCGTCAAAGCGAACCTGGCGATCTCTGTTGTCATCCTCCGCCCATCGATGCCGATCGACCCGAAACTCACTCGGGTACACGCCCGCGTCCGCGCTGGCCTCCCCCTTCTGGCCCTGGCGAACAGCATTACGCTCACGCCTGGAACGCTAACGGTGCGAGCGAACGATCAGCGGCTGATCGTCCACACGCTCATTCCGACCGCCCGTGAGGACCTCTTCGACGGCGGTCTCGAACGGGCGGTCCGATTCATATTTCACGGCCGCGAGGCGGCTAGAATCTCCACACCGAGAGAACGCGGGGACGCAGAAATCATCGGAGGTGACGAACTGTGATCCCGACGACGATCGAGGAAATATTCATCGTCGCCGCGGCGTTGTTCGTGATCCTCGCGATCGCGATGTTCTACCGGGCGGTCGCCGGTCCGACCACCCAGGATCGCCTGCTGGCCGTTAACGTTCTCGGGACGAACACCGTCGTCATCCTGGCGTTACTCGCGGCCGGACTGGACCAACCGTGGTTCCTCGACATCGCACTTATTTACGCCCTGCTCAACTTCCTGATGGCCATCGCCATCTCCAAGTTCACGGTCGACCGTGGTGGTGTGCTGTGATCGACGCCGTGGTCGAGGCGATTCCGATGTTCGAAGAGATTCGTTTCTGGGCGATCGTCGTTCTCGTCGTCTTCGGACTGTTCTTCACTTTCGTCTCCGCAGTTGGCGTGATTCGCCTGCCTGACGTCTACGCGCGCGCACACACTGCGTCCCAGACGGACACCCTGGGAGCGGGCATGGCTCTGGCGGCCGTCGCCCTCGCACTCGGCTGGCAGAACGCTACCATATACACCGTGCTCTTGCTGTTTTTCGTCTTCATTACGAACCCGACGGCGGCTCACGCCATCGCCAGGTCGGCAGCGGAGACGGGCCAGAAACCCTGGACTGCCGAGGAGGGACACTCCGACGGCCCCACGTCCGGTGACTCGACAATGGAGGGGGATGACGTCTCCATGGACGGAGGTGGTTCCCGATGAGTCTCGTCGCCTACACCCTCGCGATCTTCATCCTCCTGGCCGCCGTCGCCACGGCGCTGTTCAGGGACGTGCTCTCTGCCATCGTCGTTTTCGGTGCCTACAGCCTCGGTATGGCGATCCTCTACACGCTGTTGCTCGCACCTGACGTGGCGATGACCGAAGCCGCCATCGGCGCGGGCGTCACGACGATTCTGCTGTTGTTGACCATCGCCCGGACGACCCGCCCATCGACCGATCGACTCTTCGAGCGGATCCATTTCCCGGCGCTGATCGTCGTCGGCGCTTTCGTAGCCGTCCTCTTCGTTACAGTCTTGCCGGAGACGTACGCCGTCGGGGATCCCACGGCACCAGTCTGGTCGAACCCCGACGTGACCCAGTACTACCTCGAAAACACGTACAGGGACACCGGGGCCCAGAACGCCGTCAGTGCGGTGTTAGCCGCCTACCGTGGGTTCGACACCTTCGGCGAAGCCGTCGTGGTTTTCGCAGCGGGAGTCGCCGTCCTCGTCGTCCTTAAACGGGAGGTGTTCGCCTGATGGTGCCAGTATGTCGACACTCCGTTCCGGAGGTGGTGGATCGATGAGCGACGGATTCGACGACACCTACACCGAGAGTCAGGTGATCATGACGGCGGTGCAAATAATCGCTCCGTTCACCCTCACGTACGGGCTGTTCATGGCACTACACGGCGCGGACACGCCCGGTGGAAGCTTCCAGGGCGGTGCGATCATCGGCGTGACGGTCCTGATGCTCGCGTTCGCGTTCGGTATCGAGCCGACCCGGGATTGGCTCGACAACTCCATGCTCGTCGTCCTGGTCACCGGCGGTGTCGCAATATTCATCGGCGTCGGACTCGCGGCCATGGCTCTCGGCGGGCAGTTCCTGGAGTACGACCGGTTCTTAGAGGTCTGGGGGATCCGCCAGAAGTGGGGCATGGAGGCGATCGAAGTCGGCGGTATCGCGCTGATCGTCTCGGGCGTGGTCATCACGCTCTTTTTCGCGACGGCAGCAGGATTCACGCCCACTCGCGGAACCGATCCGCGACCGGATGGTGGCGCGGACGAAACCGATCCACGTACCGATGGTGGTGCGGACGAAACAGATCCGCGACCGGATGGTGGCGCGGACGAAACCGATTCACGTACGGATGGTGGTGCGGAAGCGATCGCGCCATCCCCTGACGACGAGTTCGAGGTGACAGACGATGCTTGAGGTGTTGACGAGTTCGTACGCGTACGCACTGATGTTCATCCTGCTGGGAATCGGCCTCTACATCATGATCGCCAGCGAAAACCTGGTGAAGAAGCTCATCGGCGTCAACCTCTTCCAGACGGCCATCTTCCTCTTTTTCATCGCCGTCGCGTACGTCGAAGTCGATGGCGAACCTGGTGGATCACCGATCGTCCCCGCGGTCGAGAACCCAGATCCGTCGGCGCTCGAACTCGCGAGTCCGCTTCCGCACGTCATCGTCCTGACTGCAATTGTCGTCGGGGTCGCACTGACGGCCGTCGGACTGGCACTCGTCGTCCGGATTTACAGCGAATACGGGACCCTTCGAGAGGATACGCTCAGGGAGGTGCGTTCCGATGAGTAGCATCGGACCGATTCCGGTCGACCTCGTACCGGCCCTTCTGGTCGTGATACCGATTCTGGCGGCCACTGTACCGCTCTTGCTCGGCCTTCGGTTCGATCGCACGGGCTGGTCCGTCACGACCGCCGTCACGGGCGTGCTGTTCGCCGCGGCGGCGTACCTCGCAACCGTCGTCTACACCCAGGGCGCCGTGTTTCACCGCCTCGGCGGTTACGACCGTCAGTTCGGGATCGAACTCGTCGCCGACGAACTGTCGACGCTGATCGTGTTGCTCGTGATGGCAACTTCGTTCGCCGTCCTGATCTACACGCGAGTCGGCGGTCCACGAGGCAATACGTTCTACGCCGCGTACCTGCTCCTCGTCGGTGGACTCGCTGGGCTCTCGTTGACCGGCGACGTCTTCAACATGTTCGTCTTCCTCGAAATCGTCGGCCTCGCCACGTACGGCCTGATCGCTGCCGGTGACGGCCCCGAGTCTGCGGTGGCTGCGCTGAAGTACCTGATCCTCGGAACGCTGGGTGCGTCGATTTACCTCATCGGCGTCGGCTTCGTCTTCATGGCGACGGGGACGCTGAACATGATCGAACTCCAGGGGGCGATTCCGGACGCGGGATACGACCACACACTCGTGCGCGCGGCGTTCGCGTTCATCTTCGTCGGATTCGCGATCAAGGTCGCTCAGTGGCCGCTTCACACCTGGCAGCCCGACGCCTACCAGCACGCGCCCGACGGCGTGACGCCGCTCATCGCGGCACTCGTTTCGACGGTGTCGGCCTACGCCCTCGGTCGAGTGATGTACACCGTCTTCACGCCAGACTTCTTCGCGGCGACGCCCGAGGCGTCGACCGTCGTCGTTACCGTCGGCGTAATTAGCGTGATTGCGGGGAGCACCCTCGCGGTCATCCAACGAGACGTCAAGCGAATGCTGGCGTACTCGTCGGTTTCACACTTCGGGCTCATCGTCGCTGCCTTCGGGCTCGTCACGGAGACGGCCCTGGTCGGCGCGATCGTCCACCTCGTCGGCCACGGGCTGATGAAAGCGGGGCTGTTCATCGCGGTCGGTATCGTCGCCCTCGGCTACGGCGCCAGGAAAGTCGATGACTATGCGGGGCTCTCGAATCGGCGGCCCATCACGGCGGCCGCGATGGCCGTCCTGTTGATTTCGTTGATCGGTATTCCACCCTCGATCGGCTTTATCGGCAAGTGGTACATCGCCGTCGGTGCCGTCCAGGCGGAGGTCTGGAGCGTTGCAGCCGTCATCTTCCTCTCGACGATGCTGACGCTCGCGTACTCTGCTCGCCTGCTCGAGAAGATGTACTTCACGCCACTTTCACCGGTCGAGTCACCACACGGCCCCGTCGCGACCGACGGCGGATCCGAAAACGACCGGGGGATAACGATCCACACCGACGGACTCGCCGCCGAGTTCGCCTCGAGGGCCGTCACCGTTGGAATGGTCGCCCTTATCGCATTC
>LKMJ01004704.1_pt1 | contig 12870 bp, 7 predicted proteins | sample 643391 | NCBI WGS metagenome assembly LKMJ01 (sample SAMN04112250, study PRJNA286221) | soda lake metagenome | biome: soda lake; feature: Kulunda Steppe; material: water; isolation source: sample PL-Br10 brine of Picturesque Lake | place: Russia: Kulunda steppe | collected 2010-07
GGGTGTTGACTGACAGTCGAGATAGTCCGTCGACGATCGCTACGTGGGAGCAGGACGGGTCACGATTCGTCTTGTCTCACGATGCGACTGGTCAAGGGCTTTCATTCAGCGAATCAATCGGCTCTGAAGATATCGAGCCTGACGGGTACTTGTACCGTATGAACGAGGTGCTCTCCCGATGGCAAACGATCTCTGAGGATCTGCTTGGGCGTGGCGGCAGTGATTCACTGTGGGGTGGCCGCCCTGATATTGTCCTGGAGAGATACCGGGAGACAGAGGCTGGTGGGACGGAACTTGAACAAGTGTTCCTTGGTGAAGTGAAGTACACGCAGAATACCGACTACGTCGCAACCGGGCTCCGAGAGCTACTGGAGTACATGGCGTTTGTCAAACAGTCGGCGACTGGCGAGTACGTTGAATCCGCAGAAGACCTACTGGAGTCAGTCGATGTCAAGGGGCTACTGTTCGTTGACGAGTTAGCCCGCGAAACACCCACTAACCGCGGCGAAGACGTGAAAATCATTCAGTACCCGGAATCACCGGGATCGGTATTGTAAATCGGGTCGCCGTGGACTCCAAATCAGTTTTGTTGGGAGCTCATTGTGATCTGGGTGTCGTAGACCTCTGCGACGGCGTCAGTGTAGATGTCGTCGAGGATAGCGATTAGTTTGGGATTCTCAACGACGAGGTCAGTGAATCCTTGTTCGAGTGCTGCGATATATGCCGTGAAGAAATCATCATGCTCGTCGGGAGCGATATCGTACTCTGCTGAGATCATATCCCGTTTTTCCCCGGTGCGACTGGCAGTCTCCGGGAGCGCAGCGTCGATAGCATCGGCCTGTGCATTGAAGGTCTCGTACACAGCGTCGATGAACGGTTGGTCGTTCGCCCCCATGTTTCGTAAGTAGAGGGTAAGCGTGTTGTCCCGAATTACCTGTTCACGGTCATTTTCGAGGCGGTGATGGAACCCGATTCTGGCATCGTTGTGGTCGTCGGGACGCCCATGGCGGATGTCTGTGAGGTCATCGGTGTGTCGCCACCACCCGTGCTTGAATAGCATCCCCCAATCCGAACTCGTTGACCGGAACCACCAGTCCCCGACAGCGTCGTTCGAACACTCAAACCGGACGGGATAGTCGCTCTCCGAACGGATCGATCCGTGATCGGCGGTTGCGAGACGGTCAGAAAGACGAGAGGGCCAGTTATGAGAGAACGTTTCCCACTGGTTCTCGAACGTGGCCGTTACGTCAGCGATGGCCTCGTAGTGGTCGAGATACAGTTCGATCTTTTCGTCAACGTTGTCGGTGGAGTCTGACATACCTGTGATGGATCGTATATCGTCAGCGAATTCGTGAAGCTGTACGACTGTTCGTTGTGGGTACCGAGGTGCGTTATCAATGATAAATTCGGTCAGGACGGTTTCGACGAAGGCTGTCCACGTCCAGTTACAGAATTCTAGGTCGTTCGCGTCTGGCCGGTCGTCCTGATGCAGATAGAGATAGTACGCGCCAGACTCGTAGTCGTCCTTCGGAACACCGTCGATGTGCGTGACGTCCTGTCGATAGAACTCGGTTTGAGTGTCTTCAGCAGAGAATTTGAGTTCGACCAGAAGGAACCATTCGTTCGAAACTTGAACTGCTAAGTCGACGAATCCTGACGACACTGTTTCTCTGTCGACCTGTTCAGTGAGCCGTACTTGATCGTCGACGACAACGTCTGAGAGATCGTGGATATCCTCCTCGAATCCACACGTGTCGGGTAGGCCATTGAGAAATACGCGGAGAAATTCCGAGTTCATCCGGTGGGGTTGCTCCGGGTTGAGGAAGTACGCGAAGAGCCGGTTGATGTACACCTCGGCCTTCCGTTGCGTTCCTAACGAGTACTCGATCACGTCCATCAGCGAGCGAGGTGTCTCGGGAACCGCGGTGAGTTGCTCCCATCGGCGTGTGAACGTCTTCAACTCCCGCCGCAAGTCGTCAGTCTCAGTCATACCATCATCTCCGGACAACTCAACGTGGAGGTATAGACGCTTTGCCGACAGGCCGGGCAAGCAAAACCGTGTAGTCCGGTCGAAATGGGGCAACTTAGAACATAGAACCTGGTTAGTAACGGGAACACTCTTATCATTATACCTCTCAACGGTTTTGATAGTCCGAGGTTCGATTACGTGTCACTATCTGCTGTTCACCGGCGATTCGACGGGACGTTAGTCACGGCACCGTTCGGGGGCGAAAACGTCGAACGAACAGCGCGGGACGAATACCGGACGCTCCTCGACGAGCGCGATTCTGAGGATGTGCTCGTCGTCACGGGTGCGCCGACGAGTACGGACACGTTCCGGGAGGCCTTGGGTACGGAGTTGCCTGGTGCGGCGACGCCGTACGTGACGTCGCTCGTGGTGCACGCGACCGATGTTCTCAATCAAACCGATGACCGCGTCATTCTCTCTGACGCGCTACGGCGAGAGCTCCTTCACCGATTCCTCGCAGACTACGAGTGGGAAACGGAGTACCTCCAGCGGGCGTCTGACCAGCCGTCGTTCATCAAGGACGTGGACGCCGTGATGGGTACGCTCTCCTGGCAGACGATTACGCCCGAGGAAACCCCGGAACTCCGCGATATCACGGCTGCGCTCGATGCATTCCACGAGTGGCTGGCCGAGCACGGCCATATGGAACGCGGGCAACTCATCTCGGAAGCGCTCGATGTCCTCACCGGAGAGGACCGCGATGATGTCGTCGATTTCGAGGCGGTGCTCGCAGTCGAGTTTGAGGAGTTCTTCCCACTTGACCGCGCGTATCTCGATGCGCTCGCGGGCGACTGCGACCTCGTCTGTATCGCCGAAGAGAACGCGAGTGTGCGCCGTACGTGGGTCGAGTCTGGGCCAGTCACGGATTATGTCTCGTTCAGCGAGTCTCGTCGCGGGGCATCGGAGACACCGTCGACGCGACCGGCTGCCACAGCAGCGTATTTCGCCGAAGAAACGGTTCCGGTAGACCCAGAAGCAGGGTCGGTCTCGATCCTCGCTACAGACTCCAGTGACGAGCAACTCGCCAAGGTTGCCAACGAGATCGAAGAACTCGTCGCGCAGCCAAACTGGAATTACGACGACATCGCTGTTGCTACGAAGCAAAGTGGGAGTACTGTTACGGACACCATCGAAGTGCTCGAACGAACCGGAATCCCGGCGGAATCGACGACCGTCACTGGGTTCGGTGACGACCCCGCGATTCGAGAACTCCTCGCTGTCGTTCGACAGCTTGCCGCAGATGAGGAGGATGAGGTACCCGACCGTGGCCCGGAACTCGATAAAGAGCGCTTAGACCGCGTCAGCGATATTGACAGCCTCGAAGATGCGGTCCGCTGGTGGGCAACAGACTCGGGATTAAAAGAGCGAATTGCAGAGCGCTCGACTCCGTTAGATGCACGGGCGCAGTTCGGGAACGTCCGGCGGACATTCCGGATGGCTGAGTTCCTCGAAGGGACCGAGTTCGTGGATGCGACGTGGGAGTCCTTCGAAGAGATGCTCGAACGCGCTCACGAGTACGCACCACAACAAAACCAGACCAGTGCGACGGACCTTAACGGCGGTGTCCGCGTCGATCACTTGCAAGCGATCAAGAACGAGTCCTTCCGCGCGGTCTTTCTCGTAAATCTCGTCGATAGCGAGTATCCGGGCGACCCGTTCCTGACGCGGTTGTTCCCGACCGAGCGGGTCGCATCGATGCCGGACTACCCTGGTGTAACGGAACTCGACGCGCCGGACGTGGATGCGACGTTCCCGACGACGTCCACGGCGTCGAGTCGGCCGTTCGCGCGGTACCACACGGAACACGCGCGGCGACGCCTAGCGGTTGGGGCTGGTGCTGCGGACGAGCACCTGTACTGTTGTCTCTACGAGTACGAGGACACCGCGCTCGAAGAGCGTGCGCAGGCGTCGCGGTTCCTCACAGACGCGTACGACCGCCTGCCATGGGTCATCGAATCCGACGACCCACACATCACGAGCGAGCAAGCAGCGGAGGACTTCCTGTTGTCGCGCGTCGACGACTCCCTCGCGGAGGTGCGCCGCGCCAACAGCCGGGACGTGACGGTGTCGCTCGACGACCTGGAAGCGGAACTCGGGGAGGTTCAGGATCTGCTCGATAAGAGCGGGGCGCGGGGCGAGGAACTCCGGAAGGCATTGCGTGCGCGTGTCGAGTTCGCTAACGGGGAGGTGCGACGATGAGCCAGAAGTCGCTTTCACCGTCGCGGCTGGCGAACTACGCGACGTGTCCACGACTGTACGATTACCGGTACGTACAGGACGTGAACGCGCCGGACAGGACTGAACTCTACCTCAATCAGGGGACGATTTACCACGAGACTATCGAAGACACGTGTGATGAGACCGACCGCGACGATGCCCCGGAGGTGATTCACGACCGGGCGATGCGGATTTTCGATGCGAAGTGGGACGAACACAGCAGCGCGGACGACTACGAATCACGAGCACATCGGGAGTATCAGCGCGCTGAGAACCTGGCTGCCATCGAGTCGTTCTTCGATCCTGACGGCGGGGTCGGCATCGAACACGCACGCCGCTCAATCACAACAGAATGCTGGGTAGAATGTGAAGTAAATGGTCGAGTGCTTCACGGGAAAGCAGACAACGTCATCCGGACGGACGAGGGGCTCCACATCGTCGATTACAAGCGGAAAACACATGGGATGCTCTCTGACGGGACAGCCGAGTACCTTGGCGACCACCTCGACGGGGAGGCGCACGAGCCGAAGCGTGTGCGGAACGCGTTCCAGACGGCGACGTACATCGAGGGCGTGAAGAACGAACCGTTCTACGAGGACGGGATGGAGGTCAGGTTCAGTTTCTACGGCCTCCTCAACAAAACGTCGTTCGAGAGCACAGCGTCTGGATATGACGTGTCTGCCCGCGGGTGGCCGCGGGAAACGACGGAGATCTACGAAGACCACTACGAGACGATTTGGAGGCTCATTCGCGCCGCGCACGACGGAATCACGAACGGAGCCCACGAGCCAGAACCGTTCAATCTCCTCAACGAGGAGGCGTGCCCGGACTGTGACTATCGAGAGATGTGTGCGGATCGCCTGTCGACGGAGGTGCGGCGATGAGCGACGACGGTGATGACTACCCGTCGTGGTACCCGGTCCCGGAAGAGGATGTATCCCCGGAACCCCAGCAAGAGACGATCATCGATTCCGACGCGTACCCGATGCGTGTGCTCGCCGGTGCGGGGACGGGGAAGACGTTCACGATGGTGCGGAAGATCGAGCACCTCATCGATGAGGAGGACGTGTCCCCGGACCGGATTCTCGCGTTGACGTTCACGAACAATGCCGCGGACTCGATGCGGGAGAAGCTCAACGCGAAACTCGGGACAGCGGGATACGACATCGACGCGTACACGTACCACTCGATCTGTAACGAGATCCTCACCGACTATGCGTACGAAGCCGGGATCGATCCGGACTTCGAGGTCGCCACGGACGCCGAGAAGTACGCCATCGTGCTGGACGTCCTGGACGACATCGAGTACCGGTCTGTGAAACCCAACGTATACGGGAGCGATGGGTACGCGTCAGGGGCCGCGTCGAAGCTGCTCAACTTCATCGGGTCGATGAAACGTAGCGGCATCACGCCCGACGACATCGACGCCTTCCTCGGGCCTGCTGACCGCGTCTACGAACTCGCTGACCTCTCGGAGCGCGTTGAGGCTATTGCCAGCGACCATCTAGGTGGCCGGTCCGTGTCGAGCGTACTGGACTCGCTCCCAGACGCGCGTGCCGACCTCGTCGCTGAACGCGACGCGCTCGGGACGGACGGTATCGAAGCCAGCGCGCGAGACTTCCTCGACCGGCTCGTGGATCTTTGCGACGAGCTGGAAACGGCGTTCGAAGCTCACGAGGCAAGTGGCCAGGAGTTGCCGGACAACGCGTACAAGCTCCCGAAATACCTGCTCGGTGGATATGCGAGCGGTGCGCCGACGGGCATCCCAGATGATCTGGACCTCGAACTCACAGATCATCTCGACTCGTTCCTCTCGGACTGTCTCACGGCCCGTGACCTGACTGCGGGGTACGCAGCGTACGAGCGTGAGCTCGACGAACGGAACCTCATCGACTTTGACGGTCTTGTCGTGGAGACGGCCGCACTGATGGCTTCGCCGGTCGGCGAGGAAATCGCTGAGCGGTGGGACTACGTGTTCTGTGACGAGTTCCAGGACACCGACCGCCTCCAGTTCGACCTCGTCACGTCACTCGTTACCGACGACAACCTGTTCGTCGTCGGTGACGATGATCAAGCGATTTACGAGTGGCGCGGCGCACACGTCGCCAACATCACTGACGAACTCGACCGCGTATTCGCGGCACTCACCGACGAACCACTAGAGGAGAACTTCCGCTCCCGACAGCCAATCCTCGACTTGGCGAACGAGGCGATTCAGAAGCTCGATCACCGGCAACGACACAAGACACTGAAACGCGTCGACGAACCCGCATACGACGGCGACACCGTCGCAACCGTCGAATTACCGGACGAAGACGGCGATGACGGCGCGACCCAACTTCGCACCGTCGTCCAGAATTTGCTGAGCGGGGCAGCAGGGAACCTCGATAAGGCGTACGACCCAGGTGACATCGCGTTACTCGTCCGGAAGAACGACCACGCGACGCCCGTCATTGAGGAATTCGAGGACGCCGGCATCCCGTACCAGGTTGCTGGCGATCTGGCGACGGAATCCGTCGGCGTCGGAACCGTGACCGCCTACCTGAAAGCGCTCGCACGGCCCGAAGACGAGGTGAGCTGGAATCGCGTCCTCCTGATGCGATACCGGCTCTGCGATGCGGATCTCCGTACCCTCAACGCGGGCGAAGAGCCTCTCGTGGACACGCTCCGCGAGACGTCACTCGAAGAGTTTGAGGAGCCCGACCGCGTCGCAGAGGCCCGCGAGCACGTCACGGAGCTCCTCGATATCCGGGATTCGGCGTCGCTCAGCCACCTGTACCGCGAACTCACGGACATCACAGACATCGAGTGGTACCTCAGCGAGCAGGAGCGCCGCGATCTCGCGCAACTCGAAGACGTCATAGAACAGTACGGGGACAGTGCCGTCCAACCACCGCTCACTCCAGAATTCATCGACTCACTCGAACACTACGACTCCCTGTTCGACGAGAGTGGCTCGACACCCACGAGTCAGCCGGACGTCGCCGACGACGCGGTCAACGTAATGACCATCCACAAGAGCAAGGGCCTGGACTTCCCGGTCGTCCTCATCCCGCAAGTCACAGCCGACGAGTGGGCACCGAGCTCACGCACCTACGACGCGCTCGAAACCAGCCTCTCGGATGGCGCAGAGACAGCGTTCGCCGAGGACTTCGTCGAGCGGGATGCACGTGAAACCCGTCGCGTGTTCCACGTCGGGATTACGCGTGCCGAAGACATCCTCGTCCTACAGGGTGGCAGCGAAGAAGACGACGATGCTTCGGACATACACCCGGTTTCAGAGGCCGTTGACGGGATTCTACCCCCCAGGATCCCGTGGCAGCCAGAGCGCGGGAAACTCCTGCTCTGGACCGACGTCGAAGAGTGTCTTCCGGAGGACGCGGTAGACTGGACTGACACGCTGGCAAGCGAGACCGTCGGGCACGTCGGTGGGGCCGTCAATCACGATGGAGAAGAACTCACAGTCGTGGCAGCGCGCGATCGCGTGATAGACCTCGCAACAGCCACCCTCAACGGAGAGCTCTCACCGAGAGCCGAGCGGGAGACCCTCCAGGTTACGTCGTTGACCGGCCCGTCGACACCGTCGCCGTCGCTCTCGCACAGCTACACGTCATTGGCTGCCTACGAAGAATGCCCGCGGAGCCACTACCTCGACTACGTGGTCAACGCATTCGCCGACTATCAAGAGACGGTATCCACGAGCGATGCCGGGGACGGTGTATCGCAACGTGAGATCGGATTGCTGTTCCACGACACCGCAGAGCAAGCCGCGAGTCAAGATGTGAAACGGCGTGAGGACTGGTACGAAATCTGTGAGCGCCTCGCCAGTCAGAACCGAGCCGAGGACGCGTTCCCGGCGGCGAAACAGTGTATCGACCGGTACTTCGAGTTAGACCTCCCCCGGTACGAGATCGTCGATGCGGAGCGAGAGTTCGAACTCGACATCGACGGGCACGAACTCGTCGGCTACATCGACGCCGTCTACCGAACCCCAGACGACGAGCTCCTCGTCATCGACTACAAGGCCACCGAACGCCACCGCGACGTGGAGGATGATAAGCAACTCCCGATCTACCTGTTAGCGTGCCGTGACCTGTACGACGAGCCTGTTACACGTGCGGGATATGCCTATGTCGGTGAGATCGGGCCGAAGGTCGAATCCCGAACGTTCAGCGACGGTGACCTGGTGGCGGTCAGGGACGACGTGACGGCGTCGATGACCCGCATTGCTGAGTTCTCGTTCGGTCGGTACACTGCTGGTGAGCACTGTCGATGGTGTCAACACAACCAACTGCCCTGCGCGCCGGACTCGTTCACTGTCGGTCCAGGATTCGAGGAGTGACCAGTCGGAACCGCGCGATTGAACTGACGGCCGGTATTCCCGTCTCTCCAGCCCTGTTTCGCTTGGATCTTTCACCGGGCTTGGTTCGGTACTCTGTTTGCAGTCCGAGCAACTCTCGGTTGGGCCTGGTTGACCGAACGTTTAAGTCATTATCGCAGTAATAATTATCCAGAGTATGACCTTCTACGACCGGGAGGCGGAACTCGATACCCTCACCGACGCGGTGGAGTCCCCTGGTGCGGACTTCATCGTTGTTTACGGGCGACGTCGAGTCGGGAAGACGGAGCTCCTCAAAGAATTCTGTACCAATCGCCCCCACATTTACTTCCTCGCCGCGCAGGAGGCCGAACATCGACAGCGAGAGAAGTTCCTTGATCAGATCGCAGACCACTTCGACGAGCGCGTCCCGCGAATCGACGGATGGGACGAGGCGTTCGAGTACCTCGGGGAGCAACTCCAACGCGAGGATCTCGTCGTCGTCATCGACGAGTTCCCGTACCTGGTCGCAGAAAACGACTCGCTCCCATCGTACGTGCAAGGGTTCGTCGACCAGGAACTCGATGGGACGGATTCGATGCTCGTACTCTGTGGATCGAGCGTGAGTACGATGGAGTCAGAGATCCTAGGACACGAGAGCCCACTATACGGCCGACGAACGGCACAACTCGACGTGACCCCGTTTTCGTTTCAACAGGCCCGAGAAGTCGTCTCGTACGACATCCAGGATGCGATTCGCTCGTATGCCGTCACGGGTGGCACCCCGATGTACCTCACGTTGTTCGACTACACACAGTCACTCGCGGCGAATATTCAGGCGCACGTACTGTCACCGTCTGCAGTGCTGTACAACGAACCAGAGTTCCTCCTGCGAACTGAGCTCCGAAACCCGGCCCGGTACATGAGTATCCTCGAAGCGGTCGCGCTGGGCCATACGACACCGAACGAGATCTCCGGCGCAACGGGGATCGACTCGGGACCGCTCTCGAAGTACCTCCAGACACTTCGCCGACTCAGGCTTATCGAACGAGACGTACCAGTCACGGCCTCGGGGAAGAAATCGAAGCGGTCGCGGTACCGGGTTGCGGACGAGTTCCTTCGGTTCTGGTTTCGGTACGTCGAGCCGAATCGATCCAGTATCGAGGAAGCACCGGAGATCGTGTACGACGGGACGATCCAGCCGGACCTCCCAACGCACGTCGCAACCACGTTCGAAGATGTGTGCCAAGAAGCCGTCTGGGAAGGGATTCGACGCGGCACGTTCGACCCGTACTCGGAGGTCGGTCGCTGGTGGTACGGAGAAGAAGAGATCGACATCGTCGGGCTGGCCCCGAACGACGACCGGGTCCTCCTCGCCGAATGTAAATGGACGACGGATCCGGTTGGGGAAGACCTCGTCGAGAGTCTACGAGCGAAGGCCGAGCACGTCCGCTGGGGGCCGGCTGACCGAGACGAGCGGTTCGCCATGTTCTCGAAAAGCGGGTTCGTCGACGGACTCGAAGCACAACTCGACGACTCCTGGTCCCTGTTCAGCGTAACGGACATCGGCGACCTACTCACGCCGTCCTGAGTGCTGATACTCACCCAAGGGAACGTATATACGAGACGAATAACCAACACATAGAACATATCAAAATGCCTGTTCTGGACGATCTCTCCGGGTTCGAGTTCGAGGACGTGATGGAAGATGTGTTCCGGAATCTTGGCTACGAGAACGTTCGACAAGCAGAACGGACAGCTGACGAGGGGCGCGACATCCTCATGGAGGAGGTCGTGGACGGGACTCGGAGAGGCATTGTCGTCGAGTGTAAACACACGGGGACAGTCGGGCGACCAGTCGTGCAGAAGCTTCACTCGGCGATTTCGACCTTCGAGTTCGACGGGTCGAAACGTGGAATAGCGGTGACGACTGGGCGATTCACCAATCCGGCTATCGAGTATGCCCAGCGACTCCAACGGAACGACGACCCGTATCCAATCGAGCTCATTGACGGTGCGGAGCTCCGTGAGATCGCCGACGAAATCGGGCTTGACCTCTACAACGGTCGGATCGAAATCCTGTGCGATGAGACGCTTCGTCCGTACGACTCAGCGTCGTCAGTGACTGCGCCCGTCACGGAGGCGTTCCACGACATCGAAAACATCGATTCGTCGAACCTTCCTGCGCCGTATTCACGAGTGACGTTCCGTCCGGTCGTCGTTGTGACTGCGAACACGAACGCCGTCTTCGAGACGTCGGTTGGCGTGATTCACCGTATCAACGACCGGTCACAGTTCGTCGTCTTCGCAGAACGCGGTCAGCCCCGAACCGCGTCGGGAGAGGTATCGAATCTCGTGTTGGCGAACCGCCACGCGACTATCGACCTCGATGCAGACCAGTTCGATGGCGTGTTTGACGCTGTCGAGGAACGACGGTTCGGACAGACTCAGACAGAGTACAAGGAGTGGGCCGTCGAGCGACTGCAAGACCACCACACGACGACCGTCTCCTATACAGGCGACAACAACGTCACCTACAACAAGACCTGCGAGCCCAACCGATCAGACATCTCGGTGGAGTCAATCGACCCGGTGTATTTACCGCTGGTACGACACACGACCGACCTGCAGGCATACTCGTATCCGTACGAGTATTTCGCGGCGGGGCCATCACGCGTGACGAGCGAAGACGAGATCCATCAGTGCATCCACTGCGATACAGCCGGCACCGACAACACTTACACGTACTGTGCGAACTGCGGGAGCATTAACTGCGACTCACACATCGAAACGGAGCGACTGGAAGAAACACCGGTCTGTACCGGATGTGCCGTAACCGAGCGCTTTGCGTTCAAAACGAAGTACTTCTACGACGAGGCGAACCGTGACGCGTTCCGGGAAGAGTACGAGGCGATGCCGTTATACGAGAAAGCGAAGGAGAACACGTGGCTGGTCGTCAGCGCAGTCGTGTTCGCCGTACTCGTACTTCTCGGGGTGCTGGCTAGCGTTGGCGGGCTCTAACTCCCGTTGCAAAGATCAGACGTTTCTTCGGTGGGTCTCCACTGTCTCGTACCGGGATTACAAAAACATCGTTCACGAAACCACGTCGGTTTCCCGACGCGCGCGGTTCCATTCTTGATGCATCGCCTCTACGGGTGCGATTTAGTTGGATAATTATCACTATTGGCGGTATGGTCGTGCTGTCAGTCGGGTAGTCGTGCTGTGAGTCCGGATTCGGCTTCTAACGGCCTGAGGAGTTAGAAATCGCGGGCTAACGTTTATACATACCCACGGGTTTTGCCGGTGTGCATGCAGCGAGTCATCGACCGCAAGCTGTACGATACAGACCAAGCCGAACAGATCGCTAGGTACGCACCGCTGACCGACAGGGGCGATTTCAACTACCTGATCGAAACCCTGTACAAGACCGCCGACGGCGAATACTTCCTTCACGGCGACGGCGGCGCAGCCACGAAATGGGCAGAAAAAATCAGCAATCAGCGCACGCCTGGCGAAGAGATCCGGCTGTTGACCGACGAAGAAGCGCTGGACTGGTGTGAAGAGCGAGCGATTGACGGCGAGATCGTCGTCGACGAGTTCGGCCACTTAGTCGAAACGTAGCTCCAGAAGTCGCCTCGGAAGCCCACAACCCGGTAGGTGGGCGGCGTACTTCGGATCATTCCCGGAGCGAGGCTTATGCCGGAACCCAGGCGTATCAATCGCCTTCAGCGACGAGGGACGAAGTGCGACACGCGCACGTACCATCCGACCCCCGAACCATCCGTAGGATTGAGCGACGGGAGAGACGAATTACCGATCACACCGGTGGGGTTAGAAGCCCGTCGACGTGAGCAGATCAAAGAGGTCATCGAACGGCTCACCGGTGACGACCACGACCACCCACCACCGTTCTCCGAATCAGAGCTCTATCGGACAGCCGCAGATGTCGGGATACCAGTCTGGGAACCAGAGGTGAAGAAGCGTTTCACTGGCCGGATACTCGACGAACTCAACTACGAACGGGACACAGTCGCCCAAACGTTCGTACCGGTAGTCGGAAAGGGCTTGGTTGAGATCATCAAAACTGCCGCCGAGACCGTCGTCCCAACTCTGAATTCAGAGCTACCTCAGTCGCTTCGCAGACGGCTCCAAGACTGGTGTGAGTTACACGGCTTCGAGTCACTGGAACACACAGCCGTTCAGACGATTATTGCACGCCAGGCAGTCCTGAGTGTCCTCCTACAGGCGGTACTCTACGAACGACTGCGGCAGCAGCACGGGTGGCCAGCACTCGATACTACTTCGA
>LKMJ01004705.1_pt1 | contig 12869 bp, 13 predicted proteins | sample 643391 | NCBI WGS metagenome assembly LKMJ01 (sample SAMN04112250, study PRJNA286221) | soda lake metagenome | biome: soda lake; feature: Kulunda Steppe; material: water; isolation source: sample PL-Br10 brine of Picturesque Lake | place: Russia: Kulunda steppe | collected 2010-07
AGGGCAAAGATCAGGTAACCGTCGAACTCTACGAGGCGACCGTTCCGATTCCCGTAACCGTCCGGGGCGACCAGATCCGCGTGCTCGACAGCGACGAGCGGTAGACTACAACGAACCGTCGTCGTTCAACCGCTCGACAACCTGCTGAAGATCGGCAGTCGCTTCGACTTTGTCCTTTACTTCCTCACGCTCGCGGACGTCGTCGGAGTCGGCGTCATACGCGCGGACGTACTCGGCGCGAGTGTGTTCGTTAAACGCGTGTCTGAGCGCCAGATAGCCGTCCGGGACGACGACGCCACAGACCTTGCACTCACGACGCTGGTGCTCGCTCGTCTGATGGATGATCGCGTCCTCGATCTCCTCGAACACCTCGCCACAACCGTCGATCCCGCATGCCCAGGTCATTATTGCACGCGTCTCCCGGCAGGGGCTAAAACCCTTCGGCACTCAGACCCGCTCGCGATCGAGCGCCTGCGCCCGCTCGCTGATCCAGCCGACTCCAGCGAGTTCGTACGGGCGGTCGAGCAGCCACATGTAGAGGACGATCCCCTGCACGAGGAAGACGTTCGTCAGGAGGAAAAACAGCGCCTCCTCGACTGGCAGTCCAAGCAGGGAGAGTCCGATCGTGTGTGCCTCCGAAATCGACCAGATCCCGAGGCCGATCGCGATCCGGTCTGCGATCCAGAGATACAGCGTCGGGACGGCGAGTGCCACTGCGACAAGCTTTGGGACTTCCTTAATCAGATACGTGATTCCAAACGCCCACTGGATGGCAAGGATCGGTCCTGCCCAGAACAGCAGCGATCCGAGGTAGAACGTCGACATCGTCCCCATCAGGACGTAGCCAAGCGCGCAGATGGCAAGGCCGCCACCCGCGCCAGCGAGACGATGTGATAACGGGATCAGCAGGGAACGATCCTCGACGGTCAGGAACTGGAACAGCCAGAACGCCGTCAGTATCGGCTGCAGGACGAAAAACAGATACTCTTCTATCGGCGTGTACCAGATCGTACCCAGTACAGCCCCGTCACCGTACCACCAGACGCCTCGTGGGATCATGACATTCGTCCACGGCGTCGTGTACACGACAGCGAGAAACAGCATAATCGCTAAGCCAGAAAGGGGTCCCCACCCCCAGCTCGCGCTCTCCCGGCGCCACGCTAGCCAGCCGAGCACGAGGAGTGGTGGAAGGATGAAGACGAGATGAAAACCCATGTACGTGAGCGGCACGCTCATGCGTGATCACTGGGTCGGTGTCGAGAGCCGTTGTGCGATGAACCCGCGCGGGTGCTCTGTCGACGCGTCCCATCCACTGAGCCCGGGCTCCGCCGGTGATATTGGCCACTCATTCTGTAGGTATATCGGGATCTCGTCACTAATCTATACTACCTTACTAGTTAGGATTCATATACGACTGGACGAGCTTGCGTTCGGCGGCACGAAGATGCTGGTGGAACGTCTGTCGGGTGATTCCCATCGTATCTGCGACCTCCTCGCCATCGACTTCACGTGGCCACTCGAAGTAACCGTTCAGATGTGCTGCTTCCAGTGCGGAGCGCTGGCGCTCTGTAAGCCGTTCGTCGACTTCTGCGGTGAACTCGTGGGCAGTTTCGTTGTGGTTCTCGTGTTCGTGTTTGGATCTGAGCTCTACGCGATCGTACAGCGATTTCAGCAGTTCCAGCACCGCTCGCGTGTCGTACGATGGCGGAAGTTCCAGAGCGACCTTTGCCTGCGCCGGTTCGGCCACGATATTGACGACTGACGCACCGTATTCCGCCAGCCGATCGAATGGCTCTCTCGAATCGATTCCGATCGCCAGTGTGTATCCAGCATCAGTCTCCGAAACCAGCCGTACGCTTTCGACGTTTGGGAGTGCCGACAGATCGTCGGCATCGCCGTTCATTTCCGGTACTCGAATATAGATTTCGTACCCCTCCTCACCGACCAGCCCGACGAACTCGACTTCTGAGCCGATCGTAGCAGCGAACCTCGAGAGTGGGAACATCTCGTCGTAGATGTTGAACTCGAGCTCGAGGACGTTTTCCGTCGCCAGTATTCGTGCTGCTTCGACCGCGTTGAGGCCACTAGCAATCATCTGACCGATCGATTCGAACAACTCGACTTCCCGGCTATCGAGGGCATCGTCGCTATCAGCGTAGACGCCCAGTAGGCCGTACTCTTTTTGCTGATAGATCAGTGGAACGACGGCAAAGCGTCGGGCACCGACTGAATCCGGATCGAGCATTCCACACTGGTCCGAGCCGACGGTACAGACTTCGACGGTTCCGGAGTCGAGTGCATCCCCGACCACATCCGGCATCGAATTGATCTCGAGTGTCGACTGGATGCCGTCGATCGTCCCCGAGTGTGCGGAAAGCTGGAACTTCGTATCGGTCGGATTCGTTGTCCCGATCCAGCTTGCGACGTAGCCTTCCGAGTGAACGATCTCGTCACACACCAGCTGTTCGATCTTCGACCGCTCGCTCTCTTCGACGAGCGTCCGAGAGATTTCACTGAGAAGCCCGTTGACACGAGTGAGAATTCGCTGTAGGACGGTTCGTTCTGCCGCTAGCTTCTCTGCACGCTGCTTTGCCAGCCGTTCGGCCTGCTTCCGATCGCTTACGTCGTTCTGGAAACCGACGTAATGAACAAGTTCGTCGTCGTCGTAGATCGGTGCAACCGTTAATTCGTTCCAGAACGGCGTTCCGTCGCTCCGGTAGTTCCGAATCTCCACAGTGACGGGCTCTTCTTCTTCGATCGCTACGGCCAGCTCGTCGACGACTTCGGGATCAGTTTCCGGTCCCTGTAGTACCCGGGGATTTCGGCCGAGCATATGCTCCTCGTCGTAACCGGTCAGCTCAGCCCAGGCGTCGTTGACGAACACGAGCGGGTTCCCCGACAGTGATGGATCGCTCATCGTGATACCGATCGGTGCCTCGTGAGCAGCACGTGAGATGTCCTCCGGAGACGGTCGGTGCTCTTCGATGTTTTCCTTGTGAACTGGCATCGTTCCGCTGTCAGTTACCTCGGTTACCTCGGTTTGGAGTTGGCGTAATGACTCCGTCCCGTTCTTGCGGAGGAATCTGCTCACCCCATTCTCGAACGCACGTGAGGTGATGGCCTGTTCTTGTGAATCAGTAAAAAGTATAACCGGTAACTCGGGGTTCGTTTCGCGTACGGCCGAAAGTAGCGTCAGACCGTCATCGCCCGGAAGCTCGTACCCACATACGAGACAGTCGAACCGCTCGCTGGATAGTTTGGCAAGCGCTGTCGTCGCCTTGGTAACGTGCTCGACACGACAACCGGCATCCTCGAGAGCTGTTTCAACCTGCCGTGCCTCACCCTCAGGGTAGACCAGTAGAGTCCGGGCGCTGATCATAGTAAGGTATTGGTCCGGGCGTGATAATAGTTTCCGGTATTTTTTACCGGTCGGTCCAGGAAAGCAGCGTCGTTCTGTGCCGTTCGGATATCTCGATCAGTATTCTGGGAGGTGTTTCGACCCTGGAACGGCTAAATACGAACTGACACCATACTAGTAAGGACATAACTTTTTCATATACTCGTACTCTCTCTCTATTGTATTATGTTAGAGGCGATAGCCGGCGATATGGCCGCAATAGCACAGTTCGGGACGTTCCTCGAGATGACACAGCCGGAAATCTTCGAGGCAGTACAGGACGATGCACTGCTCAGCGCCTCGTTCTGGGTGAACATCGCGCTTGCCGGGCTGTCGATCCTGCTGTTCGTATATATGGGTCGTAATGTCAAAGACCCACGAGCCCAGCTGATTTTCGTTGCGACGCTGATGGTTCCGCTGGTTTCCATCTCGAGCTACACCGGACTTGTGTCCGGACTGACGATCAGCTTCCTGGAGATGCCGGCGGGGCACGCACTCGCGGGCGAAGAGGTACTCACCATGTGGGGTCGCTACCTCACCTGGGCACTGTCGACGCCGATGATTCTGCTCGCGCTTGGACTGCTGGCAGGCTCTAACGCGACGGATCTGTTCACGATCCTTGTTGCGGACATCAGCATGTGTGTGACCGGGCTCGCAGCCGCACTGACCGTGTCTTCACACGGCCTGCGCTGGTTCTGGTACTTCATCAGCTGCATGTTCTTCCTGGTCGTCCTCTACGTCCTGCTGGTCAAGTGGCCGGAGGACGCCAAGGCGAACGGGACGGCTGAAATCTTCAACACGTTGAAGATCCTCACGGTCGCGATGTGGCTCGGCTACCCGATCTTCTGGGCGCTCGGCGCCGAGGGGATCGCCGTGCTCGACGTCGCGATCACCTCGTGGGCCTACAGCGGGCTCGACATCGTCGCGAAGTACATCTTCGCGTTCCTGCTGCTGAACTGGGTCGCGAAGAACGAGTCGGTCATTGCGGACATGCCGTCGGTCGGCGTCGACCGCTCCGGGGCGTCCGGCGCGGCCCCAGCTGACGACTGATCGGACTCGGATTCGACGAGTCGCCTTTTTTTAGTGTCGCGATCCCGAGTACCCACTGATGAGTGACACCACCAGCCCGATCGCGGACGGCGTCCTGGCAGCGATTGCGGGACAGCGGCTGGATGGTCGCGTCAGGCTGGCACTCCTCCCTGGGTGGATCACACTATCGCTGACCACCGTGGTCGTTACACTCGTCGGTGCCGATATTCCACTATGGGTTCAGCTGACACCGCTGGTCCTGAGCGTCCTCTTGCTCGGCCTTCCCCACGGAGCGGTCGACCATCTCGTCGCACCGCGTGCGAGAGGAACTGGTCTGACTGCGCGGTCGATGGCGACGGTCAGTGTGGTGTACGCACTGCTCGGCGGCGGCTACGCCCTCGTCTGGTTCCTCTCGCCCGTCGTGGCCTTCGTCTTCTTTATTCTGCTCACCTGGTTGCACTGGGGACAGGGTGACGTGCATCCGCTCCGCGAACTCCTTGGCGGCGATCACGTCCGCGGCCCCGGCGGGACGGTGCTGACCGCGCTCGTTCGCGGCGGCGCGCCGATGGTGGTGCCGCTGGTTGCCTTTCCGGCAGAGTACCGGCGCGTCGCCGAGTGGATCGTCGGCGTCGTTGATCCAGTCGCCGTTGGAGGGCTGGCGCCGTTTTTCACCACTGACGCGCGGATCGCCGTCGGGACCCTTTACGGCGCACTGATCATCGCTGCCCTTGGCCTCGGCTGGGTTCGCGCGACCGACAGTCGTGTCTGGCGGATCGACGCCGCCGAAACCGCGCTTCTCGTCGCCTTCTTTTCGACGGTCCCACCGCTACTGGCCATCGGCATCTACTTCTGTTTCTGGCATTCGCTCCGACACATCGTCCGCTATCTGCTCCTCGATGACGACATCGAGCGGGTGATCGCCGACGGTGCAGTCGCCCGGCCGCTGGCACGGTTTGGGCGTGACGCGGTGCCGCTCACTGTACTCTCTCTGGTCTTTGGCGTTGCACTCTACGTGCTCTTGCCCGGCGCGGGGACCGACCCCGGCAGCTTGCTGGGCGTCTATCTCGTCTTCATCGCCGTATTGACGCTTCCACACGTGGCCTTCGTCTCCCTGCTCGATTACTACGATGGCTTCTGGTGGTCCTGAACGGATACCACAACAGCTACTTCGGACGCCGCGGAACTCGGGTTCGTGAGCGAACGCGACGGAACGCGAGTCGATTGTCACGTGAAGATACTGGACGAGAGTGTCGTCGAGCGGGCCAAAGCCCGTGGGATCGACGTGCTGGTCTACGCGCCCCACTTCCTGGCGCTTCCCGAGATCGAGCGCCGCGCCGAGCGGTTCTCGGACGACGAACTCCTCGTGGTTCCCGCCCGCGAGGTGTTTACCGGAACGTGGCGCGAGCGCAAACACGTTCTCGCGATCGGGCTCTCGGATCCGATCCCGGATTTCATCTCGCTGGACGGTGCGATGGCCGAATTCGACCGGCAGGACGCAGCCGTCATCGTTCCGCATCCCGAGTTTCTAACTGTTGGACTGGCCGAAGCGGACATCCTCGCCCATCGCGAGCGGATCGACGCCATCGAGGTGTACAACCTGAAACACTGGCCGCGACACACGGCCCGGGCCCGCGAGATTGCCAGGACGGTCGATGCGCCGGTCACCGCGTCCTCGTACGCGCATCTTCCCCGCTCCGTCGGCGCGGCGTGGACGACGTTCGATCGCGACATCGACTCGGGGACGGGGCTCTGCGAGGCGCTACAGGAGGGCACATCGCGGCAGGCATGTCGTCGCCGCGGGCGACGGTACCGTCTCCAGTCAGCCGCGGAGTTTGCCCACCTCGGGTGGGAGAACACGGGCAAGAAGTTCGATCGGATCGTCCTCTCGGGGACCGAACCCACACATCCGACACAGCCGCTCTACGAGGGTCAGTTCGAGGACGTCTCGGTGTATTAGACGCCGATGGATGCCCGGGCGGCGTCGAGCGCCATCATCGGCACGTCGTAGATGATCAGGGCCGCGACGACGAGCTCGGCCGCCGTAACGACGAACGTCATCAGCGTCGAGCGCTTGCTGCTCACAGCCACGCCGATAGGGAGGCCGAACTCCTTCTTCCAGATCGGGTAAAACAGCGCGACACCCCGCTTGCTCCCCGCGATATCGAGGACATAGTGTGTCAGGACGCCGATCCAGACGTACTGGAGGTTGCCGTCGAAAAAGTACGGAAACGCGACGAACAATGCCAGGATCGGGAGGTTGTGTAGCGTTTTTCGGTGCTTCCCGAAGTCGGTGTCGACGTCGGGGAACAGCGCGCCCAGCGTGACTGGAATACCGACCGCGACCATCGTAATAAACGTCGTCTCGTCACCGGCCGGTTCGAGCAGGTAGGCGAGACCGATGCTCAAGAAGACGGCGTTGAGGACGTGTCCTTTTTTGTTCATCGGGTGTACTGATCCTCTCTGGCCGCCCCCCGAATGATACTTTCCCTTTGGGTCCTGTTACTAATCGGATACGTACTGGAGCTCAGCGCGGACGTCTTCGAGCGCCTGTCGAACGGTTGCCGAACGGACTGCGGCCCTGTCACCGTCGAACTCGTACCGGGAGACCGTCGTGTAGGAGTCGCTCGTTTCCCACGGGGCAGCGTACGCGACGGCGATATACACCGTCCCGACAGGAGTTTCCTCGGTTCCGCCGCCCGGTCCCGCAACGCCGGTTATTCCAACGCCCCACGTCACGTCTGCGGTATCCCGGACGCCGCGCGCCATCTGTCGGGCGACCGGTTCGCTGACCGCTCCGTAGTCGTCCAGATCCTCCCGATTGACTCCCAGGAGTTGGCGCTTGGCGTCGTAGGCGTAGGTCACCAGTGATCGATCGAAGTAGTCACTGGAGCCGGGGACGGCCGTCAGGGCCGCCCCGACGAGCCCCCCGGTACACGATTCTGCGGTAGCGATGGTTGCATCCCGCTCACGGAGTTCGTCACCGAGTTCGGCGGCGAGGTCAGTCCCGGCCGGTCTCGCGTTGTCGTCCGAATCGCTCATACCGGCGAATCGGTCGGCACCGTCTTGAATCCACGCCGTCTCGAAAGAGACTCCTATCGGCGCTCGAACGGGTTGGCATGAGCAACGACCGTCCGCTGTTCTTTCAGGTCATGCAGTACGCCGACCGCGCCGACGGTGACGTGATCAACATGGTAAGTGGAAGCCCCGACTGGGAACCTCCTGCCGCGCTTCGCGAGGGGCTTGTCGAGTACGCTGGTGGCGAGCCAGAGACATTCCAGTACCAGCCCAGCGAGGGGTTGACGAAGTTACGCGCCGAGATCGCCGACCGCCGAGGAGTCGACCTCGAACAGGTCGTTATCACGAACGGCGGCGCGGAGGCGAACTACCTCGCGATGGCGGCGGCCCTGGAGCGCTCGGCAGGAAACGAGGTACTGCTTACCGATCCAGTGTATCCGTACTATCCCCGAAAGACGGAGCTGCTGGGTGGTGTTCCGGAGTACGTACCTCTCGACGCGGACGGCATGCTTGATCCCGAACGGGTCCGCGTCGCCGCCACCGAGGAGACCGCGGCGATCGTCGTGACCACGCCGAACAACCCGACCGGCGCGGTGTACGACGAGTCGACGATGCGCGAACTCGTGGCGATCGCCGAAGACGTCGACGCCGTATTGATCAGCGACGAGGTGTACGACCACTTTGACTACTCCGGGGAGTTCACGAGCGCGCTGGCGGTCGACTCACCGAACCGGATCGTCACTAACTCCTTCTCGAAGTCGCTAGCGATCACCGGCTTCCGGGTCGGCTACATCGTGGTTCCCGACGCGCTGGTCGATCCCGTGAAGACGCGGCACATGCTGGTCACCGTGGCTGGAAGCCGTCCTGCACAGTACGCCGTCCTGCAGGCATTGCAGGAAACCGAGACCGCGTACTACCGGGAGAACCGCGAACGGATGCACGCGCGGATCGAGGCGTTCACCGACGGTCTCGAACGGGCGGGAGCCGAATACACGATTCCTGACGGTGGCTTCTACGTGCTCGCACGGTTCCCGAAGTTCCCGGGAACACTTGCGAACGTCGAGCAGTTGATCGACGACGCCGGGGTCGCAGGGATGCCCGGCGAGGCGTTCGGGAGTGCCCGCGACGAGTGGCTTCGATTCGCGTTGCTCTCGCCGCGCGTCGAGGAGGCGGCGGATCGGCTCGCGGAGTATTTCTAGCGCAGCCCTTTCGGGGTAGTCGGACTATCGGTCGGCCCTGCCCACCGACCCCGGGCGTCCATGCGCTCTGGCCGCCCGATCCCGTATAAACCGACGGGTACACAAGCCCGCGAGCGGTAGCGCGGGTATGAGCAGCATCGACGTCGAGGCGGTCGACGAGGTCGAGGATGAATCTACTGAGGCGGACAGCGAGCCCCCAGAATCGGTCGGGGCGGATGAGGAGGGGGCCGACGTCGACGTCGAACCGGGTATCGAAATCACGCCCGAGACGCCCGAGTACGTCCTCTACGGTGGCAAAGGCGGCGTCGGGAAGACGACGATGGCCGCGGCGACCGCTCTGGCCAGCGCCGAGTCGGGGACGAAAACACTGGTCGTCTCGACCGATCCGGCGCACTCGCTGTCGGACACCTTCGAGGCCGATATCTCGCCGCGCCCGGAGCGTATTCGCGAGGACGTTCCGTTGTACGCCGCGGAGATCGATCCGGACGACGCGATGGAGGAGAACGCGGCGATGTTCGGCGGTGAATCGGAGCCCGGTGCGGCGGGCGGCCCGGAGATGGGTGCGGACGCCGATGCTGGGGCTGGCTCACAGGGTGGTCTGGGTGGTCTCGCCGACCTGCTCGGCGGTGACGGCCCGATGGACATGCTGATGGGCGGGTCGATGCCCGGATCGGACGAGGCGGTGGCGATCCAGAAGCTCATCGAGTATATGGACGATCCGCGCTTCGATCGGGTGGTCGTCGACACCGCGCCGACGGGTCATACCCTGCGGCTGCTCGAACTCCCCGAGATCATGGATACCATGGTCGGCCGAGTTCTCGCGATGCGCGAGCGGTTCAGTGGAATGCTAGATGGCGTCAAAGGGATGTTCGGCGGCGAGGACGTTCCCGAGGAGGGTGGCGTCGACGAGCTTCGCGAACTGAGCGAGCGGATCGAACGGCTGCGGGCAACACTGCGGGATCCCGCACAGACGGACTTTCGCGTGGTGATGGTGCCCGAGGAGATGAGCGTTTTCGAAAGCCAGCGGCTCGTCGACCAGCTGCGCGAGTTCGAGATCCCCGTCGGAACGGTCGTCGTCAACAAGGTGATGGAGGATCTGGCGGACGTCACCGACGACATCGATGCCGACCAGTTCGTTACGCCGGACCTCGACAGTTGCGAATTCTGTCAACGTCGCTGGGACGTCCAGCAGGAGGCGCTCTCATCAGCCCACGAGCTGTTCCGCGGGCACGACATCAAGCGGGTACCACTCTTTGCCGACGAAGTACGAGGCGAGCGGATGCTCCGGATCGTCGCCCGGTGTCTGGCCTGATCAGACGAACCGCCGGACGACCCCGAACAGCGCATCGCGAATCGGGTCCGGTGTGAGGCGGCCCAGCGAGCTCAGTTTCCCGATCTGTCCAACGGGATAGCGCGAACTGGGATTCGGGCTGTTTGCGGCCTCGAGGATCGTCTCTGCGACCTCTTTTGCTTCGATGGAGCCGAACCCGCCACCACCGATGAGCTGGGTGTCCTCGATCACCGAGTAAAACCAGTCGTACGCGCCGGATCGTTCCAGTTCCTTGGTCCGGGATCGCATCTCATCGCCGAACGAGGTGTTTACCGGCCCCGGCTCGACTATCGCAACGTCGATGTCAAACGGTTCGACTTCCGAGCGAAGCGCATCGCTCATCGCTTCGAGGGCGAACTTCGACCCACAGTAGACGCCGCCACCGGGGTGGGAAACGCGTCCCCCGGCACTGGAGACGTTGACAATCGTACCGCGCTCGCGATCGCGCATGTGCGGTAGGACTGCTCTGATGAGTCGATGCGGCCCGTAAACGTTGACGTCAAATTGTTCGTGGACGATTTCGGTTGGTACTTCTTCGACTGGTCCCATCTGGCCGTAACCGGCATTGTTGACCAGCACGTCAATCCGGCCGGTCTCGCTAATCACGCGCTCGACGACCTGTCGGACATGGTTCTCGTCGGTGACATCAAGTTCGGCCGTCTCACAGCCAGCCTCACCGAGGTCGGCGATGTCGTCGGTGTCGCGTGCGGTCGCGTAGACCGTCCAGCCGTCGTCGTCGAGAAATGCCTTCGCGGCCTCGCGTCCGATTCCAGAGGAACAGCCGGTGATCAGCACCGTCTTCAGTCGACTCCCCTCGCGGGGCGGCGTTTCGCCCGTCTCGTCGTCTCGCGTGTCGGTCATATCATTCAATTAGCCGCCAGGTAATTAAGCGTGGGAGAAGTTCCGGCGTTGCAGTGGCCGATCACCCATCGACGAACGACTTCGCTTCTTCGGCGTACGCGTCGGCCCGCCGTGTCGGCTCGGGCAGCTTGTAGCCGTCCGCAAGCCCTAGCACGAAATTGGCTGCAGTCTCCTCGCTCACCCGGTGCCCCGGGCTCACGTACAGCGGGTTGATCTGCCGGTTCGGCGAGTCGTACTGGCGCGTCTGGACGGCGTAGCCGATCGTCTCTCCGTCCGGTATGGTGACGCCCCCGTCGCTCTCAATGGGGACGCGTTCCCCCGCCGCGAGCCCCTCGACCGATCGGGTGGGCGTCCCACACAGCAGGCTCTTGGCGACGCCGACGCTTGGCACGTCGAGCACGACACCGATGTGAGTCGCGATCCCGGCTTCACGGAAGTGGATCCGGCCGCTCCCGTCGAAGACGAACAGGTCGGGTGTGCTCGTCAGCTCCGCGACGGCGTCGAGGATCGGCCCGCCCTCGCGGAACGCCAGTAAACCGGGGATGTAGGGGATCGAGAGATCGGTGACCGAATAGACGCGCTCGATGATCTCGCCACCCCGCGAGACTACGATCGCGCTGATCGCCCGATCGTCGAGAAACGACTGGTCGACCCCGGCGACGAGCGGGGGCTCCTCGCCTGGCGTCGCAAGCGGGCCATCGATGATCGTCGCCGGATCGAACTCGAAGTCGTCGACAAAGGTCGCAACGGCGGCGATTTCGCGCTGCTGAGCTTCCATCTCGTTGCGGCTGCTGTCGGGATCGGGCACGAGATCGGGCCGCACCAGCTGCGGCGGGCCGTTCATCGGCTAGAACCGTCCGCGTCCGGGGCCGCCCGGACCACCGGGGCCACCGGGACCGCGACCACCGCCCAGCTGGACCTGATTCGGGGTCCGGATCTGACCTTTCACGTAGTTGCCGTAGACCAGACCGATACCGAGCCCGATGAGATGGGCGATATGAGCGACGCCTGCGCCAACCCCCGGGGCGCTTGCTGCGAACACCGAATAGCCCGCAAACAGTACGGTCAGCAGCCAGATCGGCATCGGGAGGATGAAGTAGACGTACACTTTGAGTCCGGGGTTCAGGATCGTCAGGACGCCCATGATCGCCAGGGCTGCGCCGCTTGCGCCTAGAACTGGTACCGCGTCCCCCATGAGGAGGCCAATACCGACCTGTCCGAGCCCCGCGAGGATCCCGCTCACGATGAACAGCACCGCGAACTCCCGCGAGCCGATGTAGTCCTCGACCAGTCGGCCGAAGAAGTAGATCACGATGCTGTTGACCGCGATGTGGAACAGTCCGCCGTGTGCGAAGATCGAGGTGATCCACGTCCAGACGTACAGCGGGTTCTGCGGATCGAGCGTGAACAGTGCCCGGAATATGGACCAGTCGTAGATCCCGGGGTTCCCGACCACGCCAGTAAACGTCTGAACGACCAGTTGTGCGGCGAACGTGATCCACATCAACACGAGGAAGACGTAGGTCATGTTGCCGCGGAAGTAACCAAACGGTCCGCCCGGACCGGTTTCGATGCCGATGCGGTCGAGCAGGCTCCGTGAGCCGCCACGATCCTCGACGCTGTCGTCGAACCCGCTGTCGAAGACGCCGCTCGGATCGTTCCACTGGGCGAGCCCCGGACAGTCGTGATTCTCCGGCAGGCGATGCTCCGGACAGAACGTCCCGCCGCACTGGCTACAGTTGTACGGCATGTTCTCTTCGCGCCCACACACGTCGCAGTTCGCCATTTGCTCTCCCTTCGGGCGGGCCTCAAAAGGGGTTTGCGGTCCGGCCGTCGGTCGCCGTGGCTTTTTGGCCGTCGACGCCCCACTGCCGAGTATGCAGGAGTACCAGCGCAAACAGCTCCTCGAACGCGTCGATCGGGAGGGCGCGACGGTCGGCGCGAAGATCCCCGAGCGGATCGCCGTGCAGGGCGAGGAGATCGACCTCCACGAGTTCGTCTTCGAGATCAAGCGCCGGGACACGTACCCGGCGAGCGA
>LKMJ01004706.1_pt1 | contig 12869 bp, 12 predicted proteins | sample 643391 | NCBI WGS metagenome assembly LKMJ01 (sample SAMN04112250, study PRJNA286221) | soda lake metagenome | biome: soda lake; feature: Kulunda Steppe; material: water; isolation source: sample PL-Br10 brine of Picturesque Lake | place: Russia: Kulunda steppe | collected 2010-07
CGAATCACTGGCTTTCACCACCAACATCGGTGTCTATGTAGTCGCCTGCCATTACGCGTTCTGCCTCTTTTTGTGCCTTGGCAGTTCCCGTATGTAAAGCCTTCCAAACGTCCGGCGATCTGACCACTGTTCGGACTGCCGTCCGGCGCTCCTCGGCGGTCGCATCTGTATTTTTGAGCTCCGTCCGGAGCTGCCCGGTGAGTTCGGCCATCGCTCCTGCGTGTTCGATCTCAGCTTCGATCTGCTGGCGGAGATGCCGCGACAGTGCCGGACTGGTTCCGCCGGTCGAAATCGCGACCGACACGGGACCATCCTCGACCGTCGCGGGCACCACGACACTGCCGACAGCCCGCTGACCAGATCGGTCCGCCTGGTTGACCAAGATACCGCGCTCACGAGCGGCTGTGACTACTGCCTCGTTGACGGCAGTCTCGCTCGTCGCAGTGACCACAAGCGCTGGATTGAACCGGTCGACCCACGCTTCGATAGCCGCAGGCTCAGGTGCGGCACGAATCCGTTCGACATCGGGGAAGTCGGCCTCGGCAAACCGCGAATCAAAATCGGGGCTTACGACAACCACAGCTGCCTCTACGGCAAAGCGACGGGCTTTCCGGGCACCGACCGGTCCGCCACCGAAGACGAGCACTGTCGCACCGCGAAAGTCGTGATACAGTGGAATCACGTTGGCATACTCACCTCCGATCCATTACTGGCTACCATTATTCGGTATTTGCCTCCGCTCGTTCGGCGAGTCGGATGCCGGTTTTCTTGAGAATCCGCGTCGAAAATAGCGAATCCCAGCGGTCGGCTTCGACATCCCAGAAGTCAGCCATCCGGTCTCTGACCTGTTCGATCCGCCGCTGGCTTTCGGCTTCGCTTCGGCCGTGGGTCATCGCAAAGAAATTATACGGCCAGACGCCCTCGTGTCGTGGCCGCTGGTAGCAGTGCGTGACAAAGCCCAGCGAGGCGATTTCGGGGCCGACCTCGCTGACGATGTCGTCGGGGACGTCCCAGACAGTCATGCCGTTTTCCGTATAGCCAAGCGCATAGTGGTTCGGAATCGCTCCGACTCGACGGACCTTCCCCTCCTGGTTGAACCGCTTGATCGTCGCGATTACCCAGTCGGTGTCGATGTCGGCGGGGGCGTCGGTGTCGGCAGCGAGCGCGTCGGCGACATCCCCATACGGTGTCTCAGTAATCGGAAGCCCACCCTGGATTTCGAGGACGAGATCACGTTCGTTGGGCGTGAGTGTTGATTTGTCCGTTGGCTCGACGGCGGGCCCGAGATGTGAGAGATCGATGTCACCCTCGCTGATTGGGCCATCGAGCATGAACTTGGCTTCGACGCGGAACTCCTGTTGTTTCGGGAGATTGTAGGTCGGCTGTCCGGTGACGTCTTCGATTGCTTCGAGTACCGTCTCGATTCGATCCTCGTCGGCAACCGAGACGACGAACCACATATTGAGATGCGGATGTTCGCGTTCGTAATTGTGGGCGACTTCGCGGAACGAATTGACTTGCTCTGCGACCGCATCGAACTGCTCGGGTGGGGCGTGCATAGCAACGAGCGAGGCGTTGCCACCGATTTCCTGGGCATTTACAAGCGCACCAAAGCGGGTGAGGATTCCCTCCTCATCGAGATACTGTACACGTGCGAGAAGCTCGTCGGCTGAAACGTCGACACCGCGGGAACGGAGCGCTTTCGCCGCCGGCTCAAAGGGACGCTCGACGGTCGGAAATCCGCCCTGAAAGGCATTGATAATCGCCCGGTCGAGCGTCGAAAGCTCGGCATCGACCTGTTGCATACCGGTTGTTAGTGGCCGGTGAGAATAAGCGTCACGGAGCGGACTCGCGGTGCAACTTCTGCTAGCGAATGGAGGTGGTTGCCATCGCCGAGGTAGCGTATGAAAATAGCAACTGCGGTAGATCATAACCACTAACTTGCGTAGCCGTTTTCTCCGTTATAGACGGCGTATGGCGGCGTCACCCATACGTTTCGGGCGATGGAGCTCGCCTGTCCCAACTGCCGACCTGGCTGATGGCTCCTATTTGATTTGCCATGAAACCAAAACAGCTCCTCGGCCAACTCGAACCGATCTTGCTCATCGCCGTTGGCGGCTTTGCCGGCGCAAACCTCCGGTATTTCGTCGATCTCACGCTTCCCGGCACGCTCGCTGCGACGTTTGTTGTCAACATCGTTGGGAGCTTCGCCCTCGGCGTGTTGGTCTATGATTCGTTGAACCAGCCGGCAGTTGCCGACAGTTCACGGCTCGTCTTTGGAACCGGCTTTCTCTCCTCGTTTACGACCTACAGCACGTTCGTGATTGATGCCGTATTGGCCGAACCGCTCGTTGCCGGCGGCTATGTGCTGGGAAGCTATCTTGTCGGGTTTCTCGCCGTGATCGCGTCCCGGCGCTTCGTCAACGGGGGGAGCTGGGAATGATTCCGATGGAGCCGGCATATCTCGTCGGCACCGGCGGCGCAATCGGTGCGGTTCTTCGGTACCTCGTAGCCACGCTCGTCGTCCGGCTGCAAGGGCCGACCTCGTTCCCGACAGCCACACTCATCGTCAACAGTGTCGGAAGCTTCGTGCTCGGACTGCTCGTCTTCGGCGGTGCCAACAGCGATATCGTGTTGTTTGTCGGTGTCGGAATCTGTGGGGCCTTTACGACGTACTCCTCCTTTAGCGTCCAAACCGTCCGGCTCATCGAAGACGGCAACCGCGCCTACGCCGTTGTGAATGCAGTTGGAAACTTCGCCCTGAGTGTCGGGTCGGTTGGGTTGGCGTGGGTTCTCGTTGGGTAGCTGTAGTGTCTCTGTCAAATCGCTCTCATGGCTAGGTGTGCAGACTGGGTGCGTTAGGTGTCTGCTCGTTCAACCGCAGTAGTTTTCAGGTGGGGTACGAAACCCCAGTCTACCCAAGGATCCTGTGTTGCTGACGACGCAGGACGGCACACGTAGTTCATATGCGACTTATACAGACACTCGTTCCGGATGGCAAACACGACACCGTAGTCGATATTCTCGAAGCCGAAGAGATTGATTTCGCGATGTCGGAAGAAACCTCTAACTCCGGCTACAGCGATATCGTTTATATCCCGACCGACGCTGACGGCGTCGAAGAGATTGTCGACCAGCTTCGGGATGTCGGTGTCGAACGCGAAGGTTACATGGTCGTCACTGACGTCGAAGCCATTGTCTCCGAGCAGTTCGAAGAAAAACAGGCCGGAGCAGGAGTGGAAAACGGCGAAGACGAACGAATTTCGCGCGACGAGTTGCGGACGAAAGCTCAGAACCTTTCACGGAGTACGCCGAATTATCTCGCGCTTACGTTCATCAGTGCGATTGTCGCGACCGCGGGACTCTTAGAGGACAGCGCGGCAGTTGTCGTTGGCTCGATGGTGATTGCACCCCTTATTGGCCCGGCAATGGCTTCCTGTGTGGGGACGGTTATCAACGACGACGACCTGTTTTGGGACGGTATTCGGTCCCAAGCGATCGGGGTTGGATTCGCGGTCGTGAGTGCGACGGTGTTTGCGGTCGTCTACCGGTTTACAATCGGTCCTGGACTCGAACTTCTGTTAATCCAACAGATTGCCGAACGCGCGCACCCTGGACTCTTAGCACTGGCAATCGCCCTTGGTGCAGGAACCGCAGGTGCGCTTGCACTGACGTCTGGAGCCGATGAGGCGCTTGTCGGCGTCATGATCGCGGTCGCCCTGATGCCGCCGGCGGCATCCGTGGGCCTCGGAATCGCCTATGTCGAACCGGCGCTTGCTTTCGGTGCAGGGGTGTTAGTGCTCGTCAATCTTCTGTCAATCAATGTTGCGGGTATTGTGACAATTTGGATTAAACGGTACAAGCCGAGTCACTGGTACGATGCCCAGCGGGCCCGCCGGATCACCGCCGAACGGCTTGTTGTTTTCGGGCTGGCCGTCATCGTATTGACTTCGTTTTTGGCGATGAGTTCGCTTGACGCTCGCGATAATATGGCCTTTGAAAACGAGGTCGAACAGATCGTCGAAGGATCGGCTGATGGGGTTCTATCCGTGGAATTCCGGTACGAATCAGACCTTATTTCCCAACAGCCATCACAGGTGACCGTCCACGTGTACGGCGAGCAGTCACCAACTGCTGGCGCGCTTCGTGAGACGATAAGCCAGCAGTCCGGCGTCGATGTTGAACTTCGGGTTGTCACCGAGCAGACCGATACCGCATGACTTTTGGGTCGCAATCGACCCCGAAAAATTACATATATGGATAAATATGTTTTGTATAACTAATTTCTGATATATTTTACCAACCTTTTCTGTCCCACCTAACAGTCTGTCACTACTAAGCCAGGTCTGTTCCGGGTCAAAATTTGTCAAATCGTGATGCTTTCGGGCGATATCTCCAATACGCTTTGTCATTCAAATACACATCTTTAAGATCACTGGTTGGATACCGTTACTCCTGTAGGTACGTCCATAATGCATGCGCAGGAACTCGTAGAGCTAACTGTCGAGGACTTTCACAGGCAACTACAACAGGGGACACTCACCATTGAATCGGTTGTTTCGGGATATCTCGAGCGAATCGAACGGTACGATGCTGCGGGGTCGACGCTCAATGCGGTGGTTACAGTCAACGAAGCCGCGCTTGAGCGTGCACGGACGCTCGATGCAGAGCGTACAGACGGTACACTGCAACCGCTTCATGGTGTTCCGGTACTAATCAAAGATCAAGCCCGGACGGCGGGACTTCGGACGACGTTTGGGTCAGAAGCGTTCGACGAGTACGTTCCTGATCACAACGCGACCATCGTCGACCGGCTCGAAGACGCTGGGGCGATTATTCTTGGTAAAACGAATCTTCCAGATTTCGCTGCCGGCTTCGTCGGCTACTCTTCGGTTGCTGGCCAAACCCGAAACCCGTACGCACTTGCGCGAGACTCCGGCGGTTCAAGCGCCGGGACGGGTGCCGGTATCGCCGCCAACCTCGGGCTTGTCGGGGTCGGCGAAGACACCGGCGGCTCGATCCGCGTCCCAGCCTCCTTTTGTAACCTCTTCGGGCTCCGTGTGACAACCGGGCTGATCAGCCGCGCTGGAATGTCGCCGCTGGTTGCCGAACAGGATACCCCCGGTCCGATGTGTCGAACCGTCGACGACCTCGCCCGACTGCTAGACGTGATCGTTGACTTCGATCCAGCAGACCAAGCGACCGCGATTCACGCCGAGTGGTCCGACGAGACGTTCGTCGACGCGCTCGACGAAACAGCCCTCGATGGCGCGCGGATCGGCGTGCTCCGGTCGGCATTCGGCAACAGCGACGAGCCACGAGTCACAGCCGTCAACAGTGTCGTCGAGAATGCGCTCGATCACGTAGAAACCGTTGGGGCAACACTTGTCGACCCAGGTGAGATCCCAGAATTGGAGACGCTGCTTGACGACACGTCGCTCTACGGCTTGGTTGCCAAACGCGATCTAAATCGGTTTTTTGACGAACTCGACGGTTCGCCGGTTGACTCCTTCGCGGAGATCTACGAGGCGGGAGCCTACCACGATGCCCTCGAACACATCGAGACGATTGCAGCCGCCCCCGAAGATCCGACCACAGACCGCGAGTACTGGTGGCGACTCGCCCGCCAGCAGGCGTTCAAGCGGGCAATCGAGTACACGCTCGCCGAGAAAGATCTCGATGCCCTGGCGTTCCCCGACGTGCAGGTCGTCCCGCCAGAATTCGAGGGATACCACACCGGCGAGGTTACCCGCGCGGATGTCCCAACGAACACGTTCATCGCCTCACAGTCGGGCTGTCCAGCGATCTCGCTGCCTGCGGGGTTCACCGATGACGGGCTGCCGGTTGGGCTCGAACTGCTCGGCGCACCACTTTCTGACCGTATGCTGGTCGGGTTCGCCGCGGCCTACGAAGCCATCGCCGACCCACGACAGTCGCCAGTGTTGTCCGAGTTATAAGCGATTTCGACCGCAACTGTTAGACATGATTGCTGAGAACATGGAACATGGTCGAGCAACTGCAGTGTGACAGCGTTCACGAGAATCCAGCGCCCTACTCCCAAGGGCGTATTCACGATGGAACGATCTACCTCGCTGGGTTGGACCCAGTCGACGAAACTGGCGATATCGTCGGTGATGACATCGAGACCCAGACCACACAGACGCTGCGGAACGTCGAACAACTGCTTGTGGTTGCCGACAGTTCATGTTCGAACATTGTTTCGGTGACCGCCTATCTAATCGACGGAGACGACTTTGCGGGATTCAATCAGGCGTTCGATGCGTTTCTGTCGGACCCAAAGCCAGCTCGAACGACGGTTGTCGTCGACGAACTCGTTACTGCTGCCCGCGTCGAACTACAAGTAATCGCCGCACAATCGTAGGTTGAACCGCCTGGCAGAAAACTCGGTGGTGTCGCCGCTCAATCGGCGCGGTCGATCCGGTCGCTCATTTCGCTGTCGTCCAGATGGCACCGAATCCCGTGATCAGTAGGTTCGGCGTTGTCGAGTTCCGGCGTGCAGCTTTCACACTCGTCGCCGATTTTTTGTGGACACCTCGTGTGGAACACACAGCCACTCGGTGGGTCCCGTGGACTCGGAAGATCCGCATCCGGGAACGTTCGTTCGACATCGTGCGTTGGATCAGGTGAGGGAACACTCGACAGGAGCAACCGCGTGTAGGGGTGATACGGTGGCGAAAACACGTCCTCGCGCGAGCCGATCTCGACGATGTTACCCAAGTACATCACTGCAACCCGGTCGCTGATGTAGTTGACGACGCTGAGGTCGTGACTGATCAGCAGATACGAGGTATCGTACTCGCGGCGAAGCCTATCGAGGAGATCCAAGATACTGGCCTGAACACTCACATCGAGCGCGGAAACCGGCTCGTCAAGCACGACAAATGACGGGTTGTTGATAAACGCGCGGGCGATGCCGACGCGTTGCTTTTCGCCGCCCGATAGCTCGCTGGGATACCGCTCGGCGTAGGCCGGACCGAGACCGACCTCCGAGAGCATATCCAACACGCGCTCGCGGCGCTCTGGTTTCGAGAGCTCGGTGAACCGGATCAACGGTCGCTCGATGAGTTTGTAAATCGTTTTCCGTGGGTTCAGACTCGAATCGGGGTTCTGGAAGACGATGCCACACTCTGCGCGGAACTGTTCGCGTTCGCGTTCGATCAGTCCGGCCATCGATTTTCCACGGTACCGAATGCTGCCGTCAGTTGGCTCTAATAGCCCAAAGATGGTCCGACCGAGCGTACTCTTGCCACAGCCGCTTTCGCCGACCAGCGCAAGCGTTTCGGATTCGTGGATGGTGAAGCTGACGCCGTCGACGGCTTTGACCGGCGGATCAGGGTTCCGCAGCGAGTCGAGAAATGATGGCTCGTCGTAGTACTTTTTCAGCTGAATCGCCTCAAGCAGCGGTCGGCCCGGTGTGTGTTCGGTTCGTCTCGATCCGGTCGGCTGAATCGGCTCCTCGCTGGCCGCATCCAGTCGGATACAGCGTGCTCCGCGGTCCGTCTCGGCAGCCCCCTCGACTGTCTCCATCGGAATCTCGCCGGTTCGACACTCCTCGGTAGCGAACGGACACCGGTCAGCGAACACACAGCCGTCTGGTACGTCGATCAGATCCGGCACGGAGCCGGGAACCGCAGAGATCTCGGTGTCGTCCCACAGCGTCGGCACCGCAGCAAGCAACCCCTGAGTGTACGGGTGTGCGGGCTCGGCGAACAACGCCTCGACGGGTGCAGTCTCCATGAGTTCGCCAGCATACAGAATTGCCGCTCTGTCTGCGACTTCCGCGATTACGCTCAGATCGTGGGTGATCAACATCACACTGGTTTCGTACTCGGCTTTGAGCGACTCGATTAGCTGCAACACCTTTGCTTCGGTGGTCACATCGAGGCCGGTGGTCGGCTCATCCATGATCAACAGCTCCGGATTACAGCAGAGCGCCATCGCAATCAGCACCCGCTGTTGCATCCCACCCGAAAGCTGGTGTGGATACCGCTTTGCATTGTACTCGGGATCGGAAATATCGACGTCCCGAAGCACACGATGGACGGCCTCGGTGACCGCTTTTTTGCCGAGATCCTGGTGGAGCCGAATGGTTTCGGCAATCTGTTCGCCAACAGTCAGACTCGGGTTCAGCGACCGACCAGGGTCCTGTGGAACGTGTGCGATCTCACTTCCTCTGATCGCCCGAAGCTCTTTTTTCGAAAAATCCGAGAGCCGACGGCCGTTGAACCGAATCTCGCCGTCGACGACCGACCCGTTTTCACTTAAATACTGTAGCACGGCGAGTGCCAACGTACTTTTGCCGCTGCCGCTCTCGCCGGCGATACCGAGCGTTTCGCCCTGTGTGAGATCCAACGAGACGTCTCGCAGTGCGCGGACCGCCCCGTTTTCTGTGGCATACTCCACACTGAGCGAGTCGATTTCTAACACCGAATCGGGAGTCGACTCGACCTCCGAGTCAGTAGCTGTCGATGGCTGGTCGTACGTCGTCTGTGTGTTTGAGTTCGACATTAGTGGTCTCCGTTGTGTTCGATATCCAGCGCGTCACGCAGCCCATCTCCCGTGAGATGAAAGCCCAGAATCGTCATCGAGAGCGCGATACTTGGCCAGATTAGGAACCACGGTGTCTGGGCAATATGGTCACGCGAGATGGCGATCATATACCCCCAGTCGGCCAACGGTGGCTGCGTCCCCATCCCGAGAAACGACAGCGACGCCCCGATAATGACAGCGTAGCCCGCACGCACGGAGGCCTCGATCAACGTCGCCGGAAGCACGTTCGGCAGGATCTCTCGGAACATAATATACGAGTTCGATTCGCCGCGTGCTTTGGCGGCCAACACGAACTCCTCGTTCCGTATCGAGAGCGTGCTGCTTCGTATCACCCGGGCGATTCGGGGGGCGTAGACGATTCCAACCGCGATAATCACGTTGAGCAGGCTGGGCGACAGTGCCGCAACGATCAGCAGTGCTAACAGGATTGTCGGAATACTGATCAGGATGTCGACCGCTCGCATCAGGTATTCGTCGACACGGCCGCCGAGGAAGCCAGCGGTAAGCCCGATCGGGACACCAAGTGCGGTCGCCAGCAGACTGCTCCCGACGCCGAGTGCAATCGTCGCTCTGGCACCGATAATAACTCGGCTCAACAGATCCCGGCCGTACTGATCCGTCCCGAGCAGGTACTGTGTGCCCGGTGCGGCATACTGGTCGACGGCGTTGGTTGCGTTGGGATCATACGGCATAATCACCGGCGCGAGCACGGCAACCAGGACGATTGGCCCCAAAATCAGGAGGCCGGCCAGCAGGTTCGGCGTCTCCCAGATAGTCTGTCCAACGTTCGAAATCCGGTTCCGTACCTGGTCCGTACTGACGGGAAAGTTCTGTGTCGACATTAGCGGTCTCCGTACTCGATCTGTGGGTCGAGATAGCTGTAGAGGATATCCGCGAGGAAGTTCGCGATGATGTATCCGAAGGCGATCACCAACACCGACAGTTGGACGAGCGGCAGATCACGTTCTTGGATCGCGGTCACGGCCAGCCGACCGATTCCGGGATACGTAAAGACCTCCTCAACGACGACGATACTGCCGATCAGCCAGCCCATATTCAGCGCCAACACGGTGATCGTCGGAAGCAACCCATTTCTGAGCGCATGTTTAAACAACACTGTTCGCTCGCCCACCCCTTTGAGGCGGGCGGTTCTGATATACTCCGCCCGAAGCGTTTCGATCATCCCCGAGCGAGTCTGTCGCATCACGTGTGCAGTCAGCACTAACGACAGCGAAATCGAGGGCAACGCGAGATGGCGCATCCAGTCGACGACGCCGTCGCCGATTGGGGAGTAGCCACCGCCCGGAAAAATCGACAGATACGGTCCCGCAAACAGCATGAGCAGTAGCGTTCCGCTGACCATCTCCGGGACACTCGCACCGATGTAGGTCGCACCGTTAATAATCGACGACGACCGCGAACGGGCGTACTGAGCAGCGAGCACGCCGAGTGGAATCCCGACGAAAACGGTAATAGCGGTGGTTAGCCCTGCAAGGGCAAGCGACCGCATGAGCCGCGGGATGACTTCGTCCAGAACCGGTCCATTATGAATGTAGCTGACGCCGCCGGAGTTGAACAGGAGCTCCTGGAGCCAGATATAGTACTGAACATACAGTGGCTCGTTCAATCCGAGCTGTTGTTCAATGGCAGCGACGTTTTCGTCGGTTGCGTACGATCCGAGCAGCGTGTTTGCTGCGTTGCCAGGCAATACCTGTGTCAACATGAAAACAAGCACCGAGATGACGAACAACGAGATGGCCATAAAGCCCAGTCGTTTGGCGAGATAGCCCGCAAAATCGCTCATTGTCGCACCTGGCTGGCGTGTTCCGGGGTGACAGCGCACAGCGGTTGTATCCGTCCGGTCATTGGATTGTGGTTACTCAATCGAGATCGGACTGTCTCCACGCGCGGCGTAGATGCGTGTTTTCTCTGGGTCCATCCGGAAGCCTTGGACCGAGTCACGGTGGCCGGCGATTGCGTCCGCAAAGAACGGAACGATGTAGCCCGCGTGTTCGTGAATAAGCTGTTGGGCCTCGGCGTAGCTCGCCTGGACTTCGGCTTCATCCGATGTCGACAACGCCGCGTCGAGTGCTTCTTCGAAGGCCTCGTAGGAGTCGCCATCCCAGTTGACACCGTTCCACGACCCATCTTGGTGGAGCAGAATGAACATCGCCTGTCGTTCGATCGCCCACATCGGGTGGGTACCGACGTAGAATTCGGCGACGCCCTCGACTTCTGCCAGATAGTTATCCCACGTTACCTCCTGGAGATCGAACTCGATGCCCGCCTCTCCGAGTTGTTCTTGGACAAGCACACCCGTCTCTCGGATTTGGGCGGCGAAATCCGGCGCGAAATACAGCGGGAAATCCAACTCGATGCCGTCGCCGTACCCGGCCTCTTCGAGGAGATCACGTGCTTGGTCGACCTGCGCGGTGGTGCCGTAATTCGGTTCGAGATCGGCTGCGTAATTGAAGTTTGCTGGTCCAATTGGGGTCTGGCTTTCACCAACCGCACCGGCTCCGAGTTGGGCGACCTGCATGATCTCCTCGCCGTTGATCGCGTATTTGACCGCCTGCCTGATACGGTTGTCATCGAACGGCTCGATGTCGTGGTTCATGATGATCGGGTAGGCGCGCCCACCGTCGACCTCAACGGTCTCGACGCCGTCTGTCCCATCAACACGGTCGAACTCGCGGGCGTTCATCCGTCGGATCAGGTCAACATCGCCCTGTTCGAGCGCGTTGGTTCGGGCTGACGAATCCGGGATGATGACCTGAGTGACACCGTCAAGCAGTGGCAGTGGTTCGCCGTCTTCAGTCTCGAAGTAGAAATCGTCGGCAGCAGTAACCCGCATCTGTTCACCACGAGTGAACTCTTCGAGTTCGAACGGCCCGCTACCAAAGCTGTTGGAGCCAATGTCGTCCCAACGGTTCTCGATAGCGTCCCGTTCGATGATCTGTGCCCAGCCGAACGAGAGGGTCAGCGGAAGCTGTGAAAACGGCTCCGAAAGGTCGAATTGGACCGAGTGATCATTGATAATCTCGGTCGACTCGATCGGCCCAATACTTCCAGCACCTGGACTTCCCGTATCGGGATCTTGGATTTTGTCAATCGTCGCTTTGACATCCTCTGCGAGCACCTCGTTTCCGTTGTGGTTGAACGTGACCCCTTCGCGGAGTTCGAACGTCCACTGGTCGGCGGCCTCATTGCTCTCCCAGTCGACGGCCAGATCCGGCTGGACGTTGAACTCCGGGTCGGTCCACGTCAACGCCGAGTGTGTCAAGCGGTTCGTTACGAACCCCTCGAACGTATCGAGCATAATCGGGTTCATCGTCCCCGGTGATTCCTGTTCGGCAATAATTAGGACATTATCACCCTCGTCCGGGACGTCAACGTCAGCTTCGGAGCCAGTGCAACCCGCAAGTAGTGCAGCACCGCCAATTCCCATCCACTGCAGATAGTCTCGGCGATTAATCCTATCGGTCATACGATGGACAGTCGTATACAGTAACATCGAATAAGTGTTGTCCTTCGTACTGTCTCCGTGTTTGTATTGTATTATCTCCTAATATCGGCTTTAGAATTTCCAACACATACATTATTGTTTTGCTATGTGGCTCGTCCTGTCGAGACGCAACAAAATACCATTGAGAAACGAACGAACTAATTATTCATTGGATAATAGTTAGTACAAAACAGTATTCAATAGGAGGACAAAGAAATCCGCCGACGGCCTGCTGGCCGAACGGCTATTTATATATTGACTGCCAGGGCCGCTGTTGAATCGATGTGAGGCCCGCCCGCTCGGAGATGGCTTCGGCCGCCTCAATAGCTTGCGTCTGCAGTTCGGGGTACTGGTCATCTATGCCGTGGACGGTACGGTCTTCAAGGATTATCTCCCCGTTGCAAACAACAGTGTCGACCTCGAAGCCCTGGGTCTGATAAACGATTGTCGACGGGGTATGGAGGTTCGGCGTGAGATGCGGGTAGTCGAGATCGATCAAGACGAGATCAGCCAGTTTGCCGGACTCAATCGAACCGAGATCGTCTTCTCGCCCAATCGCTCGGGCGGCATCGATCGTTGCCATCTCGATGACCTTCTCTGCAGTCATGATCGTGGCGTCCTGGTGGAGTCCCTTTTGAACCAGATCGGCATACTCCATATTGCTCAGCATGTTGGCCGTGTTGTTAGCGGTCGTGTTGTCGGTCGCCACCGCAACAGTAACGCCGTAGTTGATCAACTGCGGGACCGGCGCGATTCCATCACCCAATGCGAGGTTCGTTTTGAGGTTGTTGGC
>LKMJ01004707.1_pt1 | contig 12865 bp, 12 predicted proteins | sample 643391 | NCBI WGS metagenome assembly LKMJ01 (sample SAMN04112250, study PRJNA286221) | soda lake metagenome | biome: soda lake; feature: Kulunda Steppe; material: water; isolation source: sample PL-Br10 brine of Picturesque Lake | place: Russia: Kulunda steppe | collected 2010-07
CCCAGCCGAGACTTGCGAGTTTCTCTATCGACAGTCGCATTTTGGGGACGTCGCCAGTCCAGCCGCGGTCACCACCGGTGTAGGAGTACTCAGGGTCGAGACCCATTTCGTCGCTTATAATATCTGCAATGGCGTTGACCGAAGTCGTTGTTCTGGTGCCGAGATTGTACGTGTTGAGGTCCTGGTCGGCGTGTTCGACAACGTGACAGATGGCGTCGACACACTCCTCGACATGCATATAGGATTTCTCCTGTCGACCATCGCCAAGGATTTCGAGTTCGTCTGGGTTGGCGAGAAGCTTCTCGATAAAATCCGGGATTACGTTGCCACGCTGGTGGGACCGACGATGTTGGCGAATCGAAACACCCAGGCAGTGAAATCGTAGGAGTGAGCGTATGTGGAGATGAGTCCTTCGTCAGCTAGTTTCGAGGAGCCGTAGATCGAGATCGGTTCGAGTGGGGCATAGTCTTCTGGTGTGGGTCGGGGGACCTCTCCGTAGACGGTTGAGGAGGAAGTGAAGGCGATGTTGGTGACGTCGACTTCCTGCATGCGTTCGAGGACGTTGTATGTCATCTCCGTGTTTTCTTCGAACAGTGTTCTGTCGTCGTCGTAGTTGGTGTCGGTGTAGGCTGCGAAATGGAAGACAATATCGAGGTCTTCGGTGATTATCTGGTCGAATCTACATATAAACATCTGAAGACGACCTGATCGACGCTACGAAAGAGATGCCGTAGTGAACTCGGCAAGTGTGGCCAGCCGTTTTGTTTTTTCGTCGCCGATGCTTACGGTCAACCACACGTTAATCTTGGCGTGCATGGGGCACTTCTTGGGTTGAACATCAGAGGCGTCCCTTTCATTAAGCGAGACACTTACTACTGAATTATAGAGGACTTCGGGACGCGACCAATATATGTATCCGTAAGAATATTAAAAATAACAATAGATGGTAGACACTGCGAAAATTGTTTCTCGATTTAAATATGAATTTTTGAGCAATATATTCCAAGCGATAGTAGCTGGTATTCTTGTGGTTTTTCTTTCGCGAATGTTGGATCCCGATGGCTACGGATTACTCTACCTCGCTTTGTCCGTCCTTGGATTCACTGAAGTATTCTGCCGATTGGGTATCGCGAAATCAACTGCACGATATGTTTCAATGGAAAAGGAAAGAACTCCCGGCAAAATTGCGGATATAATACGATCAGGGGTTGTGATCAACTTGTTCGTACTATTAGTGGTTTGCTTGCTGTTTTTGTTTCTCCACCCACATATATCCAATTGGCTTGATGAACCAGGACTCGAATCCCTCTTGTTTGTAGGTATATTATATCTAATTTTTCAGACTAGCTTTTTATTCGTTAGGAGGATACTTCAGTCGACAGAAAAAATTCAGGAATCAGCAACTATTGGAGCAATAGAACATGGACTTCGTCTTGTATTTACGGTTATTCTAGTTTTATTAGGATATCAGGCATTTGGCGCCTTAGTTGGCTATATTTTAGCACTTCTTGTTGGTTCTATCTTTGGTATGATCTACATATCTGAATTTTTGTCAGAAGTGGGTTCTCAATCAGATTCAACTGGCAAATACACAAGCGATATTTCATCGTATGCCATTCCACTGACAGCGTCAAGTGCTTCCAATGTTCTTGACAAAAGGGTTGACACTATACTCATTGGATTCTTTCTTGGCGCTACCCCAGTCAGCTTTTATATCATCAGCAAGCAGATAATTCAATTTGTTGAAACTCCAGTTGGTGCACTTGGATTCACACTCGCTCCAACACTAGAAGTCGAAAAAGCCAGCGGGAATGTGCGTGAAGCCGCAAATCTATATCAACAAGCCCTCTCTAATGTCTTGCTGCTTTATATTCCGGCTACAGCAGGTATTATTTTAGTATCCGAACCTCTTGTTACCTTGATTTTTGGTTCAGATTACCAAAACGCCGTTCCAGTATTACAGATATTTGCATTATATATATTAATACAATCTACGACTAAAATAACAAGCAATGCATTAGATTATTTAGGTAGGGCTAAAATCCGCGCTATAACAAAAATGATAACTGCTGCCCTACACGTACTGATCAGTCTTGTTCTTATACCAACGATCGGTGTAGAAGGAGCAGCAATGTCTGCAGTCATTACATACGGAATTTATGCAGTAGTATGCATCTTCGTGATGCACTCAGAGTTGAAAATTGACTTTATTTATGTATCGAAGTTTATTCTCGCTTCTACAATTGGTACGGTTCTAATGTCTGTAGTAGTATATTCACTCCTCTCATATGTTTCCGGAATACTAACATTAGTTGGGGTAATTATAATAGGTGCCATTATTTGGTCAGTCCTGATACTCACAACAGGAATTATTCAATTAAAACACGTATTGAAGATGTTAAGTTCATAACCACAGCAACTATACTGGTATAGCATAGAGACTCGCTTAATGAACAACGCTGAGACTACATTAGATGGCATTAATCTTTACTCATTACTGACTGAGAGTGCGGATACTGCGACTAGTTTGCAGCGTAATGACGGAAGCTTTCCACCAGGAAATAATGGACCATGGGGTCAAGTAGAGACTCCCGTTCGAAATACATCACATTGGACGTTAGTATTTAAAAAAGCACACGAAATTACTGGCAAAAATAAATACAAGGAAGCGATTGAGTCTGCTGGAGAGTATCTTCTTTCGGATGAATGCAGACCGCATAATGCTACATTCAAACATCGTCAGAGTGTAGAGAGAGATCAGGCAAATGGGTTAATTGGCCAAGCGTGGACTATTGAGGCTCTAAAAAACATCTACGACTTTACTAGGAATAAAGAATATATTAATGAGGCTATTCAAGTATTCCTCTTACATGATTTTGACGATCAAATGGGACTTTGGCATCGGGTAGACACTGATGGGACACGATTAAAGAAGGATCCGACATTCAATCATCAACTCTGGTTTGCAGCTGCAGGAGCCCTAATTTCAGACACAGATAATGAAGTAGAGAGGCAAGTAGAGGTTTTTCTGGATAACTTGACTAAAACAATTCGTACTCACTCCAACGGGCGTATATATCATAGCCTTCATCCAAAGTTTGGGATTAAACGGTATGCTCAAACTCTTGCTACTGGCGATCGGTATATCCCCCTTCGTAATATCAGAAGACAATACTACCGTGTCACACCTTGGAACAAAATTGGACATAAAAATAAAGAAATAGGATACCATGCTTTTAATTTATATGCCTTTGCTATGTTAAGAGAACAGTTTCCAAACCATCCTGTCTGGGAAAGTAGCATAATACAAAAAACACTCCAATATATATCTCACCACGAATATAAAACAAAAATAAACGAAAATCCCTATGGCTATCCTTATAACCCACCAGGTTTTGAAGTTCCTTATGCTGCTCACGTTTTTGATTATGAAATAATTGACCCAGGGGAATGGGTGAGCAATCAAATCCGTTCGCACTTCAATTTCGAACGTGGCCTCTTATCTCGAAATACACCAGATCCAAATACTCTTGCAGCAAGAATATATGAGGCTACACGCTTACCGAATATCGATATCCAAATCTGAAATATTAGGGCTGTCTGGATGTTTCGCAAGTACTATTACAGGAACATAATCTATATTCAGCAGCTTTGCAATTGAAAGTCTATGTCTTCCTTCAGAATTATATAATATTTCACCGTTCCGTCCAATGTTAACTGCTATTTCGTGATCAGGTCGACCATTAAGTGACTTTTGCGACTGGTAACCATTCGATTTGATTGATTCATATAGGTGATCTATCCTACTACACTTCTCCTGAAGAGTGCTTACTGATTCACAGTAGGTGGTGTTTCCAGACTCTATTCGTTCTTTATGTTTTGAATAGTATTTTGTGTCACTCCAAGGTAAACCCTCTTTAAAATGATTTCTGATGGAACGGAAGATAACAAGATCATTGAACTGGTCTGGATCGCAGTCCCAGTCACCGGCAATTTCACTCCTCCAATCAACTGTCTTAGTAGGAGTCGCGAGACTCCAAGAGCTAGTTTTCGGCATAAAATGAGGATCATAGTCGATATGGCCTCTGTTTCTTGGGTTAATAGATCCAGTGACAGATTTTATTGATTGGGGAGAGACTTGAATCGGTTCAACAGGATAAGAGTCGTACTCTCGCCTGTAGCGATAGTCATAGAAACGGTATTTCATTCCAGAAAGTTCGAGAAATTTCCTAAATAGTGGTCCACTTATATTCATTATTAATCTGACTGAGTGGCTTCTTCAAGCACGTTAGCTAATTTCGCGGTCAGATTCTTAAACTCGTATGGTACGAGTTCTTCTGGGCGAGCCAGCGAGGAAGGACTATCTGAGCGAAGGTTGAAAAGTGCTGATTGAATATCACTCTTGTTTTTTCTGTCGGCAGTATAGCCTCCATCAAATTTTCCGACGAGCTTGACCAGTGCTCCGTCTGGTGGACCCAATGCGAGAACTGGTAGATTACATCCCATATAATCATATACCTTCATTGGAACATGAGTAATATCTCGGCCCAATGCTAAGCCGAGGTTCGATCGCCGTAACGTGGCTGCAACTTCATCGCTATCAACATAGCCACGGAATTCGACGTTATCTTCACAGCCAAAATCTCTTGCTAATTCTACAGCTTTCTGATCAGGATTACCTAGGTGAATAAATTTGGTATTTGGATAGGTATCAAACAATGTTGTTAGTATCTCAAATAGTGGCTCAAGGTGCCCGTAAAATTTTCCTGGATATACAATTTGGTATTCGTCGCTTGCATCGTTTATCGTTGGATCAGGTTTAATATTTGAATCAAACCCATTCGTTATCACCTCAAATTTATCAGATAATTTTGGATATTTTAATTCATATTCTGACTCCATTACCGGAGTGTTCATGATTATCTTATCTGAATTTTTGAATGTTATTGGTTCAGCAACTGATGTCGTGATTCGATACAAATATGACTTGGCACTTGTGGGAGACGAATAGTCTAGTTGAAGAGACCAAGGGTCACGAAGGTCAAGTATATATGGAATTTTTCTAACACTTTTGATAATTCTATTACTGATCATTGGAAGAAAAGGCCCGCCCGTGTGTAAGACAACGTCTACATTATTTTTATCAATTATATCCAATGCAGATTTGATCATTTTTGGACTCCAAGAGATGTGCCCATCGTTTATTTCTGTCGTTTTATTTATGTAGTGTATACTTTTTGGGTTTTTTATAGATTTCCTAAAGGCCGGGTCTATTTTTTTGTTTGAATACTTATGTCCATCAGTTAGTATATGAACATTCCAGTCATACTCGTCTAAGTACTTAGCAAACCGACCTGCACGGAAGGCACCAACTGTATTAGATGGTGGATATGCAACACTAATTATTAGCACATCATTCATGAATGAGGATCAATAACATACATATTATCTTGGCCGTTAGTATATATTCTTTCTTTATTTTTGATAGGGATTGCATCTACAGGTACTTTTCCATGCACAGTGAAGGTTACTCCGTCCTCACGAATGTAATATTGGGCGTGTTTTGTACTAGCATACTTTCGTTCGGTTAAAAGTGTAGTTTGATTACTCGCCATAGCACTTGTTTTGTCTCCATAAAATCTGATCACATTCATATTAATATCATAATATCTGGATACGTAGGAACGGAATCGGCGATCTGAAAAGTGAATAGAATCTTCCGCTTGATACGCGGCAGTATGTTCCATCATGCTAACTTCACCCTCTGTTAATCCGTGTCGTTCAGCTCCAGGTGCATTATCGAAAAATGGATTATCTAGGGAAGCAGTGCTTGTCCCCGCCATGAGTATAACATAAGGTAATAGAACAAGTATTATTAAAATGAATAACTGTTTTTGTTTAACTTCCGAAGTCAAATTGTTTGATACTATCCACAGAACACCCACAGCAGCAAATACAACTAATATCAAGTATGTAAATGCCCACCATCGACCAGGCAGAAGGCTACGTAATCCTACAAGTGGACCCGCCAACGTCACTACTAACATCATCGTAGCAATGAGGCCTGAACTAATTCCAGTAAACAATCCAAATTCTGATTCACTACTATCTAACCAATAGAGAGCACCGATAACAGCAAAGAAAAGAAGCAATGTTGAGCCGAAAATTTGAATATATGTTAAAGAAGATGCTCCTGTTGCACTAACTGATGGCCAATCTGGGAAAGATACTTCTGCCCGATTACTCACATTAGCCGTTGATACTGATATCATAAAGTTAGATAGCATAACATCAAAAAAACTTTCTTCGCCGGTTGGCCCACCGTGTTTCGTGGTTGTGAAATCAAAAAATAATAAGATTATTGAAACAGAACCAATACCAATAGCGGTCTTTAACATATGTGATTTAAAAATCAAAATACAAAAAGAGAGTGCTACTGCAACTGAGAATCCTATAAAAAAGCTGACTTGGTGTGTTAATGTTAGCGATATAAACATTACTACGACTATTAAATATTGTCTTATATCCCCAGAGGTCAAAAACTTTAAAATGTACAGTAATAATATGCTGAAGAACACAACTCCTAGAGAGGTAGGGATAGCATGTATAGCCCATTGAATAGATTGGTCTGACGTAATGTACAAAAATGAGGCTAATAATCCAGTCTTTTCGTTACGCAGATACCGCCCTAATAGGAAAGCAGCTAGGGTTGGTATAACAGAAACTGTAAATAAAATGGTGAGCGCAAGAGCATCACGCGTTGATATATTAAGTAGAATCTCTGCTTCAGCACCAATAATGTGGTAGAACGGTGAATAGAAATATCTATTAGATGAAAATATGTCTAACGATCCACTAGACGCTATTGAATTTGTCCATCGGGTGTGGCTGTAAATGTCAATTCCACTATAGAGGTTACTTCCATAATAGGCAGTCAATCTATTTAACAAACCGGCCATGATAACGAGAGATAATTTCAATCCAGCATGAAGTCTGGTAAAGAGAGCGAGTGCGGCTATGATATAGATAATAAATGTAAGATATATTTCAATATCTCCGCGCCAAAGTCCAGATCGATGGTAAAATATTGTAAGTGTAGCCGTCGTTATAAATAAGGCTGACAAAATAGGTTTGTGATGTTCAAAATATGGTAACCTGGAGACATTATTTGTTCTTTTCCATTTGATTACAAAAAATGTGATTGGTGAAGCAATTAATACTGATGGATATAGAACAGTATAGGGGTTAGAAATTATCGTTGAAATATTTAGGCCGATGATGCCAAGAATAATGAAAAGGCCACTAAGAAATAACGTATTTGTAACTACACTGGTTAATTTGTTATTCAACATATAATTACTTAAATAATAAATTAGAAAATGTGTCTTCTAATTTATTCCCCATTCTTTCGAGACTCCATTCGTAACTAAATTTTGCACCATCTGATCCTAATTGGTGTTCAAGTATATATTCTGTCTTCTTTATTAGCTGTTTTTCAGACTTACAAACAAACGAGTTCGAGACATTAGACAGGACTGATTCAGCAAACCCGACGTCAGTAGAAACGACTGGTGTATTACACAACGCCGCCTCTTTAATAACCATGGGACCACTTTCACGCTTCGAAGTGACAAGAACAACATCTGCAGCGTTCATGTAGATCGGGACCTCATCATGCGGTAATCCCGAAATGGAGTGAAGTTCGGCTGAATCGATTTGGTCCACCACTCTCTCTGCGAGAGGATAATTTTTAACTGATCTAGATTTTGAACAGGGGAACAAGACGATATCATCGTCCTTATTCCAACCAACGATCTCCCTAGAATCGTCTTTTGGCATAGGTGTGAAAGTATCGGTATCAACTCCAAATGGAATGAGAGTATAATCAGAGCTGAGATAGGGGGACATGGATTCTGAGGGAAGAATGACCTGATCTGCATATTTTGCGCTCTTTTGACATAATTTAGTGTTGCTGCTCATGAGATCTGACCCCCAAAACGTCAGTACGACTGGTCGATGTAACGAAGCAAGGGCCAACGGTGCCACCAAGCCGTTGTTAGCGTGAACTATATCATAGTCATCGGTCTGAGTTAATAATATATCTTTGTACAATCGAACATAGTCAGTTGCAGATCTAGACATATTTGCGCGTACCTCATGATCCGTGGACTGGCCCGATGGAGCTAATGTTTGTACATCAATTCCTCTTTTTTTTAGTTCAGACACTTGGTTCTGATAAAAGTTAGAATACCTATTCGTTACGATACTTAGTACTTTCATGTTATTTATTGTGTGGGTTCTCCGGATGGGATTCTGATTTCTTCCAGGACCCGATAACAAGAGTCAGATCTGGTACTTTCTTCGACATTTTGTGAGGTACTTGAAGAGTGTAAATTTGTCCTGCTGGTTCAAATCCAACGGAACGAATTCCCTGTTGTGAAGGATGGTTTCTTATGCTTGTATCAATGTATATTTCCGCGTCATCAGATTGTTCAATTGCAACGTTGACTAGTTTTCTAAGTAGTTGCTTATAGTAGCCTCTGCCTCGGTAATCTTCATGTGTCCGGCAATGAAATATCCAATAAATGTTCATCTTCTGAACTTTTTTTGGCTGGTGAGGAGGACCCTCTGTAAAAGGCGTACTCATCCAACCATGGGCAATCCAGTTCCTATCATTGAATATGACTACTCCAATATAACCCCGTTTAAGGAACTGTTTAAATCGAGCCTTTTTCTCACAGCCGAATGCTATCTCAAATATGTCTTTTTCTATAAGACGTATGTGATTATCTACGGTTATCTCCTTTGAATTACCACTGTATCTGTAAACAAGATTGTTTTTGAATACAGAGTTGAATATATTTTTATATGCCATTATTTATGAACGGAACTAATAGTTTTTCCACCACTGGTATCCCTTTAGTCCAATTGAAGTAAACGCTCCTGCCCGGACTACTTCATTATATCTTATTAAATCTGGATTGTACTTTCCTTTATTTGTCCATAACCGTTCAGTGTTAGCTGCCGAAAGATCGGCCATGGTACATCCGTATTCGGAGGCTTGACAAATCGAATGCCAATTTAACAAGTCATTTGCGGGTAAGTCAATTTTCTCACGTGGCTTTGGTGAGCCTTGCCAGAAGACTAGTACGTCATCATACATTAGCGATAGACGTCCTGAAATAGGAGTATCATCAATGAATAATAGATACGCTTTCACCATGTTATCCGGGAGATTATCATATACCTTCTGCAAATATTTTTTAGACAAGCTGAATGACCAATCCTGAGACTTATACCTATTCTCTAATCGATCTGTGATGAAATTGATGCCTTCTTTACCAACTTCTCTAATCTCATAGTCGGTATCGTAAGCATCGGTTATTGAAGTCCGTGCGTCTCGTGTGAACTTCTTTAAGAGGGTGTCTTGACCAACAGAGATATCTAACTTGTGAGTGTATTTTGGTGTTGTGTCAAATCCACTCCAGTCATAAGGGCGAGAATCAATATGCTTCGGTTGACAAAGCACACGAATAAATTTTGGAGCTATATTTTCATCTATCCAATTTATACAGGTGTTTATGAATTCTTTCTTCTTTTTGGTTGACTTTCTGTATTTGATATTTGGGTCCAATATAAAAGCAGGACCAGCATATCGGATTCCTGTTCCAGGAGGTGGAGAGAAAGCAAACTGGAAGGGACCTTTTGTTATTATAAAAATTGGGAAAATAGCAATAGGGTGTTCTCCCTTTTTGCCAACCAACGGATAAAGTTCAGAGCCAGATTCTTTGGCAGCCGCTTGAAGAAATTCCATCCTATGGAAGATAGTGCCACCAGTTGATCGTTCGACGTATGAATTCCACTTATCAGAATCCTCTAATATTTCGATGTTCATTGTTTGATACTATTATATAAAGATTTACAGTCTCCTACCCAACCACCCATTTCCTTCGCTTCCAGTATCAGATTTCGATATATTCTCTTATATGCTTCGTACTCGGAGTCTGAGAAGTAACGTGGATGCCAGAGTACGTTCATTACTGCGTTATTTTGGCGCGCTTCAGACAGGAGTGATTTTACTATTTCCCACCCTTCGTCATATTCCCGATCTTTCAGCAATGCTATTTCCATTATCGTTAGGGGAATCACCATAAAATCGTCCTCAAAGGGATAGTACGGTTCATAACCATATTGGAAACCAACCTCACTTGAAGATCCCAACGAACAATCATATGAGAGCCCAATCTGTTTATGACATTCCCATGTTTCTGGCCGGTTTAGATTTAGATAATGTTGACGGCCACCAAGGACCTCATGACCTAATATTTTTTCTAGTTGCTCTATCTCCTCACATAGCAGCTCAACATCATTGTAAGAGTTATACGAACCATGCAACCCTATTTCCCAACCTCCCTGATCTAGTGTTTTAATGACATCCACAATTTCAGGATCAGTTATATCATATCGTCCTGTATACAGTTTCCAATTTTTTGGTTTCACCCACTCGGATACCGGACGGTCTCGGAATAAACTCTGCTCATTTAGGAAATAAAACGACGACCTGACGTCAAGTTCCTCTTCTAATTCCATTATTTCATCGAACTGCCAGTAAGGTCGTTCCGAGCTCATGAGGGATGTTAGCTGACATAAATTACGTTCTTTTAATGCATAATACGGTGCCTGAAACGTTTTATATGGTCTATCGACGTCATGAGTAAGACAAACTGCAAACTCATAGCCATCAGGTACAGTACTCATAGTGTGACACTCTCTATTTGATCAAGAATCACTGAGGTCGTATCTATCTTCTCATTTAACAGTTCGTCTCGACGCCTTTTCCATTCCGCTGGATTAGTCTCTAGGATTTTTTCTACTGCTTGGTTGACTAATTTGTCGCTCTCTGGATTGCTAATAGTATGCACGAGTCCATATTCGGACTCAAGTTCATTGAGAACACCTGCCTCAAGCGTTGAAACAAACACTGCAGGGGTTCCGAGTACTGCGCTTTCGATGGCCATCGTCGCACCTTCTCCGACGAAGATATCGGCATAATAGAGGAGGTCGTGAATGTGATGTGGCGGAACGGTCATCCGATACTGCTCGAGCCCCAGTGGGCAATCCCCTTCAGCAGTAATCACAACTTGGGTACCTCTGTTTTCGAGTTCAGAGATGAGTGTTTGTAGGTTTTTGAACCCTCCATGTCCAACATCGTGGGCGGCATTCCACGAGATTAGCCTGATTACTGCTAGCTTTTCGTCAGGATTAATTCCGTACTCAAGACAAGCCTCTGGGTCCGGTTCATACCGGTCAGGATGAAGATACGCGAGTTCATGAAAACTCGGGTATCTTTCATGATTTGGACCTAAATTATCAGTGAATCCCTCAGGAGTACAGATATAATCTGCAAAGGGAACCGAGATCCGTTTTTGCAGACGGGAATGTTCAGTATCTGCAAACAGAATTGACGTTGATCCGGTTAGCTTTCCTACATGAGTGATGCCAGGTTCGCCAATTGCTATCATTACGTCAGGCGAGATCTGACGTGCTTTCTGGTATAATTTCCATTCGTATTTTGCCTGTATGAGTGGAATTTGCCACTTTGAGTTTGGTTGTCCAGCAAGGATTTCATGATCGATATTATACCTTTCAAGCAAATCAGGGACGAGATTTTTCACTCGCGCGAACGTGTGGACTTCATGACCAGATTTCTGCAGTTCTGTGATCGAGTTGCGGAAGAAGTGAACGTGAGCTGGATGCTGAATTGTAATGATGATTTTCATTGGACGAGATAGTAGGGGTCTACTTCGATCTTCGGCTCGATCCATCGGCGGAAGTCACCGGCATTGAACGCATAGACGTTGAGTCCGTTGAGTCGGTGGTGATCCAAGACGCCCGCTTCGAGGACATCCCTGACGATTTTCTTCCGGTTCCAGAAGTACAGCCACTTGTTCTTGTCGTAGTTTCGCTGGACGATTTGGCGCGTTTTTCCGTCGTCGAACGTAGCTGTCCCTTCGATGTCAACAACCGAAACGTACGGAACGTCAAGGACTTGCTCGATGTAGTGCAATTGCGTCGAGACGAGCCACTGGGTCCCGACGTTCAAGTACAGTACGTTATCTGATTCTAACTGACCGTAGCACCCATCTTCAGCGAAGGTGTTTCTGAAGTTGCATCCCTCGAATCGATACTTGCCATCGACAAGGACCGAGTGAAGCGGATCCGGCGTCCGATACTCAGCATCTTCGAAGAACAGTCCAGAAAATGCCCCTAGTTCTGGTTTCGTTTCCTCGGCGTGATACCGTCCAGTCTCTCGAAAGGACTGGGTAAAACCGGGGACGAGAATCGAGGAGAAGTGCTTGTTGAGCTTCCGACGAATAAATTCATATGGACCAGTCTCGAAAGCCGACTTGATGTCACTGAGGCCGATGTGAACGAACGCTTCGTTGTGGGTGTCGTACTGAGCCAGAACCTCGTCGAAAAGTGTCTCATCGACCGAACCAACCGATCTCGATCGCTGTTTGATAAGCCAGTGTTCGAAACTGCTGAGGAACGTTCTTGGGATATGTGTAACCATGTGACCTCTCAGCGAACGAGATTGATCCCTCGCTTTCCGACGTTCGTCACAGCATCCTTCGAGAACTCGATCACGTATTCACCGACGCTTCCAGCCCACCTGTTCGGGTGAGACAACAAGCACAACCGATGTACTGAACCCCGGTTCACCAGTTTGATCAGTTCGTCAGTCCCGTCGACCTGCATCGATTTCTCGCTTTTACCCACAGGATTGTCCTTTACTTTCAAATCGCCATCCTCCCACGTCCGACCGGTATCGGAAAAGTATGTCACGTCGACGAAGTCCATAGAG
>LKMJ01004708.1_pt1 | contig 12864 bp, 14 predicted proteins | sample 643391 | NCBI WGS metagenome assembly LKMJ01 (sample SAMN04112250, study PRJNA286221) | soda lake metagenome | biome: soda lake; feature: Kulunda Steppe; material: water; isolation source: sample PL-Br10 brine of Picturesque Lake | place: Russia: Kulunda steppe | collected 2010-07
GTACGGCCCGCGGATGCGGCCGAACATGGCGATTTCGAACTTCGTTTCGCGGTGTCTCAACGACGAGCCACCGGTCGTCTACGGCGACGGAACCCAGACGCGCGATTTCACGTACATCGACGACGTCGTCTCGGCCAACCGAACCCTTCTAGACGAGAACGCCGCCGACGGCGAGGCCGTCAACATCGGCTCGACGGACAACATCGAGATCCGAACGCTGGCCGCCGAGATCCGCGACCAGCTCGCGCCGGAGCTCGACATCGAGTACGCCGAACGCTACGACGCCGACGCCGAACACACCCACGCGGACACCTCGAAAGCCGAGACGCTGCTCGGCTACGAGCCCGAGCACACGATTCGCGAAGGCGTCTCGACGTTCATCGAGTGGTACCGCGCCGAGCGCGAGTGGTACGAGCCGCTCGTGTTGGCGTCGTAATCGACGTCTCGGTTGACCGGGCGATGAGCCATCGGTAGACACGCCGAAAATGACTGCTCGAGAACCGACTACTGCCGAACTCGTTTTCGCCCTGCTCATAGGCATCGTTCAGGGCGTCGTCGAGTGGTTACCGGTCTCTAGTCAGGGCAACCTCTCCATCGTGGTGACGCTCGTCACGGATATCGACCCGGTCGCCGCGGTCGACCTCGCGCTGTTCGTGCAACTCGGCACCATCGTTTCCGCGGCGACGTACTACCGCGAAGACATCCGCGAGGCGCTCGAAAACGCACCGAGTTGGCGGCCACAGGTGGCATACGAGCCACGGAACGCCGATACGACGTTCGTCGTCCTCGCCAGTGCGGCGACCGGAGTTGTGGGGATACCGTTGTACCTTACGCTCCGGGAGGCTGCCTCGGCGCTCACGGGTGGGGTGTTCGTCGCGTTGATCGGCACGCTGCTCGTTAGTACCGGAATCCTCCAGCGTGCGAGCGAGTCGGTCGACATCGCCAGGAGGGAGACACCGACCCTTTTCGACACACTGCTAGTGGGTGGATTGCAAGGGTTTTCGATTCTCCCCGGTATCTCGCGGTCTGGGACGACCGTGTCGGTCATGCTGCTTCGGGGATACGACGGCCCGGTATCGCTTCGACTGTCGTTTCTGCTTTCGATTCCGGCGAGCTTCGGAGCGGCCGTTCTCGTGGTTGTGAGCAACGGTGGGTTACCAGGGATTTCGCCCCTTGCGGCCGCCGTCGCGCTCGTTTCGAGCGCACTCGTCGGCGTTCTCACGATCGACGCGTTGATGCGGTTCGTCGAGCGCGTCCCGTTCTGGGCCGTGTGTGTCTTCCTCGGCGGTCTCGCTGTCGTCGGTGGTATCGCAGTAGTCTGAAACCACGAGCGCCCCGGACGATTACTCGACAGTGACGCTTTTGGCCAGGTTTCGGGGTTTGTCGATCGACCGCCCCAGTTTCGCGGCGGTGTAGTACGAGACGAGCTGGAGCTGGACGTTCGAAAGGATCGCTGCCGTTCGGGGGTGGCTTTCGGGGATTTCGAGCACGTGGTCGGCGTAGCGTTCGACGTCGGAACGGCCGTCGGTCACCGCAACCACCGGCGCATCCCGTGCTTCGACTTCTTTGACGTTGCCGATCGTTTTGCGGGCCTGTTCGCCGTCGCCGGTGACGGTCGCGAACACGGGCGTATCGGCAGTCACGAGCGCGAGCGGGCCGTGTTTGAGTTCGCCGGCTGCGAACCCCTCTGCGTGTTCGTACGTGATCTCTTTCATTTTCAACGCCCCTTCGAGGGCGACGGGGTAGTGCAGCCCACGGCCGATAAAAAAGTACGCGTCGCTGTCGAGATAGACGTCGGCGACCGCTTCGGCAGTGGATTCGTCGAGCACCTGCTGTACGTCGCTCGGTAAGTCACGGAGCGCGGCGATGAGCTCACGAGCGTCGGCGGGCGGGGCGGTTGCGAGCGCGAGGAGGTTGAACGCGGTCTGCTGGCCGGCGAACGTCTTCGTCGCTGCGACGCCGATTTCGGGCCCCGACCGAATGTAGAGGACGTGGTCGGACTCGCGGGCCATCGTCGAGCCAACCGTGTTCGTGAGCGCGAGCGTCTCGACGCCGCGACGCTGTGCCTCGCGGGTCGCCGCCAACGTGTCGGCGGTCTCGCCGCTCTGTGACACCCCGACGACGAGCGCGTCCTCCGTCGGTGGCGGTGAGGTGGCGTACTCGTGGGCGAAAAACGGATACGCGGGAACGCCGCTCGACCGCAGGAGCTCGGCCCCGTAGAGTGCCGCGTGGTAGCTCGTCCCTGCCGCGACGAGATGCACACGGTCGAGCGCGAGCTCGCCGAGCTCTTCGAGCGTGATGCGTCCACCGAGTTCGTCAACGCGGCCGCGAAGACACTGTCGGAGCGCGCGCGGCTGCTCGTGTATCTCTTTGAGCATGAAATGGTCGTAGCCGCTTTTTCCCGTCTCTTCGGCGTCCCACTCGATGGTGTGGACGGATTTCTCGATGGCGACGCCGTCGGCGTCGGTGACCGTCCACCCGTCGGCATCGAGTTCGGCGAACTCGCCGTCCTCGAGGTAGACGACACGGTCGGTGAACTCGCGGAACGCCGGGACGTCGCTCGCGAGAAACGTCGCGTCGTCGGCGAGACCCAGTACGAGCGGTGAGTCGTTTCGGGCGACGAGCACACGCTCGGTGCCGGCGACGACGCAGGCCAGTGCGTAGCTGCCTTCAAGCCGAGCGACCGCGGCTCGAAAGGCCGTTTCGGGTGACGATCCCGCCGCCAACTCGTCTTCGATGAGATGCGGAACGACCTCGGTATCGGTGTCGCTCTGGAAACTGTGACCGGCCGCGCCGAGTTCGTCGCGAAGCGTCTGGTAGTTCTCGATGATGCCGTTGTGGACGACGGCGACGTCGCCGGTGCAGTCTCTGTGGGGGTGTGCGTTCGTGTCCGTCGGCGGGCCATGCGTACTCCAGCGGGTGTGGCCGATGCCGACCGACCCCTCGAGCCCGCCACCGAGCACGGAACGAAGCGCATCGAGCTCGCCCGATTTCTTCACGACGTGCAGGTCGTCGCCGTCGACGAGCGCGACGCCGGCGGAGTCGTAGCCGCGGTACTCGAGCTTCGAGAGGCCGTGAACCACGGTGTCGAGCGTGTCGCCTCTCCGACCCACACAGCCGATGATGCCGCACATTACCGAACCACCTCCACGTCGTCGGAGACCGTCCCCGAAACGTGGACGCCGGCGCTGATTCGGGTTCCTGCACCGACGAGCGTCCCCGGCGAGAAGGTCGACGCGCCGCCGACGGTCACGCGGTCTGCTAGCACGGCACCGAGGCGCTGGTTCTCGTACACCACGTCACCGACCCGAACGTCACCGGGGCCACCCGACACCGTCGTCCCCGCACCGACGGTGACGTCGCTTCCCACGACGCAGTCGAGAAGCGTCGTCCCTGGGCCTATTCGAGTGTCGGCGTCGACGAGCGTGTTCGAAAGCGTCGCGTTCGCGCCGACCGTGACGTTTCGGCCGACAGAGACGTTCGGACCGACGACCGCCCCTGCGGCGAGTTCTGAATCGGGTGCGACGACGGCCGGCGGCTGTAAGGTCGCGTCCGGGTGCACGCGTGCGCTGTCCGCGACCCAGACGCCTGTCTCACGCTCGGGTTGAGCGACGCGACCCCGTGCGAGTAACTCGCGTGCGAGAAACAACAGGTCCCACGGATACGTCGAATCCACCCACAGGCCGTTCGTATGGACGGCGCGAACCGTCCCGTCGTCCATGAGCGTCTCGATGATATCGGGAAGGCCGAGTTCGCCGCTTTGGCGCGGCGTCCGTTCGACGGCATCGAACACCGTGTCGTCGAACGCGTACACCCCTGCGTTTATGAGGCGGTAGTCGTCGTGGTCGGGCCGTTCGACGAGTTCGACGAGGCGGTCGCCGTCGATGCGGACGGCACCGTACTGTGACGGACTGGGGTGTTCGAGCGCGGCGAGCGTCGGCGTGCCGTCGAAGCCGTCCAGCACGTCGGTGACGATTCGTTCGTCGATAACCCGGTCGCCGTTGAGAACGAGCATAGGGCCGTCGACGTGTCCGGCCGCCTGCTGGAGGGCGTGGCCGCTACCGAGCTGTTTTTCTTGTATCGCGTACGTAATCGGCACGTCTCTGTAGGCGTGACCGAAGTACTCCTGGACGCGGTCGCGCTGGTAGCCGACGACGAGACAGAGTCGGTCGATACCGGCGTTCACGAGCGTGTCGAGTACGTGTTCGAGTATCGGCCGGTCGGCCGCGGGAAGCATCGTCTTCGGGCGGTTGTGCGTCAGTGGTCGCAGACGCGTCCCCTCCCCCGCCGCGAGGACGACCCCTGTAGCTATCTCCATATCCGTTCGTTTCTCCCCAATCGAATGAAGCTATCGCCGTCGCGTCCCGTCGGCTGCGTCCAGCGCCGACAGAATCACACCGATGGCGGCCGTACCCTCTCGCGATGTCGAACCGCGAGTTCCCGAAGGCACCACCGCGAGACGTCCGGCCGGCCGACAGAGAGCGAGCCCACGAGCTACAGATACAGCTGTTCACGCTCGAAGCGCGCCTTAAAGCGGCGAACTTCGAGGACAAAGAAGCGTACAGACGGGCGATACGGGAGCGACGCGAGGAGCTCGACGCGCTCCGAACCGGGGAGTGACGCGCCGTCGGATACCAATGACAAGCGTGTTACCGTCGGCCGACCGAGACGGCGTATGAGCCTGCTCGACGACGCCCGCGCGATTCTCGCGTCCGGGCCCGTGTGTGACGCCTGCCTCGGCCGCCCCGTCGCCGACCGAAGCTTCGGGCTGACGAACGCCGAGCGCGGCCGGGCGCTACGGACGACCGTCGCGCTCGACGACGACGAGCCGTTCGAGTCGACGGAGCCCGATGACTGCTGGGTGTGTGAGGGCGTCTGTGGTCGCTACGACGAACTCGCAGAACGCGCCGTCGACGCCCTCAGCGACACCGAACTGTACACGTATCAAGTCGGCACGCGCGTTCCGCCCCTGCTCGAAGAGAACGACCGTCTGCTGCGCATCGAGGCCGGCTACGACGAGGATGCAGGCGAGCCGTTGAAAGGCGAAGTCAACCGCGAGGTCGGCCGCCGCGTCGGCACGAAACTGGGCATCGAGGTGGATTTCACCCGTCCGGACGTGCAGTTCCTCCTCGACCTCGACGCCGACGCTGTCGAGGTGCAGCGCAACTCCGTCGCCGTCTACGGCCGCTACCGCAAGCTCGAACGCGACATCCCACAGACGGAGTGGGACACCTACGACGAGAGCGTCGAAGAACTGGTCTCCCCGCCGTTTCTCTCCGCGTTTCGCGGTACGGTATCCGTGTTTCACGGCGCAGGACGCGAAGACGTCGACGCGCTCATGCTCGGGGGCGGCCGACCGTTCGTCCTCGAGATCAAAGAGCCACGCCGCCGAACGGCTGACCTCACTGCTCTCGAAACCGAAGTCAACGAGCACGCCGACGGCAAAGCCGAGGTCGACGGACTCGAGTTCGTCACCTACGACATGGTCGAACGGGTCAAAGAACTCGAGGCGTCGAAGACGTATCGAGCGACCGTCGACTTCGACGAGCCCGTAGCCGCCGCTGCTTTCGACGCCGCCCTCGACGAACTCGGCGGCGCAACGATACGGCAGCGAACCCCACACCGCGTCGACCACCGGCGAGCCGACCTGATTCGCGAGCGCACCGTCCGAACCATCGACGGCGAACTCGAAGACGAGTACACAGCCACGGTCGAGATACACGGTGACGGTGGACTGTACATAAAAGAGCTCGTCAGCGGCGACGACGGTCGAACCGAGCCCAGTCTCGCAGGGCTGCTCGACGTCGGTGCGACCGTTTCAGCGCTCGATGTCGTCGACGTACGGGGTGTCGACGAACCGTTCGTCACCGACGCGTTCAGGCCATCGGACGGTCGCGGAGCGCCGGCGAACCGTTCGGAGTGACGCGCTTCGCGACCACGCCGGCGGGGACTGCTGTGACGTGTTCTGCGGTGCCTGTCCGGAACGAGTCGGCGAGAGCGCGACAGCATATATAAACACAGAGGAGTACCCGCTCGCAACTGTGGTTTTAAGCCCCTCCACGACAGTACGGTACGGTAGACCACGCATCCGCGCGGCAACTCCCATGCCCGAAGACGTCATCCTCGTCGTCGAAGACGAGCCCGACCTCGCCGACCTCTACAGCGGTTGGCTCTCGCAACGCTATCCGACCAGAGTGGCACACGACGGGAAAGAGGCGATAGAGAAGTTCGACGAGGACGTCGAAATCGTCCTCCTCGACCGCCAGATGCCCGGTATGGACGGCGACGCCGTCCTCTCGGTGCTTCGAGACCACCCCTCCGACTGTCAGATCGCGATGGTGACGGCGGTCGAGCCCGACGTCAACGTCATCGACCTCGGCTTCGACGCCTACGTCACCAAACCCGTCCGCGAGGGCGACCTGTTCGAACTCGTCGACCACCTGCTTCACCGCCGGGTGTACGACGACAACGTCCGAAAGCTGTTCGCCGCGATCTCCAAACAGATCGCGCTGGAGAATCAACACGACATAGAGGAGCTCGAAGACGACCCACAGTACCAGTACCTGCTCGCGAAGATCGAACAGCTTCGCGGCGAGACGGCTGGACTCGCAGAACAGTTCGACGACGAGGAGTTTCGAACCGCGCTCGCGTCGTTGCAGTAGCCCACGTCCTCCGACTTCGATCGGAGACACCCGGGATTCCGGTGCAGTGACGCACCGACGACAACGCTTTTTGACGCTCGGCGTGCAGCCGGCCGTATGCAGTTCGGTGTCGACGAGGCCGGAAAGGGGCCGGTGCTCGGCTCGATGTTCGCCGCGGCCGTCAGGGCACCGCCCGACGCGCTCCCCGACGGAATCGACGATTCGAAACGGCTCTCCGACGACCGCCGGGAGGCGCTGAAAGCACGGTTGTACGAAGACGACAGGGTCGCGGTCGGTATCGCCGAGATTTCGACCGGCCGTATCGACGCCGGGAACATGAACGACCTGACGGTCGCCGCGCACGCCGAGGCGCTCTCGGATGTGGCTCACCCCGGTGATGCCGGGCTGTGTGACGCCGGCGATGTCGATGCCGACCGGTTCGCGAGACGGGTCGCAGCGCGGCTCTCCGTCGATGTGACCGTCCGTGCCGAACACCGCGCCGACGCGACGAACGCACACGTCGGCGCGGCGAGTATCGTCGCGAAAAGCGCGAGAGAAGCGCACGTCGAGGCGTTGGCGGCCGAGTACGGCACGGTCGGAAGCGGCTATCCGAGCGACCCGAACACGCGGCGGTTTCTCGCCGAGTACGTCGACGAGTTCGGCGAGCTTCCTGGCTGTGCGCGGCGCTCGTGGTCGACGTGTGCGGACGTGCTGGCCGCTGCGGAGCAGTCCAGGTTAGACGGCTTTTGAAACATTGAACGGGAACCGGTGACGGGTGGACGGGACTCGACCGACGGCGTACAGTGGGGCGCGTGGAGAGCAACCGCGCCGCGCGTGCGGACTCACTGCGCGGCTCGTGGGATCTCTTCGGGCGCGTGCTTGGCTTCGAGAACGGCGCCGGCGGCGAGTTCGCGGGCGAGCGTCGCGGCGTCTGCATCCCCGTCGGCGGCGAAACCGGCGGAGACGACGTGGCCGACCGGTGGCTGCACGGCCACGGTCGCCTGCAGTCCGTTGTTGTCCGATAGCTCCGCGCCGATGATGAAATCGTCCGGAAGGAGTTCTCGCGTCGACCGCGCGACATGCACGAGCTCCTGACGGAGCGCGCGGCGCTGTTCGGGGGCGACCTCCGGCGGATCCGTGTGCGGTGAGTTTCCGTGCATTCGAGTGGTCTCGGTTACAGTTGGCCCCGATAAAAACCCGTCGGCACCTGTGCGATACGGAGACATATTTTCGTGACCGGACGCCTCCGGAGAGGCTACATAATCGGCGTACTTTCGCCGTACACAGCCAGTACGAGAGCGGTGGTGTACGCGTCGGCGGCGGCCTCCGTTTCGACGACGTGTCGACCACCGTCGTCGAACGACCACTCGCGAAGCTCACGACCGGATTCGAGGCCCGATTCGATGCGTGCCGTGACGTCGTCGCGGTCGATTCCGGCCGCCTCGTAAAAGATGCCGGGGCCGTCGGATTCACGAGCCCAGCCGAGCCCGGCAACTGCGCTTTCGGCATCGCCGGGAGCGACCGTCTGCCGTGCCTCGACGACGGTGAGCCGCTCGCCGGCCGGGCCGAGGTTCGGCGCGATGCCGACCGCCTCGACGGTCGCTCTCGCCGGAACGACCGATGAGACGGCCACGAGGTTGTAGTTGTGAACGTTCGCCTCAGCGAGCGCGGCGTCGTAGGATGCCATCGCCGTCGGCGCGGTGGCGGCTCCCCAGACGACGCGAATCAGACCCATACACGAACCAGACCGTGGAGATATAACCGAGTTACGAAACGCTTCAACTCACGGCGAGGTCAGCCGAACGGCCTTAGCTCCCAGCGCTTCCCTTGTCGATGTTCGCCGAGGCGATGTCCTCGCCGCCGACGGACGAGCGGAGCTCGTCCATGCCGTCCTCGCGGTCGATGCCGAAGTTCGTCCCGTACAGTTCGGCGACTCGGCCGACCTCCTCGTCCGAAAGCGGTGGCACCTCGCTTGCGGCCGTCCACTCGTCGATGTCGTCGCTGGTTCGGAACGTCGGCGTCACGGATGCGACCGGCTCGTGTGCCAGGAGCCACCGGATGGCCGCCTGCCCCATCGTCCGCTCGCCGTCGCGTTCGAGGAAGCGAAGCGTCTCGAGTTTCTGCCACCCCGTTTCGTACCACGCATCGGGGCGGAACCCCCGGTGATCGCCGGCATCGAGTTCCGTTTCAGGCGTCACCTGCTCGTTGAGCAGCCCCGACGAGTGCGGCACGCGGGGGATGAGGCTCGTCGACGAGCCCGTGCGCTCGATGGTGTCGAGGAAGTGGTTGCCGACCTCCTGTTCGAAGGCGTTCCAGACGAGTTGGACGGAGTCGAACTCCCGTTCGATGGCGAAGTCCCCTTCCGCGAGCCAGCCGATCGACGGCCCGAGTGCCAGCCCGATCGCGTCCGCGCGACCGTCGGCTCGGACGTCGTCCAGGAATTCGAGGACGTCCGTGTCCATCTCCTCGACGTTCGCGTTGTGTAGCTGGAGAACGTCGACGCGCTCCATGTCGAGACGCTCCAGCGACCGCTCGAACGCCGATTCGAGGTAGTCGCGACCCATCTCCTTCGGTAACTCACCGTGGCCGGCTTGTGGGTTGTTATAAAAATCGTAGCCCACTTTCGTCGCGATAGTGACCTCGTCTCGGACGTTCGCGAGCGCCTCGCCGAGTAGCTCCTCCGAGCGGCCGTGGCCGTACACGTCGCCGGTGTCGAAGTACGTGATACCCCGGTCGACGGCGTGTTGAATCATCTCGATCGCCTGCGCTTCCGTGCGGTCACCCCACCAGTCGGTACCGACGACCCACGCGCCGAAGCCGATCTCTGAGACCTCAACGCCGGAGTCGCCCAACGTCCGATAGTTCATATCCGGTGTTTGGGATGGGTTGCACTTAGCCAGCGTGGTTCGTCCCGCGGTGTGAGAGACACCGCCCCGTTGATGCTCTATTAATTTGACACGAGGAATTCACAAGACGGCGCCTGTGCGAGGCGGGCACAACAGCAACCCATAACAACTCCCGAGCCGTTCGGGTGGGTATGACGAAGCGTCACATCTCGTTGCCGCCCGAGGCCGAAGAGGGACTTCGGGCCTTCCTCGAGGAGGTCGACGGCCGTCTCGCGGGCGACGAGGACACGTGTGCGGTCGTCGAGGACGTCCTCATCGACCTCCACGGTGACCGCGACGCGTACGAACGGTGGCAGGCCGGTGGAGAGCTTTCCACGGCCGAGCGCGTCAGACTCCAGGGATACGACCCTTGTAACTCGACGCTCGAATCGGAGTACTACGCCGAAAAGAACGAGGAGACGTTCAAACGCTCGAAACACCTCCAGTGGCTCTGGCGGCAGTTCGACGCGACGCCGATGGCCGACAACGTCGAGTTCGCGCTTCGGTTCCGGCGGATGCTCGCGAAACACCTCTTCGACGAGTGCGGGGAGAACTGCCGCTTTTTCAAAGGTATCTCGTTCACCTACGGACACAACATCTCCGTCGGCGACAACGTCGTCGTGCACGACGACGTCCACCTCGATGACCGCGGCAAGCTCACCATCGGCGACCGGGTGTCTATCTCCGACGGGACGCACGTGTACAGCCACGACCACGACATCGTCGACCAGACCGAGGTGACGAACTTTCACACCATCGTCGAAGACGACGTGCGACTGATGTACGAATCGATGGTTCGTGCCGGAGTCAAAATCGGCGAGAACGCGGTGCTCGGCTCGCGTGCAATGGCCCAAGCGGACGTTCCAGCACACCACGTCGCGGTCGGCACGCCCGCGAAAAGCATCCGCGTCAAGCCCGGTTGGGAGTCGGTCGCACTCCCCGTCGACGGCGACCATCCCGACGGACGCGCGGAGCGCGAACTCCCTTCCGAGGTTCCCGGAAACGTCGAGGTGTTCGACGAGTTCGGTCGTGACCTGTCGCCGCCGAACTGACGTGTTTGCCGCCGCGAACGGCGCGACCCTCTCCGTCAAAAAGCATCGCAATCGGTTGGCGAACGGATTATTACTGTCTCCCTGCACGGCTCCGGCGTGTTCGAAGAGGACTCCACGAGCCCAGATACGAGCTGGATGGCGGCTGGCATCGGTATCGGTGTTGCCACCGGTGCGGCGCTCGGCGTCATGAACGACGCGCTCGCGTTGTGGTTAGGGGTCGGCCTCGCCGCCGGTGTCGCCGTCGGCCTCGGTGTCGGAATCGCGAGAAAAGACTAAACCGAATCAGCGCCGTTTCTCGGCGACGTGGCCTTCTCTCGCAAGCCCGGCGACCGAACCGATCGCGACGAACAGCAGCCCGAGCCCCGGCAGGCCGAACCACGGCGGGAAGACGAAGCCGATCCACGACTCGATGAAGTTGACTGTGCCTGCGATGCCGCTGTACTGCGTGCCCTCGAGCTCGTCGCCGGCCGGCACGTTCTGCGGTTCTTCACCCAGCTGGCCGTCCTCGCCGAGGCGGTCGGCGTTGTACGCGATCGCCCGCTCGTCGGTCATGTCGTGTCCCCAGACGACCGTCCCGTTGTGGTCGATTTCGAGGAGACGGAAGTTCCGCGAGTCCGTTATCAGCGTGTTGCCGTTCGGCAGCCGATCGGCGTCACGGGGCCACTGCAGCTGGTCGTCCTGGCTCGGCCCCTCGTAGCGCCACACCTCCTCCATCGTCTCGACGTCGTACTCGATTACCCGGTTGTTCTCGCTGTCGGAGACGATTACGTTGTCGTGCTCCCACAGGTAGTGTGGGTCGTGCTGTTCGTGCATGATGTCGTGGTTTCCGGGTTCGCCGACGACGTCCACGATGTCGTCGGTGTCCGGATCGACCTCGATTAGCACGTCGAAGTTCCGAATCGACATGAGAAAGTTGCCGTCCTCGAGCTGGTCGACGTCGTTCATGTGTGTCCAGTCCTGGTTCGGCCCGGTGTAGGCGTGGTCCTCGCGCGAGGTGCCGACGACGTGTTCCTCCCAGAACTCGCTTCCCTCGTCGAGGTGTTCGATGGCTGACCACTCCCAAGTTATATCTCCTGCCTCATCGACGGTGAACGTCCGGTGTTTGCCCATGTCGATGATTACCGTCTCGCCGTTGTCGAGACGGTCGGCGTCGTGGACTTCGTGATAGTGGATGAACCGGTCGTACCACGTGTATGCCCACACCTGTTCGTTGTCGTTGTCCGGGTCGACCTCTTCGACGACGTTCTTCACGCAGTGGTCGCCGTTGACGTTCGTGTCCCGGTACTCTTCGGGGCACTCCTCGTTCGGAATCCACTGCCCGTACGACACCATTACGTTGCCGTTATCGAGTTTCTCGCCGTCGAACATCGCGGCGTCGTCGGGCGCGTACTCCCAGGTTCGCTCGCCGTCCGGGTTTACGATGAACGCGTCGCCGTTGAAGTTGCCGAACCAGCCGTACGCCTGGACAGTGACCAGTGTGTCGCCCGGATACGGCTCGCCATCGCCGGTTTGCCCGTCGACTGCGTCGTCCGCAGTGACCGCCAGCACGCCGATGGCGGCGACGGAGAGGAGGAGAACCACGGTCAGGGCGACGATTCGTCGCTGTCTCATATCCACCCGTTCGAACCGGAACAAAAAGCGTTGACGGTCGACACCGCCGGTTATTTATATACTTCTCGGCTCGTCTGTCCCCGTTTCGGGTCGTCGCGACACGTACGGAAGTACGTCCCACAGCGTGAGCGTGTCACCGGTACAGCGAGAGATAGATCATCGCGAAGCCGACGATGAACGGCACCGTCTCGGCGATCTGTAGATACAGTAGTTCGCGACCCAAGCCACCGGAGACGCCGACCTGCGTCGTGAGGTTCGTGACGGCGATGCCCATGCTGATGAACGCGAACCCGATGAACGCGTACTGCAACCGTTCGGCCGGGTTTTTCGAGTACGCCTGAAAGCTAATGAGCGTCAGCCCCAGGCTCAGTCCGAACAGCGTGAGCCGCATCAAAATCAACACGCCCTGGACGAGGTCTACCATATCGCCGCAACCCTCGGCGCTGTATTAAATCCACGCGGCAGTGCCGCTGTTTTCGTCGTCTCGGCGACGGTGACACTCGACAGCCCCTTCCTCGCCACAGCTACCGTACTGATAGCCCGTCCGCCTCAGTTCGAACCGAGTTCGTCCCACAGCTGCGTGAACCGATCCGGGAGGTTCTCACGACGGTAGATGCGAACTTTGTACTCGTCGTCGTCGAGCTGAATGACGGTGCTGTCGAAGTTACACTCGTA
>LKMJ01004710.1_pt1 | contig 12855 bp, 16 predicted proteins | sample 643391 | NCBI WGS metagenome assembly LKMJ01 (sample SAMN04112250, study PRJNA286221) | soda lake metagenome | biome: soda lake; feature: Kulunda Steppe; material: water; isolation source: sample PL-Br10 brine of Picturesque Lake | place: Russia: Kulunda steppe | collected 2010-07
AACACCCTGACATCTTGGGATTGAGAAGGTATACACGATTGTATGATAGCTTTGCAATTGTAAGCACACGCATATTCACACATACACACACGCGCACACACACACACACATACACACTCCAGAGACTGGTGGCGGAGAGCGACAGCAGCGGCTTGGAGTGGGTGCAGCGGCTGCTGGATGAGCAGGGCATCAATGCCAACCAAGCGCAGTTCGGTGGCCCCTTCTACCAGGCGCAGAGCCATGTGCCTGGCGAGGGGCCGTGCTACCCAGTGTGGCTGCCCACAACGGATCTGTATAACAGGTGCTTATGTGTGTGGGGGGGGTCTTGGTGCACAATGCTGGGGCACACCACCACCAGGTTTCAGCTTGATATTCAAGCTGACAGGCATGTTACTTACGGTGGCTGACTGGTGTGAGACTGCATCAGGCTGACTGGTGTGTGACTGACGGTGGCTGTCTGGTGTGAGACTGCATCAGGCTGACTGGTGTGTGACTGACAGTGGCTGTCTGGTGTGAGACTGCATCAGGCTGACTGGTGTGTGACTGACGGTGGCTGTCTGGTGTGAGACTGCATCAGGCTGACTGGTGTGTGACTGACGGTGGCTGTCTGGTGTGTGAGACTGCATCAGGCTGACTGGTGTGTGACTGACGGTGGCTGTCTGGTGTGTGACTGCACCATCGCCAGCCGGAAAGTGAGTCTGTTCGACAGGTGCCTGGGCAAAGGTCGTGAAGAGGGCTGCGAAGCGCTAAGGAGGAGGTTGTGTTGTCTGGGGAGGGGGAGAAGGGGGTTGGGGCTTGAGGGAGGGGCATGTTCTGTGGGGATGGGAGGGCAGGGTATTGAAGGGGGTGGGTGCGGAAGCCAGAGCAGGCTTTGCAGGGAGGCAGCTGCTTTTTATACTGCCGGGTCGGTCATTGAATGATGTCATTGACTGGCGGCCTCCTGGATCTGTAGTGGGATAGGCGGCTGGGCTCACGGGTGCACTGAATATTAGATTTCAAAAGGCAGGGAAGAATGAGGGCTTGGGGCATGCGCTTGGCCAGGCACAGGTGCGAGCCTGCATGCAGGTGCTGGCGTGCGCGGGGGCGAGCAGACAGGCACGCAGGCAAGCAAGCAGGTGGCCCCTGGTCTTTGCTGGTAGGAGCGCACCTATTTGTTGGCAACAGGCACACACGTTGGGTGCGCTTGCGATCAACAGGCACACATATTGGATGCGCTTGCGATCAACAGGCGCTTGCGATCAACAGGCACACACGTTGGATGCACTTGCGATGCGAAGGCATGCCGTGAGCAGCTGCTGCAGGGAGAGGCACAGGCGCGCTTGCTCCTTGCAGACAGCTAAGAAGCTCGGCCTGGAAAGCGTGTGCGCATCCCTGTGCCTGAACGTCATGCGCTTTCAAAATTCAAAATGAGACATGCATCATCATAGATGCTTGGCGCACACGCCCGCTGAGCCCTCTCACCTCACGCGCAATGCACACTCCGACTCACGTTCTTGCAGCACATACTGACACTGACACAGCACTCATATACACACTTGCACTTACACTGCTGGCGCACGTGCTCAGGTGCTTCCCGCGCATCCCAGGAGCCTGGGCCAATGCTGTAGTGGAGAGTGTGGCCGGACAAGAGCAGACCAGGGCTGCCGGCGACCGCATTGAAAGCTTCAAGGACTCTTTCAACTCCCTGTCAGAGAAGTGGACCCGGTGTGTGCATATGCAGATAAGATTGCTGGGCACATGTGCCTGCAGATGAGGCTGGTGGGCACATATGCACAGAGGGTCGAGGAGAGGTGGGGTAAGAGGGTTGAAAGGCGGGGCAATGGGATAGAGAGCGCTTGGGCGGAGGCCTATGCCACCCTGCCCCTGATTGGGCATGGCTGTCTGGTCACCAGTGTGCAGTGGGCATGGTCACCAGTGACAGGGGCCTGTTTCTTGTCCCGGTGGAGGCCCTCAATGCTAACAGGCCTGCAGCAGCTCGCATCCCCCTTCTTCGCCCATCCCCACACATCTCCACGAGTGCCTGCTAGACGAGGGCACCTTCACATGGGGGTCCCTTGGTGTCACACCCCACATCTCTTTGGTGTCACACCCCACATCTCTTTGGTGTCACACCCCACATCTCTTTGGTGTCACACCCCACATCTTTTTGGTGTCACCCCACATCTTTTTGGTGTGCCACGTGGCCCTTGCTCCATGCTCTCGGTGTTCTATGCACTTTGGTCGTCCTGTCCTGTTGGTAGCACACGTCCAAGCAAGGCTCGGACTCAAGTCTGTTGCCGGTGCTCACACAGCCGTCCATAGCATGCCTCGCAACCTGCTCGTTTGGTGCCATCACCCCCGCTCTGGCAAGCGCCTCCACTCTCATCACTGCCATGACCCCAGCCGCCACCCCTCCCTGCGTGCGTGCTGCTACACAGGTATGTGGCGGACCTTGAGAAGGGCCTGTACATCATCATCGTCGGTGGCCTCGTCGGCGGCCTCGTGCTGTCGGTGGTAAGTGAAGGTGGAAGAACATTGCACATGTCGGGATGCCATTGGCGGCTGCGTGGCTGGGCAATGAGAACACCCAGGCGTTGCGCTATTGACAAAGCGCGCAAGCGTTGCTCTACTGAAAAACCGAAGGGGACAAGAAAGGCAAGGATGAGAGTCTGCCCATCCAAGGAGAGGTAATGTGCAGTTTGGGCCTTGTGCGGGTTCGGCCTGCATACAGACCCAACCCAGTGTGTTGCATGCCAGTGGCTGAGCAGCTTTCCTGCATGGCCTCCTGCACACATGCACACAAAAGCACACATGCGCACTACTCGCCCAGGCTTGCGTATGTTACGCTGCATGCTCACACACACGCTCGCACGCACACAGAAGCACACGTGCGCACTACTCGCCCAGGCTCATGCACGTTATGCCACATGCACACACACACACACACACACGATATGGCTCTGCCATGTACCTCGCAGTTCTGGCTTATCGTCCTGCGCTTCCTTGCGGGGTTCATGGTGTGGTTCACCATCGCTGCTGTCAACCTGTTCCTCGTGGGCGTCACGCTGTACAGCTTCTCCCTGGCGGGCATGCTGGGTGACAACGGGTTTGCTGAGGTGGGCGCTTGTGTGCAGCGCACAATCCTCTCCCTGCAACACACGATCCTCCCTGAGCACATGTTGTGGGCGCCGACATTGTCTGATCACAGCACGGGCATGGTCTGATCATTGCACCGGCACAGTCGTAGCACTCCATGGTTGTAGCACTGGCATGGTCTGATCAAAGCATCGGCATGGTCTGATCTGATCGTAGTACCGGCATGTTCAGCATGGTGAGGTCCCATGGGGGGCGTGTGTGAAGCCCCTTTGTGGTGGCCCAATGTGCATTAGAAGTCCAGCAGGAGCGTGCCTGCCTGTGTGTACATGTGTGTGCGCCTACGCGTGTGCCCGCATGTGTGCCTACGTCCCTGCCTGTGTGCAAGCGTGCAACCACGCACACCTGTGCATTCCATGCAAGCACATGCTGCTCATGCACCTGCGCACATGCAGGCTGTGAGCGAGAACCTGCCAGAGGTCGGTGACCCCACGGTTCTGGAGCGGGACACGTGGAAGGCCATTGCCATCGCATCCGCAGTCGTGACCGGCATCATCATCATCATCACGCTGCTCATGATCAGGTGCGTGGCAGACCACGCGCAGCATGCGCCGCTGCTCCCATGATCAGGTGTGTGGCAGACCGCGTGCTGCTGACTTCCGCGCTGATCTCATGATCAGGTATATGGCAGACCGCGTGCTGCATGCCCCGCTGATCTCATGATCAGGTATGTGGCAGACTGTGTGCTGCATGCGCCGCTGATCTCATGATCAGGTATGTGGCAGACTGTGTGCTGCATGCGCTGCTGATCTCATGATCAGGTATGTGGCAGACTGCGTGCTGCATGCGCCGCTGATCTCATGATCAGGTATATGGCAGACCGCGTGCTGCATGCGCCGCTGATCTCATGATCAGGTATGTGGCAGACCGCGTGCTGCATGCATCGCTGCTCCCATGATCAGGGGCGATGCAGCCTATGTGCGCCACCTCTGGGGCAATGCATGCGCACTCACCCCTGCCCTGGCCGCCCTGCGCTGCACACTCACCCCCGCCCTGTCCGCAATGCACGCGCACTCACCCCCGCCCTGAATGCCCTGCTCCGCGCTGCAGCCGTGTGCGCGTGGCCGTGGCGTGCATCAAGGTGGCCAGCCAGGCTGTGGGCGCCATGCCCTCCATCCTGTTCTTCCCCCTGCTGCCCTTTGTGCTGGAGGTGAGGGGCGCCCAGCGCTGGGCATGCGCAAGGTGGAGCTATGCAGTGCGCGGGCTGTGCAGTGCGCGGACGTGCGCAGGGTGGAGCTGCGCAGTGCGCATGTCCTGTCATGCCCTCGCGCCTGCGAAGCAGCCCAGACAAAGCAGCTCCCCTTCTTTTGCACCCTGCTTCAGAATTTGCAGCAGTGCTGCACCAACATCTGGGGGCTGTGCAAGCGCCCTGACGTGTGTCCTGCGTGCGCCTTGCCACCCTGAGTCTTGCAGGGTTTTGGAGGATGCTCCACCCAGGCGTTTGAAACCTTTGCATGTGTCAAGCCCAGTATGCAAGTCCTGGGCTTTACACTTTTAGATGAGGCATGCAATTGCCTCAAAGCCTGTGCACACCCTTGCCAGCATCTGGTGTGCACAGCCTCCCCCTACTGCATGCCAGCCCCCTCATGCTCTTGCCTACGCTGAGTCGCACACGCACACACGCAAAACACACACTGTCGCAGGTCGGCCTGCTCATTTATTGGGTGGCCGTGTCTGCACTAATGTATTCCTCGGGGACGCTGACGCCCAAGTGCCGGGACCCAAATGCGTTCACGGTGAGTGCTCTTGCGCTTTGTGTGTGCGTGCGTGTACATAGACACGCATGTGCTCACGGTATGTGCTCTTGCGCATTGTGTATGCGCGCACGTCGGGGCCTACATGCATCCAAAATGCGCGTGCTTGCTCTTGCCTGGCTCTAGCATGCATGGTGTGTGCTGCGCCCCCATGTGCTCCCCCCTCTTTACCTCCTGCCCGCTGCCAGCATGTGCAGCTGCACACGCGCCTCTGTGGGTGCCCTGCGCTGCGCATTTGCACTTGCAAGCTGGCCCCGCCAGCGCTTCACGCTTACTGCATGCGCGCTCGGCGCTCCTATGTGCAACGGCCTGCCTAGCGCCAGTGTGACTCAAGGCGCCTTGTGATGGAGGGGTTTATGTGGTTGTGTGTGTGTGTCTGCGCGTATTTGTGCGTGTGTGGTGTGTGTGCGTTTGGTTGTGTGTGCGTGTGTGCTCATGCGTGTGCTTGTATTTTTGTGCACATGTGGGCGTGCGTGTGTCCAGCAGTGTGGTTGCTCAGGCGCGAAGCTCTGAGTCCCCTCTTGCCTTGGGAGACTCAGTTGCGCTCAATGCCGCTGCCTGCACTTTGCGCTGCGCCTTGAGGCTCCTGCCTATCTTTGTTGCTTTGCCCTGCCCGGCCGCGCCCCTGCTGCACCGGGATATTTGGGGCATAGCCCACTGCATAGCCTCCTCTCATCGCCGAGCCTCATGTTGAAGGCGCGCCTGCGTTGTTGAAATGTGCTGCGTCACGCGCAGCCCTTCACTTTCTCGGACATGACCAGCATCACGTCTGCCACAGCGCCCGAGTCGCCACCTGCTCGTGCCGAGACTGACTGCTACGAGGACCTGGACATGTGGGTGTGCACAGCCGGCTCGGCAGGTGCATGTGTGGTGTGTGCGCTTTGGCAAGGCTTCCGCGGCCGCGCATGCTCAGGATCATGCGTCCGCCAGCATATTCACTGCAAGCATGTCTCTGATTGTGAGCAGCGCGAGTCCAGCCGTGTGCTACAGCTGTCTCGCTTCCTCATGCGACCACCGCACAAAGCTGTGGTGGTCATGCATGTGCATGCAGTGGGCATATGCATGTGCATGCATGTACACATGTCCAGCTGCGCACCTCTCGCGATCTCGCACTGCAGCGTGCGCCTGCACAGGTGCCTGGGAGCATGTGCGCAATCCGAGCACGTGTGTGCAGCACCTGCACCTGATCGTGTGCAGTTGCTGCACCTCGACGCTCAACTCAGTCTAATGGGCATACACATGCCTGCATCTCGCTCACGCGCAGCGACCAGCAGCGTGTGCTGTGCGGCAACGACCCCAACTGCCGCATCACCTTTGAGTGGGAGGATGAGTACAAGTATGCCTTCATCTACCACTTCTTTGGACTCCTGTGGACAAACCAATTCCTTGTGGGCTTCTCCTGTGTCACCATCGCTGGTGAGGCAGGCGTTCGAACTTTGGGGGGTTAGGCCTAGGTTCTAGGTGAAGGCCAGGGGTGAGCTCAAGGTTTGTAGCTTGAGGGTTCCTCCTGCGTCTCCATTGCGGGAGCTACAGCCAGCATGCGCAGGCCTTCGAGCTCCAAACGCTGGGTGAGGGGGCTGGGTGATGCTTGCACTTGTTCATGTGCGTGTGTGTATGCGTGCGTGTGCGTGTGCGTTGCGTGTGCATGTTATGTGCAGTGTTTGCGTGTGCATGCGTGCGTGCGTGCGTCTGTGTGCGTGTTTGTGCGTTGTGTGTGTGCTGTGTAGGCGCGTTGTATGTGATTTGCAGCGTTGACCCTTTGTGTCCCTGTACCGCGTGCGCGGTTGGGAAGGGCGTGCAATGCTTGTGCTTGTTTGTGTGTGTGTATGTACGCATGCGTTTATGCATGTGCATTGTGTGTGTGTGTCCGCGTGTGCATGCGTGTCGTGTGCATGTCTGTGCGTGAGTGTGCGCTGTGTGCGATCCACGGCAAATCCTTTTTGTGACGCCCTCTGTCACATTCGCGGTTGAGGCATGCACGCGCAGAACACAGATGAATTATTTGAATAGAGCTGAAAAGAGGCCTCGGATCTGTCAGTGTGTGTGCGCCTGCGCATGTGGCGTCTCCTTGCATATGCTCCTCCTGCTTGGGCGGCATGGTCTTGGCAAGCTCTCCTGATGTGTCCGTACATGCTTCTGCCCGTGCGCACATGGACGCGCCACCCTCATCAGCTCCTCCTGGAGCAGCCAGCACCAGAGGGCAAAGAGTGTCTGATGGGCGCATGGACGCGCAGGTGCTATCGGCTCCTTCTACTGGGCGGGCGGCGATAGGGCCCTCATGCCCACCTTCCCTGTGCTCACCGCGCTCAAGAACACTACCCTGTACCATGGCGGCTCCATTGCATTTGGCGCCTTCCTCATGGCATGCATCCAGTTCATCAGGTAACACAGCCAGGTGCTCATAAGGTAACACAGCTAGGCGTTCTTAAGGTAACACAGCCAGGTCGGGTTGTCTAGGTTTGGGCTTGCAGAGCAGCCTTCAGGAGCGCCATCGCCCGCCGCAGCATGTTGCTCAGGCAGGCAACACACACACGCACACACATGAACGCACAAACACACATGTGCGCGCTCGTCCGTATGTCTCACGCATGGCGCATGTGTGGCACGCAGTCCTCTGCGGACACGCAGCGGCAGATTTTGCCCTGCAAGCAGGCCTGCGCCAAAACGCGCCACACACAAGCACACGCAATTCCGTGCTGCCGCAGCTCAGTGCGCACCCAGCGCAGGGATGCACCCATGTGAGCGGCTACATCTGCACGCGCAAGTGCAAAACCATGCTTGGCCACCGGCTGCGCACAGGGCTGTTCTGGAGTATGCTGACCGCAAGACGCGCGAAATCCAGCATAAGCAGGCGGTAGCGCAGTGGCTGATGTGCTGCGTCAAGTGCTGCCTGTGGGTGCTGGAGAAGATCGTGGCCTTCATCAACCGCAACGCATACGTCATGGTCGGGGTCAAGGGCACCAACTACTGCGTGTCTGCGTGCCGCGCCATTGGGCTCATCATCCTGGTGCGTGCGTGCATGTGTGCGTGTGGGCGAGCAGGCAGCAGTTGGGCGGGCGAGCAAGCGTGTGGGAGGGCGTGCATGTGGGCGGGCAGGCAGGCTCACCATCCTGGTGCGTGCCGATGACATGCTGGCAGCCCTGGCGCACGACCTGGGAGAGGTCAGCTGTTGTGGTGCCTCACTCAGAGCTGTGGTGCCACGCTCAGAGCAAGAGAAGGGTCCACACAGGTTGTCCATGCAACCCCCCTAGAGCGCCACCAAGCTGGAGTGCCGAGCGCCCACCGGTGCCCAGCTGCAGTGCTGCGGTGCCCAATTCTTTGAAGAACGTCATCAACGTGCCGCTGCATGGTTATAAAAGCCTCTGTCCGTGGGGCGTCGGTAGAATAGATCTCACTGTTGCCCCACCCACGCCCACATCACTGGTCCTCCTGGTGCATTTGCGGCGTGTGGGTTCCGCCTTGCGCATTTCTTTGTTTGCTTGTTTGTGCTCGCCAGGCCAGGTTGTCGGTCACGGCTTGCGTGCAATGCTGGCAGTCTCATGGCCGCACACTGTGCTGCGGTCCTAGGAGCGTGTACCAGGCACGGATACCTGATTTGGGCGCTGACCAGCTGGTTCTGGCTGTGCTTCCCGAGAGTAATGCGTGCAACATGAAGATAAACCGATCATCATACCTCAATACAACATAGTTATTTGTTTGACCTCCCTCTGTTGTTGTGTCATCTGGGAACAGAGATATGGGAGAGGGGCACCATATGAGCAAACTGGGCCCGGCAGGCATGCCGTGTGATACCGGAGCGCGCTGATGCTCCAACAAAGGGATGCTGTCAGCATCAAAAGGATGCGCGGGGCGCCAGCAAGCATGGAATGTGCGCCCTGTGTGTGTACACATGCCGGCCCTTTTGCCGTATCTGCCGCAGAACGCCCTACGCCTGACCACCATCACCATCATCGGCGACCTGCTGCTGCTCCTGGCCAAGATCACGGTTGCGGCGGGCTGCGGCCTCATCGCCTTTGGCATGTCCGAGACCAAGTTCTACTCCGACCCCGACGAGTACCCTGAGACCCACCTGTCAAGGTGCGGGGCGCACACGCACACAATCACGTGACAGGGCATTCAGGCATTGAACACATGCGCGCACACACACGCACGCATGCACGCGACAGAGCATTCTGGCGTGTGAACCCACACGCGCACATATACGCACAGACACACGCAAGCATGTGACTGGGCATGCAAGCATGCAAAGACACACGCATGCACACACACACGCGCGCGCGCAAGGGCGTGCTCAGGCTCACTTTCTTGCCCATATGCAGCGGTGGGCTGCGCACTATGTGATGGCCTTAGCCTGGTGCTGGATGTGCTGCACACATTGGCATGGCAAAGCTGCTTGGGCTGCACCAGCAGAGCTGCTCGTGTCCTGGCCCTCGCTTGCATGTGCTGGCAGACCAGCAGCTGCTGCTCCCTGGATCTGCAACATCATGTTAGTCTGTGTGCGCGCGCCTTGCGCTCTTTTCATTAGGATATTTCAGCACGAGAATGCACCAGGTCCTGCTGCCCTTCCTGCCCGTGCCCTCATACCTGTTCTGCTTGCAGCTCATGCCTTGGCCCTTTCTGCCCGTACCCTTATGCCTTTGCTTGCAGCGTATGGCTTGGTGAAGGACCTGACAGGGTAATCTTCACCCATGCATTTGTGTTCTTTCTTCACACTTGATGCCCCTGTGTACCGCACACGTAGGGTGCACCTTCCTGCCTCGCATGTGCACACGCAGTACGCACTTTCCTGCCCCTCCTTTGCACGAGCAGCGTGCACCTTTCTGCCTCGCATGTGCACTTTTGCTGTTTGTCTCCGTAGGTCTGCAGCACAACCCAGCCCTCGCAAGGTGGAAGTACTGCCAGGTTTCCTCACCTGTGTTCACATATGCACACTGCTTCCGCGCCTGCAGCCCCATTTTGCCTGTGGCTGTGTGCATCCTCACCGGCTTCATCATCGCTGAGATATTTTTTGCCGTGTACGAGATGGCCATCACCACCATCCTTCTGTCCTTCTGTGAGGACAGCGAGTCGCATGGCACCCCCAGGTGTGTGTGTGTGTGTGTGTGCGTGTGCGTGCGCATAGTGCCTGGTGTTTGTCTGCAGGAGTATAATTTGCCATGCGTGTGTGCATTGGGATGTACCTTGGAGCAATTCAAGAGTATGTGCTTTGCTGATATTTTCGTCACCATGAAAATATCAAAAATGTGAAAATATTTCGGTTGCAAGAGCAGCAGGTCCCACCCGGTGTAGTCAGCGCAGGCATGCATCCGTGTCTATGTGTAACCAAAATCATAGGAGTGCAAGGGTGCAAGTCTGGAAGATATGACGTGTGTAAGGTGGGACGCGAAGCGCCACGTGTTGGGTGGTCATGGTAGTATTGGCTTATGCAAGTGCGGCCATTGCAATGGGTGATCAAGTATACGGTAGTATTGGCTCAAAGCAAGTACAGCCATTGTCTAGCTCCTCAACACATGCTTAGCCAATCAAATAACACGAGGACATGGTCCGGTGTGTGTAAGCAGGTATGCTCCGCCCTTGCTGATGGAGGCCGTCGGTGAGAAGCCGCGGCCAGAGGTGAACACCACCGCCGATGCCGATGCCGACAAGCCCATCAAGGGCTAGGCCTACTCTCCCAGCCATGGATGCCAGTGCCCAGCATAGCACCAAGGGCTAGGCCTGCTCTCCCAGCCAAGGCAAGCCCCTGCAGGCGCTTGCTCACAGCTGGGGCCAGGTGGCGGCGCTGGCCTTTCGCCACCACAAACAGATGGTGCCACACCGGTGGAGGCGCCCACACTTCTCACGGGGAGGCCATCACCAATTTGGTCCTTACTTGGGTGATGCGCCCGCCTTGGTGAGGAGGCGTTCAGAGGGGCGCTATCTTGGCTTAGTGTGTTGGGTCTGAGCTGGGGATGTGTAACATGTGTGTGCACCAGGCAGTGTCAGTAGCAGTGGCTGCTGCTGCTGCTGCTGCATGGCCTACTGCTGGCGTGCACGCTGCAAGTGTGGCTGTTGGCCCCTGCAGCTGCCACCATCAGCTACCACCAGCTGATGCGCTGCCAGCAGGAGGCGCTGCCTTTGTTTTGGCGTGTGGGGCTACCCTTGCCTATGCCTGCTTGAATGGTGTTGCCAGCATGTTGTTTTGCAGCAAGGCACGCGCACTGTTTTCCCATAAGTTGCAGCCACATGGAGCAGCCCCGCTCTGAGGATCAGCATACAGCTGCTCCGCCGTACCAATGCCTCAGACTGCTTTTCCGCGGAAAAACCGGGGGGGACAGGACCTTAACAGGTGTCGCTCCCTCCCTGGCATGTTGTGTGAAAGACTGCAAATTTTATACAGATTTTGTCCTTGGTTGACGCAATAGCCTGGCAGGGTCATATTGCAACCAACCTGCTCCAGGGCTTGTACAGACTTTATGACCTCCTTTAGAGGTTACTTTTGGAGCAGACTGGACTGATAACATTACATAGGTGCATAATACAAGTAAACTGTGTGCCTTTGTATGTGTGTGTGTCAGAGACTTCTCGCGCAACTTCAGGACTGCAATACCGATGGGGCGGGTGGAGTGGCAGGGCTCAAATGTGACCGGCTGTGGTTGTGCCCACGAGAGCATGGGTGGACCTGCAAAAGCCATTATCATCACCTCCATTGCAACAGTTGGTAGCACACTTTGCAGCCACTATGCCAAGTGGATGCTAACAAAAAGCTTGATGTTTTTAACCCAAGCTGGGTCCATCATCTCTCTAAGTTGCTATAAGTTCCAAGGGCACTTAACCCCCAGAAAAAATGCTTCTTATTTTTAGGTGAGCAATTGCTAAATATGCTGCGCTTCCCTGACGTTGAATTGTTGTGGATGCCTCTTTGTTGGGTCAGTCATTGGTGTGATCATTTTGTTTGCTGGCATGAATATCGGGCATGCACCTGTCCTCAACATGTTATGATGTGTTCTGTTTATTGCGGTCCACCCTGTCTTGCTCATAAATGGACAATGACTGTGCTCCTTACAAGCTATTGTTCGAGGCAGGGAAGCAATGTGTTTATATTACAAAAGCTCCTATGCGCTTACTGATGCAAATGTGCACATGGCTTTTCCAATTTCAATGCTGCTGGTGTAATGTTGCATTTTAAACAACGAATGAGTCGATAGGAAGTGAAGATAGACGTAGGATGCTACAACTGGATGCCTCCAATTGCAAACATCAGGGTACCTTTGAAGCCGCTGTAAAGAAAAAAGAAGGCTACACCAGCAGGGGTACTCCTGTTGGCGTGGATTCAGGGATAGGTTTGCAGCTGGTGCAAGCATCAGGCACCCCCCCAGATTGTGAGCACCATCAAGCAGGGAAGTGGGTCTTAATTTAATCCCAAGTTGGGTCTTATGTATCTTTTGGTATCTGGCTTGGGCCTTCTTCTTGTCAGGTGAAACTAGCGTCGAGCAGAAACTGGCACCATAGCATGCCAAACAACAGGGGACACACTACAAATCAGTTTTGGCAAGTAGGGTACTTTATGGCCAAGGTTGACCCAGATCCTCTCCTACGAATTGTAGGCTACCATCAATTAGCTGCGATGCCCGGGCCATTTGTCCCTTTTAGAGTCAAGCTCCTTTCTTGCAGGGCACCCTATGTGTTCCTCTGATTTCACTGCTGACTTGAGGTTTACAAGATTACAAGATAAAGAGGTTTAAAAATAGGGTCAACCGCCAGCCAGGTCGTTAGGCTGATTGGTTTGTTGCTGGTCTTCGCCAGTCAAAAAATAGTCTGACTATGGAGTCCATAAGGTCCGAAATGAAATGTCAGAGTCTATTGTGCCATTGAGAAAGAAAATCAAAGACAGTCTGACTAGGCAAGGCATGTGGAATATAAGGGGCCTCCATAGAAAAGGATTGGCAGAAAGGGAAGAAAAGGAAAGAGTACTTTCTTCTGAGAGAGCACA
>LKMJ01004711.1_pt1 | contig 12854 bp, 15 predicted proteins | sample 643391 | NCBI WGS metagenome assembly LKMJ01 (sample SAMN04112250, study PRJNA286221) | soda lake metagenome | biome: soda lake; feature: Kulunda Steppe; material: water; isolation source: sample PL-Br10 brine of Picturesque Lake | place: Russia: Kulunda steppe | collected 2010-07
GGCTCCGAGTAGTGAGCGATCGGCCGAACGTCGTCCGGCCACGTCTCAGCCGCCAGCTCGAACGCCTCCCGATAGGTGAGCCCCCGATCGGTGAACTGGTGATGGTGATAGTCGAAGACGATCGGAACGCCGAGTGGGTCGCCGACGGCGTCAACCAGTTCAGGAATCGACCAGCAGCGTTCCGTGTCGTCGTTTTCGACGGTGAGACGCGTCCGAGCAGCCGGTGAGAGCCGATCGACGGCCGATCGGAACCGCTTGGCGGTCGCCTCCTTATCACCGTAATGAGCGCCAATATGGATGTTGATGCTGTAGTACGGCGACCGATCGAGCCCCAGCAGATCGAGCCACACGCCGTGGTTTTCGATGTCCTGCAGCGAGTTGTCGACCGTCGACGCGGACTCGCTGGCGAGCTTACACCAGTGGCTCGGGTGGAACGTCAGGCGCATCCCGTGGCGTTCGACGAACTCGCCGCATTCTCCGGCAACGGCCCGAATCTGCTCGTAGTCTGGCAACTCGGTCAACTCGTACTGAGAGTGCCACGGAACGAGATCCGACGTGACGCGATAGAAACTGATCCCGTTCTCGTGGTTCCATTCGAGAATGGCACGCAGGTCGCGAAAATTCTGTAACGTGAGCTCTGAGGCGTACGGCAGGCCGCGATCGGCCCACGTCTGTTGTTGCATTCCCCGATTACACCGACGGGGCGGGTCCTGATCACGGAGCGTGTGGTTCATACATGGATAACCGATCGCCATCGAGTAGTGTGAGGAACGCCACCCAAATGAGTCGCGTGATCGCCACCACTGCAAATGAAAATGATTCAACAGGTGTTACGGGAGACGATCGACACTGCCGACGACGAGCCGATCGGCCGACTCCGCGTTACTGTCAGGCGATACGGACGGTTGCGTGTGAGTTTGGGGAGAACGCTTATTCTACTCTGTGTGCATCTATTACTAGGAGTTTATAATGAAGAAGCTCATCAACGAGCCCGAAGACGTCGTCGACGAGATGCTCGAGGGAATGGTCACCGCCCACGACCTCCGACGCGTCGAGGGAACGGAGACGGTCGTCCGCAGCGACGCGCCGATCGAGGGAAAGGTTGGACTCGTCTCGGGGGGCGGGAGCGGCCACGAACCGACCCATGCTGGCTATATTGGCGATGGGATGCTCGACGGAGCCGCAGCCGGTGAGGTGTTTACCTCGCCGACGGCAGACCAACTCAGTGAGCTAATTCAGGCGTGTGATGGCGGCGAGGGCGTGTTCTGTGTCATCAAAAACTACGAGGGCGACGTGATGAACTTCGAGACGGCGATCGAGATGGCCGAAATGGAATCCGACACCGACGTAGAGACGGTGGTGGTCAACGACGATGTTGCCGTCGAGGACTCGCTGTACACCTCGGGCCGCCGCGGCGTCTGTGGGACGATTTTCGTCCACAAGGTCGCCGGTGCGATGGTCGCACAGGGAGGCGATCTGGCCGAAATCAAACGCGTTGCGGAGAAAGCAAACGAGAACGTCGGGACGATGGGGATGGCGCTGACCTCCTGTGTCACGCCCGAGAAAGGCGAGCCGACGTTCGATCTTGGCGACGACGAGATCGAACTCGGGATCGGCATCCACGGCGAGCCGGGAACTGAACGCACAGACGTGATGTCTGCCGACGAGATCACAGACCACCTCACCGAGGCCGTCCTCGACGATCTCGATCTCGCAGCAGACGCTGAGGTCGCAACGATCGTCAACGGGATGGGTGGGACGCCGCTAATGGAACTCTACGTCGTCAACCGCCGTCTCCAGACACTGCTCGACGATCGCGACGTCGAGACGTGGGATGCGTGGGTCGGCGATTACATGACCTCGCTCGATATGATGGGCTGTTCGGTAACTGTCCTCGAACTCGACGACGAACTGAAAGACCTACTCGCTGCACCCGCAGAGACACCCGCACTGACGGTCACGGAGACGAATGAGTGACGACACACACGCCGAAGCGGCCGCCGTCCGGGCGGCGATCGACGCGGTCGCCGATCGGCTTGCCGACGAAAAAGCGTATCTGACGGACCTCGACTCGGCGATCGGCGACGCCGACCACGGCGCGAACATGAACCGTGGATTTCAGGCGGCAAGCGACCGTGTCGCCGAAACCGACGGCGAGCCGGCCGAACTCGTCAAGACAGCAGGCGTCGCACTCGTCTCGGAGGTCGGGGGTGCCTCGGGACCGCTGTACGGCGGCTCGCTGCTGAAAGCAAGCCAGGAGCTACAGGACGGGATCACCGCCGAGACGACGATCGCCTTTGCCGAACGCTACCTCGAAACAGTCAAAGAACGGGGCAAAGCCTCGGTCGGCGACAAGACAATGGTGGATGCACTCACGCCGGCCGTCCACACCTACAAAAAATCGATCGAGGTCGACGACTGTGAGCCGATCGAAGCACTCGGGAAAGCCGTCGATGCCGCCCGTCGCGGCGTCGAGTTCACGACGCCGATCCGAGCGAAAAAGGGGCGTGCGTCGTATCTCGGCTGGCGATCGGTCGGCCACCAGGATCCCGGAGCGACGAGTACGCTGTTCCTGCTCGAAGCGTTGTTCGACGTCGCAACCGAGTACACCACAGAGACGATCGACCGCGAATCGGTCGTTGACGCGGAAGCCGACCACGCACCAAGCGACGCCGCCCACGCGGACACGCCAGCCGACTCCGAGGCCCTCGATGGAGGTGAGTGATGGTCGGGATCGTCGTCGTCTCTCACAGCGGGCAGGCTGCGGCGGGGATTCGTGAGATCGCCAGAGAAATGGGTGGTGACGCACGAATCGAAGCCGTCGGCGGAACCGAAGACGGCGGGATCGGCACCACGCCAGAACCGATCGAGTCGGCGATCGTGGCAGCTGCCGGTGGCGACGCTGACGCCGTCGTCGTCCTGCCGGATCTCGGAAGCGCCGTGATGAACGCCGAACTCGCGATCGAGGCCCAAGAGATCGAGGCGGTCATCGCTGACGCACCGATACTGGAGGGTGCGCTCAACGCAGCCGTCGCGGCGACCGCTCCGTCTGCAACGATCGACTCCGTTCGTGAGGCTGCCGAAGAGGCGCGAACGATCTCGAAGTGTTGAGACGGCGTCGTGGCAGCAGATGACGCCGTGTCGCCGTATTCAGTGTGTCCGATAGTATCACGACTCGCGTCCGATGTCGTTTAGCACCTGTTTGTCAATCGCCTCACGCGTCGGTGCGTCGAGGACTCGCTGAGCACGCGCGGCCGCGTCCTCGGCGTCGATCGATCGAAGCTGTTGTTTGACGGCTGGAACGGCGATCGGGCTCGCACTGAGTTCGTCGAGTCCCAGCCCGACGAGGAGGTCGGTGACAGCGGGGTCGCCAGCCAGCTCGCCACACATACCGACCCACGCTCCACCCGCGTGGCCAGCTCGGACTGCGTGGGCGATCGCCCGCACAACCGGCGGCGAGAGTGGGTCCTGTAACGACCTGAGCCGTTCGTTCTCCCGATCGGCAGCCATCACGTACTGGGTGAGGTCGTTCGTCCCGAGGCTGAGAAACTCGACGCGGGCGGCGAGTTCGTCGGCGACGAACACCGATGCGGGGGTCTCGATCATCACGCCGAGTTCCGGAATCGCGTTGTCGATGCCCGCGTCGGTGAGGTCGTCGGCCACCGCATGCAGACGCTCGCGTGCTGTGTCAAGTTCTTCGACGGTCGTCACCATCGGAAACATAACCGCGAGCCGATCGCCATCCGGTGTCGCAGCGGTTCGAAGTATCGCCCGCAGTTGCGTCTCAAATAGCTCCGAGAGCGACCCCAGCGAGAGCCGAATCCCTCTGGCACCGAGAGCCGGGTTCGGCTCGTCGGCAGCCGATCGGTACGGCAGTGGCTTGTCGCCACCAACATCGAGCGTGCGAACGATTACCCGTCCGGAGACGGTGTCGAGTGCCTCCCGGTAGAGACGGAACTGCTCGTCTTCGTCAGGCGGCACGTCCCGATCGAAAAACAAAAACTCCGTTCGAAAGAGACCGACGCCGTCTGCCCCCATCGACGCGGCTGCATCGAGGTCCCGACGGCCGGCCACGTTTGCGGCGACCTCGATCTCGCGGCCATCGGCCGTCGAGACCGTCTCGACGATCGGCTCGACCGACTGCTCGTCGTCGATTCGAGCCAGCGTCTCCGCGTCAGGGTCGGGAATGACCACGCCGTCCGTGCCGTCGACGACGACCGATGTCCCATCAGCGATCGACGCCAACTCCTCGCCGACGCCGACGACTGCGGGGATGCCGAGCGAACGGGCGATGATCGCCGCATGTGCGGTGCCGCCGCCGGTCGTCGTCGCCACTCCCGCGATCCGGTCGGGATCGAATCCAGCCGTCTCATGCGGCGTGAGCCGATCGGCGAGGACGACGGCACCGTCGGGGATCGACGCCGGTTGCGGTGTACGTTCGCCGTCAGCCTCGTCGGCGAGAAGCTGTCGCAACAGCCGATCTCTGACATCTCGGAGATCGTCTGCGCGCTCGGCCATCGGCCCCGACAGCGACTCGAACTGCGTGATGTGTTCGTCGAACGTCTCCGCGACGGCGTGAGTCGCCGGCAGCCCCTCGTCGATCGCCTCAGCAACGCCATCTTCGATCTGTGGGTCCTGCAAAAACGCCGCGTGTGCCTCGAAGACGGCAGCCTCGTCGGTACCGATCCGATCGGCAATCCGATCGCGTTCGTCCTCAAGCGCGCGCTGGACGGCCTCGCAGGCGCGATCGAATCGCTCGCGTTCCGTCTCGGGGTCGACCGAATCGGGCTCCGGTGGCTCCCCGAGATCGATCGCCGAGACGAGCCAGTGGGCTGGGCCGACGCCGACGACAGGTGCGACGCCCACCCCGTCGAGTTGGTCGGTCATGTGTGATCGGTGTTCGTCGTGCCGTCTTCGCTCTTGACGTGGCTTCCGCCGTCTTTGCTATCCTCACTCTCGACGTGGCTCGTCAGAATCGATTCGATCGCGTCGATCGCCGCCGCTTCTTCCGGTCCGTCGGCGCGTACTTGGACCGTTTCGCCGTGACGGACATTCAAGCCGGTGACCGCGAGCATGCTGTTTCCGGCGACGAACTCGCCGTCTTCGCTGGCGATCGTCACGTCAGCGTCGTACTCGGTCGCCGTCGTGGTGAGTCTCGCTGCCGGTCGCGCGTGCAATCCGGCCTCGGGAACGACAGTGATGGTTCGTTCGATCATTCGGTTCCGTTCGACGCCGGGTACTCGACTGTGTGTGTCACGCCCATACACACGCTACAGCGACCGCGATCAAAACCGTTCTCGTACTCCGGTTGACACGCTGTGACCGACAGCCAGCGATCGACGGATGGGAACGCCGACACGTCGGCTCATACGGAGTGCTATCCGTATCACAGCCGCATCGAGTCGTCTACGTTGACGACGAGGTATGTCCGCACCCCGCGGTGTTCGAGCGCCACCCGATCGGTGCTGACGGCCGATCGGACGAACGATTCGATGCCGGCGGTCTGCAGGTCAGTGACGTCGATTCGCGGGCGGCCGTCGTGTTCACGGGTGATCTGCAGTTCGTGAGACGGGTCGTCGGCGGCCGGCTCAGCGATCTGTACCATATCATGGTATGTGACAGACTGAATAATAAAGCCGATCCGTGCGGGGTGAAAGTGAACGTGGTGCGTCTCTCACCGTGTCTTCTCGTCGCCGCGTTGGTAAGATGGTACGAAGCACGCGATCGCCGGCCGATCGTTTTTGCGACGTGTGGCGATAGGCGTGGGCATGAGTGATGAGACACCGAACCGCGATCGCGCACAGGATCGTATCGGAGAGCGCAAAGCAGAGCGCGCCGAGACCACTGAATCGATTTTCGAGGAGATCGAGCAGGATCTCGGCGAGTTGAAGTATCCGGTCACCAGCGAAGAGCTCGCAACGGAGTACGGGACCGACCTGATCGACCTGCCAAACGAGACGGAGTCGTTGGGCAGCGTCTTCGATCGGTTAGCTGGCGAGGAGTTCGACTCGCCCGAGGCGGTCCGGGAGGCGGTGTACGGCGAACTCACGGGGACGGCAGCCGATCGAACCGGGCCGTCCGGACGGCGATAGCAGAACCGATTTACGTTGCGGTCTACTGCGTTCGTGTATGGATTACGAATCGAGTCTCGACCGTGCGATGGACGAAGTTCCCGACATTGGGGGCGACCAGCAGCGGTTACAGATCCCCGATCCGCAGCCACAGAAAGACGGCGCGTTTACGCGGTTTACGAACCTCGGTGATGTCGCTGACACCCTCTCCAGAGAGGACGAGCACCTCCACCGGTTTGTCCAGCGTGAACTCGGAACCAGCGGCAAACTCGAAGACGGCCGTGGTCGGTACAACGGGACGTTCACCGAGACAGACTTCGATGCGGCGATCGACGCCTACGTCGACGAGTACGTCCTCTGTTCGGAGTGTGGCCTGCCGGACACCCGACTCGTTCGCGAAGATCGCACGCCGATGCTTCGCTGTGACGCCTGTGGTGCGTTCAGGCCCGTGACGAAACGATCGACGGCCAGCCAGCAACAACACCAACAGGAAGCCGTCGAGGAGGGCAAAACCTACACCGTCGAGATCACCGGCACCGGCCGCAAGGGCGACGGTGTCGCTGAAAAAGGCGAGTACACGATTTTCGTCCCCGGCGCAGACGAGGGAGATGTCGTCGAAATCTATATCAAAAACATCTCGGGCAACCTCGCGTTCGCGCGACTCGCCTAGAAACTCCTCCTGTGGCCGTCTCTTTCGATCTCTTCGGGACGCTCGTCACTGTCGATCGGCCGGCAGACCCAGCCGCAGCGATCGCTGACGAACTCGAAGCCCGTGGCGTCACCGTTCCCGCCGATTGGCAGGATGCATATCTCGAAGCACACGTCGACGCACCCGAGGGCGCGGAGGTGCCGCTTCCAGCACACGTCTCACGGGCACTGACGAGCCGTGGCGTCGAGTACGAGGGCAACGCTCCCAGACGGGCAGTCGTCGCTGCGTTCGATCCCGCTGTCGAGACGAGACCGGGTGCACGCAACGCGGTCGATGCCGCCGCCGATCGGGGGCCGATCGCGCTGTGTTCGAACTGTAGCGTACCCGAACTCGTGGGTCGGACACTGGTCAGATCCGCGTTCGACCGTGATGAGTTCGACGCGATCGTCACGAGCGTTGGCTGTGGCTGGCGGAAACCAGCGCCGGAAATCTTCGAGGTGACGGCGGCGAAACTGGGCGTCGAGCCGTCGACACTGATCCACGTCGGTGACGATCCGCGAACGGACGGCGGAATCGAGGCCCTCGGCGGGACGGCGCTGGTGGCTCCGAACGTGTCGATCGACGAGGTGCCCGAGCGACTGGCAGCACTGGAGTAGATGAGTACCCGCACGCATACTGGTGGCCGACAGGTGGTGAGTGCGTGATCGGCCTCGCGCTCGTGGCCATCGGCGTGGCGATCGGCCTCGATCTGCTTGTCGGCGAGCCACCCACGCGAGCCCACCCAGTCGCGTGGCTCGGTCGGCTCATCGGCGCGCTCGATCGGGAGTGGCCGACGAGCGAGCGGGGGACGGTGCTGATCGGCATCGCGATCGCCGTCTGTGTCCCGCTTCTCCCGGCCGTGGTGGCTGCTGGTGCGGTCCTCGCCGGATCGATGGTCCATCCGATCGTCGGGGCAGTCGTGGCCGGTCTCGTCCTCTTTGTCTCGCTCAGTGTGCGATCGTTGCTCGACCTCACAGAAGCGGTCGTCGTTGCGACCGAACAGAACGTCGAGACGGCTCGCGAGCAGGTTCGCGGGCTGGTCGGACGGGACGCCACGACGCTCTCGCCGGCCGAAATTCGCAGTGGTGCAGTCGAGAGTGCCGGTGAAAACCTCGCCGACGGGCTGGTGGCAACGCTGCTTCCGTTTGCCGTTCTCGCGCCGATCTCCCTCCCGGCTGCGGCCGGGGTTGGCGCGTGGGTAAAAGCCGTCAACACGCTCGATTCGATGCTCGGCTATCCCGAGAAACCGATCGGGACCGGGAGTGCACGGCTGGACGATATGGTGATGTGGATACCGGCCCGGCTGACGGCCCTCGCGATTGCCATCGCGGCAGCAGACCTGAAATCACTTTTTCGTGCGCGCGAATGGGCGCAAGCGCCGCCGTCGCCGAACTCCGGGTGGCCGATGGCGACGCTTGCATGTGCGCTTTCGGTTCGGCTCACGAAGCCGGGCGTCTACGATCTCAACCCCGATCGAGCGTTGCCGACGGTAGCTGACGGCACGCGAGCGGTTCGGCTGGTCGGCCGGGCAGCAGCCGTCGCGGTCGTCCTCGCTGTCCTCGCTACGGTCGTCATCGGTGGAGTCGACTCGCTGCTATCGACACGGAGGGCGTCCCCATGATTCGTCGCTGGCTCGGTGCCATCCGTGGGGCGATCGCCTTTCTGACGCGGCTGCCGGTTCCCCACTGCGAGGGCGACTGGGATGCGTTCCGATCGACGCCAGCAGCGTTTCCGGTCGTCGGACTGATCGCAGGGTCAGTTGCCGCAATACCACTGGTTGCTGTCGGACACCTTCCGGCGACGACTGTCGCGATCGGCTACGTGTTTGCCGTCTATGCGGTGATCGGCATCCACCACATAGACGGAGTGGCCGATTTCGGTGATGCGTTCGTCGTCCACGGCGACGCCGATCGCCGCCGCGAGGTACTCAAGGATACGACGACCGGCGTGGGCGCGCTTCTGGCCGTCTCGCTTACCGTCGTCGGGCTCGGACTCGGCGCTCTCGGGCTGGCGGGGACGCCCGTCGTGGTAGCGGTCTCGGTCGCGATCGGTGCCGAGGTCGGCGCAAAACTCGGGATGGCAGCGCTGGCCTGTTTCGCAACGGCTCCCAGACCGGGGATGGGCACGCAGTTCACCGAAGCGGCGACGCCACCTGCGTTCGTCGTGCCGGCGGCGATCGGGCTCGTACCGGCAGTGATCGCCGTCTGGGGCGGGAGCGATTTCCTCCCGGCCGCGATCTCCGTCTGGGCGGCAGTCGCCGCCGCCGGCTTTCCGTGGTACTGGGCAACGCGCCAGCTGGGTGGTATCAACGGCGACATCTTCGGCGCGGCAAACGAGATCGGCCGCCTCGTCGGCGTTCACGCGGGGGTGATCGCGTGGACGCTGTTGTGATGGCCGGTGGACGGGGAACGCGCCTCGACAGTCCACATGAGAAACCACTGCACCCGATCTGTGGCGTTCCGATGGTCGATCGAGTGTGCTCGGCGCTGCAGGCGAGTGCCGTCGATCGGGTGTTCGTGGCCGTCTCCCCGAACGCACCGGAGACTCGTGCCCATCTCGCGGGTCGCGAGGGGGTTCGGTCGATCGAGACGGCCGGAGAGGGGTACGTCACAGACCTCATCGCGGTGCTCGATCACGCCGCTATCGAGCCCCCGGTGATGACGGTTGCCGCGGATCTTCCCCTCCTTACTGGGGCCGTGATCGACGGCGTCCTCGATCGGTACGCTGGCCACACCGACGCGCCGTCGATGACTGTCTGCGTCCCGGTGGCGCTCAAGCGCCGCCTCGGCGTGAGTGTCGACACACGCCTCGATGCGGAGCCACAGCTCGCGCCGACGGGAGTGAATATCGTCGGCCATGAGGAGACAACGATGACTACCTGTGTGTACGACCCACGAGTTGCAGTGAACGTGAACCGACCAGCAGACGTTGCGATCGCGAACGAGTATCGTATCGAGGCCGCCCAGTACAACGGGAGTGGTGATCCATGCGCGTAATCGTCGCCGCTGGCACGACCGAGACGGCACTGATCGACGGCATCAGTGCTGCTGGAGCCGCTCCGGAGCTGATGGCACACACACCTTCAGCAGACATCGAGATTCTCGTCTCCGGCGAGCCGACGAGCACACCGGTCGTTCCGGTGAGTCCGAGCGGGTGTCCGACGCCTGCAGCCGTCACGCGCGCGGTTCGTGAGACGATCGGGTTCGACGTGACGGCCGTCGATGCCGGTCTCGCGACGCCGACGGATGCGCCGACGGTCGATCTCGGCGCAGAGCCGGGTGCGGACATCCGTGCAGAGACGGCAGTGCCCGCGGCAGCGAGGATAGTCGATCGAGCCTACAGCTACGGCTCGGAGCTGTCCGACGACGCGGTGCTGATCGGCGAGACCGTCCCCGGTGGGACGACGACTGCACTCGGCGTCCTCACCGCAGTTGGCGAGCCTGCCGGCGTCTCGTCATCGCTGCTGACCAACCCGATCGAGCAGAAACGACGCGTCGTCAGCGAGGGACTCACAGCGAGCGGGCTCGCACCGGGAGCGTGTGCAGACGATCCCATCGGCGCGATCGAAGCCGTCGGCGACCCCGTCCAGGCAGCCGTGATGGGGCTTGCAGCCGGCGCAATCGAATCGGGAACAGCGGTCACGCTTGCTGGCGGCACACAGCAGGTCGCGGTCGCGGCGTTGCTCGCTCATGCGGGGGTCGACCAGCTCCCGCAAATCGCGACGACCAGTTTCGTCGCCGACGAACAGGGCGACCAACTGATGGCAGCCTGCGATCGGCTGGGGTGTGAGCTCGTCGTCACCGATCCCGGCTTCGATCGCCGTGAGCACGTTCCGATGACCCGCTACTGTGCCGGCGAGGCCAAAGAAGGGGTCGCGATGGGTGGGGCGCTCTCGCTCGTTCCGGATGGCCGGATGGCCGCAGTCCGCGATCGGTTCGAAACGGTCTGTCGACGGTTCGGGATCGAGGCCGACGGAACCGTGGAGACGTCAGTAGACGAGCCACGGGAGGTGCGGTGAGCGTGGATCCGGAGGCAATTCGAGCCGGACACCGGGTCCCACACGGCGGCGAGTCCGACCAGGACCTGCTCGATTTCTCGGCCAACACGAACCCCCAGACGCCGCCGGGCGTCCGCGAGGTCTACGCAAACGCCTTCGACGCGTCGCGACGCTATCCGGACGACGAGTACGCCGACTACCGGGCCGCTGCTGGTGCGTTCGTCGGCTGTGCGCCCGATCGGGTCGTTCCGACTCCAGGTGGACTGGCCGCGATCAGGCTGGCACTCGAAAGCGTCCTCTCACCGGGCGACCGGGCACTGATCCCGTATCCAAGCTTTGGCGAGTACGAACGAGAGGTTCGGCTGCAGGGTGGACAGCCACGGTTCGTCCGCCACGACGACATCGGTGAGGTCGACACGTCCCTGCTTGCAGACTGTGCGCTCGTGATCGTCTGTACGCCGAACAACCCCACTGGCGAGGCGATCGCGTACGACACGCTGGCAGCGCTTGCCGATCGCTGTGCGGCGGCCGACACGACGCTGCTCGTCGACGAGGCGTTTCTGGGTTTTACCGAGTTGCCATCCGCGGCTGGGATCGACGCCGAGAACGTCGTCGTCGCGCGATCGCTCACCAAACTGTTCGGCCTCCCCGGACTGCGAGCCGGCTTTGCGATTGCAGACGGCGATCAGCGAGCCCGACTGGAGACAGCACGGCGAACGTGGTCTCTCGGGACGCCTGCAGCGCGAGTCGGCACCTACTGTCTGCGCCAGGAGTCGTTCGTTCGCGAGACACGAGCGCGCGTCGCGAGCGAACGCGATCGGCTCCGAGACGCCCTTGACCCTGTCTTTACTGTTAGGCCCTCAGCTGCCCCATATCTCCTCTGTGACGTCGGCGACCGAGCTGTCGATCGACTCCTCGCCGAGAGCCGCGCGGACGGCGTCGTCATCCGTGACGCGCGGACGTTTCGATCGCTCGACTCGCACATCCGCGTTGCAATCAAGGATCGCCCAGCAAACGATCGGCTGCTCGCCGCACTCGGTATCGATGACTGAGCGGGAGCCGGCCTACGGCGGACGGGTACGTGACGGTGTGCTCCACATCGCCCGCCCCGAAACGGAGTGGCTCTCGGCGGGCTGGAACGGCGGTCGGACGACCGCCGACGCCACAGCCGTCATCTCGGTCCCCACCGAGTGGGGGCAGACCGATCTCGGCCAGTACGCTGCCGATCGGCTCGATCGGGCGGGAGTCGAGTGCAACGGCCCCGTGTTGTTCACCGGCGTCGATGTCGAAAACGGCCGTGGCGCACAGTACGGCTCAGTCACTGCCTACGCGACGGCTGGCCTCTCGAACCCGGCCGCGTTGCCGATGGAGCCCACGGGGACGACAGACAGTGCCGATCGGCCCGACGATCACGGGCCGACGCGTGGAACTGTCAACGTCGTCGTCGGGACGAGCCGATCGCTCGCAGCCGGGGCACTCGTGAACCTGATCGCAGTCGCCACGGAGGCGAAAACCGCGACGCTGATCGCCGAGACCGGCTTTCCGGGGACGACGACGGACGCGATCGTCGCCGGCCACGATCCGACAGGCGACTCTGTGACGTTTTCGGGTAGCGCAACCGATGTCGGCGCGGCGACGCGTGCCTGTGTCCGGGAGGCCGTTCGAGCCGCACTGGAGGCCCACTACGACAGCGCCGACGCAACACTGCCGGCGTCGATCGAGGCGGCGACCCACGGCGTCGAGACGACCGAGCGAGCAGCGGTGTTTCGGCCACCGATCGATCTCGCTGATACTGAGTAGTGTCCGTCGGTACCGTCCGCCGTCGGCCAGTAATTGATGACGCTACTCAGTATGAGAGGGAGCTTACCGGTTTCAATCAGCTAAACCGTCCGGAGTCATACCACCCAGTATGACCGACGACCCCGACGTAATCCGATCGCTCGCCGTCTCGCCAGCGGATATTGTCGACGCGTTCGTCTATAGCCAGGAAAACCCCGGCGAGGCCGTCCTCCGGGTGACGCCACCGTTTCACGGGCGGATGCGCGCGCGACTTCACGTCTATCACGTCGACGACACCGAGCTGACCGGCGCGGTCCAC
>LKMJ01004712.1_pt1 | contig 12853 bp, 9 predicted proteins | sample 643391 | NCBI WGS metagenome assembly LKMJ01 (sample SAMN04112250, study PRJNA286221) | soda lake metagenome | biome: soda lake; feature: Kulunda Steppe; material: water; isolation source: sample PL-Br10 brine of Picturesque Lake | place: Russia: Kulunda steppe | collected 2010-07
GAGTTTTCCAATATTTCATACGGACCGTTGTAACTGTGTACCGGTCGTCGCCACGACCGGAGGTTGCGACAGGCCGAAATTGCTGACAACGGTCCGTACAGGGAAGCACTCTCGAGGATACTCCGCGAGCATCGCTTTGCCGTTGGCAGCGCTATACATTGGGAGATACCAACGAACACAGAGCTCTCCGTGGTGAGGTGTGCTACTACTGCGGAAAATGATATTCGACTTCGCATACTTTTGACGGAAACTCACACCTTTTGTGACTCTGATATCGTGGTCTAATCTGGCTTTTTGCTAGAAGGTATCGAGGGTCGATGCCAGGTATTCTTCCCAATATGGGAAAGGCCAGTCCGCTTCGGTACTGTATAACGTACTGTTCGAATTACTCGTTTTGTTCTACTGTGGACAACTGTGTGATGTACACTGGTTCTTAGCCCCGTATATTGGCCAGTTCAGAGAGGGTTTAGCCGTTTAATTCATTGGTTGCGCCCGAATCTGTACTAATACTCGATTGTTTTCCTGATCGACAACACAATATTTTTGAGAGACACACATTTTGAACGTCAATCTACGCCACTGTTTGACGGTTTCTTGAGTTGATACTTTTCTATCTTGAGGAAGTGATCTCATTTAAATTATTAAATGCTAAATTTCTATCCGAAAATATACTCATAATTCTCTTTTTTGAGATATGATATTACAAATATAGGATTGTGCTGATTCCTGTGGTAGGATCGGGGATACTCGAATCCGAACAGGGCTCAAAATTCCCAGAAAAGGGATCTCAACCTATACCGGTCGACGGAACAGTTGATAATTCCACCCGATACACGGTATCGGTGATATCTATCAAGACTTCCGTCGACCGGTCTATACTCTGAGTCTGGGAGAGTGTTTGTCTTTATACAGGTGGTTACGTATACTAATCATCTTGATCCATACCTTCACGATTATTATTTTTCCCCGATCGGTGGTGAGTCCACGCAGTATCCCGACGGTTCGGTATCACACTGTCGGCTGTAATATCGTTAAAATAACGGCCATCTCTGGCGACAGATCTTTAATTTTCTTACAGTCGGCAGTATCGGTACAGTCGTCTCGCGTCTTACTGCAAAAGACAGACTGATACCATTTATTGGACTACACTGATTCCCATTCGTACAGCAAACTGGGGAATATAGCTAAATATACACGAAACCATAGATTTATTTCGCTCCTTCGGCTTGCCATTAGTATACCAATTGCCATGGGCTACCGAATCGGGACAGATATCGGCGGCACGTGTACAGACTCAACAGTAATGGACGAATCCGGGCGGGTGACGATCGGAAAAGATCTGACAACGTATCCGGACTTCTCACAAGGGATATTCGATTCGTTATCAGACGCAACAGAGGATATGGATGTTGATCTCCAGGGGTTGCTTGACAACACTGATTTGTTCTTGCACGCAACATCCGTCGGAGAAAATGCGCTGTTCGAACGGGAGGGAGCAGAGACAGGACTCCTGACGACAGCGGGATTTGAAGAAACCCTTCACGCGACCCGTGGAGGCTACGGTCGGTGGTCTGGGCTGCCGTTCGAACAAGTCAAAGACATAATCAACTCCGACAAACCCGAGCCAATTATTCCACGCAGCCGGATCGAAGGCTTATCAGAGCGCGCCTATCGTGATGAGGTGGTCAAGGACCTCGACGAACAGGAAGTGCTGCAGGCAATAGATGGGCTAGTTGACGATGGGGTTGAGTCGATCGGTACCTGTCTGTTGTGGTCGTTCACCTCCCCGGAACACGAAAAACGTGTCAAAGAGTTATTGGAAGAACGGTACCCGGAGCTTTATGTCAGTGTTTCCAGTGAAGTGTCGCCGACGATGGGAGAGTATGAGCGAACCTCGACGACAGTTCTCAACGCATATCTCGGCCCGACTGCCAGGGAGTATCTGACGAACTTACAGGACACACTTACAGAGTATGGGTTCGACGGGCTCTTGCTTTTGATGTTTTCCCACGGTGGGCTCGTTACCAGTGAAGACGCAATCGAACGGCCCGTCGGACTGATGGAATCCGGTCCCGTCGGCGGTCTCCTTGGCAGCCAGTTCGTCGCCAATAGGCGGGGGATAGACAACATCATTTCCACAGACATGGGCGGAACGACGTTCAAAGTCGGTGTCATCGACGACAATCGGATCGAGTACGCCGACGAGCCAATGGTCGGACGCCATCACTATCAGTTCCCCAAACGTGACATCCACTCAATCGCCGTCGCTGGCGGGAGTATCATCTCGCTTGATCCGGAAACGAACGTGCCAAAGGTCGGACCGGAGAGTGCGGGCTCGGATCCGGGACCGGTCTGTTACGGACAGGGTGGCAATCAGCCAACAGTCACAGATGTCGATCTGATTCAGGGCTACTTCGCTCCGGAGTACTTCCTCGGCGGTGACAAGCAGATGGACCCCGACTACGCATACGAAGTATTCGAAGAGCAGATTGCCGACCCGCTGGGGAAATCAGTTGAGGAGGCTGCTGCTGACATGTACAAGCTCACCAACTCGATCATCGCAGACTTGCTTCGCGAGACGACTGTCGAAAAGGGGATTGATCCCCGGAAGTTCAGTCTCGTTTCGATCGGGGGTGCTGCTGGGATGCACGCAGCTTCATACGCGCGCGAGTTGGACATCCCAGAGGTGTTGGTCCCCCAGACTGCGTCAGTCAACAGCGCACTCGGGTTGTTATCGACAGATGTCACACACGAGCACCTAGATGTTCGTGCAGTAGAGCCCCCGTTCGACCCAGCGGAGATCAATGACGTGTTCTCCGAACTCTCTACGACTGCTCGCGAAAAACTACGAGAAGAAGGGTTCAGCCCCGACGAAATCGAGCTGGAACGCTCTATCAGTATGCGGTATCAACGCCAGGTCCACGAACTGCTCACGCCTGTAGAGGCAAAGGGAGAGCTTACAGAGGAAGATATCGCAGAGACAGTCGACCGCTTCGAGACGCTGTACGAACGGCGATACGGCGAGGGATCGGCGTTCAAGGAAGGCGGCATCGAGATGACCGAGTTCAGGGTCCGTGGCGTTGGACCGCTGGCGACACCCGAACTGCAGGAGCACACTGTCACCGATTCGAACCCCGACAGCGCTCGACTGGGAACCAAAGAGATGCACTTCGAGGAACTCGGCGGACGTATCGAAGCCCCGCTGTATGACTTCGAAGGGCTCTCTCCTGGCGACGAAATCAGAGAGCCGGGTGTCATTCTGACACCGGTAACAACAATCGTGGTAAATCCAGGCGATGTCGCCAGAATGGACAGATATCATAATATCCGGATCGGAATACAGGAGGTTGACTATGAGTAAGCAAGCAACAGACAACAGTACACTCGAACTCGACGGGCTCGACCCTGTCACGTTTCAGATTATCAAACACCGACTGGCCCGCGTAACGGACGAAGCGGTTGAGGCGCTCAAGCGAGTCTCTGGTGCACCGAACACCAATGAGGGCCACGACCTGATGGTCGCACTGTATACGAAAGATGGCTCGTTGCTGACTGGCGGTGTCGGCTTTCTTCATCATTACCTCGGTGCGTCGGAAGCGACGAAACATATCATCGACCGTTTCGAAGGTGAGATCAATGAAGGCGATATGTTCATTCTCAACGATCCGTATACTGCAGCACTCCACCCACCGGACGTGTACATCATCAGTCCGATCTTCTACGAGGGAGAGCTCCAAGCATTTTCAGCGAGTTTCGTTCACGTCTCCGACATTGGCGCTGTCGACCCTGGTGGGTTCGCCCCGAATGCGACGACGATATTCCACGAGGGATTCCAGACGCCAGGAATGAAACTGATCGAAGGTGGCGAGATGCGCCAAGACGTGCTGGAGACGATTCTGAATATGAGCCGGGATCCGGGTATGGTCGAGCTCGACCTTCGGTCCGAGATTGCCGCCAACAACGTCGCAAAGGACCGTCTGCAAGAGTTGATGGACGAGTACTCACCCGGGACTATCGAGCATGTCGGTGAGCAGCTAATCGAACAGTCGGAACAGAAACTCCGCAAACGGTTACAGGAACTGCCGGACGGTCGATGGGAAGAGCGGCAGTATCTCGATTCGGCAAGTGAAGACAGATCGTTCACAATCAAACTAGCGCTGGAAAAAACAGACGATTCGATACGATTCGATTTCACCGGCACAGATGAAGAAAGCGAGGTCGGCTTCAACTGTACCGAAGTCGGCACGGTTGGAGGGGTTATTGCGCCGCTGTTGCCACTTTTGTGTCACGACATGACCTGGAATGATGGTATCTTCAGGGCTATCGAGGTCGACGCACCGAAAGGTACCATCGTCAACGCAGAACGGCCCGCGCCCATTTCGATCGCGACGATAGGGACTCTCCAGATGTGCAACTCGCTTTCGACGCTTGTCGTCTCGAAACTCCTCGGCGCAGACGAGGAGTACAGCGATCGTGCGACTGGCGTCTGGCATGGCGCCCACTGTGCGACCATGCTGGAGATCGATCATGGAACCGAAACGCAGGTCGAGGCACTGACTGACACGTTCGCTGGCTCTGGCGGCGCGCGAGCATTCGACGATGGGGTTGATCTCGGCGGTGAAGTCGTCAATATCGTTGCCCGCTGGGGGAACGCCGAACGTCACGAGGCGGTGCTTCCGCTCATGTATCTCTACCGCCGATTCGTCGCAGATTCGGGCGGTCCAGGGAAACACAGAGGTGGACTCGGGCACGAGTATGCGATCACACCGGTCGACCAGGATGACGTCGAAAAACTCGATATCGTCACGATGGGACGCGGAATAGATGTTCCGCACTCGACTGGTGTCTTCGGTGGATATCCGGGGACGAACGTAGAGTATGCAACTTACCGAGATGTCGACCGCTCGGCAGACGAACCGTTTCCGCCAACTCCAGCGTCGATGCCGGAGCCAGAGCATATAAGCTGGGGTGTGGATACGCTGGGAGTCGACGACGTACACCACATCAGGATGCCCGGCAGCGGTGGATACGGCGACCCACTTGAACGCGACCCGGAAAAAGTCGCCACTGACGTCGCAGAGGGAAAAATCACTCCCGAGACAGCACGCTCGGTCTACTGCGTTCCAGTCGACGACTCCGGTGAAATCGTCGGCTCGGTCGAAGACAAACGAGCGAAGCGGCGAACGGAACGACTCGAAGAAGCAGAACTGCCTGAGGAATCTCCCGTTCCGACCGACACAGCGTCGACTTCGTACAGATTAGGAGAAAACATCAGTGTCGTCAGTGATGATGGCCAACTGTACGCTGTTTGCGATCAGTGCGGCGAGTGCGTGGGACGAGCAGACGAAAACTGGAAAGAGACAGTGGCTGTCAACGAGCGGTCGCTGTCAAACGTCGGCCAGGCAACCAATGGGGCTGCAGAGTTCTGTCTCCGAGAGTTTTACTGTCCAAACTGTGGAGCACTCCTCGATACGGAGGTCGCGAAACGAGACGACCCACTGCTGGTAAGTCACCTGTCAGAGTGAGGGTATACTCTGTAGCGAACTGCTATATTGGCTCTCTGATAATTTCATACTGATCGTTGGGGTCTTTCCCAGAATACTGAAGCAAGATTACGTTTTCAGTCCCTGAAGAAGTGAAATTCTGACTTGGGAACTAATATCGTCTCAACCACCAGTATCAGTGGGTATCAGCGATCCCTGCCGCGGCGGCAATTCGTTCGGCCGCACCAGTCACCCGTTCGTGTAACTCCGGGTAGGCAGAGTGCACTCCGACGACGTTCCCGTCGTCAACAACAACCTCGCCGTTGCAAAGAACAGTTTCGACATCCCTCCCGGTTGCCTGGTAGACCAGTGCTCTGATAAGATCTGGCGCTGGAGTCAAGTGTGACCTGCTCATGTCGATCATAGCGATATCGGCGCGCTTCTCTGCCTCTAATGAGCCGAGTTCATCGCCTTTCCGTATCGACCGCGCGGCCTCGATAGTTGCCATATCCAGTGCTGCCTGCGCCGGCAGCACACCTGGATCAGTGTGATGTCCCTTGTGTGCCATCGCCGCGAGTCGGAGATCCGCGAGCGGATCGACTGTGTCGCTCAGGATTGAGTTATCGGTACCGAGACCAACCGTGACACCCTGTGATCGCATCGTCGGGACCGGTGCGAATCCGTTCCCGAGCGCCATGTTCGAGGCGATATTGTGAGCGACGCGCGTGTCGGTCTCTTCGAGCATGCGGATATCACGGTCGTCGATGTGGACGCAGTGGCCGAGAAGCGCGTACTCACCGAGAGAACCGACGCCACGCAGGTGCTCGATCGGTGAGATCGAGCCACTCGCCTGTTCCGGTGCTTCCGCAGTATGGATCGTGGTCATCACGTCATGATCAACGGCGAACTGGTAGCTCTGACGGAGTCCGTCGTCGGTCATCCCTTCGATAATGACTGGTGCGACCCAGATTTCTCGACGCCCGTCAGCTGTTTTGTGGTAGTCATCGTATAGCGTCTCCAGTTCGTCCAGCCAGTCGTCGAACGGTTCGACGTACCGGTCTTGATCCGGTTGTTCGACGCTGGGATCCCGACCGCCGATCCGGTCGATGAGTTTTTTAAATCCCTCATCTGGGGGCAGATCTCTGATGCCACGAGCATAGATACTCCGTATGCCCGAGGCATCGAAGGCATCAAACTTCGCTTCGATCGAATCGAAATCTCCCAGCAGCATCTCGGCGTCGTTATCGACGAAGGTAGTGACACCGGATGAGGCAGCCTCTGCACAGTACAGCGCCGCGGCGAGTTCGTGTTCTTCGCTCGTCATTTTTGCGATCCCGGGCTGTTTGACGTTGAACAGCCAGTCATACAGCCCACGATCGGTCCCGCACCGTCCCCTCAGGAGGATATCAGAGACATGTGTGTGTGGATTTACAAGGCCAGGAATGACGGCTTTCTCCGTCGCATCGATCGTTCTGTCCGCATCATATCTATCCGCAATCTCTTCGGCCGGGCCAACAGCGTCGATCCAGCTGCCATCGACGACAACGGCACCGTTTTGAATAACTCTTCGGTCAGCGTCTTGCGTTACCACTGCACCGCCTTCGATGAGAAGCGTTGTCACGAGACAAGGTTCACTAGTCACGAATATAAACTTGCCGCCGGCTAACTGTGCTCCTCCAGTCTTCCGAGATAGTACCCCTCTGGTCGCCTGCAGATTCGTCGATAGGAGCCATCTGTGAAGTTTGGAAATCGAATGTAACCGCCTCCACGATGTCAACCCCTTCCCGTGCGAGCGTTCTGAACATGTCGCGAGAGGGACATAGTATTTTCTCGCCCCACTTACACTAAATCTGATAGGTACTCCTGTTGTATCGGGAGAAGCGCACCAGCTTAGGCAAAAATATCACAGTTTAGATCAATCAAAGGAATACCTCGATACGGATGCCGGTGACTGACTCGACAGACCGAAACTGTTTACAACGGTCCGTATCAGCTCAACAACCGTTACAGGGCTAACCGCGGAAGATAGTAACTGCGATGGCACCAACAACGACAAAGAGTGACGCGACAACAAGTTGCCACGTTATCCGTTCAAGATCATTACGAACGAACAGGGATGAAATTAGAATGACAAAAAGTGGGCTCACCTGAAGGATCGGAACGACAACCGAGACCGGTTCCAGACGGAGTGCAAGATAATAGCAGACCAGAAAGAGTGTGTTCAACAGCCCGGCAAGTAAAAACCAGTTGAGTTCGCGCTGTGTGAAATCTGAGGCAGCCGGGAATCGGTTGACGATACGAAGGTACAGGCTGTAAGCGATGATGCCACTTACCGTCATCACTGCTAACCCGTTCCAGATAGAAATATCCGTCCCCAATCCGACTGCGACGAATATCGGCTCGATGCCGTAGGCCAGGGCCGCAACAAGGGGAAAGGAGATGTCCAGTAACTGTGCCTCTCGTGATTTGCTACTATCCTGGTACTCTAGAGTTATGAATATTATACCAGTAACAATAAGAACCATTCCAATCATATGGGCAGTGGTCACCACTTCGTCGAGGACAACGACTGCGATAAGCGCCGCAAGAAGCGGTTGTGACGCTTTGATTGCGTCCGCACGACTTGCACCGATTCGCCGAATACCCTGAAAATGCATTGCCCGTCCGAGAATGACACCTACGATGCCAGCGGCAAAGAAGGCTCCAAGAGCAGTTAGCCCCATCTCCGTGACTGAATCACCGACGATGATTGCCAGCGGTATAAATGTAGCCGAGTTAATTACAAGCACGACGAACAGTGCGTCCGACGACCGAGCCTTGACTGTCCCGTACCGAATTGCAAGTGACTGTAACGAAAGCGTGAAGGCCCCGAACGCCGCGAGGAGTATACCGAGAGAGAAAATACCAGTTTCAGTCACGACACTACTTTCTATCATTACCACTCCCACCGGCAGCAACCATTAGACATTTGATCTCCATTTTACTTCGATGAGTTATGCTTCTTCCAGTGTTACGGTCTGGGAAAAATAATCGTTTTGTTCGGTGCAAAAGCTCGGCCGTTTAAGGTTACAGGCTGGCTGGTACTGATTGTTGTGATTATGTTCATAATCGGGGTCATAAGTATTGAGGTTGCTCCGTGTGTCAGAACTCCTCGTCAATCTGTCCGTATCTAATACTGCCGTATCCGATGGCATACATTGGCGTCTCACATTCCGTAGCGATTAATTTGTTTCACTGCAGTGGTTCAGAGTCTGACAACTACTATGACAGGTGGACTCGTTGTCATGTATAAATATATATCACTGTATATTACGATCCTCTTCATCGAGTTCTGTAGCTGCATTTTTGACGCTCTCGATGATTTTGGTGTACCCTGTGCACCGACAGATGTTTCCGGAGAGACGCTCCTGGATTTCGGTGACAGTTGGGTCGTCGTTTTCTTCTAGCAACGACACAGCATTGAGAACCATTCCTGGGGTGCAGTACCCACACTGCATCCCATGGGTGTCCCAAAACGCCTGCTGTACCGGGTGGAGACTCCCATCCGGGTCGGCAAGTCCCTCGACCGTTTTCACCTCTTTCCCATCGACCTGAACGGCGAGGATGTTGCAGGATTTGACTGGCTCGCCGTCGAGTAACACAGTACAGGCACCACACCGGGTACTCTCACAGCCACGGTGAACGCCGGTCAGAAACACCCCTTCCCGGAGGAACGACGAAAGTAGTGTGTCGGCTTCGACTGTTCCAGATACCTCCTTCCCATTGATAGTTAGTTCTATGTCGATCTCGGACTCTGGTTCAGGTGGATTCGTTGTTTGTGACATCGTTACTTCTGTGCCCGCTCCAGGGCGGTATCAAGTGCATCTTTCGCCATCGTTGTGGCCAGTTCGCGTTTGAACGTCGGCGATCCCTCGAAATCCGCGACCGGTTCGGCGTTGGCTCCAACCGTCTTCGCGGCCTCGGAAAGCTGTTCGTCGGTCGGCTCGGAACCAACTAGCGTTGCTGCTGCCGCTGGCATCTCCGTTGGGATACCTTCGACGGCACCAGTCACCACTCTCGCAGCGCTGACGACGTCGTCATCCAGTTCGACCAGCGCACCGACTGCTGCAATCGGATACGAGCCCTCGGCTGGCGTCCATTTCGCGTATCCTGCGCCAGCATTGTCGGCCGGGATATCGAACCGGACCTCTCTGATCAACTCCCCAGACTCCAGTTTCGTCTCCTCCGATCCTGTATAGAACGATGCACCACTGAGAATACGCTCTCCATCAGTCGTCGTGACAACAATATCGGCATCAAACAGGACCACAATTGTTGGAGGATCACCGGCGGGATGGGCCTGTGCGATTGCACCACAAAATGTCCCGCGATTGCGTACCTGTACGTCGCCGATCGAGCCGGCGAGGTCTGCGAGTACCGGATTCGTTTCAGCGACGATTCCCGATTCGACGACATCGGCATGTCTTGTGAGGCAGCCAAGACACAACTGGTCCCCATCTCGTTGAATGTACGACTGCTCCTCGATATTGTTGATGTCGACGACGACATCACACGAGGCGTCACGCTGCCGAATGAACGGCACCAGACTCTGGCCGCCGGAGAGAATCTCGGCGTCGTCGCCGTATTCCTCAAGTAGTGAGCAAGCCCCCTCCAGTGATGTTGGAGCGGTGTGTTTCAGGCTAGACATCGGACATTTGGTTCTTGTTGCCAGGTTATGTATAGTTAACCCTTCCTGTTCAGCAGCGTACGTTATCGGAACTTCGAGCAGGATCAACGACACCAGGAGGTCTCGATTGTTCGCACAACTGTCCGGGGGTGATACTGCCGGCTGTATGAACTATTCCGGAGCCAAGTGGTTCACGAACCTGCGATTCTCCTCATCACTGAAATCGCCGATGTCCGAACGACCCCGAGGTGCTCGGGCTGCTCAGTCTGTAGACAATCGATAGTGTTCATTAATTCTCATTTTCTTTGAATATTACCGATGTACCAAAGCTATAAGTTAGAATGCGAGATAAAAAACATATGTCCTATTTCGAGCGGTTCATACAAAAGATGATGGCAGAATCAGGTGTCAAAGAAGACAGCCGCCCAGGTAAGTCGTGCCAGGGTAGGGATACCGACGAAAAGACGCCAGTGACTGACGGTGGGGCTGCGACCGCCAGTGGTGTCTGGTCCGAATTAGGGGAAACAGCTGATGTTACGGACTGCTCCGTCCCGACGCTGGTTGGAAGTCTTCTCGAAGGACTCGCACACCCGGCGTACATTGTCGACGCAGAGGGAACGATTACCCACGTCAACGAGGAAGTGTCCAAGTTGTACGGTCACGAGACTTCCGACGAGAGTGTCGGTGTCAACGTTTCCGAGTACGATGATGAGGGGCGAGTCCTGATGCAGGATGTGCTCGAAAACGGGGAGACAGTGACCGACAGCGAGGAGTGGATCACGGAGGGCGGTAGTGAGGTGCTTGCGCGGCGAACGATACTGCCGCTGTACGACGAGAATCACGAGATCGTCGGCGCGCTTGAAATCCTCCGGGATGTTTCCGAACGGGAACGGCAGCGTAAGCGCAAAGAGAAACTGGTCGAATATCAGCGACGTGCTATCGAAAACTTGCGCCAGGATCTGACGGCGCTTGGCGAGGGTGATCTGACGATCGAACCGGAAGCGCCACAGCCCGAAGATTCGTTTGATGAGATCAATGCGATACACGAAACGTTTCAGGAGATGAGCGACGACTTGAGCCGTGGTGTCAGAGCACTCGAACAGATGGTATACAATCTCCAGATGCGTGCAGAGTCACTTACCGACGCCAGTGAGAGCCTGTCTGATGCCACGGCGAGTGCTACCGAACGAATCGAGGGTGTGAAAACGCGAACGGATTCGCTTTCGGACGGAGCCAGTGCTGTCGCTTCACGGAGCAGTGAAGCCGATCAGGCGACAAATGAGCTCTCTTCTGCCATCGAAGAGATCACGGCGAGTTCCAAACAGATTAGCAACAGTTCGGAGGAGGCAGCGGAGCGCACAAGAAACGGGGTCGAGGAAATTACCGATTCACTGGTGACGATTCGGGATGCGACAGAGTCGACCGAGAGTGTCGCCGACGGTATCGAACAGTTGCAGGAAACCATGGTTGAAGTAAGCGAATCAGTTGAGAGCATCGCTGAGATTGCGGAACAGACGAACATGCTGGCACTGAACGCGAACATCGAGGCAGCGCGTGCTGACGGTGACGGAGAGGGGTTCGCCGTCGTCGCGGACGAGATCAAGACGCTGGCAGTCGAGTCGCGTGAATCGGCCGACGAAATAGCCGACGTTGTGGAAAATATCCAGCAACAGACAGAGAGTCTCGCCCGAGACATCCGGGTTGCAAACGATGACGTTGCCGATGGTGCCGATGCTGTGGAGGGAGCAGTTGAGACCTTCGAAACGATAGAAACACGTATCGATGAGACAGTGGAGAGTATCGCGGAGATAGCCGACGCAGTCGACTCACAGGCGACTAACACGGAGGAAGTGACAGCGACCATCGAACAGACTGCCGAACTGGCCACCGACATTGAGGACAGTGTCACTGCTATCTCCACGAGTGTCGAACGACAATCCGAGACCATCCAAGAAGTTACGGTGGAGTCTCGGCGACTCGACGAAATTGGAGCGGATCTCCGCGAAAGCGTTAGCGAGTTCGAGGTCAATCGAGTCGACGACAAGGGGCGAACCCCATCCTGATTCTGTCCGCCGGGAAAATCACCATTGCGCCACATGCCAGTGCACTGCTTTCCAGAGGCAGAACGCTCTACGCGAGAAAGTTAGATTATTATCCTCCCATTCCCGAGATGACGTATGAGCTACGAGACGGTACGGGATGTAGACCCGGCCGTGGCGGATGCACTGGATGCAGAGCGCGAGCGACAGAACGGCACGCTTGCGATGATCGCAAGCGAAAACCACGTCAGTGAGGCAGTCCTGGAGGCACAGAGCTCCGAACTCACGAACAAGTACGCCGAAGGCTACCCTGACGAGCGCTACTACGCGGGCTGTGAACACGCGGATACGGTCGAACAGCTCGCAATCGACCGCGCCAAAGAGCTGTGGGGCCCAGAGCACGTCAACGTCCAGCCCCACTCGGGCACCCAGGCGAACATGGGTGTCTATCTGGCGATGCTCGAACCCGGCGACAAAATTCTCTCGATGGAGCTGGAACACGGCGGCCACCTCTCACACGGTCACCCGGCGAATTTCACGGGCAAGACCTACAACGTCGAGCAGTACCAGGTCGACGCCGAGACGGGCTACATCGACTACGATGGCCTGCGCGAAACAGCCGAGGAGTTCGAGCCGGACATCATCGTCTCGGGCTACTCCGCGTA
>LKMJ01004703.1_pt1 | contig 12852 bp, 13 predicted proteins | sample 643391 | NCBI WGS metagenome assembly LKMJ01 (sample SAMN04112250, study PRJNA286221) | soda lake metagenome | biome: soda lake; feature: Kulunda Steppe; material: water; isolation source: sample PL-Br10 brine of Picturesque Lake | place: Russia: Kulunda steppe | collected 2010-07
TTGCTCGAGACGGAATCGGAGCCAGTCCAGGACCCGTTGCTCGAGGAGACACCATCAGAGGACATTGAGGCTGACCAACAGCTACTCGAGTCAGCGACGGCTGATTCGGTCAACGAACCACGCGACCAGTCCACCGACAAAGATCACAGTCACGAGATTGAAATCGACGACACGGCGAGCCACGCTGGGACGAGCGAGCCGGTCACAGAGGCGAGCGAGGTCGACGAAGACATGGTCTGGGTCGACTCAGAGGCGGTCGTCTCCCGAGACAATCTCGAAATGAGCGACCTCGCTGACGCGTTGCCGGCAGCCGGATCCGAAGAGCGTGCAGACGGCGAGTCAGACACCGATGAGACGAACAAGCCGGTGATCGATCCGGCAGATGACGAACTCGAAGAGTGGCAACTCGAGTTGCTCAACTCGGTATTTGCAGACGGGGAGGACTAATAATGAGCGCAGCGCGCAATATCTTTTCACTCGGGTTAGAAGAGCGGGATCGTCTAAACAAGGAGTTAGGCGGTGGCATTCCAAACGGGAGTATCGTGTTGATGGAAGGCGACTACGGCGCTGGAAAGAGTACGTTGTCCCAGCGATTTGCGTATGGGCTGTGTGAGACCGGGCGCTCAGTTACGTTTCTCTCGACGGAACTCGAGGTCCGTGGCTTCCTCGATCAGATGGACTCACTGAACTACAACGTCGAAGAACACCTACTCTTCGAGAACATGCTCTTTCTCCACGGGGACCTCGACAGTGGTGGTGTCTTTTCGGGTGGTGAAGAGAGTCGCCAGGACCTGTTAACGAATTTGATGGAAGAGCCGACGATCTGGTCTGCGGATATCATCATCATCGATACGTTCGACGCGATCCTCCGAAACGATCCGAAGTTCGAGGCGCTGGTCCGTGAGAACGAAGAGCGCCAGGCGGCACTGGAGATCATCTCCTTTTTCCGGGATGTGATTTCTCAGGGGAAAGTTATCGTCCTCACCGTCGACCCTTCGACGGTGGGTGAGGAGGCAATCGGTCCGTTTCGGTCGATCGCCGACGTATTCATGGAACTCGAGATGATCGAGGTCGGAAACGACGTTCGCCGACAGTTGTTCGTCAAACGGTTCGCGGGGATGGGTGAACAGGTCGGTGACCGAGTGGGGTACTCCGTCCGGTCTGGTGTCGGAATCGTGATCGAAAACCGGAGTGTGGCCTGAGAATGACCGAACACGGCCGTCCGAAACCCTCAGAAGAACTCCAGGAACTGGCTGCCAGACGCCCCCACCTCCGAGAGCATCTAAAAAAGTTCCGCCAGATCACCGGCGAGTTCCCGATGCTCGTCGAGGAGCCAACTGGCGATCACGAGACAAACCACCCGAACGTGATCTATCCCGTTGGTGGGCCGATCTTCAGTCACATCTACGGTGACGTTGGAACGAAGATGCAGTACTTTGCAGTCGAGCCGACGCTCTCGGAAGAAGAGCAGGCCCTGTATGGGAAAATCAGAGATTCGTTGCTTCGGCGGAGTGCAACGAAAAACGCCCCTGAGCAGGAAGCCGAATACAGCGACCGGATCGAAGAGTTGCTCAGTGAGACGACGCATATCAAAGGCCAAGAGTTCGAGAGTGTCGTTGACCAGCTCAAAACGCGTTTTCATCCAGGGGTTCAGGAAGTCACCCAGGAGACATACGAAAACATCCGGTATCGTCTGAATCGAGATATCATCGGCCTGGGGCCGCTCGAGCCGATCATGCGCGATCCGGAGAACGAGGACATTCACGTCATCGGCCCTCACGAGTGTTACGTCGACCATGGCGTGTTCGGGATGGTCGAAACCACCGTTGATTTCGGCTCGATGGAGGAGTTCGATCAGTGGCTCTCGAATATGGGCGAGCGGATCGGGAACCCGATGACCGATGCCGAGCCGATTATCGACTCGACGCTGCCCGATGGCTCTCGTCTGAACGTCATTTATAGTGAGGACGTCTCCGTGAAGGGGCCCTCGCTGACGATCCGGCAGGGGAGTGAAGTGCCGCTGTCGGTCTGTCAGATTACGAACTGGGGGACACTCTCGCCCGAACTGGCTGCCTACCTCTGGCTCTGTCTCGAAAACGAGCGGACGGTGTTCGTCGTCGGGGAGACGGCATCCGGGAAGACGACGACGCTGAACTCCATTATGTCCTTTATTCCGCGAGACTCGAAAATCTACACCGCAGAGGACACCGCCGAGGTCCTGCCACCACACGACACCTGGCAGCAACTGCTTACCCGGGAGAGTAACAGTGAAGACAGTGTCGACGTCGATATGTTCAACCTAGTCGAGGCTGCACTGCGATCCCGACCCGAGTACATCGTCGTGGGTGAGGTTCGTGGTGAGGAGGGACGGATGGCGTTCCAGGCCGCCCAGACCGGCCACCCAGTCATGCTCACCTTCCACGCCAGCGATATCGTCTCGATGATCCAGCGGTTTACTGGCGATCCGATTTCCGTCCCGGAAACGTTCATGGACAACGCTGACGTCGCATTGTTCCAGAACCGAGTAAAACAGGGTGATAACGTCCTCCGACGGGTAACGAGTGTCCAGGAAATCGAAGGCTACTCTGAAGAGATGGATGGGGTCGTCACCCGTCAAGTGTTCTACTGGGACCCCGTCGAAGACGAGATCGTCTTCCAGGGGATGAACAACTCCTACGTCCTCGAAGAGCAGATCGCAACGCTGCTCGGCTACGCCGACACCCGTGATATCTACGACGACCTGCGATTCCGCGCGGACATCATCGAGCGGATGATTCAGGAGAACATTCTCGAGTACCACCAAGTCAACGACACCATCGACGCATTCCAGCGAGACGGCGTCGAAGGCTTGCCGTTCCACATCACGCGACCGGAGACATGACGGTCTCAGATCGCCGCGAGGTCGGCGACAATGCCACCACCGCCGCCGATACTCATCCCAACGATCCCTCGATCGACCTCGGGGTCGGTCTGGAGTTGGGTGGCGAGGCTGGCAGTCAGCATTCCGCCGGAGGCTCCGATCGGGTGGCCGAACGCGACCGCGCCGCCGTGGGGGTTTAGGTTGTCACGCGGAAGCTCGAAGCGATCCTGCAGGAAGACCGATTGGGCAGCGAACGCTTCGTTGAGCCAGAATGCGTCGACCGCTGTGGTAGGGAGGGAACGGCGCTCGAGGTATGCCTCGAGTGCGTCGCCGATGGCTTCGTTGAATCGGGCTGGCTCGCGGTAGGCGACCTCGTAATCGACGAACCTGGCGATTGGCTCACAGTCGTACTCGGCGGCAGTCTCTGCATCGGTGAGCGCCACGACGCCCGCACCATCGCTCAGTTTCGAGGCATTGCCGGGCGTAATCGTCCCATCCTCGGCGAAGGGAGTCGGCAGCGCTCCGAGGTCGTCCATCGACGATTCCGGTCGCGGTCCCTCGTCCTGGTCGACGACGCCCTCGTCTGTTTCGACCGGAACGATCTCGTCGTCGAACGCTCCCGACTCGATTGCGGCGGCCGCTCGTTCGTGACTCTCGAGGGCGTACTCGTCTTGTTCCTCGCGTGAGATTCCCTCGCGTTCGACCAATCCTTCGGTCAACTCGCCCATATGGACATCGAGGTTCCGATCCCACAGCGAGTCCTGGATCATCGAGTCGGCGAGAGTGACCTCGCCGTAGCGTTTGCCTGTCCGGTAGCCAGGGAGAATCCAGGGGGCGTTGGTCATCGACTCGAAGCCACCGGCGATCGTCACCTCAGCACGGCCTGCGTCGATCCGGTCAGCGGCCAGACAGATCGCTCGCAGTCCGGAGCCGGAAGCCTCGTTGATCGTCGTAGTGGGGGTCGTCGCCGGAAGGCCAGACTCGACGACCACTTGCCGACCGGGAACCTGCCCAATTCCGGCCTGGATGGCGTTACCGAGTCCGACCCAGTCGATCTCCTCGGGAGCGACTGCGAGTCGATCGAGTAAGGCGGTGACGGCAACACGACCCAGTTCGACGGCACTGACGTCGGTGAGTCCACCCAGTAAGGTCCCATGGGGCGTTCGTGTCCCGTCGACGATCACGAGGTCGGACTGGTCGGCAGCGGTCATAGCCGCCTCGTCAGTGAGGAGCCACAAGAAAGACGGCGGTCGTTCCAGCCGTGCAGAGGTCGTCCCTGCCAACAGCGACCAGTAGCTTGATAGGTCGGTCACGCCGAGTCGGGGGCGTGTTCGGCGGCTCCGAAATCGAAGACGTACGCGCGACGCTCGAGGCAGTGACGACGGTAGAGGGGCGACTCGCGGTCACTGCGGTGATCGTCCTCCTGACGGCCCTCGTCGTGACAGTGGTCGTCCCACGAGGCCTGCGGTGGGCGGTCTCGACGGTCGGTCGCCGGCTCCAGGAAAGTGAGGCCGGCTCGACTCTCGAGTTGATCGACGAACTGCTCAATCTCCCGTTTCCGATGAAACCGGTGTGCTGGCTGTGCCAGGTCGGTGTCCTCGTGCTTGCGGGACTCGCACTCTTGCTCGTCTGGGAGCAACCCTCGCTTGCGACACTCGGAGCATCGGTGCTCGTGGCGACGGTCCCGTATCTCGCACGGATCGTGGTGACGATCCTGTTGCTCGGTGGGGCACTCGCCGGCACGCGACTCCTCGAGCGCCAACTCAACGACTGGTTGGGCGAGGCAACACACGTCAGTGCCCACCAGGAGGGAGTGGTGTTTCGCGTCCTCCAGGTCGCAGTGTTTCTCGCCGCAGGACTCGCTGCACTCTCGGTGTGGCATATCGACCTCGGTGGGATTCTCGTCGGGGCGGGCTTTCTGGGGATCGTCCTCGGGATGGCTGCTCGACAGACGCTTGGCTCGTTGATCGCCGGATTCGTCTTGATGTTCTCTCGACCGTTCGAGATCGGTGACTGGGTCGAGATCAACGACAACGAGGGAACAGTCACCGACATTACAATTATCAACACACGCCTGCGTAGCCCCGATGGTGAGACGGTCGTCCTGCCAAACGATTACGTCTCGGGAAGTACGGTAATCAACCGGAGTAAGCGCGATCGATTGCGGTTGCGGCTGAGTGTCGGCGTCGACTACGATACCGACCTCGAACACGCCGAAGCGGTTGCACTCGAGACGATGGAAGCCCTCGAGGTCGTCGCCCCCGGACCGAAACCACAGGTCGTCCCGACGGCATTCGACGACTCGGCGATCACCCTCGAATGTCGGTTCTGGATCACCCAGCCGAACGCCCACAAAAAGTGGCAGACGATCCGGGCAGTCGTCTACGCGCTGAAAACAGCCTTCGAACGCGAAGGGATCGGCATTCCGTACCCACAGCGGACACTCAGCGCCCGCGGAGATGGCGTCGACCTCGAGAAATCAGCTCGCGTGGTGAGATACGACGAGGGTGAGCTAGCGCGGGATCGATCCGAGCAGTGAGAACGGGACCGATAGCCTCGTTTGGCGACGAAAACTCAGCCGATACCGTCGGGTCCACAACTGGGTGACTACAACGAGGTCGGTGGGAACCGCTGAGTCCACGAGTCGAACGCCCACAATCTGACATGCGTTTTGGGATTAGTGGCCTGGGTAGACATACATGAAATACACTAACAATAAGGATGTATTTTTGGATTCAATCGGCGAGGAAGCGAATAACGAAACAGTTTTCCTATGGGTGGCGCTTGGAGCGAGTATATAGAGTAATGTGTCCACCACGTCGAAGAGCGGGTGGCAGGACTGGCCGACCGCCGGGAACGATGGTGCGGTTGGCCAGCGAACGCAGTAGCGTCCACGGGTGGCCAGACCACCGGACTGGAGCCCCCGTGGTGACACGAACAGCGCCGACACGAGTGAGAGTATGAGCGGACACGTGATCGTCCCAGTCGCGTCCTCGTCAACGCTCCGGGAGACCCTCGAGTACGCCGTTTCGCTGCTCGAGTCAGGCGATATGATCCATCTCGTCAGGACCACGTCCGGACACTACGTCGATGAAGAAGCCCTGGCGAGTGAGCGGCGGCTCCTCGAGCGGGCAGCCGATCGGGTCACAGCGATCGACCCTGACGTGTCAGTTTCACAGGCCCTCCTCGGCGGCGATCGGTATCTCGCCGGTCCAGCAGAGCACGTCGAACTCATCCAGCAGTACGCGTCCGCTCACGACGTTGACCGGCTCGTCCTCGATCCGAACTACTCACTCGATGCGACTGCACCCACGTTGCAATCACTTGAGTCGATGCTCACGAACGCCGCGCTCGAGGTCGAACACCCTCCGACGTCCGGGGGCTGGCGGCCGACGGGCGATGAGCTCCTCCGTGGGGGCGTTATCGGGGTGCTCGCATTCGGGTTCTATGTCGCCCTCGGCGGAGCCGGCTCGGCGTTTACGCTCGGGTCGGGCATCGTGACGGGGATCGTCGCCGCCGTCTTTTTGCGGAACGTCGCCTTCGAGACGACGCCACGACTCAGCCCAGTTGCCGGTACACTTGGACGCGGCGTGCTGTTCGTGCCGTACCTTCTCTGGGAGATCACCAAGGCGAACGTCTTCTTTGCCTACGTCGTCCTCCACCCGTCGTTGCCGATCGATCCGCGACTGGATCGGGTCGACGCCGCCGTCAACAGTGGATTCTCGGTCACTGCCTTCGCCAACAGCATCACGCTCACGCCGGGAACGCTCACCGTCGACGCGAACGGCCATCAGTTGCTGGTCCACTCGCTGAACGCGAGCGCCCAGGACGACCTCTTTGAGGGCGTCCACGAACGAGCCGTTCGCTATCTCTTCTACGGTCGGGAGGGACTCGAGCTACCAGGGCCAGGTCCACGCGGCGACGCTGTCCCACTGGTCGGACCGGATGCGAGCGAGGGAGGTGAGACCGATGAGTGAGCTTGTCAGTTCAGCCCTGCTCGTCGCCGCGGCCATCGTGGTGGTACTCGCGGCGATCGTCCTCTATCGCGTCGTCGTTGGACCGACGACCCACGATCGAGTGATCGCTGTCAACGTCATCGGGACGAGTATCGTGATGGTGCTTGCACTGATCGCCGCCGGCCTCGACCGGCCGGAGTATCTGGATATCGCGATCGTGTATGCCCTGCTCAACTTCGTCCTGAGTCTGGTCGTCGGCCGGTTCACCTACGACGAGGAGGGGGTTGAGTGGCAATGAGTCCACTCGAGATCCTGATCCTCCTGTTCGCGGCGGTCGGTGTGTTCTTTACGTTCGTTGCAGCGGTCGGGATGATCCGACTGCCGGACGTCTACTCACGATCACACGCCGCGACGAAAGCCGACACTCTCGGGGCCGGCTTCTCGATTCTCGCCGTCGCGCTGTATTTCGGCACACTCGGAGAGGTATTGCGTGCTGTCTTACTCGTCGTGTTCGTCTACTATACGAATCCGACGGCCGCCCACGCGATTACCCGTGCTGCCTACAGCCGCGGGATCGAGGTCTGGACAACTGACGAGGAGGCAAACCGATGATTTGGCTCGAACTCGGTCTGGTACTGTTCGTTATCATTGGCGCACTGTTCGTGGCGTTCGCCAAAGACGTCGTGGGTGCAGTCGTCACCTTCGCCGGGCTCACACTCGGAATCGCCGTTATCTGGGTGTTGCTCGCTGCCCCCGACGTTGCCCTCATCGAGGCCGCAGTTGGCGCTGGCGTGACGAGTGTCCTCTTTATGATCGCGGTCGCGAAGACGACGGGGATGGGTGACGAGCGAGACGACGGCGAGAGTGAACGGCGGCTCAGCAGGTTCCGATCGGTTAATCTGCCCGCACTTACCGTCGTCGGTGCGCTCGCAGTTCCACTCGCGTACACGTTTCTCTCGCTCGATCCGATCGGCTACGACAACGCGCCAGCCGTCTCGGAAACCTACGCCGACGGTGATCTCACTCCCTATGGCTACTACATCCAGGAGACAGTCGCTGACACTGGCTTTCCGAACGCAGTGGTTGCCGTCCTGGTTGTCTACCGTGGACTGGACACACTCGGTGAACTGATCGTCGCCTTCGCGGCGGCCGTGAGTATTCTGATCGTACTCCAACGGGAGGACATCCTATGAGCGAGGACACGTCGGAATCACCTGAGGACGGAGCCGAGGTCGAGCCAAACGGCGGCCAGGAGATAGACGAGAGCCACGGCTACACCGTCGACGACGAACGCGAGATCCCCAACGAGCACGCCGGCGACGCCGCAGCCGACGCGACGCCAGTCCGTCCTACGCCTGCCGACGACCTCGAGCGACCGACCGAGGTCGTCGGCAGCCCGGTCGTCAAGACGGCCGCGCGAACGGTGACGCCGTTCGTGTTCGCCTTCGGGGTGTATCTCACCCTGTTCGGGACGACGCTCCCTGGTGGGGCGTTCCAGGGTGGGGTCGTCATCGCCTCGGCCGTCGTCTTGATCGCGATGGCATTCGGGTTCGAGCCGACCCAGGAGTGGCTCGACGAGCGGGCACTCGCTGGACTCTTCGTCCTCGGGGCCGGTATCTTCGGGGCCGTCGCCTTCGGCGCGGTCGTCCTCGGTGGGGACGTCCTGGAGTTGTTCGTCTTCCCGCTTTCGGTCGAAGACATGGTGAAACTCGTCGAGGTCGCGATCGCGGCCCTCGTCAGTGGTGTCGTCATTGGACTGATCGTCTGGCTGGCTGGCGGATTCGAGAGTGAGAAGGCATGATCGAAGCGTACCACTACTACTTCGTCTCGTTCGCGTTGTTCCTGATCGGAATCTACATGATGATCGATAATCCGAACATCATCAAGAAGGTCATCGGGCTCAACTTCGCCCAGATCGCGGTCTACCTGATGCTGGTGACCATCGGCTACGTCGACGGTGCGAGCCCGCCGATCCTCACCGAGGGCTTCGAAGAGCCCCACTCCAATCCACTGGTCCACGTCCTCGTGTTGACGGCGATTGTCGTCGGTGTGGCGCTGACGGCACTCGCACTCGCGCTGTCGATTCGGCTGTACGCCGAGTTTGGCACCTTAGACGCTCGCGAGATCGAAGCCGCGATCGCTGCGGAAGACAAGACTGCCTCGAAGGCAGGTGAGAGCGATGACTGAGCCGATCCTCGCGAGTACGACGACCGTCTCGTCGGTCCGGCCCGGGGCCGCGCTGTTGGTTGCCCTCGTCGCCGTCGGGTTGATCTTCCTCTGGAAAAATCGTCCCAACGTCAGAGAGGCGTGGTCGATCACGGCCGCCCTCGCCATGTTTGCCATCGTCGCGAGTATGGTTCCTGGCGTCCTCGAGGGGACCGTCTATGAGACGACGCTTGGGACGTTCGTCCCCGGCGTCGAACTGGCCTTCCGGGCTGACGCTCTGGGGATGGTCTTTGCCCTCGTCTCGAGTGGCCTCTACGTGCTGACGGCGATCTACTCGATTGGCTATATGCGTGGCCACCACGAGCCGTTCCAGACGCGGTTTTTCGCGATGCTCTGTGCGAGCGTCGGGGCTGCGTTGGGGGTCGCGTTCGCCGCGAACATCTTCGTCTTACTGGTCTTTTATGAGATCCTCACCCTGGCGACCTACCCGCTTGTCGCCCACGACGAGTCCCGCGAGGCCCGCGTCTCCGGTTATAAATACCTCGCCTATGCGCTCTCTGGGGGACTGGCGGTGTTCGGCGGGATGGTCGCGATCTTCTGGGTCACCGGCGACATTACCTTCACCCGCGGCGGGATCGAGGGACTCTCGACGCTTGCCGCTGACGATCCGTGGGTCGCCCGTGGCGCATTCGCCCTACTCGCCGGTGGCTTCGCGGTCAAAGCCGGCGTGATGCCGGTTCACGCCTGGCTCCCGAGTGCGATGGTCGCGCCGACACCGGTTTCGGGACTGCTCCACGCGGTCGCAGTCGTCAAAGCCGGTGCCTTCGGCGTCGCCCGGACCGTCATCGACGTCTTCGGTCCAGAGACCGTCGCCGCGATTGGCATGGGAGTTCCCCTCGCGATACTGGCTGGGGCGACGATCATCATCTCGAGTCTGTTCGCGCTGCGCCAGGACAACCTCAAAGCGCGCCTCGCCTACTCGACGATCGCCCAGCTCTCGTATATCGTCCTCGGGCTCGCCTTGCTGTATCCGGCAGCACTGATGGGCGGCTTACTCCACATCCCCGCCCACGCCTTTGCGAAGCTCACACTCTTTCTCTGTGCCGGGGCGCTGTATGTCACGCTCGAAGTAAAGTACATCAGCGAGATGCCCGGCGTCGCCAAACGGATGCCCCTGACGATGAGTGCCTTCGCCATCGGGAGTCTCAGCATGGCCGGCATTCCGATCCTGGCTGGGTTCGTCAGCAAGTGGCACATCCTCTGGGGCGGGGCCGAAGCCGGCAATGTCCTCGTGGTCGCAGTCCTCGTGACCTCGGGCGCGCTCAACGTCGCGTACTTCTGGCCGATCATCTACACGGCCTTCTTCGAGACCGCAGGCGACCACGGCGGGAAACCGTTCCTCGAGAACCCCTTCGGCGGGAAGGCGGCGACATCGATCGCCTACCGTGTCGAGGACGGACCACTGCCGGACGGCGGTCACGAGCCTACCAACGATTCGACAGCCAGTCACGACGATGATGCAGCCAGCCACGACGAGACCGACGAGCACAGCCACGACGACCATCATCACGTCGAGTTGCCACCGAGTGACGGCTGGCACAGTCCCACTGGACGACTCGGTGAGACGACGAAGTTCATGCTGTTGCCACTGCTCACCACGGCGACGCTGGTGGTGTTGTTCGGCACGTTGCCGGACTACCTGGTCTTCTTCGACCTCATCGAGGCGATCGTCGATGGGGCTGGGGAGGTGAGTGACTGATGGAGGCGTTGCTTTCGATCCCGCCGGCAGTCATCGCCGCAGTAGCGCTTTTGCTCGTGCCGCTTTTGTCCCGAAAGCTGGCCCACGGCGTCGCGACCGCAGCACTGATTGCCGTCGTCGGCTGGGGGCTTCTCGTCCCCGACGGGACCGGCCCGACGGGGACGTTCATGGGCTTCGAGCTGATCGTCCTCCAGGTCGATCCGTTCTCACGGCTCATGGCGATCATCTTTGGCGGGTTCGGCGCGTTCGCCGTCGCCTATGCCTACTTTGCAGAGACGACCAACCGCCACCTGATGTGGGGAGTTGGCTACGTCACCGCCTCACTGTGGACCGTGATGGTCGGTGACTGGCTCGGGCTCGTGATTGGCTGGGAAGCGATGGCCATCGCGAGTACGATCTTCGTCTGGCTTTCGGGCGGCCGGGCGATCCGGGCTGGCTTCCGGTACGCGCTGGTCCACGCCATCGGTGGCAGTCTCCTGCTCTCGGGAATCGTCCTCTATCTCTTTGCCGTCGGGCCGGAACCCACCGCGTTGCATTTCGACGAAACCGGGATCGGTGGCCTCGAGGTCGCCCTCAGCAGCCTCACCTTCTCGCTGCCGGCACTGCTTGCCGGTCTCGGCATCGGGATCAACGCGGCGATCATCGGCTTCCATAGCTGGCTTCCCGACACCTACCCGAGTCCGCACGTCGCGACCTCGGTCTTCCTCGCCTGTTACACCACCAAGACGGCGGTCTACGCCGCCTACCGGGCGTTTCCCGAGGGTGAGCCGAACCTCTGGCTCGCGTACATGGGTGGCGCGATGGCGATCTACGGGGCGGCTTTCGCGCTCGCCCAGAAGGACATGCGCCTCCTGCTCTCCTATCACATCCAGGGACAGGTCGGGTTCATGCTCGCCGGCATCGGCGTCGGGACCGAACTCGGTGTCGCTGGCGGATTTGCCCACCTGTTCAACCACATCCTCTATAAGGGCCTGCTGTTCATGGCCGCCGGAATCATCATTATCAAACTCGGCCAGGAGAGCTTAGATAAGTTCGGCGCGATCAAGACCTCCGCGCCGATCGCACTCGGGGCGTTCCTCGTCGGTGCGCTCTCGATTTCCGGCGTGCCAGGTTTCAACGGCTTCGTGAGCAAAGGAATGCTCACCGACGCCGTCATCGCCGAGAACCTGGATGTCCTCGAGTGGATGCTCTACATCGGCTCGATCGGAACCTTCGCCTCGTTCATCAAGTTCGGCTACTACGCCTTCCTCGATGGCGAACCGATCGAGATGCCAGACGCCAATCGAGGGCACGCAGTCGTCACCGGCGGAGTCGCAGCCGGCTGTATCGGGTTCGGGCTCTACTACCCCGCGCTGTTCGACCTCGTCCCCTTCGGTGACGCGTGGGGAGCCGAGCCATACTCGCTCTACCAGTTCACCAAGGTCGCCCTGCTGGCCTCGGGTGGGCTGTTAGTGTTCGTCGTGGCAAAGCCACTGCTTGGCACGTTCCACGGCGGTATTGATGTCGACCGGGCCCACGACCCGCTTGCCTTCTACGGCACCAGGGGCATCTCCGGCGGCCTGGGTGCCGTCTACAACGGTGTCGACCGCCGCGTCGTCGACACTGGGTGGGCACTCGTCGCAACCGTCCAGAACCCGGGGCCGGTGATTCGCGACCGGCTCCCCGCCGGGTGGCGCGAGCGCTACGACGAACGCCTCGCTGCGACGCCGGGAAAGACCGGCGGCAAACTTGGGATCGGCCACACGATCTATGTCGCTGCGAGCGTGCTCGTACTCGCGCTCGTCTTCTCGCTGTTCATCTAACCATGATCGGACACAACTTCCCCACACTGACTGGCAGCCTCCGCGAGTGTCGCTCCACGGCTGGAACCGTCGACCGTCGGGGGTGGCCTGCATGACGGAGTGGCTCGTCGGGGCAGTCGTCCTCGTGCCACTGCTGACTGCAGTGTTCCCGGTTGCTGCGAGCCTCCGCTGGAAGAACGTCGGCTGGGCGTTCGCCGCGGGCTTGCTCTCGATTACGACCGGACTTGCCGTCTGGCTTGCCTGGCTCGTTTACGAAGACGGTGCGATCAGGTACGAACTCGCCGGGATTCCCGTCCCGTTCGGGATTGA